>C688J18823_10000120_pt1 | contig 40553 bp, 30 predicted proteins | sample HopSoiMetagenom1_FD_18823 | JGI IMG/M metagenome (IMG submission 18823)
AGCTGCGGCGTGATCATTCACACGCTTGGCGATAAGGCCAAGAACGTGACCACACAGGTGGTCCACGTGGAAGGTGACCCCGACCATCCGATTAATCGCGGCACTTTGTGCCCCAAGGGAGCGTCGCTCTTCCAGGAAATCAAGAATGACCGCCGGCTCGCCAAGCCGCAGGTGCGGCGTCCTGGTTCCACGCAGTGGGAAGATATCCCCTGGGACAAGGCTTATGACGAGATCGCCCGCCACATCAAAAAGACGCGCGATGAAACGTTCATTGAAACCGACGCCAACGGCAAGACCGTAAACCGTTGCGAGAGCATCGCCTGGAACGGCGGCTGCACTGACACCAATGAGTTCAACTATCTTGTTGTAAAGACCATGCGCAGCCTGGGGGTCTGCTACATCGAAAACCAGGCCCGTGTTTGACACGGCCCCACGGTCTCAAGTTTGGGACCAACGTTCGGACGCGGAGCAATGACCAATGGCTGGATAGATATTAAAAACGCCGATGTGATGCTGATCATGGGCGGCAATCCAGCGGAAAATCATCCTTGCGGCTTCAAGTGGGTGGTTGAAGCAAAAAAAGTACGCAATGCCAAGCTGATCGTGGTGGATCCGCGCTTCCAGCGGACGGCATCGCAGGCTGATCATTTCTGCCAGATTCGCGCCGGCTCAGACATTGCTTTCCTGGGCGGCCTGATCAATTACGCCCTGCAGAACAACCGTTATCCCAAGGAATACGTCGTCAACTACACCAACGCTGCTCTTATCGTGAAGAAGGGCTTTAAGCTGCCTGAAGATGGGTTCTTCTCCGGCTTTGACTCTGCAGCTTTAAAGTATGACGTCTCTTCATGGAATTATGAAGAGGGCGGAAATGTGACCGGCACCGCTGCCGCAGCCATCGCAGCAGGCGATGGGCCGGCTACACCGGAAACGGCTGCCCAAGCTGCCCCCTCCAGCCCCGCCGCAAAAGCCAGCGGCCCGAGCGGTGCAGCCGGACAGGGATATCAGGCGCAAGGCCCGGTCGGCGCTAAAGGTACCACTGGTGCTCCTGCAGCTCCATCTTTGCCACCGAATACGGCTTACGACCTATCTCTAGAGCATCCCCGCTGCGTTTTCCAGCTGATGAAGAAACACTTCTCGCGCTACACGCCGGAAATGGTTTCCAGCATCACCGGAATTCCCGTGGACAAGCTCAACAAGGCGTGGGATATGTACACCTCCATCCGCAAGGATGGAGACACGAAGAAGGTCGGCACCATTATTTACTCTGTGGGCTGGACCCAGCACACGTTTGGTTCGCAGATCATCCGCACCGCAGCCATGACGCAGCTTTTGCTGGGCAATGTGGGACGAGCCGGCGGTGGCGTCAACGCTCTTCGCGGCCACTCCAACATTCAGGGTGCAACCGATATGGCGGGCGTGTTTGATATTCTGCCCGGCTACCTTAAGGTTCCCACGCCGGCAGATACCGACTTTGCCACATACCTCAAGAGAATCACTCCCGTAGCTGCCAAGCCTAAAGAGTGGGATTCTTTCAATTACTGGTCGAATACTCCCAAATTTGCGGTTTCTTTCATGAAGGCGATGTACGGTGACGCCGCCAAGAAAGAAAACGACTGGGCTTTTCACTATCTGCCCAAGATCGATCGCAAATTCTCCTGGGTTGAGCTGTGGGACGGCATGTACAACGGTAAAGTCAAAGGCTTGATCAGCTTTGGCATGAACGGCGTCGCCATCGGCCCGAACAGCGAAAAGAACATTAACGCCCTCAAAAAAGCCGACTGGCTCGTTGTCTGCGATATCTATCCGGAAGAAACCAGCAGCTTCTGGGAGTCACCCGGAATTTCTGATGATGAGAAAAAACAGATAAAGACTGAGGTTTACCGGCTTCCCGGCGCGGGTTTTGCCGAAAAAGACGGCACCTTCGTCAACTCAGCGCGCTGGCTGCAATGGAAGTGGGCCGCTGTTCCCACTCCCGGGGATGCCAAGCTGGATCAGGCAATCCTCGCCACCATCTTCCTGAAAGTCCGCGAACTGTACCAGAAGGAAGGCGGTAAGTTCCCAGACGCAATCCTGAACGCCACGTGGGCTTACACCACTCCATACAGCCCGTCGTTGACCGAGGTCGCCAAGGAAATCAACGGCAAGGTGCTGGCTGATCTGCATGACGACAAGCAGACGCCTACCGACTGGAAAGCTGGTCAGCAAATCCCCAGCTTTGCCTGGCTGAAAGACGATGGCACCACGTCGTGTGGCAACTGGCTTTATTGTGGCTCCTGGCCAGACGCAGGCTCGAACACGCAACGCCGTGATCCCGCCGACCCCTCTGGTCTGGGTATCCATCCCAATTGGGGCTGGTCATGGCCGTTGAATCGCCGCGTGCTCTATAACCGCGCTTCATGCAATTTGGATGGCAAGCCCTGGGATCCCAGCCGCAAGCAGGTCTGGTTTAACGAATCCACCGGAAAGTGGGCGGGCAATGACGTACCGGACTTCAAAGCTGACTCCAATCCCAAGGACCACATGGGCCCGTTCATCATGAATCCCGAAGGAGTGGGCCGATTGTTTGTGCCGCTGGCAGGAATGGCTGACGGTCCTTTCCCTGAGCATTACGAGCCGGTGGAAAGCCCGCTGGTTAACCCGTTCCATCCCAAGCAGACGAACAGTCCCGTGGTGAAGAGGTACAAAACGGACATGGACAAATACGGAACGTCAGACAAGTTCCCGTATCCCTGCACCACGTATCGGCTGACAGAGCATTATCACTACTGGACCAAGAACAACCCGATGAATATGCAGCTTGTTCCGGAACCCTTCGTGGAAATTTCGGAGCAACTCGCGTCCAAGCTCTCCATTAAAGGTGGCGACAGGCTCAAGGTTTCCACCGCCAGAAGCGGCACGAAGGACGGCAAAGAGTATGGGGTGTACTATGCCCGAGCCATGGTCACCAAACGCATCCAGCCGTTGAAACTCGCTGGGAAAGATGACCCGGTTTATCCAGTTGGTATCCCCATTCACTGGGCATATCGCGGGATAGGTGACGGCCGAGCTGAAGACCGGAGAAACGGCGTCAACGTGTTGTCCCCCACAGCCATCGATCCCAACGCTTACACACCAGAGTTTAAAGGCTTTCTGGTGAACATCGAGAAGGTCTAAGGAGATACGCCATGAGCAATGGAAACCTGGAAATTAGAGCGATCTCCGCGCATAAGGGTGGCACGCCTGGGGGCGGGGAATACACGCAGTCAGATGGCTCAACGCACATTGGAGCCACCCGTGACTATGACGTTTGCAAGCTGATCGATACCACCACATGCATCGGCTGCAAAGCCTGTGAAGTGGCTTGCGTCGAGTGGAACGGCTATGACTTCCGCGAAACCACCTTCGATAACACGTACCAGACCATGCCGGAAACGGTGTGGAACTACTGGAACCTGATCAAGTTCAACGAAGTTGAAACCGATGGCGGCTTGCAATGGTTAATGCGCAAAGACCAGTGCATGCACTGTGAAGAGCCGGGCTGCCTCATCGCTTGTCCCGCCGACGGCGCAATTGTGCAGTACACCAACGGCATCGTCGACTTCAATCAGGCAAACTGCATTGGCTGCCAGTACTGCGTTACCGGCTGCCCATTCAACATCCCCAAATTCAATGAAGCCACCAAGAAAGTTTATAAATGCACGCTCTGCTCTGACCGTGTTGGCGTCGGCCTTGAGCCGGCCTGCATCAAGTCATGTCCCACGGGCTGCCTGCACTTTGGCAGCAAGGAAGACATGAAGTTTGAAGCTGAAAAGCGCGTTGCTCAGCTGCATTCCAACGGCCACGCGGATGCCGGCGTCTATGATCCCTCCGGAGTGAAAGGCACCCACGTCATTTACGTGCTGAACGATGCCAAACATCCTGAGAATTACGGCGGCTTGCCGGCAGATCCCAGGGTCCCAATCTTTGTGAAATTGTGGAAGGGCCCATTGAAATGGCTTGGCGGCATTGGCATGATGGCTGGCGTGCTCGGCGTCTTCATGCACTATGTCCGTTTCGGCCCCAAAGAAGTTGACAAGGTTGAGGAGGTGAAGCGATGAGCGGCGGAATTATTGCGCGTCCAACCACCGCAGTTCCGGAAGATGAAGTCCAGCGCTATAACTTTGCAGAGCGCGCTTATCACTGGATCAACGCCATCTCTTACACCTATCTCATGCTCACAGGCCTGGCGATTTTTACGCCGCTGGCTTACTGGCTTGCCTACGTGCTGGGCGGTCCGGCAACCATTCGCTACTGGCACCCCTGGATCGGGCTGATCTATCTTGCCACTATTTTCTGGATGCATCGCTTATGGAAGCGCGACATGCAGAAGATCCCTGAAGATGAGCAGTGGAGTAAGAACCTCCGCGCCTATGCTGAGCACCACGATGAGCTGATGCCGCCCCAGGGCCGCTTCAACGCCGGACAGAAGCAGTTCTGGTGGGTCATGTTGTATTGCACCTTCATTCTTCTCATCACAGGAATCATTATGTGGATTCCTGAGAAAATGCCTCGCGAACTCCACTGGGTCCTACCGATTACCGTTTTCATTCACTCAGCCACGGCGCTGATCACGATTGCTGCTTTCATCATCCACGTTTACATGAGCGTTTGGGTGACTCCTGGCAGCATGAAAGCCATGGTTGAAGGGCACGTTTCCACCGGATGGGCGCGCACGCATCATCGCCTCTGGTTTGAGAAGATTACCGGCCGCAGGAGCTAAAAGGAATTGATGTCTGGGTTTTCCTGGGACCGTCGTATTGCGCGGACGAGCGAGCTGTTAAAAAATCAGTCTTCAGTGACTGAGCTGCTCAAGTTTTATCAGCGCCTCGTCCGCTTTCAAAAAACCGTCTATGAATCTGTGGCTTCTTCCGCCGATCATGACGTTTCCCTGGTTGTCCCCTACTTTGCCGCGTTGCTCGCGCTGGTCAAAGATGCTGGCTCGGCAGACCTAAAGGTCGCCGCAGCAACGCTTGAAAAATCATCATCAGAAGACCGTTTAGACCTGTTGCGCGCCGTCTGGCAACATGAAGTAGAAAGTTATGAGCTTTCCCCCGAATCTGTCTTCTTCGCTAACGCGCTGCTTCAGCCATTCGCCGAATTTCTTGCCGAAAAGAACACTTCCAACACTGAGGCTTCGCCGCCGCTCTGTCCTTTTTGCGGATCAAGGCCGCAACTAGCGGTGCTGCGCCCGGAAGGCGACGGCGCCAAGCGCTTTCTGCTGTGCTCTCTTTGCGGCACGGAATGGTTCTTCCGCCGCGTCTTATGTCCTAATTGCGCCGAAGCAAACAAGGAGCATCTGCCGGTCTTCGTCGCGCAGGAATTCGATTACGTGCGCGTGGACGCATGCGATACCTGCCATACCTACATCAAGTCAATCGATCTTTCCAAAAATGGCAACGCGGTTCCCGTGGTGGATGAACTCGCGACCGTCTCGCTGAATCTCTGGGCGCAGGAGCACAATTACAAAAAGGCCCAGCCCAACCTGTTTGGCGTATAAATTCTCAGACCAGCTTGGTTTGGGCAGCAGCTCGTGCAGCCGGCTTGGGTCCGGCCAGCGCGTGGATGGAATTCCTTAAACTGCGCAGCCGCAATGCCAGCCCAATGACGACCAGTCCGCTGGCCAGCGCATAGATGGATATCCACGTTAACGCTGATTGCACTGTCCCAGCGTGTGCCAACAGCAGGCATGGCGCGAATGCAATGGAAATTACGCCGCCGGTAATCAGCAGCCATTCGTCCGTGACGTGGCGGCGAAGGTGAACTCCGGCAACAAGTTCCAGCACTCCAACCACCAATGCGATAAAGGCGATGAGTTGAATCACGTGCGTCAACGTCGAGCCTGGAGCCAGCAGGATGACCAGCCCCCCAGCGGAGACGGCAATGCCATCGGCCAGCATGAGCCATGACGAGCCGCCCTGCCCCGCTCCACGCACTGCGGCGGCGATGGTGAGAACTCCAGTGGCGAAAGCGAACAAAGCGAAAATTGCGGTCAATCCGGCAAATGCGAATTGTCGTAAAAATGGCGCCGGCAGGAATGGTAGAAAAGCAAAAATAAAAATAGCGAAAGCGATGGCAAGGACGCCGCGCAGAAACAACAGCCACCAATTCTGGATCAGTAAGCGGATCATATCCACCCTCCTTGCTGATGCTAGTGTGCGCTGTTGGTCAATCCGTGGATGTGATTCTGCTCACATGCCCCACAGAGACCAGGAGGATTGTAGTCGAAATACTGCATTGGCATGGCTTTCTGGCTTATTTCAGCTGCAATTCCGCGTTGGCCACTCCATCTTCCGGTGGGGCAAAGTGGAAACCGGCTTTGATGAACATGTCTTTCATGTTGAAGTTGTCGGCAAGAGTTGCGCCTTCCAGCGTTGAGATGCCTTCCTTGCGCGCAATCTCGATTGTTGTATCCAGCATGTGCGTGCCCAGTCCGCGGTTCTGGAATTTGTCCGCTATCAGAAACGCCACTTCGGCGCTATTGTCAGAGTGTTTGCGGATCAGCCGGGCGATACCGGCAATGCGCCGCGCGCCTTCTTCGTCCGCGTATTCCGCCACCAACCCAATCTCGCGGTCATAGTCGATAAAGCATTTGGTAAAAAGCCGTTCATGGGAAACGCGGAAGTCGAGTTTCAGCGGCAGAAAAAACCGCATGTAAACGCTATTCTCGGAAAGCTGGTGATGGAAGTCCACCATCAGCGGCTCATCGTCCGGACGGATCGGCCGCAGAGTGAAGCTCGTGCCATCGTGCGTTTGCCAGTTGGATATGTACTGGCTGGGATAAGGACGGATCGCCGGCCGTGGCAGCTCCGCATCACGCATTGTTGCCGGATGCAGGATTACTCTTGCGTCCAGCGCGATGAATCCCTGCTCACTCGCCAGCAGCGGATTGATTTCAATGTCGGCGATGCGCGGATTTTCCACTACCAGCTCGCTGAAGCGCACCAATAGCTCTTCCAGCTTCTCCAGATCAACGGGCCTACGTCCGCGGACGCCTTTCAAAGCCTGCAAAATCCGGGTGTTTTCCATCATGCGGCGTGCTAGAGTGGTGGTCAGCGGTGGCAGCGCATGCGCGTTATCGCGGAGCACTTCCACTAGTTGACCGCCAAGTCCAAACACCAATACCGGCCCAAACTGCGGATCGGTAGAGCTGCCCAGGATCAATTCGTAGCCAGATGTGCTGACCATCGGCTGGACCGTTACTCCCTGAAAGCTGCCGTCCCCAAAAGCTAATTGGATATGCTCGAAGGCCGACCGCACTGCGCTTGCGTCTTTCAAGTTCAGATGAACTCCGCTGCGGTCAGACTTGTGCGTGACCGTCTCAGAATTCAGCTTGAGCACCACGGGATAGCAGATCAGCTCCGCTGCCGCGACCGCTTCGTCGGCGGACGATGCCAGTATGGAAAGCGTAACCGGCAGTTCGTATGCCGCAAGCACCTGCTTGGACTCATGCTCAGTCAGGACTGTGCGGTTGTTTGTCAGCGCGCCGGCAATAATTTCCGCCACGCGACGAGGACCATCTTCAACAAGCTCGCCGGCGAACACTGGCGTTTCATACAGGGCCTGGAGGTAGGAAGTGTATCGCCACATGTAAGCAAAGCTTCGCGCCGCAGCGTCTGGATACTCAAATGTTGGAATCCGCGCTTCATTCAGCACATTGGCTGCAAGCTGCATCCGGCTGCCGCCCATCCAGCTTGCAATCAGGGGCTTCTTGATAGTCTCTGCGGCCTTACGCACCAGGCCTGCCGCCTGTTCCGGCTCGGTCATCCCCTGCGGAGCAAGAATAGAGAGCACGGCGTCGCAGCTTGGATCGTCAGCCACAGCCTGTAGCGCTTTGGCATACATTTCTGGAAGGCAGTCGCCCAGCGTGTCAACGGGATTGGAATGGCTCCACGCGGCAGGCAATAGCTTATTGAGCGTTTCCTTGGTCTCATCCGATAGCGTTGCCAGTTGTCCGCCGCTCGCCAGAAGCGCGTCCACTGCCAGTACGCCGCCGCCACCTGCATTGGTTACCACCGCCAGCCGTGGACCATGCGGCCGCGGTTGCTTGCTGAGCACCTCAGCCATGTCAAAGAGTTCGCCGATGCTGGCCACCCGCAGAATGCCCGCGCGACGGAATGCGGCTTCAAACACTTCGTCCGATCCCGTCATGGATCCCGTGTGCGAAGCCGCCGCTTTTCTTGCCGCTTCTGTCCGCCCGGGCTTGATTACGATAATGGGCTTGCGCAGTGAGACCTCTCGCGCCGCGGAGAGAAAGCTGCGCGCATCGCGAATGGATTCCATATAGATCAGAATGCTGGAGGTATAGGCGTCATCGCCGTAGTGGTAAATCAGGTCGCCCCAGCTCACGTCCAGCATCGATCCCACTGAAACCACGCCGCTAAATCCCACGTTCTCCCGGCGGCTCCAGTCCAACACAGCCGTACAGAGTGCGCCGCTCTGGCTCAGAAATGCAATGTTGCCCGGCAGGGCATTGGACTGTGCGAAGGTCGCGTTGAGTCCCGTGCGCGGGTTCATTACTCCAACGCAGTTTGGTCCAATCAGCCGCAGATGTCCTGAAGCCAGCACCTGCCGGATTTTAGCTTCCAGCGCTCTACCGTCAGCGCCAAGTTCGGCAAAGCCTGCCGAAATCACAATGGCGCTGCGCACGCCCGCCGCCACGCACTCCTGCAATACTTCAGGGACAGTTGCCGCCGGCGTAACTACAATTGCCAGATCAATCTGCTCCCCAATAGCTGCGATGTTGGGATGGCAGCGGATTCCCAGCACATTGGGCCGGTGCGGATTGATGGGATAAATCGTTGCGCCGGAAGGCTGTTCCATCAGGTTGCGCAGTATAGTGCGGCCCACGCTGGCGGGCTTTTCCGTCGCGCCGATCACGGCGACGGTTCGCGGGTGGAAGATTGGGGCCAGCGGGCTCGGTGGCCACAGTGGGACGGTGGATTGATGGTCGCGCTGTTCTGGCGCTGTTCCCGGCGGTGGTGGCATTCTGTCTATTAGATTACTACTCATTGACGCGGACTAACTTTCTTCCGAAAGATCAGCCTACCAGCCGCAAAAAAGTAGGGATGTGAGATATCTCACATCCGTGGCAGAAGGTGGGTTTAGGCGCGCCGGCGCTAGGGTCGCAACATTTCAACCCTTAAGAATTTTACGCCCATGAATTTGCCTGCTTCGTTAAAGTCGAATCCAAAGATGGCTTGCGCAAAAGGAGCGCAGTTGGCACACGGTTCCTGCAGAGAGTACGGAACCACAAACCGCTCTCCTTCTCTGGCCAGCCGCTCAATTTGGGGTGATGAGTCCGGTTTGCGCTGATTGTCATTCACCGCCAGTTGCATCTGGGGATGGCTTTGACGCAACGCGATGTATTGAGCGTCTTTCTCCAACGCCGATTTGGGTAGGATGGTAACGTCATCCAGATTGACCAGCGTGGGAACTCCGTTCACCAGCGCCCACCCAGGATGCATGTTTCCATTTCCGGGGTATACCACGTATCCGAGGTCCACCACTCCATATTCGCGCAAATCGACCAGATATCCCAGACGCGGTTTTTTCTGCGATGCCAGCATCTGCGTGAACGCAACAGCGTCAGACGAAGCGTAGTCTCCCATCTGCTCAATGAAGCATTCGCGGTATCGCGCGGCATCGGTTATTTTGCAGGCCTGACCGATTGCGCTTAGATCTCCGGGGCCTGCATTCCATATAGCTTCTTCGCTGATCTGGTCGTCTGTCTCGTGATTGGCTTCAACCTGCAGAAATGTGATGAGTGATGCTACGCCGATTACGACTAGTGCTCCCGCTATTCGCCGTTTCAACAGGGTCATGTCGAAACTCCAGTCATTTCATCACGCCGGCCAGGCGTTTTTCTGGTGCTGAAAACAGGAACACTGCTACCGTGGAAATGTTGCGGTAGGTAGCGGGTCCCGATTTGCCATCTCCCGTCGAAATGGCGCATCTCATGCTGATGAAATCATCTTACGTCTGAACTGCTCCCGTGGCGCAACCTTTAATTTCTTAGCCCAAAAAGAGTTACGTGCGCAAATTCCACGCCGAGCAATGGGCGATCTTGTATGGGACGAAAGGCCTTGTACTTCTATATCCGGTTTACAGTTTTTTACAATTTACGTGTTTAAACTAGGCTGTGATCATTTAAAAGTTTTACTGGACCAGGGTTGTCACGCAGGACCGGCTCTCATCTGAGCGGCAACAATCTTTTCGGCGGCAGCAAGGTTCATGACACAGCCGCGAGGAAGATTTCACAGCAGGTAAGATAGGAGGGATGGCAGTATTTCCCCGGTGAAAGAACTCGCATATCAGCAGGATGAGTCGGCAATCGACGTCGCCGCGTTCCAACGTCTGCGTCCGCAGCGGCATTACGACATTGTTCTCTTGATTGTGGCTGCGATTGTGTTCTTTGGCTGCATCATCTCGCCTCCTGCGCTGATGGACGACGTTGACGCCGTTCACGGGCAGATGGCGCGCAACATGGTCCAGTCAGGCGACTGGGTAATCGCTCACCTGAATGGCGTGCCTTATATGGAAAAGGCGCCGTTGCCGTACTGGCTCATCGCCATTTGCTATCTCATAATGGGCGTGCATGATTGGGTGGCGCGTATCCCTATCGCTCTGGCTGCGGTGTTGTTATGCTTTGCCACCGCGCGCTACGGAGCGTGGGCGTTTGGACGCCGCGCCGGTTTTTATGCCGGACTAGTGTTGGCGGCCTCGATCGGTCTCTTTCTTTTTACCCGCATTCTCATTCCCGATGTAATGCTCACGCTCACGATCACACTTTGCTTCATGGCATTCCAGCGCGCCATGAATGAAGATGGAGAAGAGATCCACTCCCGCCGATGGCCGGCTTTGATCGGCGTTGCCCTGGGCGTGGGCGTGCTGTTGAAAGGATTACTCGCGCTGGTAGTGCCGATAGGCGGCGTGATCGTTTATCTGGCCATTACCCGTCAGCTTTTTTCTCGCGATACATGGCGAAAACTGCGCCCGCTCAGCACAATCCTGATCTTCCTGCTCATCGCCGCGCCCTGGCACGTGCTGGCCACGCTGCGTATGCCGCCTTATCTCAATTTCAGCATGCACAGCGGCCCCGGCGAATATCACGGCTTTTTCTGGTTTTATTTCTTCAATGAGCATTTGTTAAGGTTCCTGAACCTGCGCTATCCGCGGGATTACAACACAGTGCCGCGACTGGCGTTCTGGCTGTTGAACCTGCTCTGGCTCTTTCCCTGGAGCGCTTATCTGCCCGCGGCTGCAAAGCTTAACTACAAGCCGGTGGACCGCGCCGGCTGCACGCGCCTGCTGGCGCTCTGCTGGGCAGGCTTTCTCATGCTGTTTTTCACCTTCTCCACCACGCAGGAATACTATTCCATGCCGATCTATCCGGCGCTGGCGCTCCTGCTGGGCTGCGCGATGGATGCGGAAGGCAAATTCATTTCTCTTGGCAGCAGGACCATCGCATTGATTTCGACAGCAGCCGCCGCCGTGATTGCAGCAATCTTATTTGCCGTGCGCCATGTTCCCGCGACGGGCGACATCTCCGGCGCGCTGCAGCAACATCCTGAATCCTATACGCTTGCGCTGGGGCATATGGGCGACCTGACGTTACAGTCGTTCGCTTATCTACGCGCTCCGCTCATACTTGCCGGCATTGCGTTTCTAGTCGGCGCTGTGGGCGGCTGGCTGCGCGGCCGCAAGGCATTTATCGCGCTGGCAGCCATGATGGTTTTGTTCCTGCACGCCAGCAGGATGGCGCTGGTTGTCTTTGATCCCTATCTGTCTTCCCGCCCGATAGCAGAGGCGCTGCTGCACGCGCCGCCAGGACAATTGATCGTGGATGGCGCGTATTATCCCTTCTCTTCCGTGCTGTTTTATTCCAATAAAGACGCTTTGCTGCTGAATGGCCGTATCAATAACCTTGAATATGGCTCTTACGCTCCGGGTTCTCCTGCGGTTTTTATTGACGACGCTGCCTTTATGAGGCTCTGGTCAGGTACAATTCGCTATTATCTGGTGTCCGACAGCAGCGGGCTCGCTCGTCTGAGCGCCCTGGCCGGCCCCGCGCGTTTTCATCAGATTGCTGAAAGTGGCGGCAAATTTCTTTTTACCAACGGCCTTCCCGGCGAAACTGCGGATGGTTCCAACATGGAGAACAAACCCGCGTTATGGTAATCATTACAACGGCTCTGGCGGTCTTGCTTACAGGTTCGCTCGTTTACTGCGTCCTGATTGTTGTTGCCACCCGGCGTTTCTTATCAACCACTCTGCCTGCTCCCGGAAATACGCCTCCCATCAGCGTTCTTAAACCGCTCTGCGGCCATGACGATGGTCTGGAAGAAAATCTTCGCAGCTTCATGGTGCAGGATTATCCCGAATATGAAATTCTATTCGGCGTTCATCGCGCCGACGACCCGGCTGTGCCGGTAGCGGAAAAAATTATCAACGAGTTTAGCGGACGAATCAGCACGCGGGTGATCGTCACGGGAGAGTCGCCCATCCCCAACGCAAAGGCGTTCAGCCTGAACCGCATGGTGCGGGAAGCGCATTATGACGTGCTGGTGATGAGTGACAGCGATGTGCGTGTCACGCCCAGCCTGCTCTCTCATCTGGCGCAGGAACTTCAGGACGATCACGTTGGATTGATCAGCTGTCCTTACCGCGCAGTCCCGGGCAAGAGCCTATGGTCGCGCATGGAAGCGATTGGGATGAACACCGAACTTCTGGGCGGCGTTATGGTCGCGCGCATGATTGAGGGCATGCGTTTTGCGCTGGGCTGCACCGTAGCTGTCCGTCGCAGCGTGCTTGAAGACATGGGCGGATTCGGCTACTTACAGGAGTTTCTGGCGGAAGATTTTGTGATTGGTCAGCGCGCAGCCGAACTTGGTCACGGTGTTTTGTTCTCGTCTTATGTCATCGAACACCGCATTGGCAGCCAAAGCATGATGCACAATCTTGGCCACCGTATGCGCTGGGCGCGCAGCACGCGCCGCTCGCGTCCTGCTGGCTATTGGGGCCAGATTTTCACGTATCCGCTACCGCTGGCGCTTCTGTTCTGCGCTGCATATCCCACAGCGTGGCCTGTGTTGTTCCTTACCCTCATCTTGCGCGGCGGCGCGGCGCTGGCCACTGCCCGATCCGTTGTTCATGATCCGGTCACACAAAGCGAGTGGTGGCTGCTGCCGGTTCAGGATGTAATCGGTTTCTTTATCTGGATCAGCGGTTTTGTCGGTGACAAGATTGTCTGGCGCGATCGAAAATGCACCGTTCTACGCGACGGCCGTTTGCACGTGAATCCCTAATTCCTTGTCAGCAAAAGAAAACCCCTGCGCCTTAGCGCAGGGGTCACTTTACGCGCTTCTCTCGTTACTTGCTGGTCGTCGAGCAGGTGCTCGAGATCATTTTCACTTTTTTCACATTAAACGTTGATTGAGATCCGGACGAGGAGCCTGCACCAGTTGCGCTGGATCCACTGCTTGAACCGCTGGCGCTGCTGCTGGAGCTGGGTGAGCTGCCCATGCTTCCGCTGCTGGAACCTGATGCGCTATTGTCCGTTCCCATAATCCGAACCTGATGACCAACTTGGTCGCTCAGCTTTGAGGTGTCGCCGGCGAGTTGATACGTTTTGCCGGATTGGTCCGTCAGGGTCCAATTGCCCGCTGAACCGCTCAGGCAACCTTCAATGGAATTACCGCTGCTGTTGCTTGAGGTTTGCGTGGTCTGTGTCGTCGTGGTCTGGGTAGTGGTTGAGCTGGTGTCGGGAGTCGTTGATTGGCCGGATGAAGTCGACGATGGAGATGTCGATGACGGCGAAGTTGACGACGGCGACGTTTGCGATGGCGAAGTTGACGACGGAGACGTTGAAGATGGAGACGTGGACTGTTGTGAGCTTGTATCCGGTGTTGTTGATGGCGATGAGCTGCTTGGCGAAGTTTGCGCCACAGCCCAAATGGCGGACAACAACAGGATTGCTGTAATCAAAGATGTCTTTCTCATGTACTTCCTCCTGGTTTATTCGGCCTGCCTGACTCCGGCCTTGAGAGAAGAATGGAAGCGGCGCTAAGGACTTAGATCATGCGTTCATACGCAGGTTTGCCTCGTTTGCGGGTTTAGGAGGAAAGAAACGAGAGCTGCGGAATCCGAGAAAGTGATTCCGTGTCTCCGATTTGAAGGTGCACCCCTTAATTCGATAGAACTAGGTGCTGGCGCAATATCGGTCTATGCTACGTCGCAGACTTGCAATGCCTGTGGAATGTAGTTGCAGCAAGGATCTTCAGCAAACATGTTTCCCGTTACCGCATAGGCGCGGGCGCGTGAACCGCCGCAGATTTCCTTGAATTCGCATGCGCCGCACTTGCCCTGCAAATTTGAGGTGTTGCGCAATGCCCTCAGCATCGGCGAATTGCGATAGATTTCCGTCAGGCTGTCCACGCGTACGTTTCCCGCAGAGACCGGCAAAAAGCCGCTGGGACAAACCTCACCTGTATGTGAGACAAATACAAATCCCTTGCCATCATTGATGGGTAGAAGTCCCGGAATCGTCTTCTCCCATCCATCGTCTCCGGCTGTAAAGGGACGTTGGCCTTTGCTCTTGAGCCGCTGCTGGATGATGTACCGGCGATAATGCTGCGCTTCAGTCGTTTTAACCTTGAAGGGCAGTTCCTTGGAAAAGCGATAGAGAGTTGCGAATGCCTGCTCGACCTCATCGGCGGAAAGGAGATCGGCCATCTGCGCGCGTCCCGTCGGTACCAGGAAAAAGGCGCTCCAAAGGACCAGCTTGAACTGTTTCAACAGGTTCGCCATGTTTTCCAGGTCATGCATATTCCGTTTGGAAATACTTGTGTTCACTTGAATGGGAAGGCCAAATTCGTTGGCCCAGTGAATTGCTTCCAGTGTTCGTGCAAACGATCCAGGTACGCCGCGAAATGCGTCATGCAATTCCGGAGTTGCGCCGTCAAGGCTCACGGCCATTCTGGAGAGGTGGGCACGTTTCAAATCGGCGATGGCTTCGCGGGTCAGCAATGGTGTGGCGCTGGGCGTCATAGCCGGATGGAGGCCATGCGCCACTGCCCGGCGGACCAGATAAAAAATGTCAGAGCGCTTCAAGGGATCGCCACCGGTCAGAATGAAAATGGGAGGCTTCAGGTCGGCGATGTCGCGAATCAGCTTCTCCGCTTCCATGGTGGTCAATTCCAATGGGTGGCGCTTTGACTGCGCACTAGCGCGGCAATGACAGCAGGAAAGGTCGCACGCCTGTGTGGTTTCCCAGATCACAATCAAAGGGCACCGGTTCAGATCAAAGCTTGTATTCATTGCCACCCATCCTTAAGAAATGCTCTGACTCAACTTATGAAGCTCATCCTAAGGCGTTGTTTCCTGCGGAGATGTGATGGGGGTCACATGTCCGATGTTCAAGCGTCCTCATGCTCAGGTTGATTACGTCAATCGCCAATTTTGTGAGGCTTTATATGCACTTTGAAATCAGAAGAAAACGCGGTACAGCACGCTTGGCGCAAGGAGTTACCGTCGAATGAAGAACATTTGTTGCCAGAGACGGGAAAGTAGCTACTGTTTGCCCTGAGAATTTGCCAGGCCGCCTTTATTTTCGGCGGATACGGCCGAGTCGCCTTTTTCCAGCAGTTGGTAGGCTTCAGAGATGGTCATATTGTCGCTGACGCGATGGAATTCAGTCATGCGTTGAAGTTGTTTGACGTTGATGGTCTTGAAAATCACGGCATGGCCGGACATCTTCACATCAAGTGAGACGATTTCCCAATGATCGTCCCCAACACGCCGTTGAGTCACGGAGAATGTTCCGCCCTTGTTTAGACGGCCCAGCAATCCCCAGCCAAAGGTTACATCTTCAAACAATGAGCCATCCAGCCGCGACATGCGAACTGCAGCGCGGTCAATCCAGATCATTCCGCTCAAGGAACGGAAGACCTGCAACTCCCTTGTGGGAGGATTGTAATGAGGATTGGGAAAGAATGAGAGCCTTACCTGGCCATTTTCAGCGCCTTCATACTTGAAGATAAAAGCATCAGGGATCGCCTTAAACATCTGCACTCCCTTATCTTCGTCTTCCTTGGCGCGTTTATCCCGCTTTGCCCGCTCATCGGGGTCTTCTACCAGCTTTTTCATACGCAGCTCATCGGCAGAGCGCTGCTCAGGGGTCAGAGGCTTGCCATTGATGAGAAGAGTGCGGGCGAGCTGGCCGTCCTTGGTGTCAATCACATCGCGATCTTGAGAGCCTCTTTCGTCTTCTCGATGGATGTGATAGCGCCAGTGCGTATGGTCAGCAGCATCCGCTTCCAGTTGGTGCTTGATCGCGTCTTTGACGAACTGGTTTGCATCTTTAGGGAGCGGAGGTAGAGTGTCCGCCGGCGTCTGGGCGCGGAGAGTCGTACCGAGGCTTGCAAAAATCAGGAGCAGCCACGCGCGCCGCAGAAAATTGAAGTAACTCATAATGTTTCAAATGCTGGTACTTGTTAGACGCTGAAAAACCAGCAGCTAGTTGCATTTTACCTTTTGTGAAGATGACTGGCGATTTCCGGGAATAAAGTAAAAAGAGGCAGCTTTGCAGCCGCCCCTTTATTGTCAACCTCTCGGAAAGGCAGTCCCATTGGCTCAATAGCCGCGACTTGCGTTCAGAACCGCTGTTCCCCTGGTTTCGGTTCCACCCGTGCGCCGCGACATTCCGTCCGGTCGACACATAACTTAAAAGCAAACAGACAGCCAAACTGGCCAGAGTTTCAGCGCTTTCTTGATGAAACGTAAGCCATTGATAAATATGATCTTGTCTCTCGCCTGCAAGGAGGTGATGAAATAGTTACTGTTTACTTTATTGTAAATACGTAAAATTGGGCAACAGAATACCGTGTATGGGTACTGGATTGCCTTTCCGGCGCACACCTAGAGTAACTATTTGAATTTGGAAGACAGCAGTACACTAGCCGTCAAACTCCTGATTGAAATCTGCGACAGGCGTTCCAAAGGCAAGAGAATTTCTCTCTGAAGAGAGCGATAACTGAAAGAAAAGGTGCCAAAAATGTGGAAACCGCGTCCTGAAGACAACAAGCCCATGAGCATGAACCCTACCCAGCCTGCGCAGCCTGTACCCCCCGCAGCTGCTGTTGCTGCACCAAGTATTCCCACACAGCATAAAGAAACCCCAAAGGCCAGCGAGCCGCACCGCGCGGATGTAGGCCACATCGGCAAGTCAGTCCAGATCAAAGGCGAGCTTACCGGCAGTGAGGACCTTTATCTGGATGGATCAATTGAAGGCACAATCGATTTGCGCGATCACAGCCTCATCATCGGTCCGAATGGCAAAATCAAGGCGGGCATTTCCGCGCGCGATCTCGTCGTTCATGGCCGGGTGGAGGGAAACATCACGGCTACCGGACGCGTGGAGCTGCGCAAGTCCTGCACGCTGATTGGCGATGTCAGTACACAACGCATCGTGATTGAGGATGGCGCGTTCTTCAAGGGCGCCATTGATATCAAGGAAAAGGCCCAGGTGGTGGAAGCACGCAAGCCTCTGGCAGTGGCGGCTAGTGCAGGCATGAGTGCCGGCAGTGGCACATCCTCGAGTTCGAGTGCGACGAGTTACAGCGCCAGCTCCGATTCGCAGGGTTCCTTTTTAGATAGTAAATAAGGTAAAGTTAAGGAGCGTGAGCTCCTCCGGTAACAATTTAATGCGATGGTTCCGTGGGGCAGGCGGTTCTCAGTCCAAGCCTGAAGAAGGTAACAAATCTGCGCCACGGACCAGACGCACCTGCATCGGTCTGGGCGAATTCATGCGCGGCCTGGGCAGCAGCGGCGAACGGAAAACCTGCGTCCTTGACCTGGGTCCAACCTCACCTACAAACATTGCCTTACTCACCGAAATGGGTGTGCGCGTCTCGAATGAAGACATTTTGCGAGAATCGCAGGATGAACGTTACAGCGTGAAGCAGGAGGATGGCACGCTCCAGCTTGACCCGGCGAAGTTCTTTGCGGAAAACCTTAATTATGCGGCTGATCAGTTTGACGCCATCCTGTTCTGGGACGTGGCTGACTACCTTCCTGAAAGCCTCGTAAAGCCCCTGGTTGAACGTCTGCAGGTCATGCTGAAGCCCAAGGGCCATCTGCTGGCCTTTTTTCATACAAAGGATGCTGGAGCGGAATCTCTGTATTCCCGCCACCATATTGTTCAAAAAGACACGCTCGAACTGGAGCCTATCCCGGGCTTTAAGCTGCAGCGGATTTTCAATAACCGGCACATCGAAAATTTGTTTAAGGACTTTGCCTCCCGCAAGTTCTTCCTCGGTCGCGATAATATTCGCGAAGTGTTGATGGTTCGTTAATTCTTCGAACTCCAGCATCCCCTGTAAAATTTACCCGGCATAAATTGACGTATACGAACTTCAGGTGCCTAGAAGTGGTATCAGGATGCTCATAAACTATATCCAGCTTGGATTCGCCTTAATCCTCCTCTTCTATGGACTTCAAGGGCAAACTCCAAAAATTGGATGTTGAGCTTTAAAAATCAACAACTTAATTTACCTTGCAAAACTTTATTGGCCGGAGCGTTCTTTGGGCATCTCGATTGCACTAGTAACAATCGTCGAATGACTGACGGTAATCAAAAAGGACCCTGCAGCGGGCCGAAAACAAGAGGTAGGTTAAATGTCTAGCAGCGTAAGCGTGATCAATTTTGGAGTTATCGCCGCAGTTGAAAACCGCACATCAAACTATGATGCGATTTACGGCGAGCACTGCCACAGAATTTACTCGCTGGCTTTTTGGATGACCGACAATGAGCTGGCGGCTGAACAGCTCTCCACCAATACATTCCTGCGCGCTTTCGCGTTATCGGCAGAGCCGAAGACCGAACAGATTGACCAGGCGCTTCTGGCTGAAATCCGCGAACTCACCACTATTGGTACCCTGACGCTGAACAGCAGCGTTTCCGCGGAAACCAAGAGCGTTTGCGGCAATGTGAAACGGGTGCATCTGGAACGCGCCGTCGTGGAACTGCCGGCAACCGAAAAAATGATTTTCCTCCTTCACGATGTTGAAGGCTACACCCATGAAAAAATTGCCTATCTGCTTGGTCTGGATGTAAAAGAGTCGCAGTTCGGATTGCATCAGGCTCGTTTGCAGTTGCGTAAACTGATTTCGCGCATGTCGTAAAAGCCGTCGATTGTATCTCCTCTCTCCTTACTCTCCAACCCTTCGCTTTGGCGAAGGGTTTTTTCATTTGCTAAGAGTAATCTCATGGTTCTATTAACTTCAGGATATTTAGTTATGTTAATTTCAGAAAAAGCTGAAACTTTTTTCCCGATCCTGCGTCTATCCTAATAACAACATACGCAGTACCCCCACGTGGGCGTCGCCCCTATACCGGCGCCCACTTTCTTTTGTCTCGCACACTCCCGGCATTTAGTTTTCCGAACATCCTTTCGCTCGTCGCACTTCACCCGGTTGAAATTCTTTGTATTCACTCTGATCGTTTGCGTCGAGAGCCTCTCTTCATCGATTATTAATCGATTATCAATAGATAGCAGATGTTGAAATTCTGACGAGCCATTCGCGCCGGGCAACAGAATACGGTAATTGCGGTTCTAATGAACCGGGTAAAGAAGCGTGGCGGCTTTCATGAGCGCGGAAAATAGATTAGAGTTTCAGCCACAGCACACAATGGAGGGCGGAGCAATGGATTGGAAGAAAACGCTGATGATTGGATCTTTTGCGGCGGGGGCAATTCTGTTCCTTACGGGTCGGCGGCCGGCGGGTCTGGCCGTTGCCGGAATTGGCGTAGCGACTTTTGCCGCCGAGAACCCGGAAAAATTCGAAGAACTGTGGCACCGCATGCCTGAGTACATTGAAAAAGGCAGCAAGTTTGTCGATATGGCATCAACTTTCCTGGAGCGCATGGGTCAGGAAAAAGGCGGCGGTTATCGCAACATGCCCGTTGCCGGAGGGAATCGCTTCTAAGCTGACGCTGGTTGCGCAAGATTGGCCGGGAATTGCTCTCGGCCTTTTTTACTTTTTAAATGCGCTTGGCCGCATGCCGGCAGCGTCTTTCCTGATTTCCAGCGAAATACGTTGACGCTCAGCTTCATCAATGCGCAACGCGAAGTTCACGAAAGTGCCGTATTTGTCCGGCGCGATCACTTGCACCGGAACGCGGAAATCCCGGTGAATATCTATCCGTTGCGGCATCCGCACAAAGCGCAAAGCGTACTCCCCGAATTCCGTTTTGTCTGTGAAGTCGGTTGGCAGCGAATGTACCTCAACGCCATCCGGTAGATGCAAATGAAAGATCGTGCTTTCAAAAAGCAACGAGTCAATCAAGAGAGGGAACTTGCGCGTCAGCGTTTTGGCGTAGAGAGTTGCCAGGCCAAGCGCTGGAGCAAGTTGATTGATTTCCGCTGTGCTGCTTTGCGCATTGATAAATTGCGGAACGGTACAGCGGATTGAAAGCTTCAGCGGCTGCTCAGGATCATTTTCATGTGCAGCAACGCCGGTTATCGAAGTCGCGCCAGGAAAAATACGCATGGCCAGCTGTTCAAAGAATGCCTGCTTGTCTCGTTCCCCGGCTGAGCGGAACAAGTTGCGCACTTCCTGCGCCCGTACAAAGCCGAGCTGCACATGGATGCTGGCCACCAAGTCCCCTTCAGAGAATGACAGGTCGGCTTCCGCCAAACTTTTTTCTCCTGCCACCCGTGGATTCAATGCAACGATCTCCGGCTTTTTCTCTTCTTCGGTTAGCAAGGGAATGAGGTGTGCTTCTCGCATATCCAGCGATGGCGGTATGGCCCCGAAAGGCAGATCATCCGATTCCGCATCTACATCCGCAGATTCGCCGTTGGGCAGCCAAAACCTCACGAGGGGATCCGTGTAGCAGGAAAGATCCTTACCACAGCTCTGCTCGATTCTTCGGGCCAGCAGCAGTTCTGCTTTGAGTCCAACCGCACGCGCCAGCGCCAGCAAGGCCATCGTTCGGCTGCCTTGGTTGTTGGCCAGAGTGTCCTCTGCCGGACTCGCAGCCCAGTCAGGACCTATGGAGTCAATCTTGCTCGTCACAAACCGGTACAAATGTCTTGCTTTCTCAAAGTCTCCACTGGACTGTGAAAGATGAAGCTCAGCCGTCGCTTCGTTCACGTGCAGCCCCGCCCGGGACGCATCGATCAACTGGTCCCGCAGCCTGGCGACGGTCTTTTCCGTTGCAGTAACCGTTACTGTGGGCAGCAGGTTTACGGCAGGCAGAAATGATTCTGCGATAGTCTGGGCAATGTTGTCGCGCTCCCATATCCGGACCACCGTTCCATTGCTTTCCCCCACCAGCGGGAGCGGAGGACCGGCTTGTTCACGTACGCGGATCATCGCTTCTGGTGAACTGAGCAGAACGAATCGGGAATGAAGTATCGGCGCAGCAAACGATCCAAACGTATGAGCGCCGACGCTTTCCGGCATCTGCTCCAGTTCCGCATAATGCAGCACATATTCTTCCTCGATCGCATCGCCCGATTCGAGTGCAGGCATGGAGATAGTGGATTTTTGCTGGTCCAGCTCCGGTTCAATGATCTCGCCATTCACTTTGATCGTGCGCAGCTCCAGCAGGTCAGCTCCGCGAGGCAGCGTCACCTCTCCATACCGCGTGATGCCTGCTTTATTGAGTGGTCGGGTGATGCGATGTACATACACGGAAACGGGGCCTTCAGGGCGAACGCAGACCACTTTGTCAGAAAGCAGAATGACCGCTTCGCCGCCGGAAAAAATTCTTTGTGCCGATTTGCGAATTAGATCAATGCCGTCGCGGCGATAGGGAACATAGAATTCCGCTCCGTTCGCAAATCCTGCGGCCCTTTCACTTCTGCTATCGCGCGCCACTCCCGCCTCGTTCAGCAGGGGCGCGTAGTCAGGTGCATTTGCAGCGATCTCACGCAATTGCCTGGCCTGAAGCTTTGCCGCACTGATCTGATTGTCCAGGAAGAGCTGCTCCACAAGAAATCGCCGGGCTGCCCGATGAAGAGGGTTTCTGGCAACGAGCTGTTGAAGGTAGGCAGCAGCGGTGCTGTGGCGGCCTGACCTTGCCAGAATCCGCGCATACTCCAGCGACTCAGGCGCGCACCCTGCGATTTGCTGCTCCACACCCCGGGCTTTCTCCTGCTGGGCGGCTGCGTTATGGAACTTTACTGCCTCAGCCAGCCTTACGCATGAAGCATGCGATTCCAGCAAGCGGGTGAGTAGCGCCGCGCCATCCATCTGGTTGTGGCGGGAAAGATTGAATGCCAACTGCAATGCTGTTTCTGATTGAGGGCGCTCCGCCAGGATGCTCATCACGTCAGCTCGTATGCCCTCAGGCTGGCCGCGTTCCACAGCATTTTCCGCCGATTTCAGCCTCGCCAGTAACGCCAAGGGTTGCGCCATGGCAACTGTCTTCCATGCAGCATCAGCTCGCGGCGAGTGCTCCTCCGCCGCGGAATAGAGCAACGCCTGAAGATACTTGCTGTAGCCGTTATCCCGAAGCGTCTCTACGCGGAGCAGGGTTGCCATTTCTGCAAAATCCCCGCGAAAGTAAGCGCCCAACGCCTGTGTATATTTTGTCAGCTCCGCAGGCAGAACCCTCTTTCTTGGTGATGCTAATTCAAATTCCGGGTGCAGCGCCACGCTGATTGGGGCAGCATCGGGCGTGAACTTGAGCATGATCCTATGGCGACCCGCTGCCAGGAACAGCGCGGCGGAATCCCAGGTTGGGCCCACTGCATAACGTGCATCATGCAGCAAACGCGATCTTCCATCGACAAAAATTTCGTACGTCCCCGAACTCAACACATCGATTCGCGAAATGGCCACAGCTGCCAGATCAACCTCGCCGGCAGCATAAAAAACACCGGATGAAGGGAAGTAGTCCGGAATCGTGATCATGCCATCGCGAAACCAGAAGCGCTCCGGCACGATTGTGTGCGAAGAGTTCGTCTGTGCAGCAATCGACCCGAGGCGTTCAGTTTTTAAGCTCCCGGAGTCCGGTTCAACTGAATATCGCTCGCGGAACGACCGCTCCGTTTCCGGCAGCCACCGGCGCTCAAAATCAACATTGTTGTAACGACCAAAGGGGCCGGCAATACGCCAACGCGTGAGCAGCCCGCCTGAAAGAGCTGCCGTATCCGGATCAATGTTTGCGCCGTCCGTCGCCGCCGCTAAAAGCGCAAGCTTTAAGTTAAAAGTGCAGCCGTTGTGGATTGCCGCTGCCGACTTCACGCGCCGAAGGACCGCATTAAACGCCCAGCTATTGGCTGCGTGCTGCAGAATCCGGTTTGACGCCAGATCGTGCAGTTCCGCCGCAGCAGGCAGTGCGCAAAGCCGCAGCGCTGAGTCCAATACCACTTCAGGTCGTTCTTGCAGTTCAGCGGTTTCCATCCGAACGAAGAGCCCTGGAATGTCTTTTGCAGCGTGACGCAAACGCAAATCGGCCGCGTCCGCTGCCGCCGGAAGATTGAAATCAGAAAAAAAGCTCTGCAGCAGGGAATCCGACACTTTGCCGGGCTGGGCCTTTTGTGAAAATCCCGCAGCCGCGCTAAGGCAGAGAAGCGCGATGGGAAGAATGCGGGCCGGCAATCTCATTGGGGGAGGCTCAAACTGATTTCGTTGCGGAAGCTGCGCTCCGCCTGCGAACAGAACTGGCGAAACGCCGGATATTCCTGGGCGCTCACGCGCGCTTTTTCGAATTGCACATGGCTCTGGATGATTACTTCGCCGGGTGATTTCTTGTAATGCAGCCGCAACGACCCAAAAACGCTGTTGACGTTCTGATCGCGTGGCATTGACGTGACCTCGGCTCCTTCGGGCAGCGCGATATGAATTTCTTCCTCCGTGGTCCATGGCAAAGGCAGGACCAAATCCTGCGTGCGCGTGCTGGATTCCGCCAGGGCGGCTACGTAAGAGCGCGGCATCCATGAAGAAGTTAGAGAAACAACGCGCTTGTATTGTGGGGAATTCAGCGCTCCCTGGAATTCCACGTTCACGCTGCTGGAAAGTACTTCCGCACCGTGAACCGCCACGCTATCGACCTTTACGCTGGGAAAAACTTCCGCCAGCTCACGGCGGAACATATCAAGCTGTTGTTCACGGACGGCCAGGTCGTGGCGCAATCCGGGCGCATCTTCACCGCGAGTGGTGGTTGAGCCACTGAACTGGATCACGCCCTGCGTGGAAAGCTCGCCACGGATGATGTGCCGCGTGTAGTTGTCGGCAGCGTGGCTCATTGGAATGTGCCGTATCTGTGCTGCTCCGCTAAGGCTCACCGTTAGGGATAACGCTCCCTGGTCTTCCAGGGGAAGTTCGCGCCCAGCGTATTCAGCAGTCCCATCGAGCCAGAGATCATATTTGGGTACATATACAATTGCGTGATTGAACACGGCGATGGAGGCCGGTTCTGCCGCCATGTCACCCAGAGAACGTGTGCGTACCAGCGCGATCTCGGCTTCGATCCCTGCGGCCCGCAGCAGAGCAATCATCAAGCTGGCTTTATCTTTGCAATCGCCAAAGCGCCGTGCATAAATCTGCGCTACGGGATAAGGCTTGTAGCTGTAAATGCCAAACTCCAGCGCCACGTAATGCGTGCTTCGCAGCACAAACTCTTGAATGGCAGAAATCTTTTCTTTATCGGTGTGAAGCCCGTTTGTCACTCGCGCCAGTTCATCCTGTAGCGCCTGGTCCAGCGCAAATTGCGGACGCACAAGGTCTGCATACCATGAACCAAGCTGTTTCCAGTCACCCATGGTGGAGACATGGACATAAGGAGAAATCTCCATGATGCCGGGGCTGCGCGGCTCACGCGGCAATGCGGGAACCGCGCGTGACTCCCATAGAAAGATCTGCGAGCCATCGCGGGCAGAAACACTTGCGGGAGCGATCTTCTCTGCGTGGACGAAAATTTTCTGCGAGGCCGGCGCGATTAACACGTATCTCTTCAACTGTTCCGGGCCCCGGCCGGCAAACGGCACCAGCTCACCAAAATATCCGCTATATGGAGCGGAACGCCGCTTTGGCGCGAGCGAATACTCCAGTTCAACCACGTCGCCTTTTTCCAGTCCGGCAAAACGGAGCTGGTGCAAGCGCATATCGTAAAACATTGAATCCGGAGTATCGGAGTATTCGTGGTCACCTAATTCCTGGGCCTCCAGCACCAAACCATTCGGCTTCCAGGCCCTTGCATGGATCACACGCAATTCTTCTGTGGACGGTGAATAGCGAACCGTGCTGACGCGATGCACATCGAGCGCAGACTCGGATCCTACAAAGAACAGTTGCTGAACATGTACACGGTCCAGCCCGCTGGCGAGAAGCTCCTGCACGCGAATATCAGCCAGGGCCGTATCCGCTAATGCCGGTGGTTTAGCGAATGCATCCTTTGCCAGTGTTCCTGGATCGACCAGATACTGGGCATCCATTGCCAGCATGTCAGGTCGGGCGGCGCTGGAAGCTTTTGCAAGCTCCTGCTGGGCTTCGCGATCAAGATGCAGGCTTTCATCCACCTGCGCCAGTCGGCGGTGCGCGTCAGGATTTTCTTCATCCAGTGCAACCAGACGCAGCAGGGCTTTTCTGGCGCCCTCGGCATCGCCGCAATCAATCTGCACTTGCGCAAGCCGCGACCATATGTCGGGCTGGTTCGGCTCAAGCCGTGAAAGAGCGATGTAATCCGCCTGCAGGTCATATTTCATGTGGCGGCGTTCATGGAAGCGTGCCAGCAGCTCGAGCTGGTCGCGATCGTCGCTTGCTTCTGCCACCACGGAAGCGGCTAGCCGCGCGGCATCGTCCATCAGACCCATCAGTTCGTAATCCAGCGCAAGTCGTGACTGAAGCCACAGGGGCAAAGGCCACTCCTTTTCCAAACGGCGCAATTCTGGCAGCGCCTGGGAGCGAAGCCCCAAATTTAAAAAGAGACTGGCACGGCGTTCACGGATCACAAAGTCATTGGGCGCAGCTTGCGCGGCCGCAGCCAGCACGTCACGGGCTTTTTCCAATTGCTGCCGTCCGATGTAATAGGCGGCTAATTCCACGTTCAGGCGCGGATTGGAAGGCTCAAGCGACAAGCCATTACGTAGCGCGGCAAATTTGCGGAGAGGATCTTCTAGGAATTGAGCGGCACGGAGCCAGCGAGTTGCGGCCGGTTCCAATGCAGCCGCCTGCAACATGTGGCCAGCGGCTTCAGCAGAGCCGGATAGATGTTCCAGTTCGGCGAGAATTTCGTACGATGCGCCGGTTCCGGCAGCTGTGCCGGCTTCCTCCAGAACGCGATGTCGTGATGCCTCTGAGGCATACCAGTGCTGCGCCTGCGGCTGTGCCGGCACCTTGAAAGCGCGGAGGTCGTCAATATACGCAGCCGCCTCATTCCTGACGAGATCATTTTCCGCGGATGATTGCTGGACGTTCTCAAACAAAAGCTGGACTTGGCGGCGATCATCGACAAAATCACGCAAGTGGCGGACATGGTCCATGAGAGCAAGCTTTTCCAGCTTGTCGGCGGAAGGCCATTGCGAGCGTAGATTTTCAAGCTCTAAATCGTATGGATTGCGAGATTGGGCGTTAACCGCCAGGGACGACACCAGCAGACAAACCAGCGGCATTTGACGCAGCAGGTTTCGCATACCATCTTCCGGGGAAAAGAACCCTAAGCCTTGGGGAGAATACGAGTGCCCCAGGCGGCTGTTTCACCGCCCGGGGAAAATCGCAAATCAGTTAAGTCGCCTTCCTCTTTCGGCTCCGTTTCCCCCAGGTTTTTAATCTGCCGTAGCCGGAGAGGTCAGCTCAACTCTTCATGATTGGTTAAGGTGAGACAAGTATCCAGCTACATACGTTTTCCAGCCATTCATCGAAAAACCTAGAGGGTAGGTAAATAGACCTTAGGAACGCATAAAACGCTGACATCCCAAGGTTACGTAGGTTCATCTGACTGAACGAACTGGAGGTTTTTGGGCCCCATGGCGCGTCTGCTGCTAACACTCTTCCTTGCCGCAGGTGTTGCCGTTACCGCAAGATCCCAGGACCTCCATTTGAGCGAGTCCGGTTCAGCCGTGGTGCTGTCGCATTCGGCTTTTGCCCACGGTTATCGCCACGGTTATGAAGAGGGCTATCATGTTGGCAATGTGGACGTGAGTGTGGGTAGTTCGCAACGCCGCAGGTTGAAAGACTTTCATGGTCTGAAACTGGGCTATTCCTCACAATTTGGTTCACGCAAACTGTTTGAGCACGGCTTTTTGGCGGGTTTGAAGGCCGGCTATGGCGATGGTTATTCAGGCCGGCTGTTTCGGGCTGTCGATACTCTCAGGTCTGTCTCAGCTTCACTGGAAGATAAACCTTCGGCCACTAATCCAAGTTTTACCCACTTCGATGACGGTTTTGTTTCCGGATACGACGAAGGGTTTGATCGCGGCGGTTCGGACCAATCTTCCACCGCCCAAGTAGATTTCCATTTTGTTGGCTGTGCCAGTAATTCCCAGAAGCAGACCAATCTACCCGGAGAAGGCTATTGCGAAGGCTACCGCCGCGGCTTTGCCCTGGGCCATGCGGACGGGTTTTTGCTGCGTCCCGAGGGTGGCTGGTTGGAAGCCAGCAAGTAACCCAAAGCAGCACTCCCCAATCCTTGCGCTTCAACTTCAGTACATGTACCCTGCTAAGTAATGGGCTTGGGCTGAGGTTCATGATACTTTCAGGTCGCGCACTCTATTTTTTGCTTACAATACGCACATCACGCCACGGTCTTGGAAGGAGTTTTGATGAAAGCAGGCGCATCGAAGAGAACGATTCGCATAGCTGTGGTAGAGAGCGATCCTCTGCGGTTTATTGGACTGAAGTCGCTGTTCGATACTGAGACGGACCTCGAACTGGTCTCCTGCAGTTTGGCGGAATTGGGTCCACGCAAAGATATTGACCTTGTTCTGCTGGGAACACGGGCCGGACAAAACCTTTTTGACGTAATGGCGGGGCTGAAAGCCGCACGTCCTGATCTGCGCATTATCGTTACCGGCAGCGGCGCAGATGATGAAACGATTTTGAAAGCGCTGGCTGCGGGTGCAAAAGGCTACGTAGACGAAGCCGCATCGCCAGCGGAGTTCATTCAGGCCATGCGGATCGTGCATGCTGGCTCGGTTTGGGCGCCGCGTCGCGTACTTTCAATTTTCATCGAACGCGTGACGTCGTCACCGGGACGCATCTTCCCCGCCGGCAGAGTCACATTTACTGATCGTGAAAAAGAAGTTCTTGAATTGCTGGTGGTAGGCCGCTCCAATAAGGAAATCGGATCGGTGCTGGGCATTGAAGAGCGTACGGTAAAAGCGCACGTGGCCAAGCTCATGCGCAAAGTCGGAGTGCAGAACCGTATTGCGCTTTCCGTGCACGCAATCACGCATTCGCTGGTGACTTCCTCAAAATAGATCGCAAGGAATGATTCAGGCCCAGCAGACTTGTCTGTTGGGCCTTTTGTTTTGCGTAAAAGGGGAGCGTCAATGTTTACTAACTTGATATCTCCCTGAGTACATGTCCAAAGCGGCATGGCGGAAGGAACCCCGGTTACTTGCCGCGAAAGTAGCATGGATGGATACTCTACTCACCTACCACAGAACCTGGGAGACGGGGTTGGACACGGTCACGAGGGTCACCGTATCCAACCCTTTATTATTTTTCCGCATCTTCTTACCTGCTCCCAGCGACTAAAATCATTTTGAGGAGATTATGAAAACACTGCTTGGTGTTGTGTTGTGTGCAATTACGCTTGCAAGTGGGGCCTTTGCTTCAGAAGCTGCGTCCAGCCGGTTGGAGACCGCGGCGACGGTATTAAACGAAATCATGGCTACTCCTGATAAGGGAATTCCTTCAGACATTCTTGGATCGGCGAAGTGTGTAGCAGTGGTGCCTAATCTGCTCAAGGGCGGATTCATAGTTGGGGGCGCGCATGGCCGCGGCATGGCCACCTGTCGCACGGCGACGGGCTGGAGCGCTCCAGCGCCGCTCACCACAACAGGCGGAAGCGTCGGCTTGCAAATTGGCGGACAGGCCGTCGATCTGGTGATGGTGGTAATGAATGATCGCGGCATGCAGGCGCTTTTGACCAACAAATTTAAGCTTGGCGCCGATGCATCGGTTGCCGCCGGTCCAGTGGGACGCCACACCGAGGGCGCAACGGATTGGAAGCTTCGCGCGGAAGTGCTTACTTACTCGCGAGCGCGTGGGCTTTTTGCCGGCATAAGTTTCAATGGGGCAGTGATCAAACAGGATGAAGACGCTACCGGCGAACTTTATGGCCGCCAGATTGATTTCAAGACAATTCTGACTGGTTCGGTGCCACCGCCGCAGTCCGCCGAAAAATTTCTTGCTGCAGTAAAACAGGCAGCGGGGACTGACGTTGCTCCGTCGAGCACTGCAGCATCTTCAACTTCGCCAAGTTCGCGTCCTGCGGCCCCGGTAAACCCGCCGGCTGCAACGCCGACTCCAACACCGACTCCAACACCAACGCCGACTCCGGCGACCGAGACTGCCCCGGCCACGGAAGCAACGCCGAGCCCAACTCCTTCGCCAACGCCGCCGATTCGAATGTAATCCGCAATTTTTACAGCAAAAAAGGGAGCCGACATGCGGCTCCCTTTTTCTATGCAATTAAAGTGCGCTAGTGCTTGTGCGTGTGCGGCTTCGCGTCATGATGGTCGTGCGCGGCGGCTCCATGCATGTGTTCGTGTTCTTCTTCTTCCTCTTTAAAGATTGGCGGAGCACCGAGGCTGCCCTTTGCGGGAAGGTGGCGGATATAGTGGACGATGTTCCACATTTCCTCGTCCTCAAGAATTCCTTTCCATCCCGGCATGCCGGATGGCTTGATGCCGTTTTCAATAATCCACTTTAATTGGCCGTCGGTGTAGTCTTGCACGTCTTTAGTTGAGAGATCAGCCACTGGCGGGTCCATTTTTCCAGCGAAGGGAACGCCTGTACTCTGGCCATCCAGGCCGTGGCAGATTTGGCAATGATGCTGGAAGTGTTCGCCGCCTTCTTTGGCCGCATCAGGCGTGTATGCAATCGGGTTCTTTACGTCTTTGCCGCCGATTGTCACTTCATGCTTCACTTCATTCGTCACCGCATTCTCGGTCTTGCTCGGCGTTCCCGCTTTGCAGCCGCAGATCGCAATAATGGCCATAGCGGCTAGTACGTGGGAAAACTTCATTGTCTTCTCCTTTATGCTGCGCAACTATCTTAATGGCTAGGGTGTCCTGCTGTGAACCTCGAAGCATGGAAGTCGACACACCACAATTTATTGAGCGCCCAACCGCCTGCCGGTTACGATCCGTTTGAAATATTTGTTCCGCGATGTTACCGTCCCCAGTTGCCCAAATTCCGCCACAAGCTTGAATATTTTCCCGTCTGGCTGCTGGCCGGTGCCATTGGCGCGCTGCCGCGGTCCATGGCGCGGACTTTCTGCCAGGGCATTGGGATATTCACGTATGTAGTTCACCGGCGGCTACGCAAGGTTGGCCTGCGCAACCTTGACCTCGCATTTCCGGAAAAGACGCGAAAAGAGAAACTCCACATATTGCGCACGCTTTTCAAAGGGCTGGGCCGCCAACTAGCTGAATTTGCCTTGTTCCCTCGATACCGCAAGGAAAGCGTTTCAGAAGTCGCAATTTACGATGGATTTCAGAATTTTGCTGAAGCCCGCGCGCGCGGCAAAGGGGTTTTGTTTCTAACCGCACATTTCGGCGGATGGGAGATTGGCTCGTTCGTGCATTCGCTGCACGGCAATCCCATGAACATTGTGGTGCGACCGCTCGACAATCCTTATGTGGATGCATTCGTTGATCGCTATCGCACGTTGCACGGCAACCGTACATTCGGCAAGCAGGATTTCGCCCGCGGCCTTCTCACTTCGATGAAACGCGGCGAGGTAGTCGGCATCTTGATGGATACCAACATGACGCCGCCGCAAGGCGCTTTTGTCGACTTCTTTGGCGTTCCCGCATGTACAGCAACGGGAGTGGCACGCGTTGCCTTGCATACCGGAGCCGCCGTCTTGCCGGCCTTTACTATTTGGGACAAAGAGCTGGGTAAATATAAAATTCGTTTTGACCCGGCCTTGCAGCTCACGAAGACCGGCGATGATGAAGCCGACGCAATCGCCAATACGGCTCTTTTTACCAACGTGATTGAGAGTTATGCCCGGCGATATCCGGAGCAGTGGCTGTGGGTCCACCGGAGGTGGAAGACGCGCCCATCCGGCGAGCCACCAATTTATTAGCAGATCCCGACTAAAAAGCGCACAGCCAAAGCCGTGCGCCAGAGATGAGAGTAACCGCGGGTTCAGTCTCCAAAAGCTTGTGTTGCAGCTCCTTCAGGCTTGTCTTTTTCAAAGAAGTCGGAACAATCGCCAATAAAAGCCATGATTGCCACTACCATCGATCCTGCCAAACCAATAAAGAATACTGCTTCGATAATAATTACAAGAAAATGCAGCATGATTGCCTCCTACTGATTCAACGGTAATCGGCAACCGCATTAAGAACTTATAAAAAGTCCGGAAAGAAATCATGATAGGAGCGAAGTCGCGACGGCAGAATAATGACCGCCTCACCACGGTCATTGACCTAGAGCTTTACTAGAAGCGCAATATTAAAGCGGTTCTCTCGTTTGCGTAGGTCAGGAAAAAAGCCCGGAACCATCGAGCCCGGCGCGCCGAAATTGCCGCCCGGTGGCGTGACTCCTCCGCCTCCGGCAAAATAGGGAACATTGGCGGCACGATGGTTATATTCGAACCGGAAAGTCACAAACTGGCTGGGCATGTAATCAAATGTGCTGGATGCGTCCCATGCCTTGAATTGGTCACCAGGATTCAATGTGAAATAAGGCGTTCCGGAGAAGGCCGTCGCGCCATTAATGGGAGGAAGAAGAACAAGATACCGGCCCGGATTGGTCATAGCGCCGCCTCCCAGCGTGACAGCGTACAGGTCTTTGTGGACCAAACGCGGTTGTAAAGCATTGCGCCCAGAAAGGCCTGCTTGGGCCCCTGCTTCGAATCGCCGAAGCAACTTACGCCGCTGCCACTTTCGCATCCGGCATCCACGGTGAGTGAGAATGCTGCCTTGTCCGCGAATTTTGCCGGCGCCTCATAGTACTTAACCTGGAGGCTGTTATCGCTGTGATATCGTGTGCGGTGTGGGGCGCCCAGCGTGTCTTGACCCAGCAGGTAAGAGTTGGAAAGAATTGAGACAGCGCCATTCGGTCGCCATAAAACCTGAAGCCCTCCTCCCGGACGTCCGTTAAACACGCCATAAGACTGCCAGCCATTCACCAGCCATGGCTCGATCTTCAGTTTTGCCGTGGGAAAGATCTGGACTCGCAATCCGTTGAAGAACCATGGCGTGTTCGATGACACATAGGACGGCTGATACGCCCAATTATCGAAGTTGTAGTAACTGAACAATCCGACGTAGGACATGAAGATGCCAGCATCAACATTGATTCCATGCAGCACATCGAAATGGTAGCCACCGTAAGCTTCTGAAAGATAGCGGTAAGCATCAGCCAGGTCCCACTGGCCTCGTCCTGTACTGGCGTCATTGCGCGGCGTCATGGTGGAATACATGCCAAACTGTGTCATTAGGCGGCCACGCACGTTGCCGTAATGAAAATCTCCGCCCACGCCCAGTTGCTGCACCTGAAACTCACCTGTGCGGCCGCTTTCACTGGTTCCGCTTAGGGTATGGTCCTGGGGATGATTGAGGTCGTAGATGTAGCTGACATCGGCGCGGAATTCCCCGGTAAAGACCTTGGAATCCAGGGGGGATTCTTTCGTCCGGCTGTTGCCATTTAGCCATGTGAAGTCGGCAAAGGCGAACGGAGCCTCAGCTTCCATGGGCTGAGCAACATTTACCACGTCGGTCTTCTCTGGCGCTTGATCATTTGCGTGACTTGGCGAGGTTACAGTGATTGCCGTAGCTGGCGGAGTAGCTGTGGAAGCTATTCCGGCATGTGCTTCGAGCTCAGCAATCCGTCGCTCTAGGCGATCAATCTTTTCCAGCAATAAGCGGTCCCTATCGGACACAATGCTGCTAGTGCCATTGTCTGATGATGACTGGCTTTGAGAATAAGCAGGAAGGAAACCCACAACCAAAGCAAGGGTGATTGACAGAAGCCGCACTGCTCTAGCAGACATATCTTCTCCGAAGTTTAGAATTTTTTATCGTGGACTGTGGGAACACCAACTCCGTTCGTGGCATTGTTCGTGAGACCCACAATGTCATGCGAGAGCTCTTGCAGGAGCCCGTCACGCGCGCCTGTTTTGAGTTGTAGCTGCAACTCGCGCAAAGCGAGCGCCACCACGTGATAGTGATGAAGCCCACTGAACTCAAGGTCTTTTGTCAGGTCCAGCCAGATCGTGTGCATCAGCTGCACGTCTTCAGGACGGAGATTTGGCGTGTGCGGACCCAGACTATATTGAACGGTTGCGCCGGTGCGATCGACAAGCTCCAATGACAATCTGGGTCTGGGCTCCGGCAGATGCTCCCAGGCATCCCCTGTCAGCTTGGCTTGCTGATCGGGAGAAAGCTTCTCAGAGTAACCAGTCACAACTTTGTCAGAGTGAAGTTGCTGGGCTGTCATCAGGATGGTGTCGAACACATTCGTGCCGGGCACTACCAGAAGCGATACGGGCTTGCCTTGCTTTTCGGCGGCGGTGACGACGGCACTGAACAATTCCTGCTCGTAATGGTCAAAAATATCCTTGGCTTCATAAATGGCGCTTCCGCTGAAAGAGTGCTCGCGATGATAGAGCCGCGCTGTCATCACCACCACATCTTGCCGGGAGGTATCAGTCCGGTGGAGTACCTCGCGGAGATATGCCAGGTTTTCCGGGTCGCGCACAGCCACCAAAACGTTGCCCGGTCTCACGCTCAATCCCTTGTTTGTGAGCTCGGGATTGCTGTAAACACGAAACTGTTCAACATGGTCAGCGCCTTTACGGCCGCGCGCAGACAGGCGTTCACTGACCGTAAACAAAGCAAAAAACATCGCGCTGAAGGTTACGCCCGCTATGGTGGCTGATGGTTTGGTAAAAAGATTAGTCACGGCGACAAGGAACAACACAAGCGCAATCAGACCCAACCCGATGGGAATTTCTTTGTCCGCAATCTTAAAATTGCCGGGAACTTTCCACTCGCGCGGTTCCTTATGAGTGAAGCGCAACACCAGCACGGCCAGCGCTTTGAAGGCGAAGCTCCAGATAACGCCAAAGGCATAAAGCGCCGCCAGCAGATAGACGTTTCCTCCGCTCAAGACGATGGTTAATACCTGAAGGCCGACGATCAGATTGATCAACCTAAAAGTGGTTCCATGTTTCTTGTGTGGCCGGCGAAACCATGGAGTGAGCACACCATCTTCACTCACGCGATTTAACACGCCATTGGCGCCCACAATTGCCGTGTTCACTGCACCGGAAAGGATCAGCACTCCAACAATCACCACAAAGCCCTGAAACAGCAATTTGAGGTTGTAAGGGCCGGTCATATACATCGCCAGGCCGCTAATCAGGTTGCCGAAATATGTTGGCCGCACGCCGTCAGGAATGATCATCACCGCAAAGAACGAGACAAGCGATGTGAACAGAAGGCTGTAAAGAAAAATCACTACTCCGGCGCGCTCCAAATTCTTGAGCTTGGGCGCCTGGATTTCTCGGTTGACCTGGGCCAGAGATTCTTCGCCGCTCATCGCCAGCACAGAGTGCCCAAAGCCTACCAGCAGAACGACAAACGTGAGATGTGAAAACCAGGAACCGGAGAGCCAGCCAAAAAAATCGCCATTCAACTTCATGTTTGACATGACCGGAGCGGGCGGCAGATGAAAGCCGGTTTTGGAGAGCGTGAACAAGCACCATCCGATCAGAACCACCACCATCACGGTAGTGATTTGCATTATCCGCAGCGCTTTCTGGCTCGACTCATGAATTCCCTGAATGTTCTTCCACCAGAAATACAGTGTTACGGCCACGCCAAATGTCGCGGCAAAAGCATTCATTGGGACGTGAATAGGATGACCCACCCGGGTGCTCAGGTCTTGCACGAAGCCGGCCATGTATTGTCCGGCGGAAACGGCGCTGATGGGGCCAGTGAGAACGTAATCGAAGAGCAAAGCTGAGACAGAAAGCTTGGCCAGCGTGCCGCCCATGGCTTCTTTCACTACGCGGTACACGCCTCCGCGGACGAACATGCTGCTGGATTCGATGTAGACAGCGCGCACGGCATAGCTGAAAAGCATGACGGCCAGCACGAACCAGGGTGCGCTCTTGCCGATTACATTTTCCGTGTCGCCGCCGACGTAATAAGCCGATGAGGCCAAGTCGGCCAGCACAATAGCGGCAGCCCGCCAGAAAGAAATGAAGGAGAGCATGACCGTGGTCGCCACAAAAACCGGAATGGCCGGGCGACGGAGTTTTTCTAACGTTGCATTCATAATGCCTGCTCCATCGATGAACATACGTCCGCGGGGCATTAAGAAGGCATTAAGATTTCAGCAAAAAGGAAGAAAAAGGCAGTTATTCGGGATCAAACCGGTAGCCGATCCACGGCTCGGTTTTGATGTACTTCGGCGAGCGTGGGTCTTGTTCGAGCTTTTTTCGGATATTGGCAATGAAGACGCGCAGATATTCCGGCTGCTCCGTGCTGTTGCTGCCCCAGATTGCAGTGAGAATGGCGCGATGGGTAAGAACCTTGCCGCGATTCGCCAGAAAGTATTGAATCATGTCGTACTCTTTGGGCGTGAGGTGGATGGCCTTGCCATTGACCTCAACAAGGCGCTGCTGCGGGTCAATTTTGAAATCGCCAGCTTCATAGGCAGCATCAGATTGCGGCGGGGCAGCCGAGCGGCGCAGCAAAGCTCGAACACGCGCGGTAAGTTCCGCCATGCCGAACGGTTTGGAAACATAATCATCGGCGCCAATATCAAACGCCTTTACCTTGGTTGCCTCATCTTCTTTGACGGAAAGAACGAGCAACGGAACTTCTGAGAGCTGCCGGATGCGTTCGCACAATTCCAGGCCCGTGTATCCCGGCATGGATAGATCGGTAATCACCAGGTCTGGCAGCCATGTGCGGAAAGTCTCAAGCCCGGCGCGGCCGTCATTCGCGACACGCACTTGGTATCCGGCTGATTCCAAGCCGCGCAACAGTACACGGGTAATTTGAGCTTCGTCATCCACGACCAGTATTTTCTTGGGATCGTCTGTCATGAGTGCTCATCGGACGTTATCACGCGGGACGGAATTGCGGCATCGACACTGCGGGGAGCGTCTCCCTGCGAAACGTCATTTTGCGGGACTTCATTCTTCAATGTCTGGGTTGCCGGCGTATCGCTCAGCGGCACCATAAACTGAACGCTTGTTCCTCTTCGCTCCGGACCATCTTCAATCCAAATTTTGCCGCCGTGTGCCTGCACAATTCCTCTCGCGATGGCCAATCCCATGCCCAATCCAGGCTGCAATCCAGCACGGAAGAATTTATCAAATACCTTCCCGCGCAGTTCTGACGGAATGCCTGGGCCTTCGTCATCAACAGCGAAGCAGATGTTGTTATCTTTCTGCCGCACAGAGACGGTGATCTTGGTGGAAGGGCCAGAATATTTGGCCGCGTTTTCCAGCAGAGTAAAAATAACCTGTGAAATCAAGCGAGGATCGACCTTGGGAGAAGGCAAGCCGCTGGCAATGGCGACTTCCACTGGATGCCCTTCAAGCAACGGCCCGGCGCGGAGAAGCGCGTCCTCCACCATTTCTTCCGGCGCAACGTTTCTGCTGGCCAGCGTGACCTCGCCCGCCTGGAGTTTGGCCAGATCCATCATGCCTTGAATGAAATGATTCAGACGGTCAGATTCCTCTTCAATCACTTCAAAAAGTTCGCGCTGCACTTCCGGAGAAACGGACTCCGCCCGGATCGTGGAAATGGCGGCTTTGATTGAGGTCAGTGGTGTGCGCAAGTCGTGCGTGACAGCATCGAGCAACGCGGTTTTAAGCTGTTCGCTCTTGCGCAGAGCATCGGCTTCAGCAGCCTGCGCAGCGGCGCGCTCAAATTCGCCGCGGACGTGTACGAGTTCTTTGCTTTGTTTTTCTGTGAGGAGCACGCGCTTTTCCAGTCGCGACGAAAGTTGGCCAACCAAGACTGCCGTGGTGACAAAAACAACGAAAGCGACTACATCTTCGGGACGAGTAATCCGGAATGAATAATACGGGCCGATGAAGAAAAAGTTAAACGACAGTCCAACAAGGATGGAGGCATACAGCGCGGGGCCTCGGCCTTGCGTTACCGCGATAAGAATCACTGGAAGGACAAGGATGAGAGCAATGCTGGTCTGGGTCAGCTCTGGGCGCACCTTTTCCAGCACGGCGATGGGCAGCGCCACAACGATAGTCGCAATCAAGTAACGGATGGGCCAGCGCCCGCTCCAGGAAATCACAAGTTCATTGTAGGCCATTGCGTCAAAAAGCAATTTCCCTGGTCGATCCACGATTTGGGTTCTTAAAGCGCCCTAAACCTGCGAAAATAGCAGTATGGCGATCATAGTAATTGGCGGACATTCTCGCAGTGTGGGCAAGACCAGCGTGGTTGCCGGTTTAATTGCTGCGTTGCCGGAATTCAACTGGACTGCTCTGAAGATCACGCAATTCGGCCACGGCATCTGCTCGGCCGATGGAAAGCCTTGTGATTGCGATACGGGCGATGACCATTTCCGCGCCCTGAGCGATGAGAAAGACCTGAGCGGCGAAAGCGATACGTCGCGTTTTCTTGTTGCTGGAGCCAAACGGTCGCTTTGGGTGCGCACGCGGCAAGGGCGGTTGGCTGAGGCGATGCCGGACATCGAGCGCAAAATCGCTGGCGCTGAAAACGTGATCATGGAATCCAACAGCGTAATCCGATTTCTGCATCCTGACTTGTATCTGACCGTGCTTGATGCCGATACGGAAGACTTTAAGGATTCCGCGCGAGAATTTCTGGGCCGCGCTGATGCGGTGATCCTGCACCAATCGGAAGCCAGAGCGAAGTGGAAAACCGTTTCTATGGACGAGCTGGCAGGGAAGCCGATTTTCAAGATCCAGCCGCCTCCGTACGTCACGGAAGAGATTGCGGCTTTTGTGCGTGAGAGATTGCTGGCCGGAATCGCCGGTAAGAGTCCTGCGGCAGACGGAATTGCAAACAGGCTTTAAGCCGCTCACCATCCTCTAAACCTAAGCAGCTATCTTGGCCCCGTAACGGGCGGCATGGGCTGTTCGCGACGCGGAGCCTCTGTTCTTTTTTGCGAGCTGCCATCGGCATCGGGTTCGCGGATGAAACTGCTGGTTGCCGGCGGAGCGCCACGAACACCTTTTTTCAGATTCTTGAGGACATCGTCTTTGTCTATGCTGTAGTCGCGCGAGAGACGGGTCAAGGCCAGGGTAACAATGTCAGAGTGGTGGATGTCCTCGGTTCCGGGGATTCTCTTGATGTCCAACCAGATTTTGTGCACCAGATGGACATCCTCCGTCTTCATGGTCGGGGTGTGTGGACCAATGCGATAACTCTCGACGGTGGAATCGGCGCGCACAACCTGGAATACAAACTGCCGCTTCGGCTCCGGCATGGCTTCCCATGCCTGGCCCAGGCGGAAAGCTTGTTCTTCCCCGGTCATTTTGCTGGAAACGCCAGATACCACAGCCGAAGATTCCAACGCATTCGCCGTCTGCACAATGGCAGACCAGACATCGCGCGCGGGAACGACTAATAGAGAGATGGTCTTGCCGTAGCTTTCGGCAATCGAGACTGCTTTGGTGAAGAGGTTCTGCTCGAAGTCACTAAAGATCTGCTCCATGGCAAGGTCGCGGTCAGCGCTGCCATAGCCCGTAAGGCGCGCTTCCATTACCACGACGTCAGCCTCACTGGTATCGGTGTTTTCCAGCGTCCAGCGCAGATGATTGAGCGTGTTGTAGTCACGCACCGTCACCAGCACGTTTCCAGGACGCACCTGCACGGCTTCACGATCGATGGTTTCCTGGTGAAGCAGATGGAAGTGTTCCTTCATCTGCTGTTCCACATTAGCAAATTTGCGCTTGTTGATCTTCTCTGAGACGGTAAAGATGAAGAAAAATGCGAATGAAAACGCCAGGCCCGCCACGGTGGCTACCTGCTTGGTGAAGAGATTCACAATCGCCGTGGAGAGCAGCACCAGATGGACGGACGCCAGCCCAATTGGAATTTCAGTCTTGCCAATGCGGATGTTGGGTGGCACACGCCATCCGCGCTCGCCTTTGTACTTGAAGCGCAGCACCAGCATGGCAAGGCTATTGAAGGTGAAACTCCAGATCACGCCGAAAGCATAGGCTTCACCCAGGACGTAAACATTGCCTCGGCTGAGGAGAATCGTGAACAGCTGCAGCCCGACAATCAAATTGATGATCCGGTAGCTGGTGCCAAACCTTCTGTGGGGACGCCGGAACCAATCGGTGAGCACGCCATCTTCAGAAACCCGGTTTAACACTCCGTTGGAGCCGATGATGGACGTGTTAATGGCGCCGGAAAGAATCAGAAAACCGACCACCACCACAAACACGCGAAATACCAGCTTCAAAATATGCGGCCCGACCATGTACATGGCCATGCCGGAAATCAGGTTATCTTTGTAAAGGGGTACCCGGACGTCATCGGGAATAATCATCACGGCCAGCAGGGAACCGATGCCGGTAAAGACAAAGCTGAAGATCGCTATGATCAGCGCTGCGCGCTTCAAGTTGCGTAACTTGGGGCTGGCGATTTCACGGTTTACCTGGGCCAGCGATTCCTCGCCGCTCATGGCCAGCACTGAATGGCCGAAGGCTATCAGGATTCCGAATAGGCCCAGCGATTTTGCCAAATCGGTATTTCTTAAAAAGCCCAGCGCTTCAGCGCTGAAGTGAAGATTTTCCGGGATAGGCAGCGGGGGCAGAGGAGCCTTGTTATGGATGACAGTATAGAAAGCCCAACCCATCAGGATCACGACCATAACGGTGGTGATTTGCATTACGCGGAGCGCTTTGTCGCTGGATTCTTCTATGCCCTTGATGTTTTCCCACCAGTAGTAACAGGTAACAAGCAGAGCGAAAGCCGCAGCAGCATGGTTCACGTCAATTTGCGGTGTGCCATGAAACATGGCATGCATGGCCCGGGGAATCCAGCCATGCTGATCGGCGGAGGCAAACAGCTCATTGATAAGGCTGGCGATGTATTGTCCGGCGGCTACGCCGGAAATCGGGCCGGTAAGGATGTAGTCAAACATCAGCGCGGAAACGCTGAATTTGGCGAATGCCCCACCGAGAGCTTCTTTCACCACACGATAGACGCCGCCGCGCGTGAACATGGAACAGCTTTCCACGTAAACCGAGCGTACGGCGAAGGCAAAGAGCATGACGCCCAGAATGAACCACGGCGCTGATTTGCCCACGGCCTGCTCAGCGATGCCGCCGGCATAGAAGGCAGACGAGCCCAAATCATTCAACACTATGGCGGCTGCCC
>C688J18823_10000122_pt1 | contig 40348 bp, 75 predicted proteins | sample HopSoiMetagenom1_FD_18823 | JGI IMG/M metagenome (IMG submission 18823)
ATGCAGGCGGGGGGCCTATTTCGCGAGGACCCCTCCCCCTACCTGCTGCCTAGGTATGACTGCTTGAGATTCTGATATCTTTCGGTAAAGACCGTTCGGGTTGAGCTCAACGATCTCATCGATTGCTTCTTGTATCGCTGCTTCAGTCTCAGAGTCAGGCAAGTCAGCACCCACGTTAGCCACACGTGCCAGTAGGCCAGGCGTGGCATAACCCTTCTGCATGTCGAAGGCCAACCACTCGTCGAAGTGGTCGAATGGATTCCATGGATTGTCTATTGTTGTGAGCATGAAAGATTCTGAGCCATCAGCCATGTTACTCCTTAGGCTTAAGGGCTGCGTTCAGAGTACTAACAGAGATGCCTAGTGAAGTGGCTACTTCATCTAGCGTGTAACCAGAGTCAAGCCTAGCCTTAGCTATCGCCACTTTTGATGGTGTCATGGTTAGCGCAGCCCTAGGCGTGGCTAGCTTGCGTAGCTTCTCTATGTCACTGTTCTGTAGTATGTCGCTTAGCTTCTTGGTGCTTATGGCACCAGCCTGAATAGCTCTCCATTCTTCAGGCGTGATGTCAATGAGATGCTTCTCAGCACCGACCTTGACCCTAGCAGCAACCAAAGCTTGACCATTCAGCTTCTTAAGGCCGTCCTCATCTAGGTGGGGGTTGTCCTTTAGCTTGGCTGCTACAATCGCTTTGCCTATGATCTGTGCTTGACGCTCGAGAGGCTTGTTCCTGAAGGCGAGGTCTAGCTTAGCATCAAGCGACTTAACCTCAGAAGCAAAGGCCCTATGCGCACTAGGCGAATAGGGCATGTTGCCTACATGCAGGGAGTCTTTCCTAGCCTGATTAGCTAGATCTTTGAGGGCGTTAGAATGGGCGGCATAGATGTTCTCGATAGGCGTTCCGCTAACACCGCTCACTAGCCTTCTAGCATCAGATGCTTCAGCGAGCTTGGTTGTCTTCGTTGACAGGAAGTGGGTCTTTCCATCAGGCCCAACGAAAGATCGGTCCGTTCGCACGAACACCTTTTCGCCTGTGGTCGGATTAATCGGCCCGCCTTCTGACGCCTTTCTGAGCTTTCGTTCTGGAACTAGCAGTTTTGAACTAGCCCTAGAAACGATAGTAGACGCTCCGGCCAGACGACCAGAACTGCCACGACCCTGATATTTCGCCTTTAGACCGGGTATGTTGTTGTCTATGTAAGACTGCCGGTAATTGAGAGCATGCTTCTCAGAGTCGATGACAACCATAGAATGACGAACAGCACGAGCGATCTCTTCTGCGCTAGCGCCTTTGATGGTCATGTCTGTGATCAGATTACTGACATCACCCATCTTTTGCTGCTTGATGCTTTTCGCTGGCTTGCTGTCGCCATATTCTACTTTACGGCTAGCCGCATTATAGGTTCCGCCGTCGATCGTCTTCATTCCGTCATAAGGCGGATATTCTGACTGAGGATCGAACTTCTCGAGCCCCTTCAATGGAGGCGAGGTTTTTAGGTCGCCCCTATTATTCGGGATGACTAGAACCGTGTCGCCGTCAAAGTCCGCACCAGAAAGCCGATGAGCGACAATCGGGTTAATTCCGATGACGTCTGGAGCATTAGTGCCTAGAGTCTTGCGAGCTTCTGCGTTCTTGTTGTTTACGACGACTTCCGGAATCTCGAAAGTACCACCATGCGGAAATCTAACTAGAGCTACTCGAGTTCCGTTTGGATATTGAGGCGCGTAAACTTCTCCGGACTTCATGCTCTCGAATGGAAGGATAACATGAGTCGCCTGTCTCGGCAAGGCTGCGGCCTTGAGGTTGACCGCGTCTGAATCTGTCTTGTCGGCGTACTTCTCGAGAAGATACTTCTTGACGACCGGATTCGTCAGTCCTCGTATCTCATCAAGATTCAGACGACTTGATTGCTGAGCGAGATCGAGTTGCCGCTTGGCCAACGCAGGACTTTGCTTGGATAGAACCTGGCTAGACAAAGACTTAGACCAGTCAGCCCAGTCGCCTTGTTCGTTAACGATGTTCATCGGTGAGAGATGAGACTTTCCATCCGCACCGGTGTAATATCGCTGGCGAACAGTAGAACCGAACGGGTTGTCCTCGCCTTTCTGAGGTTTCATCGCTCCAAACTTGCCGACGTCGCGACTCTTGTTCGTATTGAACATCAAGTCTGTTCCTTCAGGCAGGCCTTCCTTGTACATGGCCATGCCTTTTAGGTAATGCGTGCCGTCGACAGCGATCCGGACTTGTGCGTATCTCGAGTTTCCAAGTGAGACGTCGGGAACTCCAGGACGAACCCAGATAACACCATCCGACTTGGCGCCCCCGTCTTCAGCGAACCGCACGGAGACTCGCTTGGAATCGATGTTAACCGGCGGCTTGATGAGTGTCCAGTCACGACCGCTGTTCTCAGTGTAAGTCGCTAGTGTCTGGATTTTCTCAGTATTCCGGGCAACATCGCCCCATGAAGTTCCGGGTGGAGCGAGAACCTTGACGCTGGTCTTCTTTCCGGCGTTCCCGAGCTGAGGCACCTGAACGGTGCGGACTTCGTATCCCTCTTCTTGCAAGACAGCGACAGCAGCCGCCAGCTTCTCCTTGCTGAGTGAGAGGTGATTCTCAGTACCAACACCGATATCGATAAGGTTCGACTCACCAACCCGGTCCCGTAGCATTCGAGCGGTAGAGTTAATGATGTCTTTCTTAGCTGTCTCTGCTGGGTTAAGCAGCGCACGGACAGAAGACTCGTTGATGTTCATCTGCCGGCCGATTGCCGAATTCGACATCCCTTTTTCTTGTAGACGCTGAGCCTGCGCACGGTCAGCGGCTTTCTTGGTATTCAGGGCTATCGTTTTCTGAGCCCGAAGCTGAGTTGTTTTCAAGCCGAGGCCTTCGGCTATCTGTGGCTCACTAAGGCCCTTCTTCTTCATCTCGTCTACATACGAGAGAAGTGACCTACTGTGTTGCTCTGGGTCCTGCCCGGATCCCCATGGATATCGTCCTGAGTGACGCGGAGTTCCATAATGAATCAGGACCCGGTCATCCGTCATTGGACCTCCGCTCTCATGCTTTCGATTTGACGATCGGCTATCGTGATAATGTTCATCAAGCCGGTAATTAGCTCTGGTTCCGGGATCGACACGACGACTTCGTCGTTCTGGTAGATGCGAAGCTCTATTGCTATCTCATCTGCCTTGAAGCCGTACTCCAGGCAGAATATAGAAGCGTAAACCTCGAGCTGATGCATCGATCCGGGATTGACACCCGTCTTCAGGTCATGAACCCTTAGTAGTTCACGCGCCAGTTCCCGGTCTCTTCCGAAGCAAATGGTATCCGCATGGCCGAAGCAGTTTCTCGAGTAATAGAGGATTTGCTCGGTGGTCATCCGGAAACCGATGGCGTCATTGACATACCGGTTCAGGGTCTTACCAGACTTCGGAAGCTTTTGCCCTAGCTGGATGGCGCGATGAGCGAACGCGTGAAGCTCGATTCCGCGCTTGGCCATCTGCGAGTTACGGTAGACCTCAGTAAGCTTGAGGGCATCGTAGTTGATCCAGTGGTAACCGCTGGGACTGAGGAACGCGTGCTGGCCGGCCAGATCCGAATGCTCGTTGAAGCGCATCGAGAACTTCCTCTTCATTGTCCGGATACACGAATGCGGAGAACGACCAGTCGTTCATCTTGCCTATGTAATATGCCTGATTCGGTTGACGTCTTGCGGTCCTGCTGTCCTTGACTTCTAGTGCGGCCCAGCGCGGTCCCCACAATATAGTCAGGTCCGGAACACCTTGAAGGTAGTTCGGATCGTTCTTCATGATCATGCAGTCCGGGAACATCATCCTAAGTTTCTTGATGAATCCGGACTGAAACTCTGATTCCATGCCCTAGCCTCTCCTTGGCAAAGATGAAGGCGGTGAATTAGTGCTTCGTGAGCACAGGCATTCTACCTCCTTCTATTATATGCCATGTATACGTCGCGATAGACGACCATTGTCGACTTATAAGGCAATTTTTTAAGGAATTGTATAAGTTTTGAGGAACTAAGAAGTGTGATGTTGTGATACTTTTTTTCAGAAAAAGTTTTATTATTACGTTGTGCGGTATGTTCCCTCTTCTCTATATTATTATTATTATTATTATTATTATTATAAAAAAAGTATCACATATATCACAACCGGGCACTGACCTGCGCAGATACCCGGTTTAAACATCACAAAAGTATCACACTTGTGATAGAAATATATCACAATCTGGCAAAAACCCCGTCCGCCTACGACCACTCCTTCAAGGCCGCTCTCTCGTTGAAGTTCTTCTTGTTTACGAGAGCCCTCGAAACCATCACATCTATCACACTTCCGCTCAGAAGAATGTAGTAATTCAGGACATCGAAGGGCGTGTTAAGCCTGTCGATCCGGCCTTTCGCTTGCTCGAAGTTCCGGTAACTGTAGGTGAGTGAATAGAACACGATGGTGTCAGTCTTGATGCAGTTCCACCCTTCAGCGCCTGCCTGATACTGAACGAGATAAACCCACTCATCCCCGTCCGGGATCGGATCATGATTATGCCCGTTCCACTCCGCCCGCTTCACCTCCAGTCCGCGGAGCAGTTCGAGCTCATAATCATAGTTGTAGAATATGATCATCTTCGGGTGCATCACTAGCAGGTCCCGGATCCGCTCGACCCTCGAGGGATGCACGTAGACAGTTCTTCGCATGAGCGCGAATAGCTCACTCACCTGACGGATCGGCCTCTCCTCGAGGTAGTTCCACCTCTGTTTCCATACCCGGTTCAGCAAGTCCTGATCGTGCTCGACGAAGACGTCCACGATCTTCCGCGTTGTCCTCTTCTCGAACGGCATCTCCACCAAGATACTTCGCAGCAATTGCGCAAGCTTCGCAGTCCCAGTGAATCTTTCCACCTTTGGGAACTTGGCGAAGCGAGAAAATACAATGTGCTCCCGACAGAATTCTGTCCGGTTTTTGTAGAACCCATTCGCTACGAAGACCGGGATGTAGTCCATCCAGGTATCTCCTGGTGTCGCACTCAGCAAAACCCACTGGTTTGCCTGAGTTATCTTCAGGAACGCTTTCACCCATGCGCCAGACCCTACCACTCTCTGCTCGTCGAATATGAAGAACGCTCCTTCTACGTCCTCGTACTGCACCATCTCGTGGAATGAGGCCACCTCAGGGAATAGTCCTAGCAGTCTCGCCTCCGCCTGCCAGTCCCCCGAGTCCCGCTTCTTCGCCGTGGTGATGACGATCAGCCGCTCGAGGGGCTCGTTGTCCGCGTAGTACGACAGGGCCGCGAGGGTCTTACCAGAGCCAACAGCCCCCTTCAGGATACAGCCGTTACGAAGTTCCCTGACTGCTTTGGCCTGGTGGGGCATGAGCTCTACTGACATAGAAGATTCCATATCGCGTAACGGAAGACTCTTGACTCGTCATAAGTCATGCTACTTAGCTTCGGGCTAATGAAACGCTCCTGCATCTCAGAACGATCATCGCTCAGGATGCGTAGATGAATTTGATCCGCCCACGCTAGTCCAGAGATCACCCCTTCCTTAGAATCGATTATCTTCTCGAGGAATTCTTCTCTCGACAGGAGCGACGGCTCATCTGGCATTTGCCGACCTTTTTCTAGATTCCGCAAGGGCTTCTAGAACTGCCGCCACGATAGCACCTCGAGCTTGCTTCTGGGTTGCACCAGGCCACCGTAGTTCGAGCTCGTCAAGCGCCTTCACGCATTCGTCAGGAACGATTCTTCCGTCAGCTAGGTCCATGGTTCCTCCCATTACTATCACACATGACTACCCCGTAGCGAATAGCTTCCGCATAATGATATGCCATCTTCCGCCGATGCTTGTCCTGAACTGCTTCTTGCAGGCCGAGCACTCATACCTGAACACGAATGCGCCTTACTCTAGACGTACATGACCGTTAGATTCGAGTGAAGCAGGTTAATGCGCTGCACGATGTTGATCACGTCCCTGTACATGACGTCATAATGCTCAGCCGTCATCCGCCCCACCATAGGCGTCGTGAAGGTCTCCGCGTGCTTCTCCATGACGCCCGGGACCTGAAGCGTCATTGTCCCGGCGTCGCGATCCAGGACAAGAGTGGCCGGTTGTCCTTTAGCGAGCTCGTGGAGGAAGTCTCCTACGCTTACTCTCATTTCTGGAGACCTTTCATCATTTCCAGCATTTCTGCCGTTTTCTCTGGTTCGTAGCTCCAGAGATTATCGTTACCGTACTGAGGGTGACCCGGCGGAAGTGTCTTTACCCTGAAGTTCTTAAGGAGCCGGATACTCTCCCATTTCTCGATCCATCTCCCGCCTCTTGATCTCACTAGAACGACGATTCGATCGTTACCATTACCCGGATTAGTCCTTACCAGGTAAGCTCTAGCGCCAGGCGGGATGGTTTTAGTAGAGGTAGTGTAATTACACTGGACTACTTTCCGGTCTTCCACTTCAAATGCCCTTCACGATATACCGGTCATGCATGCCCCGGATAACTTCCTCGGGAATAGGCGCCTTATCAGTTCGTGACGCGTTACGGTCCAGGCACGTCTGCAGTGGAATTTCCCTGAAGTCATGGAAACTCAGTTGTGCGTTTGCATGCGTGGCTAGATCCCTGAACTCGGTTACTACTCTCCTCGGAAGGTTAGTGTCATCGCATATCACGTCAATGCCCGCCTCGAGCAGGGAACAGATAACGCTATTCCTGACCAGGAGTACGCACGTTTCCGTAACCCCGGTCTGAAACACGCCATCGTGCAGCATGTTCCGTATGTCGTCGCGATTGACCCGAGCCCGCTTAGCCCGGTCAGCCGAAACCCAGTTCCTGGCCAGTGTCGTCTTGCCCGACCCGGGAAGTCCCCGTGTGACAATTAGCCTTGCCATGTCCCTACCTCCCCCGGAAAGAAGACCGGGATGAGAACCCGCCACCCGACTTATAGACCGTGATACCCCTGCTGACCGAGCTCATCCCGCTGTAATTGCTGATCGTGGTGACTCGCTTCGCGGACTTCCATGACGAGTAATTCACGTCCGGGAAGTATCCCTGCCGGGTCAGGCTTGTAGTCCGGACACTCCAGCGCGAGCTCGAGAAGGACAGGACACTACCGTACGGGGCCGTGTTGTAGACATTCCACGGAACCAGGACGTACGTGCCGTCGGACAGCATGTCGTAGTAGTCGGGCATGCCCGTTACCGGATTGGGCCCGGTGAAGTGGCCAGTCACGTAGGCCGGCCCACGACTCCCGTACATAACGCCGAGCACGATGAGCGGGGTCATGATGAGGACCATGATAGCCGTGATAACGATCGCTAGCGTTGACGTGCGCATGGCTCTTTTCTCTCCTTGATTTTTTCTGCTGAAGTCTAAAATGTCGGAAGGCAGGTCCGCAGGGCTTCTATCACGAACTCCTCGAGCTCGTCCTGCTCCATTCCCTTAAGCGATTTGTGGGTTGTTCGTATCGTGACTTCAATTCTGTTATTCGGGTAGAGAGTGATCGTGTTCCTGTCGATATCGATCCGGCCTGGGATCTCTTCAGGTCCGATTCTTACGTCCACGACTCTTCCTCATCTCGACGATCCACGCCACTCCTGGTCCTCCGAATACCGCCACTCTCTGATACACGGCCGGCTCAGTCAAGACTGCTCCGAGCTTTGCCTTGAATTCCAGGTATTCCTCCTCGCTCATCGTTGACGGATCCGGCGCTGTCCACGTCCCCGTGATCGTGTCGTCTTCCGCGCTCTCAGACCTCTGCAAGACGAAAGGCTGACCAGGATGAGCGAAGACGATCCCTACCGGGCAGTCACGAACCTGCTTGATGAATTCCTCACAGCTAACGTGCATTTTTCACCTTTTCCTGAACTTGCGAATGGGAAGAAGCCCGCACGCTTCCCTGCGCTTGTTGACGAACGTCAGTGCGTCTTCGGTGAGCATCTCCGGGTGGAGCTCCCCAAAGATATAGGAAGGATAGATCACCGTACGAAGAGGTCCGTTGGTATCAAGATGGAGATGAGCCAGCATCGCGCAATCAGATCGTACTACGAACCCGTTCGGGGAGTCGATGATCTTCTTGACGAGCTCCCACGAATCGGGCACATCTTCTGGGATATACCTGTAAGGGTCCAAGCTACTCTCCTCTCATCCAGCCTTTTTTGAATGGCCAGAGCGACTCTGATACCTTACGACCTTCTTCTTCTCGCTGGGCGGATTCACCCACCAGGTCTGGAGGCTCATCTGGCGGTACTCCACCGCCGAGCCAGATGAACATCTTCACTTAAGCTTCTTCCTCAGGGTGCGGACAGCCTCGTAGACCAGTTCCTTGTCGTCTAGCAGGTCCTCGTTCAGGGTGATGGCCATCCATCGCTTGTCCTTGCTGAGTATGATTGCGATCTGGCCAGAACCCGGAGGCACGAATTCGCTATCCATTAAATCTCCTAATCTAGTGTGAGGAAAAACATGAGCCCTTGTTACAGGGCTCAGAGGTTTTTGAAGCTTACTCGATCATGTTTTCTCGGATGAACCGGAGGAGCTGCGTCCGCGTCATGTCCTTGAACATGTGCGTCGGCTCCCAGATGGCCAGGACCTGGTTCCTACCGGTGAGGATCCACAGCGTGTTGGTGGACTCATCGATGTACAGGCCGGTCTCCGGGGCGACGCCGCCGTTCTCTTCCACGATCTTGGCGTAGGCTTCCTGAGGGGTCATCTTACTCTCCTTCGGTAGTGAGCTTCACTATAGGAGATGTTTTCCTCGCGAGCTAACCCTGCATTACGACTTCGAAGCTGCCGTCCTTGAACGCGACCGGCTCGCCGTCCTGGCCGATTAGCGTATAAGTTATCTTGTCGATGCTGGACGCTGACACGACCTGCCCGGTGAAACCGTCGGGCATGAGGCTTTCAAGAAGCTCCGTTGCGCTGCTGACGATCCCGCTAATGAGCTTCTGCATCGGCGTCTCATCAACGATCTCGTCGAGCGACTTCTCTTCCTCAGTCTTGAAGGTGATGTTCGGGGGCATCTTCACCTGGCCGAGCTTCTCTTGCGTATACTTGAAGAGGTCCTTCTTCAAGGGTGTGGGAACACCGGAGGGAAGATTACCGAAACTGAATGATAGAGGACGAATAACGTCCTTCAGGGACTCCGGTGGGTTATGCAGAACCGAGCTCACCCGCCCGTCCGGGAAGACCGTCCCTTCACCGACGACCTTCCCCACTCCCGAGGAGTAGTCGACCACGGGGACCCGCTTGCCCTCCGCCGGCAGACTCGAGATCGCTTGCTGTTCCATGCCCGGACGCCAGGCGTCGGCTGTCGGCTCATAGTCGATGGTGTAGCTGTGGTCCTCGATGGCGTGAATGTGCTTCGCGTGGTCGTCGAGCGCGTTCTGATTACAGACATGAAGGCAGTCAGAACACTCGTAATAGTGCATGCCTTCCTGGTTGCGAATCATGGTGACCCGCTTGAAGAGCGCCGGTGAGGTGACCTCGGGCCAGACCGACCGTTCATCTTCGATGGTGCAATGCGAGTAGCCATGCTCTCGAGCGTGGTCCAAGAGCTCTTCGCGCAGGACCTGGGGCGAGGCCGCGCTGACGCGGATAAGACTGAAATATTCTACCTTAGCGCATTCGCTGCACAGGTACCACTCGACGTTGTTCTCCGGGTCTCCTCCGCGCCGGCTGTACATAACGCCCTTGTCCTCGGCGGGAACCTGACCTGGCTCGAGATCGTTCATTTCTTTCTCTCCTTTTGCTTCCGTATTCATCTCTACGACGCATTGGTCAAAGACGTCCATCGCGTCCTTACTTCCCGCCGCGAATCCAGATTCGTAATACTTTTTCCGGCTTCTGTTTATTTCGTTAAGGAGGATATCGTCATTCTCTCGTTCTCGTCGCCCGGCGAAAAGCGCTTGCGTAATCCAGCCAAGAACGAAGCAGGCTATCCCCAGGATTATATTGTGGATCACGTCATTCTCCGGCGGTTTCGGGATATGCTCGCCGTGCGGTGAGTACCATCTCGAGTGGACCAGCCGGCTCTGGCTGGCAAAGTCCGCACCAGAAAGAATCAATAGCCTGGCTTGCTGACCAGCCAAACGTTGATCCGTTAAACTCCACGACTATCTGGCCGGGTTTATCGTCGTCGATAACTGCCGTTCCGACTTCGATTCTTTTATAGACGAATGGCTGGGTCTCATCATCCATCCACCTGCTCTTCGAGTACATGACCAACGGATACCGAATTTCCATGGTTCTCCTAGAAGACTAGCTCTGCGATGATAACCGTGACCACGCACACGATCATCACGATAACGCATATCACAGAGTTGGCACCGGCTTTAATCGTGTGCCTGAATACCTGATGCCATCCGAGCCCGGTCCACGTCCGGTAGAGCCGCCTACAGTACTGACAGCGAAGCGCCTTACGTGGGATCAGTCGCTTGTATGGTAGTATCCGCATCTCCTGGTTTCCTGTTCCGGTGAATGATGAAGCCGTGCAAGACCAGGGCAGCGATGACCCGTTCTGCCGTATGAGCCGAGAGCCCGATCTCTTTAACGACCTCAGCCGCTTCCTTCAGGATATTGTCCGTAGTGTCAGTAATCGACGGGTGAATGACCCCTCGCCGGGCTTCGTCGTTTTTCCGGACCATCAGGACGTAAGGCTTGTCTGATACGTAGGTGACGTAATGGAAGTCATGGAATACCGGCCCGTACTTCTTCTCGAACTCAGGTTCGAAGTAAACCATGGTGACTGATCCGTCAGCCTCGAGAAGCGCTTCGCCGACGAGGTCCCGGCCGGGAAGGTAGACCGGAACTTTCCTTCGCATCCTTATCGTCTCCTTCGGGTGATGAACGATATGACATCCCGCGCCCAGGTGAATATCTCGCTTACCAGGTACCCGGTCAGGATAAGGAGAATGGCTTTTGCCCATTCGAAACGGGGCTGACTGCTATACCCGCCGGCAATTCCGATCAGAAACAGGATCCCGTAAAACTTCGGGCTATGCCTCCTGAATCTTTTCATCTGTCACCGCCTTATCTTCCCGGGCCAGGTACTCGTCGACTGACAGGAACTCAAGCGTCCGGCCGACGCATACCTGATATCCGTCCGGAATAACGTCCTTGTTCCGCTTAAGCCATTCGATCGTGTCATGTGGAGAGGCATTGAAGACCGGCTTGATGTTCTCGTTAACAACGGCATCTAGGTACATTTTAATTCACCTCCTTTCACTTAATCAGGTCCTGAATTCCCATGATTAGCAGGAATACGCTAATGATGAATACTAGAACGCTAGTGGAGAACCAGGAAATAACGAAAGCCATGACGATGAAGTAAGCTCCCCGTATTTCTTTCCAGTGATCCTTGATTATCCGGAACACGTTACCTCATTCTTTAAAGGTAATCCAGGGGCAGGCCCGCAGACCTTCGTAACCTGCCCCTGGCTATTCAGTTGTATTTCATGTTGAACGCGGTTGCTTCACTTAGTTACCCGAAATGCTCTCGCGATAGGGCATGGCTCCTCCTTTCTCAGAGGACAGGGACATCACAATGCCGCCGGCTTTTAACGACTTCACGGCAATCGGTCGTCGGCGCCGGTTAGGCCTTCGGTGCGCCCGGGTGCATCACCAACAGCACCCCGCGGTTCCACAGATGCGTCAGCAACTGCTCGGTAACCTGCAGGTCGTGCCCCAGCTCCAGGATCGCAGCCTTCGCGCGGTTGTACGCCTCTTGGTCCTGGGTAACCTGATTCGCGGCCGTCTGGGCCTCCTGAGCCGGGGTCTCCGCGTCAGGCGTCACGTTCGCCGTCCGCGGGGGAAGCCCCGTGCTCTCCGCCTGGTTCTCTTCCATTTTCATCACCTCCCTTCGTCTTTATTTCGTTCTTTCCGGACGGCTTGCTGAAGTGGATCTGATTCCAGTCCTTGCTTTCCACGAGGTGGTAAGTCACTCCGCCGTCCTCCGACAGGGCCGCGCTGTTCCTGATGTTCTGCCAGACGCCCTTTTTACCGCCCCATAGCTCAGGACCGTGGTGAGTCCACTCTTCCGGGTCGTCAGTGATGTCGGTCAGGTTCTCGTAAGAGAGGAGCTTGACGAGCCTTGGCAGGATCACCGAGTGAGAACCGCCCGAATGACCCATGCTGGCGTAAGCCTGGACCACGAGCATGATATTATAAGTAGTCTCCGAGTCCTCACCCAGGATCATCAGTTCTCGCTGGGCATGCGCTACCAGGTTGCTGGAGCTATGCGGGAACCGGATCATGTGAGCCTTGTGCAGGACACACGGCCGACTGGACGCGTCCCTGCCAGTGCACTTTTCCCACTTCACGAAACATCTCTCCTTGAGCTAGATCTGAACGGGGAACGTCTTGAGATAGGCCACGAGCTCAGCCCGCTTATCGGCGTAGAGCTTCGCGTCGACTGGATTCTCGGGGTAGAATTCGCTGCCCGGGTTGCAGACAGCCTGAGTCAAGTCCTGAAGGTAGTCGTGGGCCTCGTGTTGAGTGAGGCTCGAGACGACGACTAGTCCGTCCGCTCCGATAACTCGCGCCATAACCAGCTTTCTCTTTTCCAGCGGTCCAGGAAATCCTTCCAGGATTCATTGTCTTCCTGATTGGCGTTTCTTGGAATCCGATCGCCCATCCGGCTGCACTTCGTTCCCGCGATCCAGCCCGGGCAATCCCGCATTGGGTAGAAGTAGCACCGTTCATTGAACCGAAGCATCTCCCACTCGAGCTGGGTCGTCTCACTGCAGCCGCCGTACGGGTCTTCAATGCCGTCGAATTTCTGCCGGGGGGCCCTGCTTCGCAGCAAGGCCCGTCCCATGTCGACAACGAAGTTCCCGATCTTTTCAAGTAGCTCCGCAACGAAATTGCTAACCGCTTTGGCCAGCGTCTTGAACTTCCGCAGGATCTCGTCAGAAGGGCGTCCGGTCATCGCCTCCCCCTCGCTCGATCGCCAGGATTTCCGAGGATGCCTGGATGACGCCAGCCGGCTCGAAGTCCGAGCGCATGGTGAGGATCCCCCTCGCCGAGTCTGGAACGTCCCGGTACTTACGCTCGAGGGGGTCCTCCTGAAGCGTCAGGTAAATGGCCTTGAGATACGCCGAGATCCCGCCACGGCCGCTTGGCTGAGACCAGTTCCAGGCCCGGAAGACCAGGTCGACGTTGTCGAAGACGGCCCAGTCCGCGAGCTTGAGCTCGTCCTGGGTGAGAGCGGTCTTCCCCTGCTCTGTGATGAGAATGACGCGGGGAGGCATGCCTTTTCCGCCGTAGTTCACCTTCACCTTGATATACGGCTGCGGGAGATCGCCCTCTTCCCGGGGCTTCAGGTGCTTGATGTTCCAGCCGTCGTGGAACATCTCCTCAGCCTTGTCATGCTCGAGGATGACGCAGAAGTTCCGGTCCCCCGCAATGTTGAACGGTCCTGGCTCCCCGGAGAAATTCTTGAATACAAGGCGGCAGCCCTCGAGCGTGATCTCGGTGTTATTCTTGACGGGCATAAGTTCTCTCCTTTAGCCCCGCGCTGGCGGGATCTCGTGACCGTTCTCGCCGGGCCCGATGTAGACGACCCTCTCCCCAGGCAACTTCACGGCCTCAACGGCCATCCTGGCCTGATTCCTGTCTTTTGCCTGCACGGTCACCGGCTCGTGATAAGCCTGGCCGATCCTTCCCCGGACGATCTTCGATTCACGGCCGGTAATGAACGCGGTGAACTTTTTCACGTGGCCTCTCCTTCAGCTCTTGCCGGGCGGGTTATCCGGTCCGACGTAGATGACTCGCTCGCCGGGAAGCAGATCCTGCTGGACCTTCCACGCGGCCATGTCGGTCGCGGTTCGTCGCTCTTGCCGGTCTGCGCCTTCCGGAGCCGATGGTGAGTTAACCGGAACGGCGTCCCGGTATCGCTTCCCGTCCTTGCCGCGGCCGGTGATAATCCCCTTGAACTTACCCATTTCTACTGTACCTCTCCAGGCTCTCCCGGGCTTCTTTGACCCAGGAGGCCTTCTGCTCAGGCGTAGCGGTTGCCCAGTCTTCCTCATAGCACGCCGCATACGGGAACTGGACATGGTGCTGATGGTTCGGCCCAGGGAGATCGCACAGGTGATACGTCTTTCCGTCCCGTTCAAAAGCAGTCGGGTCGGTCTCTGGTGTCAGGCGGTACGACATATTTCCTCCAGGCGCTCTTTTATATGAAGACTGGCTTCGCGACAGTCCAGGCCGCACTTTCCTGCTTGTACGTTCGCCTTATTTCGACGACGGTCCTCGCTGCGGCAAGAAGACGCTCATCACTCTTGAAGTGAAGCGACCAGCACGCATTCTGCCACGGGTCATCAGGAGCCGAGAACCAGCGTCCGTGAACTTCCGTAGCCGTCGATGCGACCCGGTCGTCGATTTCCTTGATGAACTCAGACCATTCGCGCTGAGTTAGCTTGCCGTCGCTATTCCCGATAGCCAGGTAGGCTGATGGCATATCCGGTCTCCTTAATTAACCAGCCCGTGGACCGGGCAGAACTGCCAGTAGTTCCCGCAGATTACGTTACTGCAATGCCCGCTAGAGGTGTGCGGGCATCTCTGCGAGGTGCATCCGGTCGCCTGGCCGGACTTTCCCTTGGGCTTCTTCTTTGCTGGCCAGAACGGCAAGTTCTCTCCTTAGAAGGACGGCCCCTTACCCGTCTCCTTCATGAACATGATACCATCGCGGATCATTCGCTCGACGGCTTTGTCGGCGTCTTCCAGGTTCAGGCCTGATTGCCTGACCGACCCGATTACCTCCGATATCGGAACTCTTTCAAGCATTCCGTACCTCCCGCATTTCAGGCAAAGGCGCCACAGGCGTCGTGGAGACCACCCGTGGCACTTGCACGAGCACATGAGCATATCATTACTCTTCGATAATCGGCAAGATCTCCTCACGGAAATGCTGTTCGTTAACGACGATTAGTGAAAGGTTGAAGTACTGGACCATGATGTCGCCAGGTTCTGCTCCGAGGAGGCCGAATTTTTTCGTGAAGTGATCGAGATTCTCCTCAGTCAGTTTTCTGGTTCGGAGTTTGCGTCCGTTCGTGTCCTTGCTAAAAGTCCACAAGAACATGTCTTCGGCCACGTTCGAAATTCCGAAGTTCTTCCCGATCTCGACGCCCTCTTTGTAGTTTTTCCGCGCTTTCTCGATTTCGTCCTGGATATGCCGTCGGCTAACGTCCTCCTGGTATCCTTTTTCCGTTGCCGTTCGGTGAGCCAGCCACCAGATCATGCCGTAGGCTTGCTCGAGCGCCTCCACGACGTCTCCGCCGTTCTTCAGCATCGACCCTTCACCATAGCGCTCGTCGTACGGCTTCCCGCCGTCACGGGTCATGTGACGCCAGCCGCCCGTCATCAGATAAGCCCGATGCTGACCAGGATCGTGTTCTGGGCGCTAATGACCAGTTCCTGGGCGATACAGTACCGGACGATCCGCTTGACGAAATCCTCGCTGGTCTCTTTCTCGAGCAGCGGGCTGGGGCCGAGGAATTCCTGCTGCCGCTTCAGGTACCTGATCCGGGCGTCGAGCAGGCCAGCGATATGGGCCTGCTCGTCCTGGACTTCCTTCGACGGCGGAATCGGCTCCGGTGCGACGAACCCCGAAGCGTCGTTCTTATCGTTCATTTTTCTCACATGTCCTTGCAGAAGACGTAACCGATGACGCAGAAGACGCCGAGAACGGCGACTCGCCAGGCGCCCTCGAAGAGGAGGCTTGCCATGATTATCCCTCCCTTCGAGGGCATGTGACGAATATGGATCAGAGAGCGCCGAGGTTCTCGAGGGCCTTGGTCAGCATCTCGATATAGGACTCCTGGAGGCCGGCCATCTTGCTGTAGTCGACGGCGTAGACGGCCCGCTCCATCGCCTCGACCATGGTGTGCTGCGCCTGGACCAGCGGTCGGATGTCATGGTCGTGCTGGAACCGCACCTGGGCCTTGATGAAGTCGCTCTGAGCCCGCAGCAAGTCGAACGGCTCGAACGTGGTCGCCTTGATGACGTTTGCCTCGTGACCGCCGGCCTGCCCCAGAGCCTTCTGCTCAGCGCGCTTCTGCCGCTCGGCCTGATCCCAGAGCTCCTCCTTGGTGGGGATGGGCGTGAAGACGGCAGTCGCCCGGTCGTTGCTCTCGTGCTGTGACATTGGTGTAGCCTCTCCTTTGATCGTTATCCAGAATTTCATTACTTCGGCGGGACCATCAGGTTCGCGTCGCAGCCAGAATGATATAGCTCTTTTTCACCCTGCCAGAACCGGGTTTTTCGCTGATACCAGCCATGCGCGACATTGACAGGATTTCCCCGCCGGGACTTTCCGCCACATCCGGAGCACCGAGTTAGCAGGTAGCGGCGAAGCATTTGTAGTGGACCGACTTGGATATGCCAGTGGTGAACATGCCACTTCCAGCCTTTGGTGTACCGCCACTTTCCGTTCTCGCGAATTCGCCTAGAGCAGACGGTAAGTGCGTCCTGGTCATCAGGTTCCACATGCCAGATCGTGATCATTTCCGGGAAATGACAATCCCGTCCAGCGATAAGCCAGCTTGATGACCAGGACGAGGGCTTCCACCAGGGAAACGGTCCAGGCTCATGCGGTTCCTGGTCTTCACACCATATTCCGCAGTTGTGATAAAGCCGGAACTTCCACCGGTCAGTCGTGTAACTCTGCTTCTTGACTCTCGGCCACGGCCTCCTGATTTCGAAGGCCACCACCATCGGGTCGTGCATCGACTTCTCCGATCAGGCTTGCCGCCTTGACTATTGAGACTACTGAGCTCTCGAAAACCTTTTGCAGGATGTTCATGAGCTGGATGATCGAGGCGATGGTTTTCTGATAATCCTCTATCACCTCTTTATCGGTCTTAGCCATCTTCGGCATCTGGGATCTCAAGGTTCTCCACTTTGATGTAAGCGTCGAGGAAAGTTACCCGTCGCTCTCCGTCGTGAATAACCTCGTAGTACATGCCGTCGTTCCGGTCAGTGATAACGAGGGCCTTCCAGTTGCCTAGCGTCTTGCTCCACCACGAGACCCGAACCTGGTCCATGGACTTGAGAGTTTCTTCTTCGTCGATGATCTCGAGCCGGCTCTTGACGTAGTCGAAAACGATTCGCCGGGCCTTTTCCTGCAGGTCGATCACTCGGGTTCTCCCTTCCTCATTATCTCACGGGTTTCTGCCGACGGCTCAACCCATGATCTCGCCGGCTTGATATCGAACGCCAGGGTCACGTTCTCGATCTTGCACGTCATGGCGATGTCCAGGAGGAGCGGCGCGGCCGTGTCCATGGCATAGAGCTGAAGCTCGCCGTACTTGTCGATCTCCGCCGAACCACTGATGAGCGTTTTGCCGAGGATGTTGATATTGAACTTCGGGCGTTGAATCCCCGGCAAGCTTACCTCAACCTCCCAGTCCTCCCGATGGTCCTTGCTGACGTGCGCCGACCAGGCGAGCATCGCGTCATTCCTCGAATCGCCATGGAAATGCTGCTGGCATCCGAGAACCAGGCAGACCGCGATCGGATCCGCGTCGCTAAAGTGCATCGACATGCCGATATTGTCATTCGTAGCTCTCAGCGCCATGATTAAGCCCTGCTCCTCCGCTTGAACTTCTTCGGGTCGATGCCGGCCAGCTCGAGTTCATGCTTCGTCGGGCTCGGGCAGAACGCGTCGTGATGGTGATGCGGCTCGAACGGGCAATATTCCTCACCGATTCCCCGATGGGTTCCTTCGCAGCCGAACCGCCAGTTCCCTGAAGCGAGCCGGGAAACCCGCATGGCCTGGGAAGCCTGGGCGAATTCCTTCTTCCCCGCCGGACTGAGTTGCTCGAGCTCCTGGACATCCAGCGGATGGCGAACGATCAGGATGCAGAGAATATGAAACCTGATCCGCTCGGAACGGTCGCCCTTGATCCTCCAGAGCTTGTTCCAGAAGCTGATCAGTTCCTGGGACGTACGGGGCTCAAGGACTCGAAGGATATGCGCGTCCTCTTCGGTTTCTGGGATTGGCATTTCTCTCCTTATTAGATTTCTCGCCAGGTGTTACCCTCGTCAAGATAACCATGCCAGTAATATGGCGGAACACCGCAGCCGATTGAGGCTCGGATCTCGAGCGACCCGTCCTCGCACTCCCGGAAGGAATGCGGAGGAGAGGTCACCATGTGTAGCCCAGAGCCTTGAGTTTCGTGATCGAACATGTTCTCGCCGAAGTGAATGGGAAGAAGGAAATATACTGCCTGATCTTCCTGATCATTCCGGATAAGCGGATGCGGGCCAGAGTAATCCCCGGCCCGCTCCAGGTCGTCCATAGAACCGACTCGCCTTGCCGGGGATAGCTTGTCAGTCATTTACAGGTATTTGAGACGTGATCTCGATGACCGAGTCCTGCTTTTCGGCCGGCCAGACCTTCAAGCTGAAGCACCGGGGAATGCTCGGGTCGAACGGCATATCCTGGGTTGGCTCTGGTTCCATTTTCGAGGCGATCTTGGACGGCTCCCGGAAATCGACGACCCGGCTAGTGCCATCAGCGAACACGGCGGTTATGGTCAGCCGTATGCAATTCGGGTCGCTAGAGCTTCGATCCTGTTCTCCGTCACCGAAGGCTTCCGGGTACTTTGACCTGAGTGGCTCGCTATCTGCTTGGAACCCCCGCATCAGTCGTCGTCCTGGGTCAGCATGACCTCGACTTCGGACTCCTTGTGGATGACCGGGATTTCCGCTATCGCGCTCGAGATCACTAGCGGCATGTTCTCGGGGAAGAGCTGACCGCTGACCATCTTTCTCTTGCTGATATCGAAGACCGCCTTGATCGACCCGTCTTCGCCGATCTCAGCATGGCCGACGACGATCCTGTCATCACCCCGGTAGACAACCAGGGGCTTGCTGACGATATCCGTCATTTCACTAAACCTCCATACTTCATCTATTATCATGTAGAGCGCTTTTAGGCCTTTCATGACCGGAACCATTCCGCATCACCGAACTTGCTGAGATTCTCGAGGGCCGCGTCGGTTAGCTTCCGGAAGTATCGCATGTCGACGGCTTCCTCGATCTCGTCAACCATGTTAGCCTTGACGATCGCGGCTTCCTTCCAAAGGAAACCCTTAGTTCCGGTAGCTGCGTGGAACTGACCGTCTTTGCCCCGTAGTAGAGTTCCTCCTCCAGTGCCCGCCAGTACTGGTACGAAAGCTCCTGCCCGACCGACGAAATGAGGTTCAGCGTCTCCGAAATCGAGATAGAGGGCTGCGGTGACCGTCTTCGTCTCCACCAGGTCATCGAACGTGATGCGCTCTCCAGAAAAGAGCGTCTTGAACACGTAGGGATGAGCGAATTGCGCTCCCGTTGCATGCCACTTCCCTTCTCCGTCCTTGGCGACGTAGACCGCGTCGTTTACCAGGCAGAACTTGGAATACGTGGCCTCGTGCTCAAACTCATAGCCGTACTTAATTCCGAAATCCATGACGAACTGGATGATCTCTGGCGTTGAGTTCGGGATCTTGATCGAGTCGGTCTTAATGTGCACGACCTGGAAGCCCTTTTCCTGAACTGCTTTCTTAAGGTCGATCATGAACAAGGCTCCGCGCTTGGCCACGATGTTATCCTTGTTGCGGATATCCCGGAATGGGTTCGAGAAGCTCGCCGACGTCAGGCCATAGACGATGTTGATGATGATCTTTAGCGCGTCGGAGAGCGCCTTCGCATCATCCGGCGAACCCAGGAAGGGCGCGAGCTTGCCGTCAAGTATGCGTCGAGCATTCTCGTAATCTCGCCTCTTGATGAATATGCGGGCGGTCTTGATGTCGTTGAAGGCCCCGGTGTACGGCCCGAACAGATCCAGCAGTCCGATGGAAGTCGGGTGCATGGATGCGACATCGAGAACGGCGACATTCGTGTACATACCGGGCTCTGCATAGACGTAGCCGCCCTCCCCGGGATCCTCGCCACGGTACTCGCTCTTTCCGAATCCGTAGGTATAGCCGGGAAAGATGGTGGAGAGGTCTGTATACTTGAACTTCTCCTGAGGATTCCGGTCTGTTCCGAATATGATCCGGGCGGCGTGCTTCTGAGTGGTATCGTTGACACTGAGTCCGGAAAGGCTTGCCAGGATCTGCCTGGCGACGTAGTCTTGCTTTCGTGCATCGAAGACCTGCTCTGAGGTGATGACGTCATTGGCGCAGTAGTCAAGAACTTCTGGCCATTTCTCCTCGGGGACCGGCTGGTCCCAGGGGAAGCCGAGCTCCTGGTGATTAAGGCCGAGGTCGATCTGGAACTTCTTGAGGCTTTGCTTCAGGCTCGAGAAGTCGAAAATGTCGGCATGCGAAAGGTTATAAGCGTCGCCGAACATGGCGCTTGACTGGCCTGAGATGATCTTTTGACTCAGCTGGTAGATCTCATCGAGGCTATACCCCATGACCCATGCGTACAGAATATGGTTGTCGTACCTGCGATTGTTGAACCCGACCAAGTTCAGCCCGATAAGCTCCTCGATGGCCGCCCGGCTGGGATTGGCCATCTTCACGACTTTCGCATCACCCTTGAACTTCCAGCAGACCGCTAGGAGGTTCGGGAAGACCTCGATGTCATAAAGCACGAGGCGCTCGTCCAGGATGGCTGCCGGCAAGGACGGCGTAGTGGCGCTCTCTGAGGCGAACTTCATGGCCAGCACGGTCTTGACGCAATATAGCGAATGATTAGTTGATCCGTTGGCGAAAGCCAGGATCTTTCCTCGCATGTCCGTCACATCGTAGTGCATCCCGGAGATCCAGGCGTCCTCGAGGATCTTCCAGATGAAATCGATACTGGGCTTGGTTCCGGCATGAATCTCCTTCCGGATATTCCGCAGGATCATCTCCCGCAGGCCCTTCTCGGTCTGGATAGTCTTTATGTCCAGCACTCGCTTCTCCTTAAGCGGAAGACCTCCGTTTATCGTGGCCACCGGAATATCATTGCAAAGCGTCAGTTGCCGGCGGAGGGATGCGTCGCCCTTGAATGTCTTGACTTCGATGCCATCGGCATAGACGCTGCTTAGCTCTGATATCTTCCCTTCATAACGATAATGAAGGTGGACGCCTTGACCAGACTTGCTGAGTTCTGCGTAAGTGGCTGGCCATGAACTGGCTGCACGTAGATTTGCGGCGAGGTTCTTTTCTCCGTCGTCACCTCGGAGATCGAAATCGATGACGACATGATCATCTCCCGGCTTGACATAATGAAGGCGCTTGCTATCAATATCCGATAGCTTCGTGTTGACCTTCGCCCATGCTTTAGCCGGCGTCTCGCCTGAAGAGGCATACTGCGCCGGCACGTCAGCGAGCAGCCCATCGAGCAAGGATATAGCCTGATCCAGCACCATCGAAGCTGATTCAGGATCTGGGGCCGGTGGGATTCCGATTTTATCAGTACGGAATCCCGAGAATAGGTTCCAAACCTGCACGCCATCGATTCTCCCCCTCTCAGTGAAGTGCGTGAAATAGTTCCTTAGCTCGTCACGGAATTTAGCCTGGTTCAGACGCCAGTCATATCCGCCCTGATCGCAGAAGGTTTTGTAAAGCGCCCAGGCTTGCTTGAGGGTTGTCCCGTCCTGCTCCTTGAACAGCTCATAACTATCCATCAGGAAGTTATAGAATATGTCCGTCCTGAGGATCATGTCAGTCGGGCGGTAACGAGAATAGTAGTTCTTTCCGAGCCTGCGATAAACCCCAAGGCAGTGATTCGCGATGGCGCCTATTTCGAACTGAACCTTGTGCTTCAGGGCTTCATATTCGTCCGGCGGGAAAGTGTCACCTGTCGGGTGGACGTCAATCAACCGGCGGATGAGGCCTGACTTGGCATCCGAGATTCGCACTGACTTGTTGGTGCCGAGAAACAACATGGCATTGATCCTCGTGGGATATGCCGACCTGTACTTTGCGTTGATCTCGATCTCTTCGTGAGATACGATCGAATTCAGCTTAGTGTTGTCTTCGACCTTGGACAAGTCGCTATCGTGCTGAATCGCTACCAGGGGGTTGTTCTTGAGTGACTCCGTCGCGAACGCGTTCGACCCCGATGTCAAAGCCTTCGCGTCGAAGGTTGCACAGTATCCGGAGCACAGCTTTTCCAGAATATCCAGAAATGTGGATTTTCCCGTTCCGGGATCGCCATACAAAACTAGGAACTTCTGGATTTTTACGGAGTCGCCAGCGATTATGGAACCTGTAGCCCACTCGAGCTTCTCCCTTTCCGGTTGTGCGTATAGTTTCGACATCATCGTGTCATAAGCCACGATAGAGCCTGGCTTAACCGAATACGGGAGTCTTTTACTGCTGTGATCCTCCTTTCTAGGAGGAGTGTCTGCGAAGGTTAGCTTTCCATCTAGCTGTTGATGGGAGTCCGGCATGTTTCCGATATAGCTCTTGAATGCCTTCCATACGCCGGTCTGATAGCTGCTCATGGTCTTCACGCGGGTATTCTCGCCAAGCTTGGCTGCCTGCTCGTGAAGATCTGCGTCAACAAGACGCTGGACACTATACTCGTCTGTCGACCACAGTCCAGCGTCTTCGTCCCATATAGCGAGAAATGCGCCACCGCGGACCATCAGGTCTCTCGAGGCCTTCACGACGAAATCCGGATATATCTCCGTTGCCCCGGACTTCGACTCCCGAGTCTTAACCTGATAAAAGTCCATCGGTTACCCTCCTACCCTGCGCACTTGTTCAAGGCGACAACCGCAGCCTCGACCCTTGTTTTTCCGTATCCTGTGAAATGTGATCCGACATCGATGATATGCGCTTCGTAGATCACCATCCCCTCAATATCCATCGCGTTTCTCGTTACGACCAGAAAACGATCTATCTGGAAGTCTATTCTGTCGGTGTCTTCCTCTTCTATCTCGTCCATCAGTACATCTGGTTCTCTCCTGCGTAAGCTGCTAGCTGATACCACAGCTCGACTTGTCGTTGGTCTTCTTCCGGTTCCCGAAGCGGGAATATTCCTCCGCGGCCGTAGGAGTCATACCTCCTCTGGTTGAACGTCTGCAGGACCCGCTTAATCTTACTCTCGTCCTGCAGGATATAGGCCTCGTCAGAATATCCACTGAGCTTCAAGTTCGCCACGAAATCGGCGAACCACTCAGGAGGAGTACGCCCTACGAAGAACTCTGCCCGAAGTGCGAGGCCTACCAGCATCTCGAATATCGTCACTCCAGAGTTGAAAAGTTTCTCCCATTCCCACGACTCAAACCGGGCTAGCTCTGACGGGCGAAGGCTTTCGTAGAATTCCATCCGAAGCTGAAGCACGTCACTGGCCCGGTTATCATCATTCGGAATGGACGGGACGAACTCGATCTGATCCATTTGGAAGCAGAGAATCGTGTAACTATGCGGCGATTCTATGTCCTCCACGGAATATACCCGGTGGTAAAGCCAGCGGAAATATCGCTCCGCCATGCCAACCCTATCCACCGGGTGACCTTGGGTTCCCGTAGTTCAGGATTACGTCGGCGTATGAACTCCGGTTCAGGATAACCTCGAAATCGATCTTGCGAGGCTCGTTCCGGATATAGACCCTCGTCGGATCACCAGACCGGCTCTCTTCCTCGAAGAGCCTGATACTAAGCGGCCCGGTAGTCCTGATGATATCCGGGATCGGCTTCTCGAATTCGTCGATCAGGGCGTTATCCTGAGCAAACCAGGTAACGGCTAGCTGTTGCCATCCATCGCCGGCTGACCGGTCCGCGAACTCGACGACGGAAATGACATAAGGCTTAGAACGGTCACGGTTAGCAGGAGGCCAGCCATCCTCGTCTTCATCCTCTTCATCGTCCTCGAGTACTGACTCCGGATCCACGTCATCGTCTTCGTCATTATCCTCGGGACCGTCCGATACTTCCTCGTCAAGGTAGGCTGCAGTACCACGGAAGTCCTGGGGTTTGCGAGTTCCCAGGGAGGCTTGACCGGTCCGAGCCTTATAGAAATCGCGGGTTGCCTGAACTTCTGCTTCGATCCGCTCTTCGCATCGAGTCCGATCGAGGTGGCGATACAGTAGATAGCCACTGACACCGCCAAGAGCCAGGCCGGCGACCATGCCAACAGCCACTGAGGTACCATCGAGATTCATCCTTTCCATTGTCAGATCCTGGTCTTCGAGTTACCGCGGGGACCGATGATCTCGCCGTCGACGTTGAAGTCGAGCAAGATAACGTTCTCGAACCCATTGACGAACGCTCGCTTCATCGAGTCGTATATGTCGTATATGCCGAAGTCGACATAGCCATCCCCCTTGCAGGCATCGCATTTCTGGTCGATGTGGCACTTCCGGCACTTCGGATCCGCCACCCGCCACCCGACGACCTGGCCGGCCTGAGTCCACGGCAGGCCGAGTGCGTCATGAACCTCATTCAGGAACAGGTAACCACGAGCGTGCAGGCGGTTGTTGAGATACGTCTGCTGACTCCGGAGAAAGAACTTGTTGTATTCGGCGTTCTTGTTCCAGCTCGGGGACTGCTCGTCGAAGAACATCGAATATGGTGACGGATCAGAGTCGCTCATGTCGATGATCTCGCAAGGCTCGCCCTGGTCGTTGCATCCCTGGACAAGCGACACGCCACGGTAAAGCTGGAGCTCCTCTTCCACTCCGATCTTCTCCGCGACCCGCTTCCGGTACGCCTCATAGCCGACGCTCAGGGCCGTGTACGCCGCTGCGAGGCTGGCCTGGCGCTTCAGCATCATGTTGTGCGCGGAAAGCACGCAGATGATGGATGCCGAGCCGAGAAGGATTGTCGGGCCGTAGATCCTGGCGAGGTCGATCGAGCTGCGGATATAGACCTCAACCAGTTCCTTGGCGCGGTCTTCCTCGGTCTTGTCCTCCTCGAGCGGACGGCTCTTGAGGTCGGCGACATCGATCGAGATGGTTTGGAGCCTGTCCATGGCCTTCGGGCCGACGTGGATCGTCACGGCCACGGTTGCCACGAACCCGATAACGCCGGCTCCAGTTAGGATCGTCGGGGCGTTCTTCCTGAGAAAGAACTCACTGGATCCAAGGGCCCTGGTACAGAATAGCGGAAGGCGCATTTGCCTGTTCGCTCCTTGTCGTATTGATGATTCGCATGTAAATGGCGAACAACTGGGGATCGCTCATTTTCCTGACCCGCTGCGGCCAGGCCTGACTGCCAGGGTAAGCGGCAATTACCACTTCCCTGACCTGGGCAGGATCCAGGTTCACGTCAGGGGCTTTGTAGGCGGGAGCTCGAGGTAGAAGCCACCGCCCCGAGCCGCCCGGACATTAGCTCCGGAAAGGGATGTCCAGCCCCACTTGTTATCGGTGAACTCGCCTGTGACGCCGATGATCTCGTAGAGATCGGCAACTGACACGGATGGGTACTCGTCCAGGACCAGTTGCAGCTTGTCAATGACCTCTAGAGCCATCGCTCGAGTTGGGAACTCCCATTCGTCAAAACGATGAGAGGTCCTTGCCTGCTGAGATAGGGTCCGCGGAGCCACGACACGTGGCTCACTCGCCCGCTGGTAGTTGATATACCCGCTTCGCACATCTGTGGAGCGTCGTGGACGATCGCCGTAGAATATCCGCTCGAGCGCTTGGTTTCCAGCCTCCACGACCATGTTCTTGAAGGCCGGAAGCAAGACCTCAAGTAGCACGTAACTACCGACGGTATGTGAATCCTCGCTGATGAAGTTCTTCATCACCTTCGAAGCGATCCCCTGCTCCCGCTTGGTGACGGTGAGGCCCTCGATTTTCTCAGTGCGCTTCTTCTCGGGCTCCGAGGCTTTTGCCGTCTTCGAATTTGACGGGTAATCGATGGGCATTTTACGTTGCCGACGCCCGCCCAGGTCAACGTCGATCGTATGCCGGTCTTCATTGGGCATGAATATAACCCTTCATCACGTTCGGGTGGTTCATGTCTCTCCTTTAACTGAGTCGGGGCACTGGCGGTTCCCAGCGCGTTGTCATTTAAGCTCGAGGTCCTGAACCTGAGCCCCCTTCTCAAATATGATCACCCGCCGATGGACGGTTCCCATTCGCCAGAGGCTTTCCGGCGCATGACGTCAGCGAACTGCGCCCGGGTCATCTTCCGCTGCTGCTCTAGGGTCGGCTCCTTGAAAGCCCAGGGAAGCAGAGCCCCTCGGGCGTCCCTCGGGCGCTTCAAGCCGCTTAGAACGTCTTCTCGCATCCTGTCGAACTCAGGGTCAACGTCCTCCTCGAGGCCTTCCTTAAGCTCGGGCACCGATGGAACGTCCCGGAAGTCCGACTCAGGAAGCACGATCGTGGAAACGATCTTCTCCGGCGGCTCTGAGTCGATGAGGCCCTCCGCCAGTCCGGCCTTCTTGAGCTCCTTCGAGAACTCCTTGCTGTCCCTAAGCTGAGCAGGCATCATCCCCGTCACGAACTTGACAGCGGCGCCCTCGTTCATCATCAGGTTCATGAAGAACGCGTCGAACGCCAGGGAACTAGCGAACTGCGACGAGATTTCCGGGCTCTGATCAAACCCGTCCTCGCTGGTTCGCTTGCCGTAGCCCTTGTCGATGAACTTGCCGAGGACCTTGAGGATCCGCAGCGTGTCCTTGGTGTCCATCTCCCGCTGAACGAAGGCCGCGATTGCGCTTCCCATATCGGAGTCGTCACTCAGCCCCATTTCCTTCCTGGCCTCGTCCTCCATCTTGATGATGGAATTGATGCCGAGGTGGAAGTAGAAGTCCTTGGTGACGGTCTTTCCGTCGAAGTCTTCGTAAGTAATCGGAACCTTGAGCATTTATTGAGCCTTATCCTGGGATATCGTGATGGTCTTGACGATGGCGGGGTGTTCTGGGTGGGCGACAGCGACTCCGATGCACTCGGAGATTTCTCGCATCTTGTCAATATCCGGATCGTCAACTTGCATCTTGACGACGGCCGTGAAGTCAATGCCAGAGTCATATTCCGGCGGATAGACCGTCGTGTTGACCCTCTGGAAGACCTCGATCATGATCTCGCCAGTAGCATCGTCTCGCGAGACGATCCAGTTGAAGTTCCGGACAATCCTCGAGCGAACGGCCGCGAGCCAGCTGTCCCCCCAGCGACTGAATGAGAAGATATAGACCAGGTCCGTCGTCAGCGGCCGCTTTCCGGGGTTCCGGTAATCGTTGTAGTTCCGGATCACCGTCTGCTTGGCGAGCTCCTGAGCGTCATCGAGGACGACCGGACGGACCGCCGGCTTCTTCTGCGGTGCCTTCGGACGCTTCCCATTGACGCTATGCGGGCCGGGCATGCTAAGCGGAGTTGGCTTCGCCGGGGTTGTCATGTCTCTCCTTAGATGATCGAAACCCTAAGCCCCTTGTTAGGGGCTTTCGGGCTACTTAGCGGGCGGACTCCACTTGGCGTTTTCGGTCTTGATGGCTTCGGTGAACTTCTTGATCTGCGGCTTCACGAGCTCAGCGCCGACCTTCAGGACCAAGACCGTCGTGCAGGCTATGGTAGTAGCCTTGATGATGGTTTTCGGGCTGAAGGTCAGGTTGAGCGTGTCGACGTCGACAGTATAGTGCATTTCGTGCATGTCATTTCCTTACGGGCGTGGGTACGGGCTTCACTATAGGCCCTGTAATTCCCGCGAGGTCCCGCCGTACAACCGTTTACAATTCCGGAACGAAATATCCCGTGTCGTCGGCCTGGGTCTTGGCATGGGAGATAGCCGTCTCCACCTGAGCCCTCACGGTCGTCAGGTCGAAATCGAGCTCGTTCTCCGCGACGAACGCGGAGAGTGCCCGGAGCTGTCGCATCGTGTAGACCAGGACGAGAACCTGGTGATGGTTCTTAACTGGCGTATACGCGATCAAGCGCTCGAGGATTGCGTCCTTCACGGTACCGGCCACAACCATCTTGTCTTCGATTTCCATATTTCTCCTTTTGCTGATTCTTCGTAAGGGCGAACTATCGCCGGTGAATCGTTTTCAAGTCCTGCCGGAGCTTCCGTATCTTCTCTTTCGGAAGCTCGCGGCCGGTGTACTTCTTGTAGTAGACGGCGGTTATCCTCGAGACCGCGACAGGCCACAGCAGCCAGAATATGAAGCTGATAGGGGAAGGAAACAGCTTCTGGATCCAGCGCTTAGAACTTGTCGTAATGCTCCCGAGGATATCGCTTGTAGCGGATCGCGATGACGGGCTTGTCGCATTCGCTGAGCTGTCCGACGAAGTCGAGCTCGAGAAGGTTGTCGATATTCCAGCCCAGGATCTCGCCGGCACTGCAGCCAGGAACTCCCAGAAGGTGGTAGAACTGGTCATGATCGACGTACATCTCGCCGCCACTGAGGATCCGGCGGTTGATCTCGTTCGCCGACGCGCGGATTCGCTCAACCGAGCTGCGAAAGTAGCGATCAGTGATTGGATCGTAGCAGTCTTGCTCACCATCTCCCGTCACGATAACCTGCGAGGAGGCTATCGGGTTGCGCTCCATCCGGTCCTGGAGAACCTGCTCCTCGATCTTATTGTTTTTATTCTCTCCGATCTGCTTGACGACTTCTTCCTTGTACTCGCGGAAAGCCGTGTCCACGAGCGTGTAGGCGCCGAGCATGGCCGCGTTCCGGCGGAGCCCGATCTGGTTCGAGCCGATGATGCATGCGATCGTGCAGCAGCCTACGATCCCGGCGGGAATATAGAACTTCCAGGTAGCCTTGACGACTTCGATATGAGCGAGGCGGATGTGACGAATCTCAACGTTTTCGGGATTATCCGCTATACCGTGAAAGTCGAAATCCTTCTGTTCCTGCGCCTCGGCCAGGCTCTCGCAAGCTTTCGGAGTCGCCTTGACCGCAAGGGCCGCTGTTGCGATGACGCCGATGACGGCCGCGCCGGAGAGGATCGTCGTTGAGTTTTTGCTGGCCGACTGGGCAGCCAAGTTCAGTAGTCGTTGGATTTGCATAGCCTCTCCTTTGATCGAGAACGTCCCGCAGGCAAAGCTTAAGCCCCTTGTTACGGGGGGCTCAGAGGCTTGTTGTTACTCGGACTCGGTGGTCGGGTTGATCTTGTCGTGGACCTTTCCCGAGACCTTGTCGACGAGCTGGCTCGCGGCTCCGGCGATCACGATTCCGATCATGCCGGCGACGAGGGTCGCGGTGATGGAGCGTGCGCTGAAGCGCGAAGCGGGCTTGACGGTGGTCTCGGTGCTGGTGGTCTTGGACATGAGTCTCTCCTTAGTACACGGATACGGGCTTCACTATAGGGATTGTAAATATCGCGAGATCAGGACAAGCCAAGCCAGATAATAATCGAGAATCCTACTATCATGGCAAGAAAGCAGAACACGAGTATCGACCATAGAACCTTATCGGTTCGGTCGCTATACTTCCAGATATCCATGATCTCCCTTCTTATCCAGAGAAAGCCTAAGCCCCTTGCGGGGGCTGGTGGCTTGAAGTTCTAGCGGGGGTTCCTTACACGGTGATCGACTTGCTTGGCGTAGGCACGACGACCCTGCGCGGCGCTTCCGGCGTCGATGAGCTTGGCAGTAGCGGTAACTGCGAGCGCACCAACGGCGATGACGGCGAGCGGGTTCTCGTTCCAGGCGTCCTTGATCTTGTCGAGGGCCTTGTTCATGATCTCTCCTTAATAGGGGGCTTCACTATAGGGCTTGTAAATATCGCGAGGAAAACCATGAGCCCTTGTTAGGGCTCTGGCTGTTGGCTTACTTGCTCTGGTTCTTCTTGGTCTTGAGCTTCTTGAGACCCTCAGCGGTCAGGTCGGCACCGAGCTGAACAAGGCCACCGATGCCGATGATAACGGCGACGGTGACGGTGCTAAGCACGACGACATCCTTAATACGGAGGTTGTCAGTCTTCTCTTCTTCCATGATTGCTCCTTAAGCAGTAGTGGCTTCACTATAGCGCTTGTAAAACACGCGAGAGAAAAAATGAAGCCTGTGCGAGAATTAACTCTAAGGTTACTCACAGGTGTACACTCTATTATTTCCCAGGCCGCTGGTACGGCTAGAATGTAACTCTTCACTATAGCACTTGTAAATCCTGCGAGAGAAAACCATGGCCCCTTGCGGGGCCGGTGGTTACGAATTATCGGGTTCTTCATATACGAACGGAATGAATGCTTCCGGGACTTCCAGCAGGATCGGGTTAACGGGTTCGCAATCCATCAGGTAATCGTCGGGAACAGAAATACGCTCAATCATGAGTTTCTCCTTTTCCTCTATCATAGGCGTTGTAAATATCGCGAAAACCATGACCCCTTGCGGGGCCGGTGGTTTTATTCCCCAAACTGGTAGAATTCTTCGTAGAGTCCCTTCTCCTTCAGGAAGTCGTTGTGCTGCTTGACACCAAGTTGCTGGATCACGGCGACGGTCGTGGAGACGACGGCGACGGTGGCCAGGATCTTGATCTGGTTGCGGGCAACGAATTCCTTGGCGGAGGCGAGCTTCTGGTTCATGGTTCTCTCCTTTATTCGGGTTCATTATAGGCCTTGTAAATCCAGCGAGAGAAAACCTTGAGCCCTTGTGGGGCTCGCTGGTTTTAGTCCTCGTACTTGTCGTTGTCGATCGTCTTGTTGACGTAGATCACGGTGGCTATGGCGACGGCGGTGGGGGCGAAGTAGGCAACGACCAAAGCGGTCTTGCTGTTCTTCACCTTAACTGCGGCGTTCTTAACGGCGGTGATACGGCTCATTCTGATGTCCAATCAATAGTAGTGGGTTCACTATAGGCCTTGTAAATCGCGCGAGAGAAAGCCTAAGCCCCTTGCGGGGCCGGCCTTGAACTACTTCCAGAATTGCCAGAATCTCTTCTGCTTCTTCTTATTGAGCTCCTTCTGAAGACTCTCGCGAATATACGCGAGTTCGGCTTGCGCACTTGCCAGCTGGCTGATCAGTTCGTTCTTCTTGATAGAATCCGGAACATCCAGTTTCTCCAGCAAGGCGTAAGTCTCCTCGTTTCCTTTTACAAGGGTCTTCGTAATGGACTCGATAAGTGATTGAAGCGTCTCAACATTCATGACGGTCCTCTCGTAGTGGGTTCATTATAGCCCTTGTACCTCATGCGAGAGAAAATATGAGCCCCTTGTACGCAAAAAGGAAATCCCGTGCAGCAGGGCGTACTGCACGGGATTCCGTCTCGAGGGCCGCGGTTAGGCGGTTGGCGTCAGATCCTGATCTTGGGGACGAACGACGCGGCCTTGGAGGTGATCACGTTTCGCATCTCGAATGCGAGGATGACTGCGACGGTTCCGAAGGCTGTACCTGCCGCCACAAGCTGATCGCCCGATGGCTGCCACCAGGGCTTGCTGAGGGATGTTACCATCTCCTCCTCAAGCTTGTAGGCTTCCATCAGGGTTTTCAGCGAGTTCGCGGCGTTGGTGTGCTCTTCGGAACCTTCCATCATGCTCGCTATCGCGGAGATGTGATCCGTGATTAGCTTCTCCAGGTCAGTCGGGTTGTCTTCTTCAGTTCGGTGTATGAACACGTCTCTCTCCTTCGTGATTGGCTCTCACTATAGGACGTGTTTTCCTCGCGACGTGCCTAACGCCGGCGGATCCTGGACGACGGAGAGAGGCGGCGGGTTAACCTTGTTGATCTTGAAGGTCACCGCTTGCTTCGAGGCCAACAACGCTACGAGCTTGTCCCTATCTGGCTCATCGAATCCCAGCACCATCACGGTATCGCCGCCGGGGCCCGTCTGATCTAGCGTGATCGTCCCGTGAGTAGGTTGTCCGGCTGGTACGTCAGGCACGTACATGGCGCTCGAGATCTTCAGTCCGACCCCGAGGAATGTGTCGACGGCCACCAGGGAACCCACGACCTGTGTCACGTCAGGAAGCCCCCAGAGCCCGGCAATGCTGGAATATAGCACCGCTGCCCCGGGAATCCAGATCTGCGCGAGATCTCGCAGGAAGTTGTACGTGTTATTCTTGAGTTGCATTTTCTCTCCTTTAACTGCAACCGAGATCATGACTGAGCCTGGTTACCTTGACGTAACCCTCGTAGGCTCTTTCCCGGCTTGGATCTTTTACCGGATCCTTGGGCTTTGGCGCCGGCACGGCTGTCCCGAGAACCTGGCAGAACTTTTTGTTATTCACCTGGATCTCATGAAGGGAGACAAGAACCGCCGCTGCGCCGATGAAGATAGACAAGAGCGCAAGCACGACGTAAGCGTACCGTTCTTCCCACTTAAAAGGGATCTTGTGTTGCTTCCGCCATAGCATGAAATTCGTGAATATAGCGCGAATACCGTGCCGGCCTTGGTTACTATTTTTTTCCTCCATCACCAGACTCCCCTTGTGATGAGGGCAACGAGTCCGGCTGGGATGGTGGCGGAGATGATGACGAGGATAGCCCAGATCCTGACAAGATTGAGGTAATCGCGGACCTCGCGGCTGGGAAAATCATTCCGAATCCGATGGCGCCCAGCAACACGTTTGGTGTTGTTGCCTCGACCTGCTTCCATATAATCCACGTCCCGAATCCCAACAGGAAAACGTCGTAGAATAGTCTCTGCAGGATTGTAAGCCACTTCACCCCGCCCTCTCTCTCCGTTGTTTTGGCTCTCGAGTCCCGTCTTTTCAACTTCGTTTTTTTAATTCGTCTGTTTCCAGTGTCCGCCGGACCGAACGAACGGCAATGCGAGCTTCCAGGTGCCACCAGTCCTTACATAGGGAATAGCGACCTTCCAATGACCAGCAGACCGTACCCAGACCCCTCCGACAGTCTGAACTGTTGTCCCCGTTGACGGATCTGAGAAACCCTGGTTGTCGTCGGTGCTATTGTTCGCATAGACAGCGAAGCCGTAAGTTGTCCCGGGTCTGAGGCCCGTTATGTTCCTGACCAGGGTTGGCGAGTTGTAATCGATGAAATTCCCGTGACCAGGAACCCCGCTATCCCACCGCCGGAGCTTGTAGTAGGAAATAGCAGCGCCGCCGGTAGTTGGCGATGGATCCCAGGAAACAGTAACACTCGTCGGCAGGATATTGGAGTACTGCGGTGGTCCTGGTATGCCGGGCCTGACCGCGAGTGACGTATCAACGTCCTTGTTATCCCCGAACGCTGTCGTTCCAGTCACGCCATAATGAACCGCGAAGGCCATTCCCGAATTGCCTGCGGTGTTTTGCGTTATGTTAAAGGTGTGACTGATGAAGGTAAGAACCTCGCCGGAGCTAAGGTCAAAGTTGAAATTTGCCCCGGTAAAGTTCGATAGTCCGGTAATTGATGCGGTGATGTTGGCCGTAGAGTGAAATACGCGGCTTTTCCCGGTATTCCTGATCCTGCCTTCAACAAGAACCTGAAACGCTTGAGTTCCTGAGTTATAGGACTGAATCGTGATCGCGATTTCAAGCTGGCCATTATCACTGACTTGAATCGTCTTCTGCGTTGATGTCATAATCAGGGGATAATCTTGAGGTAGATGTTACCATCAACATTCCCGCCAACCGCGTCAGATGCCGCTGCTGTTCCCGAGGAAATACCGAGGTTGGTTCTAGCACCAGCGGCAGTAGTAGAGCCAGTTCCTCCCTTGTTCACGGGCCAGGTCGAAAGGATAAGGGATTTGACTTGGGCGACGAAGTCCCGAGTTCTGTTGATCTCGATGTAGCCGTCGTGAGCCTTGCCCCCAGTTCCCGATCCGGGGACTAGCGGATATCCTGCCGCTGCAGCGTCGTCGCCGACAGCCATCGTTCATCCTCCTTAACCGAAGTCAACCCAGTCGAGAGCAGGATCGATAGACGTCCAGTCAAGACCCGGGTCGAGCGTTAGCCATGTTCCCGGAGTAAGCACCTGGGCGATGCTTAGCGTCGGATATGACGAGTTTCCGGCCTTCTCGACACTGAATATCTGCTCGATCACCAGAAGCTGATTCCCGAAGTTATCGGAATCCCGCTCTTCGACAAGATCGCCTAGCCGGTAGTCCCGGCCGTAGACATACGCAGCATCGGCCGCCATTTCACCATCGAAGGCATATACAGATCGTTGCGCTGCCAGCGCCACCAAGCCTTCTTGTTTCAGTGCTGCCGTAAGATCTGCACCAGCCTCATTGCTATTACTCGAGTTGATCACAAGAACGCGACGATCAGAACCTGAATCGCTCTGATTTGCCAACGGCGAGTAAACCACTGCTGACCCGTTAGCGGCGAAGACGTAAGCTACGGTCTTCTCGGTCTCGTCAGACGTCAGGATCGACACCTTGTCGAGCGTTTCGGTGTTCGGGTCAAATACGACCGGGTCTTTCACGGTCTGGCTAAGCGTGCGGTCATCGCCCGTGTAGACCTCGAAATATACCTGCCCGAGGTCGCCATTCCTGACTAGTCGGAATCCCAGGTAGTACGTATCACCGATGCTCTTGATCGTGTTGTAGAGCGAATCAGGACTTGCGCTTACGGTAATCAGGTCTGTTGATTCCGGGATATTCCCCGGGGGAAGAAGTGTCCCTGGGGTGTAAAACGGGATATTATCATGCTCTGACAGAACGCAGTTCACGCAGATTTGGTTGAACATGTACCGCATGATATCGCCAGGCTTGCCTGTTACGACCCAACTAGGCGAAGTCGTCGTATCCGTGATAGCCGGCATGGCGGCCCGATCCTGCAGGAGCGCCTCAAGGGANTTACCCGAGACAACAATAGTCCTAATCCCGCTTTCATCGGTCTTGTCCAGCACGGTGGCTACCGTCATAATGTACTTGGACATGTTCATCGCGATGCGGGTCTTTTTCTGGAGCATCTGCCGGTTCTCACGGGTCGATATTAGAGTGAACTGAAAGTCTCCGAAAGCATTGTAGCGCTCAGTCCATATCGCCGACAGAAGATCCTCGATGATATCCTTCTTGCGAAGTGAATCGTCGAGGGTGTAGAACTCAAACTCTAGACCGGCCATCAGATCGCTCCGTACTTAGGCGTATACGCCACCGTGTAAGGAATAGCTGCACCTGATGCGAACGCTCTGAAATGATTATCCCCCTTCTGAAGCGTTATCCAGTCAGAAGAAGAATCCCGGTAGAACAAGACCGATGTTGTGATGCCACTGCGGGTCAGCTTCACCGACTTCTGCCGGACTATGGAAGTTATCGTAACAATATCCCCCGGGGCAAATGAGCCATTCACCTGAACAACTTGCGTCTTGTTGTCCGGAGTCGTGTTGTAAAGTGCGAAACTCGACATGATCCGGTTCACGTTCAAGGTAAATATGACGCCAGTTTCAGTTGACCCGGGGTAAGATATCGTCTGGAAGTCCGTTCCCGAAGTCGTATTCGCCGAGAGCACCTGTTGCGCCGGAGCGTAAAGATCCGGGTCATAACAAATGATGGAGACGTCGACTTCAGGATCGTCAGAGAACATCTCGTTCTGGCAAGTCTCGACTTGGCCCTGCGTTACGGCAAAAAGGACGTCATCCAGGTAAATCGCAACTTGGATATTCGTCTTCGGCAGGAAATAGTCGTACAAGTCAGACCTAAGAGACTCGACCGTGTTCGACGAGTAATCAGGCTCGAGCCCGAGCTTGAACAGAAGATTCCTAACATCTCGCCTTGCGTTCTGGGGCGAGGCCCCGTCGGCTTGAGCAATTGACGATGAAGTCAGTGCCGCGTCGACGGGGCCAAGTCCTTGAATACTCCTCACCGAGTAACCGCCGGAGCTGTCCGCCACCGGAAAGCGCAACGTGTTACTCCGTGAGTTAGTTACTTCCACTAGCGTTAGCACCCGTCACCTGCCTTCTCGTGATTGACAGCTGGTTCTTTGTCTGTCGGTAAATCGTCGTGGCGTCAAGCGCCGTCGGCGAGGTGTTGTACTGGTTATAAGTCACGCTTGTCGCATTGCCGGTTGCCGATATAGCATTCGCCGTCGCTGCAGTATCCGCAGATATGGACGAAGCCGTTGAGGCCGACGCGGAAGCCGCAATGAGCTGAGACTTGGACATTGAAGATAGCTTACCGAAACCATCCTTGGCCTGAGTCAGGTCCAGGATCGGAGTGATCTTCGGTTGCAGGTCGATGTTCGAAGAAACGACATCGCTCATGTTGGAAAGCGAATCCTGAACCGCAGTAAGAGCCGCAGCACTGACGGTTTCGGCAGCCGAAGCGACCTCGTCCAGCGTGTTCATCATTCCGACGACAGTTCCCTCGCCCATACTCTCACCGATAGGTATGAACTTCTTAGCTGGTGAGTTGATCCCGAGGAAGCTCTTAGCCGCGTTGAGCGCGACGCTAGCCACGCTTCTTGCCGCAGCAGCAATTCTTCCGGATCCGGAGAATATGCCGAATGTCATGCCGTCAATGATCGCCAGGGCCAGGTTGATACCCGCGTTACGAAGCCTCGGTGTGTCCTTTCGGATCTCCGCGGCCAGGCCGTTGATGAAGTTGACGATCATGTTGACGCCGGCAGCTACTATTTTGAGCTCACTGGCGCCTATCGCATTGATGAACGTTATGATCACGTTCGTCGCCGCGGCGGCAACCTTGGGGATCTGCCTGGCGATGCCGTTCAGCAAGTTCACTAGCAGGCTTATACCCGCGGAGATAAACTTGGGATAATAATTCGCTATGTTATTGAGTATAGTCAGGATGAGGTTGAAGAACGTGGAGACGATTAGCGGCGAGTACTTGGTAATGGTCGATAGGATCGCAACCAGAACCTTGCCGAATACCTCTGTTGCCTTCGGAACCTCTGCTTCGATAGCTCCCAGGAAGGCGAGCATGACCGCTGCGATGGCCACCAGCAAAGCCGGACCGGCCTTCGTAATTCCTTCGGCCAAGGCCAGGATGATGTTGGCTACCTCATTAACGGCCGCCGGAAGGCTTCCGAGAATAGTCGTCACGAACGCCGCGATGGCTGCCCCGGCGGCCGTAAGCGCTACCGCCATCAAAGTCAAGCCTGCCGCGAGTAGTGTAACTCCGGCGCCAGCGGCAAGAATGCCCGTGCCCATGACCAGGATAGCAGCGCCTAGGGCGAGCAAGACCACAACCAGCGGAGCTAGCAAGACGCCAGCCGCCGCAATGACGACGAACGTGCCGGCCAGGGCTACCAGAGCCTTAGCAATCTCTTCCCAGCTTAGCTGGCTGAAGGCAATAAGCACTGGAGTAAGAACCGCCAGAGCCGCAGCCATGACTAGAAGTGCGGCCGCTCCGGGGAGCGACGCCTCCATCACGATCGAAGCCGCAGCCAGCAAGACAAGAGCGCCGGCAAGCAGCACGATAGCCTTTGCGATGGCTGACCAGGACAGGGCACCAAGAGCAGATAGAGACTTTGACAGGATAAGCACCGCGGCCGCTACGATAACTAGCGCTGCAGCACCGAGGATCGATCCCTCCATGGCATTCATCGCCACGACAAGGACTAGCAAGACGGCAGCGATGGCCGCAATCCCCTTGACTAGGGTTTTGACCGAGAGCTTACCTAGTGATGCGATGGCGTTCGCCATGACGTTCAGTGCTGCCCCGATAAGAACCATCGCGACTGCTGAACTGATCAGCCCCTTGCCTCCGCTGAACTTCTGGAAGGCCACCATCAAGACAAGAAGAGCCGCAATCGACCCGATTCCCTTTACCAGTGTGCCGAAGTCCAGTGATCCGAGAGTCTTTACTGCCGCGCTTAGGATGTTCAGCGCAATGGCCATGACCTCGAGCGAATATGCCGAGGCAACGAGCCCCTTCGTGTTAGCAGACATGACCAGGGTTGCCGCGACTAGCTCTGTGAGCAATATCGCGATGGCACCAAGTCCTCTCTCGAGTTCAGCCCAGGAGAACTGGGAAAGTATTGCTACCGCACCGGCCAGGATGAGTATCGCAGTTGCCAGAAGGTTCAGAGCCACTCCGATGGCTGCCATTTTGACGATTCCAGCGCTATCCGTCACCTTGACCACGACCGAGAGGGCCGTGAGCATCTCAGCGAATAGAACAGTAATCGCCGTGAGTGACTTAGTTAGCTTGTTGACGTCAAGGAACGACAAGGCGATTAGCGAAGCAGTCAGAAGAGCGACCGAGATAGCGATCTTCTCGAGCGTTCCAGACTTCAGGTTGGTTTGCATCGCCTTCAGAGCGCCAGTCAGTCCTTCGAATGACTCCTTGATCGTTGCAAACAAACCACCGCCCTTGGCTTCGCCTTGGCCCAGGTTCTTGATGAAGTTCCTGATTGCGACAAGCACCCCGCCCAGCAATAGCTGGTTAATAATATTGACGACGTTCTGGAAATTACCTGATTTGATGCCATCAGCGATAGCTGTGGAAAGCCCCTTAAAGACGTTCCCGACCTTCTGGACGAACGGCTTAATGGCGGCAACGGCCTTGTCGATCGCCCCGGAGAACCCGCCTAGAGCTCCTACGATCAACTCAATCGCCTTTACCGGGAATCCGAGAACATGCCCCAGCGCAGTAAAGAACTTGGTGAGCCCGTCGCCTTGCTCGATAGCCTTCCGGACGTTGATCAGGAACTGGCCGATGTGAGAAGTCAGCGTAAGGAAACTCCCACTGCCTTCCTCGGCGGTACCGAACATGATTGCCAGAGAATGCCCGAGTCCGGTAATCACATCGAACACTATTTTGACAACAGAGAAGATGCCCACGAACGTCGTCTTCAGCTTCTTCATGCTTTCGTCGCTGAGCCGTACCGCATCAAGGAAATTCTCGAATGCGAGAACGATGTTCATCAAGTTTAGCGCCGTTACCGGCGGAAATACTTCCCGGAAAGCCTGTGCGATCGGCTTTAGCACGCGGCCAAGATCACTGAATGTCTGCTTTATGGCTGCGATGATCTCAGTGCGTCCGCCAAGCTTGTTGAACTGAATCAGCAAAGCATTAAGATCATAAGCCGGCTTCGTGAAGAGGTTCTCGAGAACCGTGTGTACGCCGCTCAAGAGAGTCGTAGCGTCATTAATGTTTCCAAGGAGCGATTGCCATACAGTCGACCACGCTGTTGCTACTTCCTCACGCAAAGCGGCCTGAAGCTGGGTAATCGTCCTGATCTTAGTTGCCGAATCCTGAGCAGCCTTGGCCTGAGCCAGGATGGCCTTCGTCTGGGCCGCGGTATAACCGAGTCCTTTTAGCTGGGCCGCGGTTAGGTCACCCGTGAAGGTAGTAAGCGTTTGCGTCAGGATCTTGCTAGTGAGCCAACCCTGTTGAAGGGAGTTCCGGAAACTGCCGGCCTTCTTGATGATGGCATCGATATTGACGCCGGTAGCCTTGGCTGTCTGCTCTAGTGCGCTTTGGAAGACCTTGCCGCCGATACCTGCATTGACAACCGAGTTCCAGTCCTGCAGGTTGACCTTGCCGTTAGCGATAGCCTGCGAAAGCTGGTACATGGCAGTACTAGCTTGCTCTGCGCTTGACCCGGAGAGCGCGGCCAGGTTCGCGATACCCTTAATCGATGCGACTGAAGTCTTAAGATCAACGCCAGCAGCCGTGAACGTCCCGATGTTCTGCGCCATCTGACCGAAGTTATAAACAGTCTGGTTGGCGTACTTGTTCAGTTCATCAAGAGCCTTAGTGACGTCACTAAGCTTCGTTCCAGCTGCGCCAGTGTTCGCGAGGATGGTCTGGATCGCGTTGATTTTCGTCTCGTAGACGTCCAGGCCGGCTTTGATCGGGTCGATCGTCAGGGACTTAGCTATGGATATGCCCGCGTTGACTGCGCGGTTAACTAGATTCGAAAGAACCGTTATGCCAGTGATCCCAAGCGCACTGAACTTCCCGGCAACCTGCTCGAGACCGCTAGCCATCCCGGCTAGGGAGAACTTCTTCCCTGCGGCATCAAGATTGTTGATGTCCTGCTCAGACCCTTTGAGATTCCCCAGCTTATCCTTGAGTAGGGTAAGGGCCTGAATGGCCTTCTGAGCGCCCTCGGCGAAGCCGTTGCCCTTGAACGTCATCTCAACGATGCGTTCCTCAACCGTCGCGCTCACGAAGACTTCACCTCTCCCCAAACCTCGTTCTGGATCGCTTCAAATACCGGTGCGATGGCTGGAATGATGAAGTTCCGTCCCTGAACATACCCGCCGGTTCCGGTACCGTGACCGTATTGCAGCATGATCACGATGGGCGTTCCCGTCGCATCCTTATGCGAGTTTGTCCACGTGATCTTTACTTCTCTGCTGCTATTTTGAATCTGGTAGTCCCATGATGTGGCCGTAGCGCCAGTCTCAGTAGGCGTCACTGAGGCCAGTGCCGATACGCCACGGCGCGCTAGCGTGTCCAGGTTCTTGTAGATCGAATTGCCAGCGAGACGCTTCAGGAACTTCTCAGTCTGATCGAAGGAGCCGGTGGACTTGATGACTACGGTCACTACGACTCCGTTCGATGTTAAGTCTTGATGATGAAGTTCAGGTTCAGGTACGGCGGGATGTTATCGGTGCCGTTCGATCCGGTGGCCGCCAGAGCTGGCGTAGCCGTATCAGTCTTGCCAGTAACCACGGCACC
>C688J18823_10000123_pt1 | contig 40319 bp, 38 predicted proteins | sample HopSoiMetagenom1_FD_18823 | JGI IMG/M metagenome (IMG submission 18823)
GCGAATAGAATGAGGTAATTACAGCCGATTTTGCCCATTATATTATTATAATCAATTTAAAATAGATTGAACACCTTTTTATTTTATTCGATAACCTATTCATTTAATCTCTCCGCATTTATTACAAACAAAAAAGGTGGAAGCGCATATTCTATTGGAGGAATCATTCGTATTTTAATTGAACTAAGAAGGGAGGGAAAAACATGATACCTCGATATCACATACCCATGCACCCAAGTATGCCACCACGACAATTCCGGCAACAACCACCTGGAAGAGCCTTAGGAAGGCCTATGATGAGCAAGACACCACAAATGAGGCAAGGAGGTGGAGGTGGGTTCCTCTCAAAATTACTCGGTAAAGGCAAACAAATGGGTCAAGTATCTGGCGCTACTAGATCAATAGGTACTCAACAGGTCGCTGGGGGTGGATCAATCCTAAAGTCATTTACAAATCCTTCAGCTATAAATGGATTTTTAACAAATACACAAAAGGTTTTGAATACGGCGCAGCAAGTGGGACCGATGATTAATCAATACGGACCACTTGTGAAAAATATTCCAGTTATGTGGAAACTATACCGTGGATTAAAAAATGCACCCGATATCACCCCTAATGAAGTAGCATCAAATACACATGAAGAACAAATCATTCCTGCAAATCAATCAAGATCGACAGTGCGAAAAGAAGTGAATGAGGAACTTCAAGAAAGGATAAAAACCAATAAGAAATCCCCCTCTTTATCGAAGCCAAAATTATACATCTAACAGAATGCTGATACCAGCATTCTTTTTTTGAATTTGATCGTTCACTTTGTTAATTTTTTTAACTTTTGATTCATCCCCTCTGTACAAATTCCACATGATAACAACTTTGATTTTGCCCACAAAATAAAATTGTTAAATTTGGTTTTTGTAATATTGTTCATTGTTTACTATAATGAAGTAGGGAGTCTTACTGCCCGTTAAGGTGGGATGACTAGGTTTATAGTAAAGCTTAGGGGGATCGGAAATGAATGTAATCAAAATTGCACCGCGCGGCTATTGCTATGGCGTTGTAGATGCTATGGTAATTGCCCGAAATGCAGCATTAGATAAAACGTTACCACGCCCGATTTATATATTAGGCATGATTGTTCATAATAAACATATTACTGACGCATTTAAAGAGGATGGTATTATCACGTTAGACGGTCAGAATCGAAAAGAAATCCTTGAAAAAGTAGACAGTGGCACAGTCATTTTCACCGCTCACGGTGTTTCACCAGAGGTGCGGGAGATTGCTAAACAAAAAGGACTTGTCACCATTGATGCGACCTGTCCTGATGTTACGAAAACACATGATTTAATTAGTCAAAAAGGAAAAGAAGGATACACAATCATATACATTGGAAAAAGGAATCACCCTGAACCAGAAGGAGCGATCGGTGTTGCTCCAGACATTGTCCATCTTGTTGCAAATGAAGAAGATGTTGATAACTTAACCATTGATACAAAAAAAATACTCGTTACCAATCAAACTACGATGAGTCAGTGGGACGTTGCACACATTATGGAGACAATAGAAGTAAAGTATCCCCATGCCGTATTTGAAAAAGAAATTTGTCTTGCTACCCAAATTAGACAAGAGGCCGTTGCCGAACAAGCAGGTGATGCCGATGTATTAATTGTGGTTGGAGATCCAAGAAGCAATAATTCAAATCGTTTGGCACAAGTTTCAGAAGAAATTGCTCATACAAAAGCCTATCGCATTGCAGATCTATCTGAAATTGATCTCGATTGGATTAAGCATGCAAAAACCGTTGCAGTTACAGCTGGCGCTTCAACTCCAACGCCTATTACAAAAGAAGTTATTACCTTTTTAGAACAATTTGATCCAGCAAATGAATCAACTTGGATAAAGGAAAATAAAGTCCCACTTTCTAAAATACTTCCAAAAGTAAAAGTGAACTAATCGTTTTTTTTACAAGGTAAAAGCACCTATAGCAGTGCTTTTACCTTTTTTATCAGACAAATTGAAATGGATCCGTTTTTTGTTCTGAAGGAAAAATCGATACATCATAACCTCTTTCAACACTTACCTTCGTTAAATAGTTAGCCACACCCTTTTTCATTATCTTCTCAACATTGTGGCCTGGGTCGATCACATTTAAGCCCATCATCATGGCGTCATGTGCAACATGATAATATAAATCTCCCGTAATATAGACGTCTGCACCTTTAAACTTTGCCGAAGATATATACTTATTTCCATCTCCACCTAGGACGGCTACCTTTCTAACCTTCGACTGTAAATCTCCGACGACCCGAACAGTTGGAACATCCAATGCATTTTTGACAATATTCGCAAATTCACCCAAGGTCACTTCCTGTATTTCTCCGATTCTTCCTAGACCAAGGGATTCCCCTTTATTATCTACACGATAAATATCGTAAGCCACTTCTTCATAAGGATGCGCCTTAATCATAGCTTGTACTACTTTCTTTTCTAGGTAATCAGGAAACAAGGTTTCAATTCTCTCTTCATTCACTTGCTCAAGCTTACCTTTATCACCGATATATGGATTGGCGTTCTCTTCTGGTAAAAACTGCCCTATACCAGATGATGAGAATAGACAATGACTATAATTTCCGATCGCTCCTGCACCTGCATTTCCAAGTGCCTCTTTTACTCTTTTGCATTGTTCAGTTGGTACATATACAACCAACTTCTTTAAATGAATCTCATGGGTTGGTACAAGGACTTCTGTATTTGATAATTCCAATGCTTCTGCTAATAGATCATTCACACCGCCTTTTGCAACATCTAGATTGGTATGGGCAGCATATACAGTAATATCATGTTTTAATAACTTTTCAATCATTCTTCCAGGCATTTGATCCGTCATAATATTCTTTAGAGGACGATAAATGAGTGGATGGTGTGCAATAATAAGATCCACTTCTTTTTCAATAGCCTCATCCACCACCTCTTCTAGTACATCAAGAGCAATCATCACACGGTGCACAGGCTTATTTAAACGACCAATTTGCAGTCCAATCCGATCACCTTCCATCGCATATTGTTTTGGTGAAAACTGCTCAAACAATTGAATGATTTCATGACCATTTATTTTTTTCATTTTGCCAATACCTCCTCCACTAGCTTCATTTTCTGCATAAGATCTTTCTTTTTCTGTCTAGTTTCTTCTGTTTCCGACGCTAGATCAAGTTGGTTGATAATTTTTGACCAATTATTTTTTTCTGCTAACCATTTCTTCTGGAAGGTCAGGCTATCCTGTTCAAGTAGAAAAGGACCAAATAATAATCCTTTTTCAAGTCCATGATGATATGGGCGCTCTCCATCCCCTTTTTCGGCAACAAGGATTTCATATATTTTTCCATCTTCTTCTAAAATCTCTTCAGCCACTAACTCCCAGCCATTTTGCAATAACCAAACACGAATTGAAATAGCACTAATATTGGGCTGTAAGATCAGTCTATGTACTTTGGATAATTTCTCTTTCCCTTGTTCTAGTATGCTTGTGATTAAGGTACCTCCCATTCCTGCAATGGTAATACAATCCACTTCCCCTATAGAAATAACTTCTAATCCATCCCCTTTACGAACCGATATTTTATCTGTTAAACCTTCTTCTTCTACTTGTCTTTTAGCTGATTGAAAGGGACCTTCAACAACTTCGCCTGCAATAGCGAAATGAACAATCCCTTTTTGAATAACATGACATGGCAAATAAGCATGATCTGAACCAATATCTGCTAGTCGATATCCTGATGGTATGTATTTAGCAACAATTTCTAAACGGTATGATAATTTTTCAGTATTCAATTCCTTCACCACTTACTATTTATTTTTAAATAATCTTATATTCTCTTCGATTCCTATTTATCCGTACCTCTTTTAGTATAGAAAAAGTCCTTTACATATGCAAAGGATAACGAAAAACTTATCGATAACCAAACCTTTAGGCTCGAATATAGGAGTAGACAATCAGACTTATACATAAAAAGAAATAAGCTGACTATATTTGTTTTTAGTCAGCCTATTTCTTTTTAGCTTAGAGATTTATTGAATTGTATACGTTTGCCCCCTGAAAGCTTTTAAATAATTGTTTAAAGACCAGAAAGCCAATCGGCCATTTCACCAGCCTTATCTGCAGGAACTAAACCTTTAGGCATAGCATTCTTTCCATTTACAACAATATCCTCAATTTCTTCTTTCGATAATCGATCACTAACACCTACTAAACCTGGACCCGCGCCACCTTGATATTGTTCACCATGGCAACCTATACAAGTTTTATTATAGATGTCCTCAGGATTTGCATCCGCTGTTTCAGTCTGCTTTTCATTACTACCATTTAATTCAGCTGCCAGATCTTTTGAATCGCCAATCCCTTTGAACGAAATAAGGAACATAACGACTACACCTACTACCATAATGATCACAAATGGAATAATTGGACTTCGATTCATAAAATATCTCCTTCCCCTATGTAGGAAAATTTAGAATTGAATAATAGTTTAAACAATTCCTATTTTACTTTAAAAACAACAGAAGGAAAAGCCCTATAGCAAACTTTGTCTATTTCATGATTATGTAGCTGAAATTAAATGAACATGGAAAGGGTAATTAATAATAATCCAAGTACACCTGAAATGGTAAAATAAATCTGTTTTAATTTCCAACCACCAACAAGCCATATAAGGCAATTAACCATTAGAATACTATACAAAATGATCGTGCTCTCGGGGAAATTAGACAATGTCCATTCAACTGAAACAAACAATAATAATAGCGCTGAAATAATTAGTGGGATATGGAAGAGTAAACCATTCCTTTTTAAATAAAAAGTCAAGAAAATACCTATGAATATAAATACGATAGCGAAGACCATTTGCAAAATGAGAGATAATTCAGTAAAATAAATTACAAATATAATAATTGGAATTACTAGGAGCCAAAGAAACATTTTTTTTCGATTTTTTGAACGATTATTTATTTCGTTTAACCCGACCCCTTCTGTATACAAAGCCAATAAAAAGTCGCAATATTGCTCTGGAAGTAATTTGTTATTCTTCCAATATCCAATTTCTTTAATAATGATTTGTTTTCTGATTTCGTCCATATGCTCACATCCTATACGCGTTTTCTACAAAGGATTATTGGAAATAAAAAAATAGTTCACTTCTATTGTAAGAAGTAAACTATCTTTTTTCCAGCTTATTCTAAAAAGTCCTTTAATCTTTTGCTTCTGCTTGGATGTCTTAGTTTTCTTAATGCTTTTGCTTCAATTTGACGAATGCGTTCGCGCGTTACACCGAAGACTTTTCCTACTTCCTCTAGTGTACGTGTTCGACCATCATCAAGTCCAAAACGAAGTCGTAATACATTTTCTTCACGATCTGTAAGCGTGTCAAGAACATCTTCAAGTTGTTCTTTAAGTAATTCGTACGCTGCATGTTCAGAAGGAGACGTGGCTTCATGATCTTCAATAAAATCACCAAGATGAGAATCGTCTTCTTCACCTATTGGTGTTTCAAGGGAAACTGGCTCTTGGGCTATTTTTAGTATTTCTCTTACCTTTTCCGGAGTTAAATCCATGTCTTCACCAATTTCTTCTGGTGTTGGTTCACGACCTAAATCCTGGAGCAATTGACGTTGTACACGTACAAGTTTGTTGATGGTTTCAACCATATGGACTGGAATTCGAATCGTTCTTGCTTGGTCTGCAATTGCTCTTGTGATTGCTTGACGAATCCACCAAGTGGCATACGTACTAAATTTAAAGCCCTTTTGATAATCGAATTTTTCAACAGCCTTAATTAAACCCATATTTCCTTCTTGGATCAAATCTAAAAAGAGCATGCCACGACCCACATATCTTTTTGCAATACTGACAACTAAACGGAGATTTGCTTCAGCTAATCGTCTTTTCGCTTCTTCATCACCCTGTTCGATGCGCAATGCTAGCTTAACTTCATCTTGAGCAGAGAGCAGATTGACACGACCAATTTCTTTTAAATACATACGGACAGGGTCATTTATTTTGACACCTGGAGGTACACTTAAATCATTTAAATCAAATTCTTCCTCATTTTTCGTTAATTCCTTGGGATTGGGATCAGAATCTTCGCTTTCCCCAACTAATTCAACTCCTTGATCTCCAAGAAATTCATAAAACTCATCCATTTGATGGGAATCCAATTCAAATGTAGCTAGTTTTTCTGCAATATCATCATAGGCAAGGACACCTGTCTTTTTTCCTAATATTGTTAACTGATCTTTTACTTGCTCTAGGGTCAATTCTGATTCAACCGCTTTTGTACGAGCTGATTTTTCAGCCATTTGTCCCCCTCCTTCCAAAAAATCAAAGAATTTATTTTAAAGATTTACGAATTTGTTGAATTTCTGTTAAAAGAGATACAGCCCTACTTAAATCCTTTTGTCGATCTGCTTCTTTTAATTCAGCTTCTTTTTTCTTTATCTTTAACATCTTTTGATGTTTCAACACTTGATTAATATAATCCATTAATTCCTGATCAGTGATTTCACCATTCAATGGCATCATATCTATATCAACGATCATTCGTTTTAGCTTTTCATCATCCATATAACTAAGGAAAGAATTTAAATCAGGTGTATGATCTTTTTCATAGAAACCATATAAATAAGTAATAATTGCCTGATGTTCATCAATGTTAAAGGTGTTTCCTTCCATTAACTCTTGTACTCTATATGTTACATCAATACTCCTAAGCATATGAGCAATCAAATATCTTTCAGCATTATGGAATGCTGGCTTTATTCGATCTGCCCTTCGTGTTGCAACGGTTGGCTTATACTCTACCTTATTGTGCACATTCTCTTTTCCAGGCGCCTTTTTTGCATACTGACGTTCCTGATCTTTCAATGCACTAAGCGAAAGCGTGAACTCATCTGCAAGTTGACGTAAATAGAGATCCTTCTCCACCGCTTTATCAAGATGGGCAATCTCTTTTAATACTTCTTCTATATAAAGAAGTCGATCTCCTTCATCTTGCATATTTTTTCCTTTACGATAATAGAGAAGTTTAAAACTCATTAAGGTCAAACTTGCACCAATAACCTCATTTCGAAATTTCTCTTCTCCGTATTGCTTCACATATTCATCAGGATCCATCCCATCCGGCATCATAGCTACTCTTACTTGGCAATTTGCTTTTGAAGCAGATTGCCCGCTTTAAATGCAGCATCAATACCCGCTGAATCAGAATCATAACAAATCGTAACAGATGGAGCGTTTTTCTTTAAAATGGAAACATGTTCATCTGTTAAAGATGTTCCCATTGTGGCAACACCATTTTCAATTCCGGAGCGATCAGCAGCTATTACATCAGCAAATCCTTCCAATAAAACAACCTGCTGAAACTTTCTTATAGCCGGTCTTGCTCGATGAAAATTATATAATATTTTACTTTTATTAAAGATGGTTGTCTCAGGACTATTTAAGTATTTAGGCTTACTTTCCCCGAGCGACCTTCCTGAAAATGCGACAGTTTTTCCATTTTTGTCGAAAATCGGAAACATGATCCGATCACGGAATCGATCAAAATAGGTTTCATCCTGCTCTCGCTTAATAATGAGACCAGCCTTCTCTATTAAAGTAGGATGGAAGTTTTTGCTTGTTAAAAACTTATAGTCAAAGTCCCATGAATCAATTGCATACCCAATTTGAAACTTGTCAATGACCGCAGAGGTAAACCCTCTTTTTAGTAAGTAATCCAGTGCATGCTGACCCTCTTTTGTGTTTACAAGCAAATGATGATAAAATTTACTTAATAAATTATGTGCATCAATCATTTGAGTGGCATCATTGGAAATCGACTTATTAAAAGGTGCGAGGTTTTTCCCAAGCTCAATACTGACTTTATCAGCAAGTTTAAATGCAGCTTCCTGAAAAGATACACCTTCGATTTCCATCAAAAAGGAAAAAACATCCCCGCCTGCACCACAACCGAAACAATGATAAACCTGTTTATCGGGGGAAACTGAAAATGATGGTGTGTTCTCCCCATGAAAAGGGCAAAGCCCGCTATAATTTCGGCCTTGTTTCTTTAGTTGTACATATTCACTAATAATATCAACAATATCGGATGCCTGCCTAATTTCATTAATCGTTTCTTCGGCTATTCGATCTGACATTGGAACACCTCCATTTACTTTATGAGGTATTCATATAAAAATTAATTTCACCAGATAAGATCTGTATTCATTTCTAAACCTTATTCGATCCTCATTCGTAAAAGGTTTAGGGCCCTTTCCAAATACTCCATTTCTTCTGGCTTGCAGATTATTACCTAATATTTAAAGCCGTATGGATCGATTTTCCCTCAAAAGGAATTCCCCTTAGAGTCATGTCATATACATCTTTAGGCAACAAAGTCGAATGTCTTGAGTGATAACTAAACCACCAGCCTTCACATGATTCATCATATACAAAACAACCGCTTCTTTTTGTCTAATCGACAAATTTCCACTTCAAATTCTTTACATCATTTTTCATGTGCGCATAAAATGCAACGAATTGTATCACAATGCCCCTATCAATAGTTATTTCGACAATATCTTCTTTGACTGGACAGGAATCAGCGTCAATATAAATAATATGATCTCCCAATGTACTAATAATTCTACATCACTCCGCATATTCCTTCTTTTTCAGGAATAACTTTTCTAATGAAAATATGTCGAATTTTTTTTTACGGCTTACTTGACTTCTCACCCTCAATAGTTTATTCCTTGAATGGAAAGTCTAAACCTAATATGCGAAATTTTTATCACAATTTTTAATTATACTTTATAATTTTGACTTTTGCATTAGTTTTTTTAAGATATGTACCACAAATCCCAGAATTTAATTATTCATATGTGAACTACATAAAGAAAACTTCCATCAGTGAGAGTATTACATGATAAACCGGAATAAACATTTCGAATAGAAAATAGCACATGGGAGTATGTGCTATTTTTTAAATGAATTGTAAATAATGTTTGCTGTTTCTTCTACGGCTTTATTCGTGACATCTATTACTCTGCAACCAATTCTTTCAGCAATCTTATCAAAGTAACTTATTTCTTCTTTGATACGATCCAAATTCGCATAATTTGCATTATCACTTAATCCTAATGTTTTCAAGCGTTCCTTACGAATATCATTAAGTTTATCCGGACTTATTCTTAACCCAAAGCATTTTTCCGGAGATATTGAAAACAATTCTTCTGGCGGATCTACCTCAGGAACAAGTGGAACATTGGCTACTTTTAATCGTCTATGTGCTAAATATTGAGAGAGAGGTGTTTTCGATGTTCTTGAAACTCCTACTAAAACAATATCTGATTTTAAGATCCCTCTTGGATCACGACCATCATCATATTTAACAGCAAATTCAATTGCCTCTACTTTTTTAAAATAATCCTCGTCCAATTTATGGATTAAACCGGGCTTATACAGTGGTGTTACTCCACACAGCGTCTGGATCTGATCTATGAGAGGACCAATAATATCGTAGGCCAAAATATTTGATGTCTCTGCAACTTCTGCCATATACTCACGAATTTCCGGTCTAACAAGAGTATAGACAATCATCCCCTTATCACGCTTAGTAAGAGCAATGACGTCATCTACATTAGTCATGTCCTCTACGAACGGAAATCTTTTTATGATAATATCCCCACCATTAAATTGGCTAATTGCCGCTTTTGTGACGAGCTCAGCCGTCTCTCCGACTGAATCGGATACGACATAGATGATTGGCATTTGGCCCATCTGTTTACCATTCCCTTCTGTTTCCATTCATGGAAAAAATCCATTCCTATATTAGTCCTCAGCTAAAGCTACTAAAGCCTTCGCAATATTTGTTTTAGTTACCCTGCCAATTACTTCAAAACCTTTGTTAGTTTCTTTCACAACAGGTAACCCATCAATTTGCTTATCAATTAATTTTTTTGCTACATCTATAAGTAAATCCTCGCGCAAACACATGGTGATGTTTGGCATCCTTGTCATTATAATATTAACCGGCAAAGTTGTTAATTCCTGTTTACCGATACTTGCTCGTAGTAAATCCTTTCTTGACAATACACCTACAAGAATTAGATCTTTATCCACAACAAATAAAGTACCAACGTCCTCTAAGAACATCGTTACTATTGCATCATAAACCGAAACACTTTCATTGACAACTACTGGTATTGATTGATAATCCTTAACATATATTTTTTGTAAGTTTTCAGTCAAAAGTTGCATTCCTGTTTTTCCAGTGTAAAAATATCCTACTCGAGGTCGTGCATCCAAAAAACCAGCCATTGTTAAAATGGCAAGGTCAGGCCGAAGCGTCGCTCTTGTTAAATTAAGTTGATCAGCAATATGTTCACCCGTTATCGGACCATTTCCCTTTACTATTTCTATGATATGTTCTTGCCGTTTACTAAGTTCCATTGTCCTCACCACCTAATATGCCCAGTACTCCAGGATTAATGTTATACTATTACATAATTATTATATACTATTTTCAATAAATGAAAAGTCGTTCCATAAGGCGATCAGAGTTATTCTAAGAGAAAAAGAGCCTAGCTTCAGACTCTTCTTTCCTAAATGGACACAGTGGTGATTAGCAGTGAATGTTGTATAGATTATTTAACTAGGATTTCATTTACATTCGCAAATTTCCGAATGATTTCAGAAATTTTAACCATTAGATTTAAACGATTTTGTTTAACAGCTTCGTTTTCCGCCATAACCATCGTATGATCAAAATATTGATTAATTTCTGGTTTCATCGAAACAAGTAACTCAAAATAATATTCTTCTGTAACACTTTCATTTAGAAGCCCACTAACAGCTTTAAATTTATCATATAACTGTTGTTCCTCTTCATTTTCAAACAATGCCTCTTGAATATCACCATTTTCTTTGGACTTACTAGCGATATTTAGGATACGACTTAATGCTTCTATATTTTCTTTAAAATCATCTGTATTTTTCTTTCCTTCAAGTACAACTGCCTTATTGACTAAAGCCGAAATAATACCAACTTCATTTCCAAGTACCGCATCAATTAGATCGTATCGAATTCCTTTTTCTTGCAACAAATGTTTAATGCGCAGTTTAAAGAAAGCAATCAATTCTTGTGATAGAGTTTCAAGATTTTGCTTCACAATCCCCTCTGCTTCAAGAAGCAATAAGGACTGTTGAATAAGATCTTCAAGTTGAATTTTCCAATCTTTATGAAGAAAGGTTTGAACAACTCCTGTTGCTTGACGTCTAAGAGCATACGGATCCTGTGAACCACTCGGAATCATCCCAATTGAGAAGAAAGATGCAATGGTATCCACTTTTTCAGCAATGGAAAGCACAGCTCCCGCATTCCCTTCAGGCGCCCGATCGTCAGCATTTCTAGGCATATAATGCTCATTAATGGCAACTGCAACTGCTTCCTTTTCTCCTTTTTGGCGGGCATATTTCTCACCCATATGACCCTGAAGTTCAGGAAATTCATTGACCATGTTTGTAACTAAATCAAATTTACATATTTCAGCTGCTCTTTCTGCTGTTTGTTTTTCTTCATCTGTAAAATTCAATTTCTGAGTGATCATATTTGTCAAGCGACGAACGCGATCTACTTTATTTGCTAAAGTACCGATTTCTTCATGGTAGACAATCGAATTTAGTTTTTTCAAAGCTTGTTGAATATCCATTTTTTGATCTTCAGCGTAAAAGAATGCAGCATCTGATAATCGGGCTCGTAAAACTTTTTCATTCCCTTTAGCAACCTTATCTAAATGCTCACTTCCTCCATTTCGAACCGTCACAAAATAACGGATAAGCTCACCATCAGCTGATTTTACTGGAAAATAGCGTTGATGCTCCTTCATAGAAGTAATCAATACTTCTTCAGGAAGCTTTAAATATTCTTCTTCAAATTGACCATAAAGGACAGTGGGGTATTCAACAAGATTATTTACTTCTTCAAGTAAATCTTCATCCACTAGAATGACCCAGTTCTTTTCTTTTTCAAGTTCTTTCAATTGTGAAAGGATATTATTTTTTCGAATTTGTGGATCTACGACCACATATTGTGCTAACATTTCCTTTTCATAATTAACAGGCTCAGTTAGTTCAATTCTACTTCCTAAGAAGCGATGCCCCAAACTCCAATTATTGCTTTGAACATTTGCGATAGAAAACGGTACGACCTCTTGACCAAACAAAGCAACTAGCCATTTAATTGGACGGATATAGCGAAGATCTTGATCAGCCCAACGCATATTTTTAGGGAAGGTAAGACCCTTAATAATATCATTTAATTCAGGAAGTAGGCTTTTTGTTTCCTGCCCTTCAATAAACTTTTTAACATGCGCATATTCTACACCATTTATTTCTTTGAAATAAATGTCATCCACACTCATCCCTTGCCCACGACTAAATCCGATAGCAGCTTTGGACCATTCACCACTTTCATTTTGCGCGATTTTCTTAGCAGGTCCTTTTGCTTCTTCATGGATATCAGGTTGTACCACATCTACATCCAATACAAGAAGCGCTAAACGACGAGGTGTTGAGTATGCAAGAAGTTCCCGATAATTAATTTTCTTCTCTTCAAGCCATGCGCGAACCTTGTTAGCTAGTTGATTCATTGAATCCGTTACAAAACGAGCGGGCATTTCTTCCAAACCAATTTCAAGTAAGAGGTCTTTTTTAGTCACGGTTACTCTCCTCCTTCGTCTTTAAAATAGGAAAACCAAGTTTTTCACGTTCATCGTAGAATGTTTTTGCAATTTTACGTGCAAGATTACGACATCTTGCGAGATAACCCGTTCTTTCCGTTACAGAAATGGCTCCTTTTGCATCTAAAAGATTAAAGGTATGTGAACACTTTAATACATAATCATAGGCAGGATGTACAAGACCTTCCTCCATTTGTCTATGTGCTTCTTTCTCGTAAATATTAAACAAGTTAAAAAGCATATCTTGATCAGATGTTTCAAATGCATACTTTGAATGCTCGTATTCTGGTTGTCCAAAAATATCACGAACAGTAAAACCTTCTGTCCATTCGAGATCAAAGACATTTTCTTTTTCTTGAATATAGGATGCAAGGCGTTCAATTCCATAAGTAATTTCAACAGATACAGGTCTACACTCAAGTCCGCCTACTTGTTGGAAATAAGTAAACTGAGTAATTTCCATCCCATCCAACCATACTTCCCAACCAAGACCAGCACAACCTAAAGAGGGATTTTCCCAATTATCTTCAACAAAGCGAATATCATGCTCTAGAGGATTAATTCCTAGTTTTTTTAAAGAATCAAGATAAAGTTCTTGAATATTGTCAGGAGAAGGCTTCATAATCACTTGAAATTGATGATGCTGATAAAGGCGGTTTGGATTTTCACCATACCGTCCATCTGCAGGACGACGGGATGGCTCAACATAAGCAACATTCCATGGTTCAGGACCAATTGCCCGCAAGAATGTATAAGGACTCATGGTTCCTGCTCCTTTTTCCACATCATAAGCCTGCATTAAAATACAGCCCTGTTCAGACCAATGTTTTTGCAGTGTTAATATCATATTTTGAATATTCATACTACACCTCCAAATTTTTAAATCATAAGCCTCTTGAGCTCACCACTTACTAATTTCAATAACCAAAACTTCCATTCCAAAATGCTTTTAAAACACAAAAAAACTCTCATCTCTATGCTTTAACAGCATAGGGACGAGAGTTTTACCCGCGGTTCCACCCTATTTGCATGCCTACTGGCAGCCACTTTCAGGACGTGTCCGATCGAACACGTAATGTTGCTCCAGAATGCCCTTCCTTAACGCTCCATACTCGGCTTTCACGATCCCGAATTCGCTCAAATAGAGGGAGTTAAGTACTCCTTTCCTTCACAGCAACAACAATTATTATTTAATAGTTGAATCATAGCCGAAACAAAATCAATTGTCAACTGCTTACAATTATTTAAGTTGATCGAGTTGTTCAATAAATTTCTTTGTTTTTAAATACAGTCCTGAATACTCGTTATAATAAGTATCAATCACTTTTTTTAGCTCTGCCTTTGTTTCCGCTTTTACAGAAATATTCCCAAGTCGATTTAAATCAAAAAAATAAAAAATCCGCAATAGCTTGATGGTTGCTGAAGAAATCTTTAGATGATAAGGGTCTTTCGTCAAGCAACGATGGCATATGATTCCACCTTCTCGAATCGAAAAAGAAAACTGCCCCTCTTTATCACCACAGATCGCACATTGATTTAATATAGGATATAGACCAAGAACAGGCAGCATTTTCATTTCATATATATTCTTAAGAATTTCTGGGTCATATCCTTCATTTAAATAAGTTAATGTTTGATATAAAAGTTCAAATATAAAAGGATTCGTTTTCTTTTCATCTGTACTTTTATCCGTTAATTCAACCACATAACTCGCATAGGCAGTAAGGAAAATATCTTCTTTTATCGCACGCAAAGGAGTGATGATTTCTCCTTGCTGCATGTTCCCTAGACCTCTGCCGTTTTGCAATAAAAAGAATCCATATGTAAAAGGCTGTGTGATGGCAGAAAGTCTACTTTTTGGTTTCTTTGCCCCTCTAGCCATCACGCCTATTTTTCCCCATTCACGTGTATACAAAGTAACAATTTTATTGGTTTCACCATAATCCGTTGTACGAAGGACAATCCCTTCACATTTTTGAAACATTTTATACACCATCCCTCAAGGAGAGAGACAAACCTACATAATTGGAAAATCAAATTCTGCTAGCTCTTCGTCCTGACTTCCGGGTATTTCTAGATACTCCTTTTCTAATTCTTTAAAAAGAAGATATGTGTCAACATTACCTGTTTGCAAAAAAACCTTCCAAGTAAAATCTAACATTTGAAAACCCCACCTTTCCAATGCTGGACTAGCTATTTTCAAATCCTTCAGTTTATCTTAGCCTGTCTTTCAAAAACAATTACACGAAAATATTGTTAATAAAAATTATGAATAATTTAGACTGTTTTTTAGTAATGTAGTTAGGGTGATTTTTTTAATATTCATCGTCACGGAAACCATAATCACGCAGCTGAGAAGCTTTATTTCGCCAGTCCTTTTGTACTTTTACCCATACTTCTAAAAATACTTTTGACCCAAGTAAATTTTCAATATCTAATCGCGCACGCTTGCCAATTTCTTTCAACATTTTACCTTGTTTTCCAATAACAATTCCTTTTTGCGAATCGCGTTCAACAATAATGGTAGCCATTACATGGATCATATCCTTGTTGGGATCTTTCTCCATTTTTTCTAAAACAACTGCGAGCGAATGAGGAACTTCTTCCCTCGTCAACTGTAAAGCCTTCTCTCTTATTAGCTCTGTGATAATAAATCTTTCGGGATGATCTGTTACTTGGTCCGCTGGATAATATAACGGGCCTTCTGGAAGGTACTTCCGCACAACCTCCAACAATCTGTCAATATTATTGCCATCAAGTGCTGAAATTGGAATGATTTCGGCAAATTGAAATTTTTCATTATATGACTCAATCACAGTTAAAAGTTTATCCGGATGAATACGATCAATCTTATTAATGATCAAAAAGATAGGGGTTTTAACCGATTGGAACTTTTCAAGAATAAATTCCTCTCCGCGTCCATATCCTTCTTCCGCATTCACCATAAATAATATAACATCTACTTCTTTTAGCGTATTTTGAGCCACTTTCATCATGAAATCGCCCAATTTGTGCTTTGGCTTATGAATACCAGGTGTATCAATAAAGATGTATTGTGTATTGTTTGTTGTTAATACTCCCTGTACTTTATTACGAGTAGTCTGAGGTTTATCACTCATAATTGCAATTTTTTGTCCGATTACTCGATTAATAAAAGTGGATTTACCTACATTGGGTCTTCCAATTATGGAAATAAATCCTGATTTAAACTCTTGATCATTCATTTCTTTATTCTTCATGTAAGTCCTCCGCTGAAAATGCTGCTGGTAGTAATTCTTCAACTGTAAATTGCTGAATCTTTCCGGAAAGATTAGTGAGAATAATCGGCATATCTTGTGGACATAATTCACTGATCACTTGTCGACATGCACCACATGGCGGAACAGGCCTAACTGTATCTGCTACTACAGCAAGCATCAAGAATTCCCTTTCGCCATCTGAAAGCGCTTTAAAAAGAGCAGTTCTCTCCGCACAATTGCACAAACTGTAAGCAGCGTTTTCGATGTTACATCCATGATACACAAGACCATTTGATGCTAAAAGTGCTGCTCCTACTGGAAACTTTGAATATGGTGCATATGCTTTGTCCCTAGCCTTTTTCGCTTCTTCGATTAGTTCTTCCATTCCCACTTTTATCAACCTTTCATTTGGTAACTACCGCTTAATTTTATTCTACCTTATTTCTTATTAAATTTCATCGTTTGTAAGAAAATCGTAATAAAAATTTTGAATTTTCTAATAATTTTTATATTTTATTAATATTTACAACAATTAATCATTCATTTATGACAATTAAATTTATTTTTATCAATGGTTCAAATCATTTTTCCAAATAAAAAATGCGTTTACGAAACCATTGCACTTCGTACAACCGCACCTTTCTAAAACATTTTTGGTAAGAAGATTATGCATCCAATAACCACTGACAGTATAGCATAAAGGAGTACAGCACCTGCTGCTACATCCTTAGCCTGTTTGGCTAAGGGGTGAAATTCTTTTGTAACAAGATCCACTACACGTTCAACGGCCGTATTTACAAGTTCAAGAGCCAGTACTCCACAGATTGCAAAAGAAATAAACATCCATTCGATGGCTGACAAATGGTAAATCCAAGCAAGTATGATCACTATAATCGTAACCACTGAATGAATCTTCATATTTCGTTCATTTCTTAGCGCATGGAAAATCCCTGAAATAGCAAAAGTAAAAGAATGAAGGAAACGTCCCTTTTGTCTACCTTTTAAGTCCGAACTCATCTAAAATATCCTTTTGTCTTCCAAACATCTTTTGCTCATCTTCTTCTATCTCATGATCATATCCAAGCAAATGAAGGAATCCATGAACCGATAAAAATCCAAGTTCTCGAATAAAAGAATGACCATAATCCTCTGCTTGTTCCTTTGCTTTAGCTAACGAAATGATAATATCTCCTAAAATTCTTGGCATGTCTACACCAGACAAAGGGATTTCTCCTTCACCAAGCTCCTCCATAGCAAATGAAATAACATCTGTCGCCTTATCTTTATCTCTGTATTCACGATTTATTTCCTGAATCCGATCATTTGTTACAAATGTAACCGACAATTCGCTTCCATCCTCAATACTTTCCTTCTTAGCGGCAAAATGAAGGAGATTTTCAATCGTATTTAATTCTTGTTCTGTTAACTCATTGGTTTCATCATTAAAATCAATTACCAAACTCATGCATGCTTCACCTTCTGTTCTGTCATTTCTGGATATTCAATCCGCGAGTGGAAAATCCCTTTTAGCGATTCACATAGAGAATTCGTCACCTTTTCCAATTCTTTTAAAGTTAAATCGCATTCATTAAATTGGTTATCTTGAAGGCGATCGGAAATAATTTTTCGTACAAGTTCTTCGATTTGCTCAGGGGTTGGTTGACTCATCGACCTTACAGCAGCTTCTACACTATCCGCGACCCCAACAATGGCTGATTCCTTTGTTTGTGCTTTAGGACCTGGATAACGATACTCTTCCTCGGTAACATCTTCCCCACTTTGTTTTACTTTGTAGTAAAAGAATTTCAGTAAAGTCGTGCCATGATGTTGCTCAGCAATATCAACAATTTCCTTTGGTAAGCGATGCTTCTTTAATAACTCGGCTCCATCCTTTACATGAGACATTATTATATTCTTACTTGCTTCCGGTGGCAAGCGATCATGTGGATTTTCCATATTCATTTGATTTTCAATGAAATATTTCGGTCTTATGGTTTTCCCAATATCATGATAGTAGCAACCTACTCTAGCAAGTAAACCATTTGCTCCAATCGCTTCACACGCACTTTCTGCTAAATTCGCTACCATTATACTATGATGGTACGTACCAGGAGCCTCTGTTAATATTTTCTTTAATAATGGGTGATTTGGATTTGATAGCTCAATTAAGCTCATTGAAGAGAGAATTCCGAAGCCTGCTTCAAAAAATGGTAATAAACCGATCGTCAGGACAGCGGATAATATACCAGACATTAAAGCAATAATAATCGTGACCCCTATTTCTTTAAAATCATATTGCTCATTTCTTATAAAAGATAATGAAAAGATAACAATCACATTTACAACTGCCACAAACAGGCCACCCATAAAAATTTTTGAGTGATGGTGATTATTGCTCATGAACATAATCCCAGCAAGGCCACTGCATAAAATATAGATGCCAACCGTCATGTGGATGGAACCCGATACACCTTCATTAAAAATAATACTACCGCAAATAGCCGTAATAATGGTTACGAGTACTGCTAAATTTTCATTGATTAATATTCTAATTAACATGGCTCCCATAGCTGCTGGAAAAATGTAAAAAAGATCAGCATACTCCAACACATCAATTAGACTAATAACTTTCATGATTAAAATCGAGAGTAAAAAAATCAAACTGAATTGCATTAAATGAGTATGTTTCATTTCCTTTTTTTCTTCAAGATTATAAAAATAATAATACAAGGATGCTAATAATAAAAATATAAGAAAGGCAAGTCCCACAAAAGGCTGAATAAATCTTTCATTATCAAGTACCCCTACAAGCCCTAATTGACGGTGAATATCACGACTAATAAGCTGTCCTTCTTCAACAATTACTTGTCCTTGCAGAATTTTAACAGACTCAATGTTTTCTACTGTTTGCTTTCGCATTTCCTCCGTAGCTTCTGGATCATAAAATTCATTCTGAATGACCGCATACCTTCCAAGCTGAGTGGTAGCATTTTTTAATGAGTTATCTAAGCTTGTATATTTTAATTCCTCTTCCACTCTTTTCTTTGCATTTTCAACATCATTAGCTGAAATCCTACTGCTCATAACATTATTTATAGCCGTGATGGAAAGATCGCGAGCAATGGTTAATTCATCTTTTGTTGACATTAGAAGCTCCAATAAAACAGAATCCGGGAGTTCTTTTGTTACATCATTGGTTAATTTCACTTTAATTCTTTTAATCTTTTCGTCTTCTGGTACTATTCTCTCACCCTCATCCGTGGTGGGTAATGTACTTTCCTTTTGCTCCGCTTTCCGCTCGTTTTCTATTTCTTCATTTACCTCAATAGCAGAATCAAAAATAGAAGTGACTAAATCAATACGGTTTTGCGAAATCTTTTTATTTAACACATAAATATCTTGTACTTGATCTTCTGCATCCTTCTTCTTTGCTTCGGTACTTTCTTTATCCTCAATGGTTATCGGTGATCTTATCGTTTGCTCAGCTATTGAAAACAAATCAATGTTTAGTTTTTCTGGCTTCACATTGCTATACAAGGACAAGAATAGAACAACACCAATAAACAGAAACAAAACAATTCGAAAAAAAGTCAATTTTAAAAGACTTTTTATTTTTAATAAAAGTTTCTGCATTATATCATTATGCCTCCTTTATTAAATGAGTTTCATTTATGCTCCCTGTCAATCTTTGAGAAACCCTTAAAGTTTATTGAATCGTTTTGACCAAATATGTAAAATTATAACAGTTATTAAATCCCTTTACATCTTTTTCTAAAAGGAATCACTGGCATTTCATCGAGTATTTCCTTCCTTTTTCATTGATAAGCTCTTGCCTCAAGTGAAGGATAAAAAAACGGCCGTTCGGATCATCCCCGAACGGCAATTATTATTCTTTACTTTCATACGCTTGTATGATCTTTGCCACTAGAGGATGTCGTACAACGTCGCTTTGGTCAAGATAAGCAAATTTGATTCCAGAAGTCTCTTGTAAAATTTCTTCTGCAATCTTTAAGCCTGATGTGACTCCTTTTGGAAGATCGATTTGTGTTTTATCTCCAGTAATGACCATTTTTGAATTAAAACCTAAACGGGTTAAAAACATCTTCATTTGAGCCATTGTTGTATTCTGCGCTTCGTCTAGTATGACATAGGCATCATCAAGTGTTCTTCCTCTCATATAGGCTAAAGGAGCAATCTCAATAATCCCACGCTCCATCAACCGCTGCGTGTGCTCTGTCCCAAGAATATCATGTAATGCGTCATATAGCGGTCTCAAATAAGGATCTACTTTTTCCTTTAAATCACCTGGTAAAAACCCTAAGCTTTCTCCTGCTTCCACAGCCGGACGGGTTAAGATAATCCTCTTAACTTGGCCATTTTTCAAAGCATTTACTGCCATAACGACTGCCAAATACGTTTTTCCTGTACCAGCAGGGCCAATACCAAATACGAGATCATTTTTCTTCATACTTGAAATATAGTGACGCTGACCGATCGTTTTAACACGTATTGATTTTCCTTTTGAATTTTTCCCAATTTCTTCTTCAAATAAATCTTTAAAATACTCAAGAGTTCCTTTTTTAGCCATTTGAATGGCATACATCACATCTCTTTGACTAATGTTAATTCCTTTTCGAATAACGTATAGCAAAGCTTCTAATATGCTGCCAACAATCTCTACATGTTCAAGATCTCCTGATACATAAACAGTCTCGCCTCTAGTGATAATGGAAACACCTAGTTCTTGTTCGATCACTTTTAGATTTGCATCAGCATTTCCAATTAAAGCAATAGCCTCATTGGAATTTTTCAGCTGAACATTTATGGTTTTTAAATCTTCTGTCATTCCGATTCTCCTTGAATAATTGGCTGTCCTTCGCCAATATTTTCGATAATTTGGAAATGTATTGATATAGTTACTTTACCACTGTCTATTGACTGGCGCAAAACATTTTCTCCCTTGATGATGGCATCTTCTGGTAAACGACTTTTAATATCTGCTTTTGCCCTTTCTTTTGCTACTTGAAAAGCTTCCTCTTTTGAATAAATTCTAGTCTCTTCCTCTCTTTCACGATGAGCCTCACTGATGAAAGATACCGGGAGTTCCCATTTAATAAAATTAATACGATTCTCATTAGATTCTGTTTCATATTCTTTGTATTCTATTTTTCCAAAACCCCAGATAGGAATTTTGTAATTAGCTATTTTTAGATAATACTTAGACTTCTCATTTCCATTATAGACTTGAAATGTACTTTTTAACGGTAATTCCACAACTGATTTATACCATGTTTCACCCCAAATCTCCCCTTTTGCTGGAACTTGTAGACTTTCTCCTTCTTTACCAATTAATCCTGAGACAAGAAGCTGCCCTTCTTGTACGATATCATTAATATTGACAACCGCTTTCCCCTCTTCAACGAACATGTCCACAATGACTGCCTTTTTTTTAGCGACAATATTTTGAGGGCTAAAATATTCAGGCTGTTTGGGCTCATTTTTTTCGACTACTTGAAGATGGTAGGTTGTCCCTTTTAACTCTACACCAACCCAAGTAATTTCTTCGATATTATCGGATAACTGCTGTTGAATCGATTCAACGTTATCGACGAATAATTGAAGTTTCCCCACCTTTATGCCCATCTTATCCAATTCTTTATAAATTTTGTACTCGGTTGCAGGATCTGCACCCTTCACATTAATACCCCAAACCATATTGGACAGCAAGAGAATAACGAATATAAAAAGAATGGCACCAACCAGTAGACCGCTATTTTGAAACAATTTTTTCAGTAAAAATGGAGCACCTTCACGTTTTAAAAAATGAACTTTACACCCGCTTCCTTTGACAATCATTCTAATCTTCTTCACATCGGTTAATTTCATTTTAAACGTAAGCGATTGAACTCCTTGTCTTTTGACATCCCATATCGTTAGACCGTTTCGTGTAAATGTGTTGATAAATCGTTCGAGACCTTTCCCGGTAATCTTTACGGTCAAGATCCCGGATAAAAAAAGGATCCAGTGGTTCTTCATTCCGTTCCTCCTTCTGCTCACCTTTATCATTTGGAGGCTACTTAGAAGTGCCTCCTTAGCTTTAACTGCCGAGTACCGACGGACCTAGAATAGGAGCTGAGCAAGCCGTCTCCGCCTTTATTCTTGTAGATAAATAACTTGGTCTATTTTTCCCTCAAGGAGTATTTCCTCTGGCATAATTGCTTTGATGACGAAAGCTTTTCCTTTTATTAATAGCTGCCCTTGTTTTAGAAGCAGTCTTAGTTCTTTATCTGAAAAGGTAATTAATCCACGATGATTTTCGATATAGATATGTATATGTCCAATCATCGTAATTCGGGGTAAATCCATCATGACATCTTGAGGAAGTTCCATATTTTTTGTTACCCATTTGCGGAGGTAGTGGCCCCATTTTTTTGCCATAAAAAAGAACCCCCCTTTCATTTCATATTATGAAATGAAGGGAGGTTCTAGCACTATTTTTTCATATATGGTTTTTTCGAACGGGGTGGCCCTAATATTTCTGTCCAAATAATAGCATCCACTATTTTCGATCTGTCCACCTCAATAGCTTTTTCTTTTGGTGTTTCCTGAATCATCGATCGTAAAGGAGAATCTGTTATTAAGGGTTCAATCTCCTGCTCAACAAAGGTAGGTTCATTTAACTCCTCAACCTTCTTTTCTTCATAGTATGGGTCTTCCCTTTTCTGATTTGAAGATGCTGTTGGATTAGAAAAGGAACGTGACAATTCCTTAAAAACTTCTCTTACTTCATCTAAGGAAGTTTGTGTCTGTGAAGGTCTTTTATCCAAAGGTTGATTGGTCCTCCTTGGCCCTTCTGGATCCCTTGAACTTTCTTTTTTCTTTCTAAATAAGGCGGAAATCACAGCAACTAAAATAATGAAAATGATAGGATTATCAAAAAAGATTGTAAAATCCATCAGAATACCTCCTTTCTAGAGGTCACATTAGGCTTAATCCTTTTTAGGCTTGTTCTCTTTAGGACCTGTCATTCTACCAATCGAATCTCTCATATCTGTATCAGCAGTAATATTTTGTAAATTCATATAATCCATTACGCCCAAATTCCCTCCACGTAGAGCCTCCGCCATAGCCAATGGAACTGTTGCTTCAGATTCTACTACTTTTGCTCTCATCTCTTCTACACGTGCTTTCATTTCTTGCTCTTTTGCCACCGCCATTGCACGGCGCTCTTCTGCTTTCGCTTGAGCAATCCTTTTATCTGCTTCAGCTTGCTCCATTTGTAAATGTGCCCCAATATTTTTACCGATATCTACATCCGCGATATCGATCGATAAGATTTCAAAAGCGGTACCTGAATCTAAACCTTTTGAAAGGACTGTTTGTGAAATTAAATCAGGATTTTCTAATACCTTACTATGATCGACCGATGAACCGATCGTAGAAATAACCCCTTCCCCAACACGAGCCACAATCGTCTCTTCACCAGCACCACCGACTAATCGATCAATGTTTGCTCTCACCGTAATTCTGGCTTTTGCTTTTACTTCAATTCCATTCATCGCAACCCCTGCAATAAATGGCGTTTCGATAACCTTTGGATTTACACTCATTTGCACAGCTTCTAATACATCACGTCCAGCTAAATCAATGGCCGCTGCACGTTCAAAGGTTAGTTCAATATTCGCTCTATGTGCAGCTATTAGAGCATTGACAACACGGTCCACATTCCCACCTGCTAAATAATGACTTTCAAGTTGATTGGTTGTAACCGCTATTCCTGCTTTATGTGCCTTTATTAACGGATTAATGACTCTATTTGGAACAACTCTTCTTAATCTCATCCCAATTAATGTGAAAATACTTACTCTCACTCCAGCAGCAAGTGCTGAAATCCAGAGCATAACAGGAACAAATGTAAATAATACAGCCAAGATAATAATTCCCAATACGACCGCAATTAATAATAATGCAGAGCCCGCAGTAATTTCCATGATAATCCCCCTCTAATTTTATTTTCTTTAATTTTTCTCTAAATCNTCTGTTTCTCTTACAACAATTCTTGAGCCTTCTACTTTGATAATTTTGACTAAAGCACCTTTTGTAATAAATCCGCCCTCTGAAACAACGTCCACTCGTTCATCCTCAATGATAACTGTTCCTGACGGCCTGAGATCTGTTAGAGCATACCCATTCACACCAATAAGTTCTGTGCGATTTCGGTTTGAAACATATCCTCTCTCGGTGCTTGTCGAATCTGTTAAAACTAGTTTATTGAAAAATTTCATCTTTTTATCAAACACCTTTATCATAATCATACATGCTAAAATCGAAATCGTAAATGCGATAAGNAAGGAGATTCCTATATGAACAAAATTCTCGGCTGCAAGAAAAAAACTTGCTAGGAACGCACCAAACCCTATAATACCAATAATTCCTCCGGGTAATACTAACTCTAATAAAATAAATACAATTCCTACAGCAAATAGAATAAGCGAATGAATTTCAGCTAACCCTGTAACTAAATGTCCATAGAAAAATAAAAGGAATGCTGCCAATCCAATAATTCCTGGTAACCCAAAACGAGGAGTAAATAATTCAACAACGAGTCCTAAGCATCCGATTGTTATTAATATAGGAATAACAATCGGATTGGTTATAAATTCAGCAATCATAAAGGCGATCCCCTTTCAAAAAAACCCTTAGTATGATTACGATTCATTAAGCAAATCGGTTTCATTTATTTTCAATTAAATAAAAAAGACCGCAGTCTCCTGCAGTCTTTTATACATCTAATTGAATTTTTTATGACAGGTGTTGTTGTACAAGTTTATTTACAAGTGATCCCTCTGCTTTGCCTTTTACTTTAGGCATAATCACAGCCATCACTTTACCCATCTCCGCTTTCGATGAAGCTCCTGTTTCTGAAATAGCTTGTTTAACAATTTCACTCACTTCTTCTTCAGAAAGCTGTTTAGGCATATATAACTCTACGTACTGTAATTCAGTACGAATTTTTTCAACAAGATCTTGTCGACCTGCTTTATCAAATTCGTGGAGGGAGTCCTTGCGCTGTTTAACTTCACGTGAAAGGACTGTTAATTCTTCGTCTTCGGATAGCTCATTGCCAGTCTTAATGGCTTCGTTTTGAATCGAAGATTTGACCATTCGAATGACACTAAGCTTATCTTTTTCTTTGTTTTTCATTGCTTGCTTTATATCAGAATTCAAACGTTCGAGAAGACTCACAAAAAACACCCTCTCTTAGAACTTACGTTTTCTTGCAGCTTCAGACTTCTTCTTACGCTTTACACTAGGTTTTTCATAGAATTCGCGCTTTCTAGCTTCTTGAATAGTACCTGATTTAGAAACAGTACGTTTGAAGCGTCGAAGAGCATCTTCAAGCGATTCGTTTTTACGAACGACAGTTTTAGACATTCTCTTTCCCTCCCTCCGAGCACAACACACTTCCATCAACACATGGAATTCATGTACTTTGCAATTATAATATAACAGACAAACAAGGTCAACAGTATTTCGTCCTACCCATGCTTGTTTTTAATAATCAATATAAATTATACACCATTTTTTGTCTTTTAGTACATCTTAACTAAAAAACCAACTCACGGATCTAAAGTCTATTTCATTACTAATTCCTTCATGATTTATACACCAACTCGTGTTGCATCTACTTTTAACAATGTCTAATCAATCTCGCGATATTTATTATTAAACTGCCTCCCCTTCAGGCAGAGATTCCTCAAGGTTTCGTACAAATTTCCCTTCGCAATGTGGATAACCAGCTTTTTCTATTTTTACTTGGATAATTTTCCCAATCATATCCTCTGTACCTGGGAAAACAACTTTTAAATAGTTGTCTGTAAAACCTTCAAGTAAGCCTTTTTCCTTATCTCCAATAAATCCTGCTTCGGGAATCACCTCAACAACTTCACCTTCAAATTGAGTTGCATATTCCTTCGCTAATTGATCTGAAAGAGTAATTAAACGGTGGACACGCTCATTTTTCACTTCTTCATCAACCTGGTCTTCCATTCTAGCTGCAGGGGTACCCGTTCGTTTCGAATACGGGAATACATGAAGTTCTGAGAATTGATGAGCTTTTACAAATTGATGGGTTTCCATAAATTCTTCTTCTGTTTCACCTGGAAAACCAACAATCACATCAGAAGTAATGGCTAAGCCTGGAAGTACTTCTTTGAGCTTGAATAGTCTATCAGCAAAGAACTCCATTGTATATTTTCTTCTCATTCTTTTGAGAACGGTGTTTGATCCAGATTGAATCGGAATATGAAGATGTCTCACAATCACCTTTGATTGTTTGATTGCTTCAATCACTTCATCCGTAATTTGACTTGCCTCGATGGAAGAAATACGGAGTCTCTGTAACCCTTTAACTTGCGCCTCTAAATCTCTAAGAAGCATGGCAAGATTATAATCCTTCATGTCTTCACCATATCCACCAGTATGAATCCCTGTTAACACAATCTCTTTATAACCCGCATCTACGAGTTGCTGTGCTTGATGAATGACTTCTTTAGGATCTCTGGAGCGCATAAGCCCTCTAGCCCATGGGATAATACAAAAAGTACAGAAATTATTACAACCTTCCTGAATTTTCAAAGAGGCTCTAGTCCGATCTGTAAAAGAAGGAACATCTAATTCTTCGTATACGCGACTTTTCATAATATTTCCAACAGCATTGATCGGTTGGCGTTCTTTTTTATATTGTTCAATATAGGAAAGCATTTTTATTCGATTTTGGGTCCCGATCACAATATCAACACCAGGTATTGCCATAATTTCAGCCGGTGAGGTTTGAGCATAACAGCCTGTTACACAAACTACTGCATCTGGATTTTTTCGAATGGCACGACGTATAACTTGACGACTTTTTTTATCACCTGTATTGGTTACAGTACAAGTATTTATGATATAAACATCTGATCTTCCTTCAAAATCGACCCGTTCATACCCTTCTTGTTTAAATATTTGCCAAATGGCTTCTGTTTCATAATGATTTACTTTACAACCTAATGTATGAAATGCAACTGTTTGCATAATATTTTCACCTCAATAATTCTAATTGATAGGACACTGCGGATAATAAGTATAGTGGCGCGGTTTCAGTTCGTAAAATTCTCGGACCAAACCCACATGCAACAAATCCATTTTCTATAAGCTTTCCAACTTCTTGTTCCGTTAAACCACCTTCAGGTCCAAACACAACAAGCAATGATCCACCTTTTTCAAGCTGTTTTAAGCTAGAAGCAAGAACTTTTTCTTCCCCTTGTCTAGCTTGTTCTTCGTAGGCAATTAATTTTACATCATACTCTTCACTTAAACGAATAAGTGATTGAACATCAACCGGATGACATACTTCAGGAACCCGGTTGCGATGAGACTGCTCTGCCGCCTCTTTTGCAATCTTACACCAACGGCTCAACTTTTTATCTGCCTTTTTCTCATCCCACTTGACAACAGAACGAACTGCAGTAAAAGGGATAAACCTTGCAGCTCCAAGCTCAGTACCTTTTTGGATGATCCATTCAAGCTTATCCCCTTTAGGCAATCCGCTCACAATGGTTACATCGATCGGGAGCTCGACATTTCCTTCTTTCCATTGTATAACGTCAGCAATCACTTCGTCAGTGGAAATTTGTACTATAGAGCATAAAGCAGTTCTTTGATCCTCACTAACACAAATAATTTCGTCCTTTTCCTTCATCCGCATCACTCGTTCAATATGTCGGCAATCTTCACCTGTAATAAAAAAGCGATTCTCTTCTGGTGAAAATTTAGCAAAGTAGCGTTGCATTCGTCTGTTGCACACCTCTCTTGTTCCTTAAATTATTAAAAAGGGTTGTGTCAAAAACAACACAAAGCCCTTTTTCTTAAAGTTATTTTCTTTTTGCTATGAAAGCTACCCAATCTTCCATGCGTAGTGTTTCCTCTATGTCAAAACCTGCTGTTTCAATGGATTCTTTTACTTGATCTTTTTTCTGTTGAATAATGCCTGCAGCAATAAAATAGCCACCTGGTTTCACAGTTTTAGCTACGTCATCGGTAAAACGCAAAATCACTTCTGCAAGAATATTAGCCACAACTACATCCACTTCGTCACTAATTCCCTCAAGCAGATTGTTTTGAGAAACATTTACAAATGTATGCACCTTATTTAACTCTAGATTTAACTTAGCCGATTGTACAGCCACTTCATCTAAATCTAAAGCCTTCACCTTTTCAGCGCCAAGCATGGCTGCAGCAATACTCAATACTCCTGATCCTGTTCCTACATCAATAACAGAATCTCCTTTTTTCACAGTACGTTCCAATGCTTGAATACTCATTACCGTAGTAGGATGTGTCCCAGTGCCAAAAGCCATTCCAGGATCTAATTCGATAATAAGCTCATCACTATTGACAGGTGCATATTCCTCCCAAGTGGGAACGACGGTAAAACGTTTGGAGATTTTTACTGGATGATAATACTTTTTCCAAGCGGTTGCCCATTCTTCTTCGTGGACTTCTGACACAGATACATCATTTCTACCGATATCAATATTGTAAACGATCAGATTATTGATCGTACTTTTGATTTCTTCAATCGTCTCTCCTAAAAAGCTATTAATCGGTAAATAAGCTTTAACCATGACGCCTTCTTCAGGGTAATCTTTTGGATTGAGTTGGTAGATTTCGCCGAATTGATCTTCCCGGATCTTTACTAGTTCAAATGGATCTTCAATTACGACTCCACTTGCGCCTGCTTCATGTAAAATATTTGAGATAGGCTCAATCGCTTCGTTTGTCGTATGAATACTAATTTCTGACCACTTCAATACTACCAACTCCGTTTCTATTATTCACCCTTGAAGGCTCTTTTTACTTTATCGAAAAATCCTTCTTCTTGTTCATTATTAGGAACTGACCCACTAATTTCAGCAAATTCTTGCAGTAGTTGTTTTTGCTTTTCTGTCAGCTTTGTTGGCGTAACAACTTTTACAATAATATGTTGGTCCCCAGTTCCACGTCCTCTGACATTCGGAATCCCTTTTCCTCTTAAACGGAATTTAGTTCCTGTTTGCGTCCCTGCAGGCACTTTCAGTTTTACTTTACCATGTAATGTTGGGACTTCAATATCATCTCCAAGTGCCGCTTGTACGAATGTGATAGGCATTTCACAATAAACATCATCCCCATCACGTTCAAAGAACTCATGTGAGCGAATATGAAACACTACATATAAGTCACCTGAAGGGCCTCCGTTCACGCCTGGTTCACCTTGTCCTGTTACACGCAATTGTTGACCATCATCAATACCAGCTGGAATTTTCACAGAGATTTTATGCCGTTTTCTTACTTTTCCAGCTCCACCACAAGTAGAACATTTATGTTTAATTTCTTTACCGGTACCACTACATTGTTCGCAGACACGTCGGTTAACGATTTTACCAAATGGAGTGTTTTGCTCCACATTCAGTTGACCAGTTCCCTTACATTTTGAACATGTTTCAGGTTTTGTTCCTTTTTTAGCACCCGATCCATTACATGTCTCACATGTTTCTTCACGAGGAATTTCGATTTCTGTTTCTTTACCAAAAACAGCATCTTCGAATTCTAAGGTCATCGTATATTGTAAATCTGCTCCTTGCCTTGGTGCATTAGGATCACGACGTCTTCCTCCACCTCCACCACCAAAGAAGGTACTGAAAATATCTTCAAAGCCGCCAAAGCCACCATAGTCTCCTCCCCCACCAAATCCTTGGTTTGGATCGGTATGACCAAATTGGTCATAATGGGAGCGTTTCTGATCATCACTTAATACTTCATACGCTTCTTTAACTTCTTTAAATTTTTCATCCGCATCCGGCTCTTTATTAATATCTGGATGATATACTTTTGATAGCTTTCGATACGCTTTTTTTATTTCATCCTTAGAAGCACTTTTACTAATACCAAGTACTTCATAGTAATCCCTTTTGTCCATGATTACCACTCCCCGATTCATTTCACATAAAGATCATTCTAACATTATTGCATTCTAACTTGCAATGATTTCTAAAATTAACAAAACAAAAGTCAAAGTCAAGTTAGACCTGACTTTGACTTTGAAAATAAAGCTTTTCTACCGCCTAGCAACGGCACTTTGCCGTGTGACATAACGTAAGCGACATTCGCCAACCTTTTTTATTTATCGTCTTTTACTTCCTCAAATTCAGCATCTACTACATTATCATCTTTGTCTTTGTTTCCTTCACCTTCTGCACCACCAGCAGCTTGAGCTTGTTTTGCAGCTTCTTCATAAAGCTTAACAGATAGGTTTTGAACAATTTCTTGTAGTGCATCTTTTTTCGCACGAATTTCATCAAGATCATTTTTCTCAATAGCCGCTTTAAGTTCATCTTTTGCTTCATTCGCTTTTTGAACTTCAGCTTCATCCACTTTTCCTTCGAGATCTTTTACCGTTTTTTCGGTAGTGAATACTAACTGATCTGCTTCGTTACGAAGTTCTACTTCTTCTTTACGTTTTTGGTCAGCCTCAGCATTAATCTCTGCTTCTTTTACCATTTTTTCAATTTCTTCATCTGATAAACCTGTTGAAGATTTAATCGTGATCGTTTGTTCTTTGTTTGTACCAAGGTCTTTTGCACGAACATTTACAATACCGTTTTTATCAATATCGAACGATACTTCAACTTGTGGAATTCCTCTTGGTGCTGGCGGAATATCACTTAATTGGAAACGACCTAATGTTTTATTGTCATTAGCCATTGGACGTTCACCTTGTAACACATGAATGTCAACAGCCGTTTGATTGTCAGCAGCAGTTGAGAATACTTGTGATTTAGAAGTTGGGATCGTAGTATTTCGATCGATTAACTTTGTAAACACGCCACCCATCGTTTCAATACCTAGTGATAGTGGAGTAACGTCTAATAAAACGACATCCTTTACATCACCTGTGATAACGCCACCTTGAATCGCTGCACCCATTGCAACTACTTCATCCGGGTTTACACCTTTATGAGGTTCTTTTCCAGTTGATTTTTTAATCGCTTCTTGAACCGCAGGAATACGAGTAGATCCACCAACAAGAATAACCTTGTCAATTTCCGATGTGGATAAACCTGCATCACTTAATGCTTGGCGCACTGGACCCATTGTACGTTCAACAAGATGTGAAGAAAGTTCTTCAAATTTTGCACGAGATAATGTTACTTCTAAGTGTAATGGTCCTGCTTCACCAGCAGTGATGAACGGTAATGAGATTTGTGTACTTGTTACACCTGATAAATCTTTTTTCGCTTTTTCAGCTGAATCTTTCAAACGTTGAACAGCCATTTTATCTTTTGAAAGATCAATTCCATTTTCTTTACGGAATTGGTCGACTAAGAAATCAATAATCACTTGGTCGAAATCGTCACCACCAAGACGATTGTCACCAGCTGTAGATTTTACTTCAAATACCCCATCACCAAGTTCAAGGATTGAGACGTCAAATGTACCGCCCCCAAGGTCATAAACAAGTATCGTTTGATCTTCATCTGTTTTATCAAGACCATAGGAAAGTGCTGCTGCTGTTGGTTCGTTGATAATACGTTCTACTTCTAGACCAGCAATTTTACCAGCGTCTTTTGTTGCTTGGCGCTCTGCATCATTGAAATAAGCAGGTACTGTGATAACTGCCTTTGATACCGTTTCTCCAAGATACGCTTCTGCTGTAGCCTTTAAGTTTTGAAGAATGATAGCAGAAATTTCTTGTGGACTGTACTCTTTGCCTTCTACTTCAACTTTATAACTTGTTCCCATATGACGTTTAACCGACATAATGGTATTAGGGTTTGTAACAGCTTGCCTTTTAGCAACTTCCCCAACTTGACGTTCTCCATTTTTAAATGAAACCACAGAAGGTGTTGTCCGGTTGCCTTCTGGATTTGGAATTACTTTTGCTTCCCCGCCTTCCATAACAGAAACACAGGAGTTTGTTGTTCCTAAGTCAATACCAATGATTTTACTCATAATCTATTCCTCCCTAACAATATGTAATTACTGATTTACTTTAACCATCGCTGGACGAATCACTCTGTCCTTCAAGATATAACCTTTTTGAAATTCTTCTACGACAATGTTCGAACCGAAATTCTCATCTTCCACTTGCATAATGGCCTGATGCAGATGTGGATCAAACTCTTTTCCAACTGCCTCAATTTGCTCTGCGCCTTCCTTTTTCAGAGTATCTATTAGGCTACGATACACCATTTCCATACCTTGTAATAAGGATTTTGCTTGGTCATTGTCCGCGTCCATTTTAAGAGCTCTTTCAAAATTATCAATGGCTGGCAAGAGTTCAGTGATTAAGCCTTGTGATTTATATTTTTCAGTCGCTTCAAGATCTAATCTTGCGCGGCGACGGGAATTTTCAAAGTCTGCTTGCATACGAAGAATCCTGTTCTCTGCTTCTTCAAGCTTTGCTTCTAATTCAACCTTTTGTTGTTTGACATCCTGTAATTCAACTTCGATAGGATTTCCACTGGTTTCTACATCAATTTCAATCTGTTCTTCAGTTTCTTTTTTGATATCCTCTGTTTCATGAATCTCTTCAGATAGGACAGATGCTTCTTCTTGAATTGAATTTTTCTCTACTGACATCTTAGTCACCTCCTTAAAATGATTGCTCATATGCTGTATTTAGTTGTCTTAAGATTAATGCGCCGTGGCAAGGGTATTATTAGGAGTTTTCAAAAACACATTGAAAGGGATGGAAATACAGCCTCCATCCTTAACAATATTTCCACGTCTATTTCGTTTGATACAGTTTTGTTAAGACTGTTGATAAATCATTTGCCAAAAATTGCATAAGACTAATTACACGGGAATATTCCATTCTGGTCGGTCCTAAGATAGCGATTGAACCAAGTTGTTCATTGCCAATTGTATAGGATGCAGTGACAATACTACAATCATCCATTGCTGCATTATTATTTTCACGACCAATTTTCACATGGATGCCACTCGGATTTTTACGAAGAATATCATAAAAATCATCTTCCTGCTCAATTAATTTCAATAGATCACGAACTTTACCAATATCATGAAACTCTGGTTGACTCAACATATTCGTTTTACCACCAAAAAATATTTTTTCAAAATGTGTTGGTTTCAACGAATCCGCAATAGAATTTAACATGAGATCATAATGTTGAATATGTTGACGAAGTAGCACCGCAATTTCTTTGAATAGTTTATTATTCAATTGATCAAGATGTACCCCTGCCAAGCGTTCATTTAATATATTGACAAGTTTCTCAATCTCGCTTGCATCAATGGATTCAGGCAATTGAAACATTTTATTTTCTACATGTCCTGTATCCGTTACAATAATGGCTATAGCGGTTTGATCATTCAATGGGATAATTTGAATTTTACGCAATCTATTTTCTCTGACCTCAGGTCCAAGAACGATCGCTGTGTAATTCGTTAACTCGGATAAAATCTTTGCAGACCTTTGCACAATCTTCTCCATCTCAAAAATGCGCTCTGCAAAAATCGACTTAATTTTATGAATATCCCGATGATCCAATTTTTGTGGAGATATTAAATGATCCACATAATATCGATAGCCTTTTTCAGATGGAATTCTGCCAGAGGAAGTATGTGTCTTTTCAATAAATCCAAGTTCCTCTAAATCCGCCATTTCATTCCGAATAGTAGCAGAACTGAATGATATTTCAGGCTTCTTTGCCAAGCTACGAGAACCTACGGGCTGAGCAAAATGAATAAAATCATCTACAATTACTTGCAAAATAAGTAATTGACGATCCGTTAGCATGTTCATCATCACCCCTATTAGCACTCTTCGACGATGAGTGCTAAATCTATTATTAAAATAACAAATAATAGTGCATAATGTCAACACAATTGCGCCTTTTTTCACCTATATTAGATTCTTTTATAAAAATGCTTGAAAAACTTCATTTCCTAAAAATCGTCCACGATACGTTAAAAAAATATACCCATCTGATACTTTTATTAAGTCTTTTTCCTCAAGTTGACTGATTTCATCTTTAAATAGGACCAGTGGACTTTCTCCAAATTTTTGTGAAAAATGAGCAACGGAGACTCCTTTCGTTTTCCGTAATCCCAGAAACATCTCTTCTTCCCACATTTCTTTTTCCGTTACTACATGCTCTTCCATTAAAGGAAAATCCCCCTTTTCGATGGGGCCCATATATTTTTTTAATGGTCCAAAATTTGAGCGCCGCACTCCGTTAAGATAACTATGAGCACCTGCACCAAAACCAAAGTATGGTTCATTATTCCAATAGGTTAGATTATGACGGCTTTCGTACCCTTTTTTTGCGAAATTACTGATTTCATATTGAGGGTAACCATGTTTTTCCATTTGTTCAATAAGCATTTCATACATAGCTGCTTCTTCGTCTTCATCTGGAACTTGCAGTTTCCCTTTATTCATTAATTGATAAAATACCGTTTTTGGCTCAATAATGAGAGAATATCCCGAAAAATGGGTCGTTTCCAATGAAAAGGAAATATCTAAAGTTTGTTTAAAATCATCAAGTGTCTGACCAGGTAAACTATAAATGAGGTCAAGGCTAATGTTATCAAATCCAATCTTTTTCGCTGCATCTACAGAATGGAACACATCTTTTGCTTCATGTGTTCTGCCAATCCTTTTTAGAAGATCGTTGTTAAAGGTTTGAACACCAAAACTGAGTCGGTTTACACCAGATTCATACAGGATCTTTAGCTTTTCAGACGATAAGTCACCAGGATTTGCTTCAAAAGTAAATTCAACATTTTCAGTAAAGGATAGTTGATCTCGGATAATATTGCATAATTTTTCCAGCTGATGAACATTCAAAGCCGTTGGCGTACCACCGCCCACAAAAATAGATTTCAATTCATTTGAGGGCGAAAGGGATAACGTGAGTTTCATTTCTTTTTCGAGTGCATCTAAATATTCATCGACAGGCTGTCCTTTTAAAAACACTTTATTGAAATCACAATAATGACAAATATGCTCACAAAAAGGAATATGAATATAAGCAGCTTTAATCATAACTTTATACTCTCCTTGTAAAGAAAACTTCTATCAGTGAGGATTGCTCGAATCCACAAAATCTGATAATGCAACCATAATGACAGAATATTGATTAATGAATCGATCTCTGCCCATTTAGGTGGGTATTTGAAAAAGAGGTTAAAACTGCTTCAATGAAATGAAGAACAGCTAACCTCTTTTTAAGTATAATGCTGTTAATTTTTAGTAACTAAGATTATTTCTTAGGGTTGCTTTCGTCCATTTTTAAAACGGCCATAAATGCCTCTTGTGGAACTTCAACGGATCCAACCGACTTCATGCGCTTTTTCCCTTCTTTTTGCTTTTCCAAAAGCTTCCGTTTCCGGGAAATATCTCCACCATAACATTTAGCTAGAACATTTTTACCGATCGATTTTATCGTTGATCTAGCCACAATTTTTTGGCCAATCGCTGCTTGAACAGGCACTTCAAATTGTTGGCGTGGGATTAACTCTTTGAGTTTTTCCACAATCAACTTTCCACGCTCATAAGCAAAATCATTGTGTACGATAAAGCTTAGTGCATCGACTTTTTCACTATTTAATAGGATATCCATTTTCACAAGTTTTGACTGTCTATAGCCAATCAATTCGTAATCAAATGAAGCATATCCCTTTGTATTCGATTTTAATTGGTCAAAGAAATCGTAAACAATCTCGGACAATGGTATCTCATAGATGATACTTACACGAGTTTCATCCATGTATTCCATCGTGATAAAATTCCCACGCTTATTTTGACAGATTTCCATAATGGCACCAACATAGTCATTTGGTGACATCATTGTTGCTTTTACATAAGGTTCTTCCACAGAACTAATTTTTTGCGGATCAGGCATTTCTGAAGGATTATCAACCCTTACCTTAGACCCATCCGTCATATTCACTTCATAGATTACACTTGGGGCTGTTGTAATTAAATCAATTTTAAACTCACGTTCGATTCGTTCTTGAATAATTTCCATATGAAGCAATCCAAGAAATCCACAGCGAAAGCCAAAACCAAGTGCTTGAGATGTTTCCGGCTCAAATTGAAGTGCTGAATCATTTAATTGAAGCTTTTCAAGCGCATCACGAAGATCGTTAAAACGGGCATTATCAATTGGATACAATCCACAATAGACCATTGGATTTAATGTTCGATATCCTGGTAAAGACTCAGTTGCTCCTTTTTTCGCATTTGTGATCGTATCCCCTACCCGAGTATCTCCAACATGCCTAATCGCAGCCGCTAAATAGCCAACATCTCCTACAGTCAATTCGTCGACCATTTGTGCCTTTGGTGTGTAAACACCCACCTCAGTTACTTCGAATTCCTTTCCAGTTGCCATCATTTTAATTTTATCGCCGACTTTAATGGTACCATCTACCACACGAATATAGACGACAACTCCTCGGTATGCATCGTACAGTGAATCAAAAATAAGCGCCTTTAGAGGTGCTTCTGGATCCCCATTTGGTGCAGGCACTTTCTCAACAATCTGCTCTAATATATCTTCAATACCAATTCCCGCTTTTGCAGATGCTAGAACAGCTTCGGAAGCATCTAGTCCGATTACGTCCTCAATCTCTTTTCTAACACGTTCAGGATCTGCACTTGGTAAATCAATTTTGTTAATAACTGGAACAATCTCCAAATTATTATCGATTGCTAAATACACATTCGCTAAGGTTTGAGCTTCAATTCCCTGCGCAGCATCTACAACAAGTACAGCCCCTTCGCATGCAGCTAAACTTCGAGAAACTTCATACGTGAAATCCACATGTCCTGGAGTATCTATTAAATGAAAAGTATACGTTTCTCCATCCTTTGCCTGATATTGTAACTGGACGGAATTTAATTTAATCGTGATTCCTCTTTCTCTTTCCAAATCCATGGAATCAAGAAGTTGAGCCTTCATTTCACGTTTCGTCAATGTATTCGTTTTTTCCAAAATTCGATCTGCTAATGTCGATTTTCCATGGTCGATATGAGCGATGATGGAAAAATTCCGAATTTTTTCTTGCCTTTTTAGTCTATCTTCTCTGTTCATATCGTTCACTCCTACTAAACTTACACATCTACACTAGTTTTGATTATATCAGTAGGATAATGAAGATTCAATAATGGACTTACAATCAAATACGCCTCGGCGTATTTGCGCCCAGATAATACCTTCGCTCGCTCGATAAATTTCCTTTTAAAATCGAATGTCTCCGCCGGAGGCTTTAACTTCATTCAGTCAGGGTTTGAACCCCTACTGAATTGATAAAAGCTGACATTCATCTCACCACTTATAGAAGTGGGAAACTTCTGCTGAATGAAGTTAAATGACCTGACATCCAGGTGCTCTTTCATATCATATATAGAGCTTTGATTATCTTTTGAACTATTTACCATTTGCGAGACCGGTTATGAGATCAATTATTTTTTCTGTTGTAAAGGAAACCATTTCTGCCAGTTTTTTACCTAATGAAGAAAAAAAATTATAGGTCCTGATTTCTTCTATTTTTTCCTTTTTCTTCTCTAAATCGTGACTAGATACATCATTACCTAGAATGGAAGCCTCTAGTTCACCTTCTTTATTATCTTGAAAAGAGAATGCCCCTTCAAATTGGGCATCCTCATATCCTTTCATTTCATTAATCCCATTGTTTGCCTGTTGCATACCGAATAACACCGAGATAAACATGACTGCTGCGATCATTATGGCTTTCAGCATAAATAGCTTCATTACCAGTCACTCACTTTCAACTTTCATTTGCAGGATCTGTTACGGGCTGATTCACTTTTTCAGCATCCCAGTAATATTCACTGATTACATCTGCCAATGCTTCTGCAGAATTATTTAACTCCTCAAACGTGTTATCGACACCACCAAATTCCACAAGAATCGCATTTTCTGATAAATCTTGATTGAATTTTCCGTTCGTACCGGCCCCTTTCTTAGTAAAAGCCCCCCTACTAATTCCTTTATATTTTTTTTCTAACATTTCATGTAATTGATTTGCAAAGGCAAGATTTTTTTCATAATTAGTATGCTCACCACCAACAATAAAAGCTAGTTTCGCATAGGACTTATCATTAATCGTTTTCGTCGTATCCTTTTTTCTTCTTGANTCGCGATGGATATCAATTAAATATGTTAAATCACGGTTCTCTGAAACTGCNGCTTCTACGACTGACCTTGATTCTTGATATGACTGCGCATAGGACAATCCNTTATTCGTTAAGCTCGCTTGCATATCTGTTTTATCAACCTCAGTACCGATTCCCCGNTTNTCTAAAGCTTCTTTGAGCTTGTCCCCTATTTTCGTTACGTTTAGTTGTGAGTGGTGGGCAAGATTCGGATCGGTAACCCCTTTTAAGTACGGAAGAAANGATTCACGNTTATGGGTAAAGTACACATAGACTACTTTGCGATCACCTGTTGTAGAGGGAGGTACCTCAGGTAAGTCACTACCCGACTGCCCATCTAACCCTTCTGTATTTTGTAAAGCCGCTTCTTTTTCAGCTTGTAAAATTTCGAGTGGTGGAGCAGATTCAATTGGCATGTTTGTATAATTGGTACCTTCCCCAGCTACTAGAATTTCTGTATCAAATAATGAAAATGCGGGCAATTCCCTTCCTAATAAACTTCTAGGATCATCCAAATTCACATTCGTGGAAAGGTTAAATAAATATTGAGTCAACTCCGGTGTGGGCGCTGACTCAGGTAACCCTTGCAAAAAGTAATGATTTTCCCAACCCATTAATCGATAAAGCATGTCCCCTGTAATATTAGTGGCTGCTGAATGTACTGATGATGAAGTTGGTCTATATTCTGGTTTTAAAGTCGTCAACAAACCACTTACCGAAAAAATCAATATGAGAAACAAAACAAAGCCAACACCCGCCGTCAACAAACTACTCCCTTTAATACTTATCATCAACTTGTCCGTTTTTACAGATTTCATAAACCCACCTCTTCTTAGCAAGTCTACTAATTTATATGTAGTTGCTAGAAAAGATAGAACACTGAAAAGCGAAGGTGGCTTGCCCAGGGGCAGACGAGCAGATGGCAGAAAGTGTCTTTCTTCCCATCAGCTGATTGGCTTAAGACCTCGAGTCCTTAGACACCGTAGCTAGACACGGAAAAGCGGAAGCATTAATTATCTCGTATAAAAACCAGTATTTCCCTGATTTATGGACTGGTGGAGACTAGCATTTAATCCATTTGCCAACAAATTAGCCATGTCTTCAATAAATACATCTACTTCTTTAGGGGTTACCATTAAATTATGACCAAGTGGGGCCAACACCTCATAAATTAACTTTCGTTTCTCGTCCTCTGGTAAAGTCCCTATTATTCCTAAGAAAGTTTTTCGTTGCTCTTCTTCGGGTAAATCTTCCTCGGTAAGTTTTTTTCTTTTTCCAAAGGTCATCCCTGCAGGCGCCAATGCTCGGGATGGACGATTTCCTTCACGTAGTTCTTTCCCAAAATGTTTTAATATAAAATCAATCGTATCACTTGTAATCGAAACAGCATCTACGACCGTTGGTACACCAATCGCAATAACTGGAACCCCCAAGGTTTCCTTGCTTAATTCCTTACGTTTATTTCCTACTCCTGAACCAGGATGTATTCCGGTATCTGAAATTTGAATGGTAGAATTAACCCTTTCAATGGATCTAGAAGCTAATGCATCAATCACAATAACAAAATCTGGTTTTGTTTTTTCGACAACACCAAAAATAATATCGCTTGTCTCAATTCCAGTAAGCCCCATTACGCCAGGCGAAAGTGCACTAACGGAACGAAACCCTTCTTCTACATTTTCCGGTTGAAGTTGATAGAGATGTCTTGTCACTAAGATATTTTCACAAACTTGTGGTCCAAGTGCGTCCGGTGTTACATTCCAATTACCTAATCCAACGACCAAACAGGATGCATCTTGACTAATATTGCTTTGCCTCAAGAAATGGGCGAATTCCTTTGCGAATACTTCCTCTACCTTTTTTTGCAATTCTGTGTCACTTTCTCTAATACCAAGCACTTCTATTGTTAAATATTTTCCTGTTTTTTTCCCAATGATTTTCTCCCCTTCACTGGTTACTTCAACATATGAAATTTTAATATCGTTCTCTTCTTTTTCCTTTATTATGACTCCTTCAATATGAGAAAGATTTTCCTGTTCACCTAAATTTCCATTTCTTTCATTCAGTACCATTTCTCG
>C688J18823_10000124_pt1 | contig 40313 bp, 39 predicted proteins | sample HopSoiMetagenom1_FD_18823 | JGI IMG/M metagenome (IMG submission 18823)
TGAAATCTCGGGACTACGCGGGAACGGCGCTCTCATGGACCGTCTTCGGATCCGGCAACGGTTGGCATCGCGATACTGGCGACTATGTCGGCGCGATTCGCGCATTGCTCGATGCTGGGGCAAGCGTTCCTCCCAATGCGGAAGAACTCGAACCGAGCGATGCCGTATTGGAGATGCTGCCATGAATACGAAGCGACCTGTTTCCATCACCCTTTGGCGTGCTTATACATCCTGGTGGGAATCGTGGGGTTTGCATTTCACTTCAAAGAGCTCGTCACGAGACAGCCGGATGCGGTCATGATTGAGTTGACGGAGCTGCTGGCGCTGGTGGGTGGTGTCTTTATGCTGCGCGCACAAAATTGGGCGCGATGGCTGGCGCTAGCATGGGTCGTTTTCCACGTTATCGTTAGCTTGTTTCATCCCGTGAGCGAATTGGCCATGCATTTGGTGCTATGTGTGGTGATCACGTGGGTGCTGTTCCGTCCGGAGGGACAGCGGTATTTCCGGAACTCAGTCCGTGATCCAGTCTGAAGAGAAGGAGACGCCGCTGCTTTCGCCCCTCTGTGGCTGGATCACTGCGATCGTGTCCCCACCGCTTGCGCGGTGGGGTACATTCCTGCGCCGCTATGGCGGCTAGAGTGTTTGATCCATTCCAGCACATCGGATCGAATCCATCCCGGACACTTGCTTGAATCCACGCTCTCACACAGATTCAATCGCTCCGTATTACGCGGAGATGTCGTGTCCGAAGCAGAGGCGGAATCCGTTGCAGTCTTCGATATCAAACTCGCGCATAGAGTATTCCTGGTCGCAGATGGGGCGAACGATTTTCACCCCGTTGGCCTGGCATTTCGCATAGAGGGCGTCGGCATCGTCGATCCAGAGGTAGGCGTCCCACACGAAGTCACCGTTCTCCTTGTCTTCGTCAGAGAGCTGGTTGTGGCGCATGAAGCCTGGGGTCGGAAGCTGCTTCAGCATGATGATGGCACCATTGCGCCTCACCATGGCGAAGCACGGGGGCTCACCCCAGAAGCGCTCGTACTCGAAGCCGAGTTTGTCGCGATAGAAATTGGCGGTGGCGACGACATCGTCAACAATGAAGTAGGGCGCGATTCTCCACCGTGGCTTGGGCGCAGGTGCGTTGGTATCAGCCATTTAGTTTTTCCGTGATGAGTTTCCGGCCGCATGGTTGTACCACAGTTCTCGTGAATTTGGTTGTCGCGGAGGTCCAAGCCTGGCGCATTCAGCTGTTGACTATTCTTGCTGTCGCCCGCCGGATTGGTACTGTCGGCGAAATGCATAGATCCTGAGCGAGACAAAGAATGTCTCGCTCAGGATGACAAGGGAGAAGGGGTGAAGGTCTCGCGTCCGATCACAATGCGCCGGGATGACGCTGGTAGCATGGATTCCGAGGTCACGCACTTGAGACGTACGCGCTCCATGCAGGACCAAATTGATGTTCTGTGGCGACCGGCGTCAGTGCGAAAGCTGGCACGAGAACTCGCCGATATTGCCGCCGATGCGCTGCTCGCGAACGACGGAGCGGTGCGGACGCCCGAGTCCGAGCGCATCGCAGCCGAAATCCTAGGCGGGACGAAGCGCGATATTGGCTCGCTGGTTCGACATGTTCAGAGAGCCAGCTTGCATTTGTCGCATCCGCGGTTCGTTGCGCAGCAGGTTGCCGCGCCCATTCCAGCAGCGGCGCTGGTCGAATCTGTGGTGGCTGCTCTGAATCAGAGTCTCGCGGTGTGGGAAATGTCACCCATTGCGACCGCCATTGACCGCAACCTGATGAGTAACTTCAAGAAGCTCTTCGGGTACCCGACTACTGCGGAGGGCTCGCTCGTACCTGGCGGCGCGTTTGCAAACTTGACGGCACTGCTCGCGGCTCGCGATGCACTGGCACCCGAAGCCTCGCGAAAAGGTAGCGCCCGCATTGCAATCGTTGTGGGAGCACAAGCGCATTACTCAGTGGCGCGTGCAGCCGGAATTTTGGGAATGGGCAGGAATTCGGTATTTCGCATTCCGCTCAATGCCGAATTCTGCACCGACACTGCTGCGGCGAATGCCGCTTTCGACAACGCGCGCAAGGCGGGATTTCGCAAGTTCATTCTGGTCGGATCATCGGGATCGACGCCCACCGGAAGCTTCGATAACCTGATTGCGCTGAGAAAGATGGCGAGGCGGCATGGCGCATGGTTCCACGTGGATGCAGCGCATGGAGCAGGTGTCGCCTTCAGCCGCGACATGCGGAAGTTGTTGGAGGGAATCGCTGAGGCGGACTCGATCATCTTCGATCCACACAAGATGATGTTCATGCCACTTAGCGCCGGCGGTGTGCTCGTGCGTGATGGAAAGAGTCTGGCCGGTCCCTTACAGGAGCAAGCGCCGTACTTGTTTGGATCGAGGCGGCACTGGCCGGATATCGGCCAGGTCACGATCGCCTGCTCGCAGCGATTTGATGCGCTGAAGACATGGATCGTGTGGCGAGCCTACGGTCCTGAACTGTGGGATGCACTCACAACGCGCGTTTGCGACGCAGCCAAGGCGGCATTTCAATACTGTTCCCGCTCGAAAATCCTCGCACCGGTGCACGAGCCGCATTCCAACATCTTCTGCTTTGAGCTTCGGGACCGGCGTGCGACGCGCGCTTCGGATCGCCACCACTGGGCGATCAAGGAAGAGTTGAACGAGAGCGGTTTCGCTTACATCAGCTCGACCGTGCTCGATGGGCGGAGAGTGCTGCGGCTGGTGGTGATGAATCCGAGAACAACCGCAGACGATATCCTCGCGATTTTGCGTCGAGTCGAGGAGCTTGCTGCAACGAGAGTGTAGCGCCGGAAAAATATGCGTCCGCCCCTACACGCCTGCGGAGACTACCTGTCCCGGCGAGCCTACCGGCAGTTCCTGTTCAGCGAGCTGCCGGCGGTAACGCACGTGCCGCCAGCGCGTCATCTCAACCAGCGGCTTCCACACGGGATTCACTAGGTCGTGCTTGATCAGCAGGTGCCAGAAGCGGTTCGACCGCTTGTACAGATATGACATGGCCAGGTACAGCGGTATGGCCTGCCATTGCTCTGGCCTGCGACGCCAGATCGACGCGTGAGAGAACAGGCGCTGGTAAATCCAGGCGTATCCGTGCTCGAGTTCTTCGGGTGCCATGTGCTTTGGGCGGAAGACAGCGTGGCTGGTGTCGTAAAGACTCCAGTCACGGTGCAGGATGCGTCCTTGGCATTCCATCTGACGGAATAGCGGCGTCGCAGGATAGGGCGTAAGGACGTGGAACGTGGCGCACTCCAGGCGGTTCTCCTCGATCCACTCAGCCGTTCGTACAAAGACGTCCTTACGGTCATGGTCGAACCCTAGGACGAATGATCCATTCACCTGGATACCGTAGTCGTGCAGGATGCGCACGCGGCGAGCATAGTCGGAGGTCTTCGGCGTCTTTTTGTGCGAGTCGGAAAGGTTTTCGTCTGAGAGCGACTCGAAGCCGATGAAGACTCCAGTGCAGCCGGCGAGCGCCATGTTGCGAATGAGGCTCGGGTCATCGGTGACATCGATGGTAACGGCCGCGCTCCAGATCTTCTTCAGCGGACGCAGCGCGCTACACAGCGCGTGCAGATAGTCGCGGCGGGAGCCCAGATTATTGTCGATGAAAACCGCATAAGGCTGGTCGTCGGCTTTGAATTCCTCGACAATCTGTTGCGGATGTTTCATGCGATAAGGCATGCGCAAGCCATCGGTCGCGAGATAGCAAAAGCCGCAGCGGTTGTGACATCCGCGGGTGGCGATGAGGCTGGTGGTGGTTAGAAAGTTGCGTCGTGGAAGGATCTCGCGGCGCGGCGCAGGATCCTCGCAATAGTCGTTCTCATAGCTGGCGGCGTATCGCGGCTGGAGGTTGTTCTGCTCTAGGTCGTGCAGGATGCGGGGCCAGAGCTGGACACCGTCACCGAGGGCGAGGGCGTCGGCATGCGGAGCGCATTCTTCCGGACAAGAGAGCACGTGCAGTCCGCCGAGGATTACCTTTGATCCGCGGGCGCGATACCAGTCTGCAAGCTCATACGCGCGTGTCGCGAAGGTCAGATGCACGGTGATACCTACGACCTCTGGCATTGGGCGAAACGGCGGGCGTCCGTCGAGCAGGTTCTCGTCCCAATACTCGACGCGCCAGTGTGCCGGTGTCGTCGCCGCGAAGCTGGTGAGCGCGAGAGAGGGCGTGAGGACATGTTTGCCGAAGCTGGCGTTCGCGTCTTTCGCGTAGAACGGATTAATCAGCAGCGCGTAGCGGCGCTCAATTGGTTCGGAGAGCTGCGAGTGATCGAGCGACGGCGGTTCCAGCATCTCGCGTGGGATCCAGCGCCTGGCAATCGGCTGAAGAAAAGGATCATCTGTCATGACTAGTTGAACTTTATAATACAAAGTACTCTATGTCAACAGATTGGCGGGCGCTCTGCTGCGTCGCGAGGACAAGCAGATTCCTGACGGCGAAGTACGCGTCGGAATGAGAACGCGAGATTTGTGGGGAACGGAAATGAAAGAGGCGTGGAGTTTGCCTTCCACGCCTTTTCTGTATTGACTCTATCCGGCACCGGCCTGCTTGCACGCCGGTAGAGTTCCTAGCTCATGGTAAGTACGACGCGAAACCTGGCTTTGCCGCTGATCATTTGCTTATAGGCATCGGCGGCTTTCTCCAAGGGGTAGCGTTCGATCATCGGGCGGACACCGCTGAAGGCGCTGAACTCGAGTGTGTCCTGCGAATCCCTCGCGGTGCCTGAGGCCCAGCCGCGAATCGATTTGGTGCCGGGGATGAGTTGCAGGGGAGTGACCGAGAGCGACTCCATGCCGGCTCCGATGATCATCAGCGTGCCGTTCGGACCGAGGCCGTCGATGAGGGCGGACATGGACTTGGAATCCGGCGCAGTGGCCAGAACGATGTGCGCGCCGCCCATCTTCTGCAGCGCCTCGGCCGGAGAGCCCGTGTTGGTGTCGATGTAGGTATGTGCGCCGAGTTTCTTCGCCAGAGCTTCCTTATCTCCGCCTCGCCCAATGGCGACGGTATGAAACCCCATCTGGCGCGCGCACTGGATACCGAGGTGCCCGAGCCCGCCTATGCCTTGCACGGCGACGAGATCTCCGGCGCGGGCGCTGGAATTCCTGAGCGCGTTGAAGACGGTAATACCCGCGCAGAGTAGCGGGGCGGCTTCATCGGCTGAGATGTCACCGGGGATCAAGGCAACCGCCTCAGATGGAACCACGACATACTCGGCATAGCCGCCATCGAAATGGATCCCGGTGATCTTTTCGTTCCGGCAGTGAATAAAGTCGCCGCGACGGCAGGGCTCGCACACGAAGCAGTGTCCACCATGCCAGCCCACACCGACGCGCTGTCCCGCCTTCCACTGCGGTACATCGGGCCCTACTTTGTCGATGCGTCCGGCGATTTCGTGTCCGGGGACACGGGGATACTGAATGCCGGGCCAATAGCCTTCTTTGACGAGTTCATCGCTGTGGCAGATGCCGCAGGCTTCGACTTTGATGCGGACCTGACCGCGTCCGGGCTCGGGAGTGGGGCGGTCGACGAACTCGAAATTTCCACCGGGCTTGCTGATCTGGACGGCTTTCATGATTCCTCTCGTACTTCAAAGTCTCAAGGTTTCAGAGTTTCAAATTTTCAAAGTTGGGCTGCGGCTATAGATCGGGTTCGGCTTTAGAGGGATGCAAAGAAAATCCCGAGAGCGTGGCGCGGCGCCGGCTAGAAGTCGGCGTGAGCATGAAAACGCCTCAAGCGGAGATGCCATCAGCTCTGCTTATCACAACTTTGCGATTGCTTCGGCAATGCGGGCGAGCGTGGTTTGCTTGCCCAGGACTTCCAGGGTTTCGAAGAGAGGCGGCGCGTTCTTTCTTCCGCAGACTGCGACGCGAATTGGCTGGAACATCTGGCCGGCTTTTACGCCCACCTCCTGAGCCGCTGCGCGCAGGGCCTGGTCCAGAGGATCGTGCTTGAATTCGACACTGGGCAACACTGCCTGTGCCTTCTGCAGCGCTTTGAGCGCCATGGCTGCGTCACCTTTTTGTGGGATCAGCTCTGCCGAGTCGTATGGCGGCAGTTGATCAACAAAAAAGAAATCCGCGGCCGTGAGCACTTCGCACAGGAACTTGATTCGCTCGCGGATGAGGGGGGTGATCTGCAGCATCCTGGGTGCGCTGACGTTATATCCCGCCTTGTGCACGATCGGCAGCAGGCGGTTGCTCAAGTCTTCGATCGCGAGCCCGCGAATATGCTCGGCATTAAGCCATACCGCCTTGGCATCGAACATCTCTTCGGGCGTGGACGCGGGTTCTTTGAAGTTCACGACCGCGTTCGCCCGATTGATGCCTTCCAGCGAAAAAATGTCGATCAACTCCTGCAGGCTCAACTTCGTGCGGTCGTCTTTGGGCGACCATCCCAGCAGGCAGAGAAAATTGATGAAGGCTTCGGGCAGGAAGCCAGCATCACGATAGGTCGTGACACTCACAACGGGACCGTGGCGGCGCTTGGACAGCTTCGTGCCATCGGGTGCGACCAAGAGGGGAAGATGCGCAAACTGCGGCGGCGTGTAGCCGGCGGCCTCGAAGATCAGGACGTGCTTAAAGGTATTCGAGAGATGGTCCTGGCCGCGGATGATGTGGCTGATCCGCAGGTCGGAATCGTCGGCGCATGATGCCAGATGATACGTCGGGTTGGCGTCGGAGCGCAGAAGCGCGAAGTCTTCGATATCTGCACCGGCCTTCATCTGCTCGCCGTACACGGCATCGGTGAACCGAACCATGTGTCCGCTTTCACGAGGCACGCGGAAGCGCAAAGCAAACGGCTCTCCGGCGGCCGCGCGGCGATCGCTTTCTTCACGCGACATCTCGCGCATACCGGGATTGAAGAGCCAGGTGCCTTGCACGCCCGATTTTTCGCTATCCCCCGTGTGCGCCGGAGTGAAGTCGCGGTAGGCCAGCCCCTTTTCAAAAATCGTCTGAGCCATGTGGCGGTGAAGAGCTCCGCGATCGGACTGCTTGTACTCTTCATCCCAGTCAAGTCCGAGCCACTTCAGGCCTTCAAAAATCGAATTCACCGATGCATCTGTATTTCGTTCGACGTCGGTGTCGTCGAGGCGCAGGATCATGGTGCCGTTATTCCGTCGCGCGTAGAGCCAGTTGAAGATGAATGTGCGGGCGCTGCCAACATGGAGAAATCCGGTGGGCGAGGGCGCGAAACGCACTCGCGGGTTGCCGCTTGCGTTGGAATTCTGGGGATCGGGCATAGGGACGTCGAACTTTCCGATGGTACGGAGCGGCGCTCGCAAGCGTCAAGCGAACCGCCATATCGTTATTCCATACAACTCTGTACTTTAGCGAGGAATCGAAGGGCGGGATTGTACTTAAAACCTATTGTTTTCGGGCGGCTGCTGTGAAAACATTGGGGCACTGTTTCCCCCCGAAACTGTGCCAGGTCGATTGGCCAGAGGTGTCCTTCACGGCCCTATGAACAGTGTCTTCATCACTACCGTCCTGGTCCCCGGATCCGTATCCGTTCTGCTGTTCGCGATTTTTACATACCTGTACGAGCAGAGCCACCAACAATATTTTCGCGCGTGGCAACTGGCCTGGGCTGCATACTCGCTGCACTACGTACTCGACGCGTTTCCGGCATCGTCGGTCGCATTCTTTGTTGGCGAATTGTTCCTGGTCGCAATGGCGCTATGCATCTTCGTGTCCACGCGAATGATGCGCGGTGCGTCGCAGTTCAGGTGGTATGACGGTGCGGTCGCGGCTGTGGGAGTGGTGCTCGCCCTGCTGACGTTGCGCGGACACATCGTGAATGGGACGTTTCGTCCCGATGTGCAGCCTGCAATCCAGCTTGGCATCGGGCTCGCCGCAATTCTGTTGTACTGCTCGCTGATCTTCCTCCTAAACGGCCACAGGCGCGGTTCGCTCGCGTTTCAGGTGCTTGCCATCGCACTCGCAATGTGGGGCGTGCTCATGGGCGTTGGGCAGATTCAGAACCCGGTGATCGAAATGTTCGGCAATGCCCTGCGCCTGTTTGGCCCCGTGCCGCAGATGCTGCTAGGGATCGCGATGGTGATGGTCCTCTTCGAGAACCAGCGAAATGCAGTGCAGGAGAATACCCTTGCACTCTCGACGCTGGGCGTCGATCCGCGGCGGCTCTTGCTGGCGGAGGATCTGAAGCCGAGCATGCAGGCGGCTTTGAATCGTTTGTGCACGGCGCTGAACATGGAGGGCGCCGTCATCGTGATCAGCGAACGGTGGAGGAGTCTTTTACCGTCTGCACAGCAGGGATTCCCCGGCGGCTTCGTGGATTCGCTCGAGACGAGCGGCGCTGGAGACTACATCTGCCAGCTTGCCTATCGCCGGAGCGGAATCCTTACGGTGCACGATTTGGCTGACATGACAGAACCTTTGCCGGTGTCCTCTCCCGGCACGTTCGCCGAGTTCAAGCGGATTATGCAGAGGGCGGGTGTTCGCCACCTGACGGCAGTCAATCTGCAGACGCGCGAAAACAATTTCGGCGTGATCCTGTTTCCACATGCGGAACGCAGGGCATTCGGGTCCTCGGGACCACATCTGATGATTGGGCTGGCACTGCAATTGGGTCTCACGCTCGAGAACTATGTTGTCAGCCACGACGCTCACCGGCGTACGAAAGAATACGAACTCCTGACCGAGATCGGGAAGGCGATCAGCTCGCGTCTTGACCAGGACGAGATTCTGCGAACCATCCAGATTGAGCTGGGGCAGATCTTCGACACCAGCAACTTTTACATTGCTTTCCAGGAAGGAGAAGAAATCCGTTTCGAACTCGAAGTGCGCGATGGCCGCGTGCTGGCAAAACGAACGCGCGAGGTGCGCGATGCTTTTACGGAATATGTAATTCGCAATGGCGAGCCACTGCTCATCCGGTCAGATCTCGAGGCCGCCCGAAAACGCCTGGGAGTTACGCATGTTCCTCAGCGCCCCGCCAAGTGCCTGATTGCTGCTCCCATTTTCATGGGCAACAAGGCCTCAGGGATCATGGTGGCAATGAATCCGAACCGCGAGTTTGTCTTCGAGCAGCGCGACCTTGATGTCATGGTTACGGCCGCAGGACAGGTCTCTGTCGCAGTGGAGAATGCGCGGCTGTTTGCGGATGAGCAGCGGCGCTCGCGGCAACTCGCGTTCCTGAACAACGTTTCGCGGACAGCGATTTCGAGCGATGATCCCGTGCACATGTTGAGCGAGATCGCGGGCGAGATTCAAAAGAACTTCAGCTTCGATCACATCGGGATCGGACTGCTCGATAAAGGCACCAAGGAAGTCGAGATCAAAGCCGAGGCGGGTCTCACACCTCACGCGACGGGTAGGCGCATCCCGCTGGGCACGGGCATTCTGGGCCGAGTCGCGCGTACGGGAGAAAGGGCTCTGGTACAGAATGCGTTGCCGGGAAATATAAACGGCATTCTTCCCGACTCTCGCGCAGTGCTTTGCATCCCGATCACGTATGCCGAAGGGCTGCTGGGTGTACTCAATATTGAGAGCCGTAACGAAAATGCATTCTCGCCGCAGGACGTTTTGATTCTCAACACGCTTGCAGACTTGTTGGCGACGGCATTGCACAACGCATTTGTGTTTCAGAAGCTGCAGCAGCAGTCCATCACCGACGGACTCACCGGCATTAAGACACGGCGCTTCTTCTGGGAGGCACTCTCGGCCGAGTGGAAGCGCGCTTCGCGTTCCGGGCGTCCATTCTCAGTCGTACTGATCGATCTGGACAAGTTCAAGGAAGTGAACGACTCCATGGGACACTTCGAGGGCGATCTGGTGCTCGCGCGTGTCGGACGTCTTCTCGAGCAGAAATCTCGGCAGTCGAACGTGGTGGCGCGATATGGCGGCGATGAGTTCATCGTACTCATGCCGGAAACCGGTGCGGAGCAGGCACAAGTGCTGGCAGAACGCCTGCGGCAGTGGCTCGCGACAGACCCGATGCTCTCGGAGCACCACATCACGGGCAGCTTCGGTGTAGCCAGTTTCCCGATGCACGGGTTCTCGATTGAAGACATCATTCGCGTAGCGGACGCGGGCATGTACGTGTCAAAGCGATCGGGAGGCAATCTGGTTTCGACGGCTCAGGAATTCGTGGAAGGCCAGGATTTCGCGCGCCAGAGGCAACAAATTTCGGCCTATATTGAGGGCTTCCTGCAACGTGAGCGTTCGGGGCCGGAGCAATTGGAGGAACTCATCTCCACGCTGTACAAGCTCTGTTGCGGAGACGATGGCTGTAACTTGCCGCTGCTCAAAGAAGCCATTGAGTCTCTCAGCCGCGCCGCCGAATCGCGCGAGATGCAATCTGCCGGTCACGGCGATCTCGTGGCTCGTTATAGCGAGGTCGTTGGGCGGGCGCTCGGCCTATCGTCCGAGGAAACTGCCGACCTCGTATACGCGGCACGTGTCCACGATGTCGGAAAGATATTTGTCCCGGAACAGATTCTCAATAAGCCCGGGCCGCTCAGTGACGACGAGTTTTTCCAGGTGCGAATGCACGCGCACGTCGGAGCCGAGATCGTGGGCGTGATCCCTCATTCGGCGATGATGCGGGAGGCCATCGAGCATCATCATCAGCGCTTCGATGGCTCGGGATATCCGGATGGCCTGCGTGGCGAGGAGATACCGCTGTGGGCGCGAATCATCGGACTGGCGGACGCGTACGCCAACATGGTTACGGAGCAGTCGTTCTCCACTGCACGTACTCCCGAGCAAGCCTTGGACGAACTGGTGAAAATGAGCGGCACCCGGTTTGACGGAATGCTGGTCAGGCTCCTGCTGCGGGGATTGAAATCGGAGCGAAGTTCTTCCAGCCAGGGAATCTAGCTACAGAATCCGTGACAGGAAATCGCGGACGTCTGTGCCTGCACATGAGGCGGCTGTTCGCCTATGCTGATTTTGCGATAGCCTAGTCAGCTATGTCCGTCCCACTTTCTCTGACTGGTAAGGTCGCATTAATCTCGGGCGGTTCGCGCGGTATTGGAGCCGCAACAGTTCGGATGTTCGCCGCTGCGGGAGCGAAGGTTGCGTTCAGCTACCGCAGTGCGCGGGCGCAAGCCGAAGCGTTGGAACGGGAATGCGGCGAGGGTTCCTGCTTCCCCATTGCTTCGGAGTTGAACACGCCCGATTCCGCTCGCTCGCTGGTCGCAGAGACCGCAAGGCATTTTGGACGGCTCGACATCCTCGTGGCGAATCATGGCGTGTGGCCCGTGGAAGACGTGCCGATCGACAAAATGACGGACGAGCAGTGGCGTTCTACGCTCTCGGCCAATCTCGACGGAGTATTCGGGCTGGTGAAGCACGCAGTCGCGCAAATGAAAGCGCAGCCGACGACGAGCGGTGCGGCCGGACACATTGTCCTGATCAGTTCCACGAGTGGCCAGCGCGGAGAAGCCTTTCACTGCGACTACTCCGCCAGCAAGGGCGCTCTGATCAGCATGACCAAGACTCTCGCCGCCGAATTGGCACGGGCAAGTATTTATGTGAACTGCGTGGCTCCGGGCTGGGTCGATACGGATATGAGTAAAGAGGCCTTGGAGGATCCCAGCAGTGGAGAGGAGATTCGCCGTACGATTCCTATGGGCCGCGTTGGCAAGCCGGAAGAGATTGCCGGACCTGTGCTTTTCTTGTGCACGGAACATGCGGGCTTCATTACCGGGGAGATCTTTAACGTCAACGGTGGCGCGGTTTTGGTGGGCTAATGCCGCCCATGCCAGCCCCAGAAAATCAGGCTAGACAGCTTGCATTTCAGGCTGATTCTGCATCCAAGGGACGAGAGGAGCTTCACGGCTGCGGGCAGAAAGTCCACCAAAAACGCTACAATTCTGATTGCGCGCGCTTACTCCCTCAAACGAAATGAAAGTGTTTCTTTCGATACTGGTTTTGGTGTGCTTGGGCTGGGCACAGGCTCAGACACCGGCCTCCAATTCTGCGCAAAGCGCATCCCAAGCCTCCCCCGAATCATCCGCTTCCGACAGGGCGCCGATGGACAAGGAGGGTCTGCAGAACGCCGCTCAGGCCAAGTCGATCCTTGACCAGGCGATTCAAGCGCTCGGCGGGCAGGCCTACCTAGCGATACGCGACCGCGAGAGCCAGGGACGTGGCTACGGCTTTCATTCTGGTCGTCCCACAGGGGCGGGCGGAGTGTTCTGGAGTTTTTGGGAATTTCCGGACAAAGAGCGCGTCGAACTGACGAAGGAGCGCGATATCGCCCAGCTATACGTCGGGAACAAGGCCTGGGAAATTACGTACAAGGGGCCTCGCCCGATTGAGCAGAAAGATCTCGACGACTATCTGCGGCGGCGGCGATTCTCTCTGGATACCGTGCTGCGAACGTGGGTGAACGATCCCGGTGTGGTGATGCTCTATGAAGGAAATGCCATTGCGGCGCAGCATCCGGCACTGCGCGTCACACTGGTGAATTCGAAGAACGAAAGCGTGTCGCTGTATTTCGATGTCGATACGCACCTGCCGGTCAGGAAGACTTTTGAGTGGCGCGATCCTGTGGACCGCCAGAAAAATCTCGAAGAAGAGATTTACGAAAACTATCGCCAGGTCTCTGGAGTGATGGCGCCATTCAACGTCACGCGGTACTTCAACGGAGACATGACCAGCCAGCGCTTTCTTAATTCGGTGACTATCAATCAGGGACTCGAACCCGCCATGTTCGATCCCAACTCCGGCTATAACCCCAACAAGCCCGCCAAAGGTAGCAAGAAGTAAGGCAGCTTGAATTCCGGCTCACTCGTCGAGGACTCAAAGGCACAATGACACTGTTTGCACTTCAGGTGCGTCCCCGCAATACAGCAGAGCGTGCCAGCTCGCTGTAATCTTCGTATTTCTATCACTTGCATGGTCGCAGAGCTCGGGTATTCCTTCTCAGAGCCAGCGATCGGACACCACGAACTGTGGCTTTTTTGCCACAGACGGATTTCTTATCGAGACGGTACCCTTGTTACATCCCGGTAAATACCTGACCTGCTTTTGATCTCCGAGCAAACAATACGAGCGGCGATTGGTTGCAGTGGCGTCGGGCTGCACAGCGGCGCGCCGGTATCGATGCGAATGCTTCCTGCACCTTCGGGAACGGGAATCGTGTTCCGTCGTACCGATCTCGACGGTTTCGAGATTGAGGCCGTCAGCCGCAACGTCGCCCGAGTCAGCTACGCAACGAGCTTGATGAAGAAGGGGGTCTTGATCTCCACGACTGAGCACGTGTTGTCGGCGATCATCGGAGTAGGAATCGACAACGCCATCATCGAGCTCGATAACCTGGAACTTCCCATTCTCGACGGCAGCGCCAAGCCTTTTGTGGACATGATCCAGAAGGCAGGGATTCGCAAGCAGCGCAAAGCTCGGAAGTATCTGAAGATTCGCCGCGAGTTGGAGCTGCGGGAAGGCAACAAGTTCATCGCGGTGTATCCGTCGAATGGATACTCAGTTTCGTACTCAATCAACTTTCCGCATGCACTGATCGGGAAAGAATCGTTCGAGGTGCAACTCACGAACGGCAGTTATCTGAAGCACATTGCGCCGGCCCGCACATTCGGATCGCGCCAGGACGAGGAGGCGATGCGAAACATGGGACTAATCCGTGGCGCGTCGCGGGAGAATTGCATTGTGCTGACTCGCGATGGCATCGAGAACGGGCCCCTGCGTTATCCCGACGAGTTTGTGCGGCACAAGGTTCTTGATCTCGTGGGAGATCTGGCGCTTTTGGGCAAACAGCTTCTCGGCAGGATCATCGCCGACCGCGCCGGGCACGCCATGCACACGGCCCTGGTTTCGCGCATTCTGCGCGACAAATCGATGTGGGAAGAAGTCACCTATCCAGAGGAAGAAAAGGGCGTTGCTACGAGCTTAGGCGCACAGTCTGCAGCGAGTTCGTCGCTGTAGACCCGTTCCCGAATTTGGCTCCTCGAACTTAGTCTGCAGGCTCGCAGGGAGGACTGGCGGGATCATCCTGATTTTCCGGCTGCTCTCGTAGAAGGCGCTCTAATTCAGCGCGGGTCTGATCGATGACTGCCGCTGCGAATTTCTTCGCCGATTCCTGCCGTTCTCTCGACAGTTCCTTCACCCGCATGTGGAGCAACGGAACGTCGTTCTCGAAATACTCCAGCGTTCTCTGGACTTTTGCGATGCGGAAGCTGTTCGTGGCCATAGAAACTCCCAAGATATGAAAGCTAGCCACGGCTGGATTTGGGCGCAAGTCTAAAGGAAGGTACCCACTGGGAAAGCGCAGCGCTTAGTGGACCTTGTCGGAGTCCGCCGCTGCGATGCGATCTTTGGCTCCTGGGAACTCCTGCTCCATCTGCTCGTCAAGCCAACGCTCAAGCTGTTCCTGGGAGGATTTGGGTACATTGTGGAAACGAAAGCCAGCGAGCCCTTTCATATCATTCCAGGCCACCTCAGCTTCGACTTCCATCCGCAGATTGGATTGAGGCAGTGAAAACTTAAGATGCGGAGTCGCACCCTTGGGCACGGCTTCGTGCAGAATCAGGGCAATGCCACCTTCGCTGATGTTTGTGCTGCTCGCTTTGAGCGTCTTGCCCTCAAGGACCACGTCTACCTGCATCTTCACGGGCTGACGGAAGTAACGGCGGCGCTCCTTGAGCATAAAATTTAGAGCGGCATGGAAACAGCGGGACGCGTTCAGGCTGCTGATCGGCTTCTGGAGAACGAAGTTGGCGCCCATACCGAACGCGTCCTGAGTGGTCGTTCGTTTGCCGTTCAGGACTGCAAATGCCACCGAATTCTTGTTGCTGGGAGTTTGTCGCAGTCCCTGCAACAGGGCAAGGCCGCCGTTGAGGTCGTCACAATCGACGATCACCGCGTCAAACTTGTCTGAAATCAAAATATCGGCGCCTGCGCGTGCCTCGTGGCAGATTTCAACATCGATCGACAGCTTCTCGAGGGTCGGGCGTAATACTCGAACAAGGTCCGGGTCCTTGCTTAGAAGCAGCGACTCCAACGTCATACCCGAATTCTAGGGGAGCAACGCCGTACACGATAGTGACCAAGGTGTCAGACCCTGTGCTAGGCAAAAAGCGAATCGGATTCGCGTTAAAACTGGCTAAAGGCACCACTTGCATTTGTTCGCGTGTTGCGCGCGGAGTAAGAATAGACAGGCCGAATGCCTACTGCTTACCTGTCGCTCGGGTCCAATATGGGAAACGGTCAGGCGCATCTTCGCGATGCGATCGCGCAGCTTGGAAGCCACGGCGAGGTGAGTGCGATTTCATCTTGTTATGAAACGGAGCCGGTGGAGTTCACTGAGCAGGATTGGTTTCTAAACTGCGCCGTGGCGCTTGAAACCGACGAAAGTCCGTCGCAGCTAATGGCTTCTTTGCTACAGATCGAAGAAAATTTGGGCCGGCGAAGGGTGCAGCAGAAAGGCCCACGCACCATCGACATCGATATCCTGCTGTTTGGCGACCTGATAGTAAATACGCCCGAGTTGACGATTCCGCATCCCGGGATGGCGAAGCGGAGGTTTGTGCTTCAGCCGCTGGCCGAAATCGCGCCCGATCTGCGTCATCCGCTGCTGGGCAAGACTGCACAGGAAATGCTCAATAGTCTTCCTCCGGGACAGGTGGTACGAAAAACGCACGCACGGATCTTCACGGATAACAATTCGTAGTCCAGAGAGAATTTGCAGGTCTACGGCTGATACTACGGCAGAATGATGCGGCTGCCGGCCTCTTGCGGCGCGACCACCACCGACTCTTTCTCTGGAAATTGAGCGAAAACAAATTCTACAAAGGCTCGCGACTTCGGGCGTCCGGACGTCCTTCCGTATCCGAGCCGCAACAGGAATACGAGCGCTTTCAGGACGTCGGATTGGCGCAGAGTGGAATGGCCGACATGCTGCTGTTCGGCCGCGCGGTATTCCTTCACCATGGCCTCGACTTCCGCTGCAACACTGCGCCGCGAGTCTGATGTGAGCGGCTCTTCATAGTGCAATCCAGAACTCAGGCGGCGTTCGTAGCTCTGCGCAAGCATGGACAGCGCTGCGATCAGATCCTGATCGTTTACGCTGCGGTCGGCACGCGCCGATTTTGCCAGAGCATACGTCAGTCCCATCAGCAAATGTTCCTTCTCATACATAAACTGATCTGAGACCTCGACCTGCAGAAACAATCCGGCGGGATCGATCTGGTCGGCCGGACGCGGCCTCTCATGTTCGCGGGCCTGCCGCAGGTACGGGCAATCGAGCGGGCAATCGAGACTGACTTCGCGCTGCTCACCGCAACATTGCGGACAGATTCGCCCGTGCACGGCGGGACAAAAACGCTTCTCTTTCCGGATTTCACAGATAGCGCAGCTCAAATATCGCTCCTGATTTCATTATTGCATCTGAGTCCGATTGGGGATTCAGAATGTAGAGTTCGGATCCAGCAATGCATTCCGTTGCGTGCGCAAAACTTACAACCTGAAATCTTGAATCCGAAATCGTCGCCAGAGCCCATAAAATGGGTGCTTGGCAGACGGACGTCATGACAAACCCTGTAAAAATGCCCCTCCAAGCGTACCTGAATTGTAAAACCCGCGTAGAATAAGGTGTTTTTCCACAGCCTCAGGGGTATAAGATGGCCCCTGCTGGTATTAAACCGATTTTTACGAGGAGGAAGTATGGCTGCAGGTCTGACCAAAACACAACTCATCCGGCAACTGGCTGAGAAGACTGAGATCCCGAACAAAACCGCGGCGGCGTTTCTCGAGGCTCTCTCGGACACCGCTATCAAAGAAACCAAGAAGAATGGCATTTTCGTCGTCCCAGGTCTGGGCCGCCTGGTGAAGGCGCACCGCAAAGCCCGCGTGGGCCGCAATCCGCAGACTGGCGAGCCGATTCAGATCAAGGCGAAGACCGTCGTGAAGTTCCGCGTTGCCAAGGCCGCGAAGGACGCGATCGCCCCCAAGAAGTAGCTTTGATTTCTGATTAGAATTGAAGGCCGGCTGCGTGCCGGCCTTTCTTCTTTGGACATGCTCAACTGGATCGTCATCGGAATCGGCGACATCGCCACCCGCAGAGTTATCCCCGCAATTCAATCGGAACCGCGGAGCCAGTTGCACGGGCTCGTAACACGCGATCCAGCCAAGGCTGCGCCTTACAGCACGCGCGCGTATCAGAACCTGGACGAAGCTCTGAAGGATGCCGCAGTCGACGTGGTTTACGTCGGCACGCCCGTGTTTCTTCACGCGCCCCAGACAATTCAGGCGTTGCGTGCGGGAAAGCACGTGCTCTGCGAAAAGCCGATGGCGATGAACGAAGCCGAAGCCCGTGCAATGGTCGAGGCCGGCGAGAAGAGCGGAAAGCCGTTTGCCGTTGCGTATTACCGGCGCTGCTACCCAAAAGTGCAGAGGGCGAAAGAACTCATTGCGGCGGGAGCAATCGGCAAGCCCGTATCTGCCGAACTGACCAATCACATGTGGTTCGACGGAACCGGCAGCCGGAGTTGGCTGGTCGATCCCGCCAAAGCGGGAGGCGGACCGCTCTTCGACGTTGCCTCGCACCGTATCGACGTCTTGAATTTTCTGTTTGGCCAGCCGGTGACTGTCACCGCCCAGCTCTCCAACGTCCTTCATCACTATGCGGTGGAAGACAATGCGACTGTGCTGATCGAGTATGAAAATGGCGTGCGCGGCGTGGTGGATGTTCGCTGGCACTCGCATGTAAATCGCGATGAGTGCCGCATTCGCGGTACGGATGGCGAAATCGAGATGTCTCCGCTGAACGGCCCCGATCTTATCTATCCAGGCGGGCACGAGAATTTGCCAGCTCACGAGAATCTGCATTACCCCATGATTGAAAACTTCGTGGACGCGGTTGAAGGAACGGCGCGGCTACTCGCAAGCGGAGAATCTTCATACTGGACGGACTGGGTCACGGAACAGGTGAGACCGAAGTAGCGGCAGGCGCTCATTTGCCGTAGTCATTCTTCACCACCTCGCCGCCCTTCATCACAAACTTCACCCGCTCCAGAGTCGTCACGTCCTTCACAGGATCTCCATCCACTGCAATGATGTCGGCCCAAGCTCCCGCCTCAAGCGTTCCGACCTTCCCGGACCATCCCAGCAGGTCGGCTCCGTTCAACGTCGCCGACTGAATCGCTTGCAGCGGAGTCAAGCCCAGCCTCACCATTACCGCGAACTCGTGAGCATTCATGCCGTGCGGATATACCGCCGCGTCGGTGCCGAATGCAACCTTGAGCCCGCTGGCGAATGCATGCGCGATGTTCTTGCGCGCCGCCGGAATCACCGCCTTCGCCTTCGCCAGCAATGGTGGAGGCAGATGGGTCAGTCCTGCATTGTCGATCATCCAGTCGCCGAGATAGAGCGTTGGAACCAGATACGTTCCGTGCTCCTTCATTACTGCGATCGCGGCGTCATCGATGTACGATCCGTGCTCGATCGAATCGACTCCGGCCTCGGCGGCCCACCGGATCCCTTCCGCTCCGTGGGCATGCGCCGCGACCTTGCGTCCCAAGCGGTGCGCATCCGCGACAATCGCCTTCATCTCTTCGAGCGTGTACTGCGAGTGCTGCGGGTCGTCGCCCAGAGAAAGCACACCTCCGGTGGCGCATACCTTGATCACATCCGCGCCGTACTTGATGTTCTCTCGAACCTTATGCTGGACCGCCGCCACGCCATCAGCCACGCCGTCATCCGTCGCGTGATATTCGAATGGCAGCATATTGTTGTCGCAGTGCCCGCCCGTGATGCCTAGCGCAGGGCCGCTTACGAGCAGGCGCGGCCCGGGGACATCTCCGGCATTGATCGCATCGCGCAGGGCGACATCCGTAAAATTCCCAGCACCGACGTTTCGAACGGTCGTGAAGCCCGCGAGCAGCGTTGTGTGCGCGTTCTTCGCCCCGATCAGCGCCTCTCGCGGCACGGAAATCGCCAGCGTCTCGTAGCCGAACTGCGGATTCATAGTCAGGTGCGTGTGCGCATCGATCAGCCCAGGGAGAATCGTCGCATTGGGAAGGTCGATGCGCACGGCATCTTGGGGAACGTGCGCACTAGCCGATGGTCCCGCGCTGACAATCTTTCCTTCGTTAATGACGATCGTCTGGTCAGACAGCATTTTGCCGGACTTCACATCAAGCATGTGCCCCGCGTGCACGACAATTTGGCGCGGCGTCTGAGCCATTCCCACGCTCGCAAAGCACAACAGAGCCAGCACACATACGGCTTTCAACGCTCTCTTCATCGTGATTCCCTCATTGTTGGATGGCACCGGGCCTGTGGCATCTACACGCGGCGCTTATCGAATCCCCAGACTGTTCCCGCATCGGCAGCAAAGAAGATTGCAAGCAGCAATATCAGAGGCAGCGTGTCCAGCCGCGAGCCGAAGTACCGCCATATTGGCGCGCTGTGCCCTACATCCCACCATGCCGCGAACGTCAGATTCAGCAGGAAGAGAATACCGAGAATGCACGCTGGACGCACCCAGAACCCGACCAGCAGCGAGATTCCAATCAGCAACTCGATTACGCCGACGGCATATCCGAAAAAAACTGCGTGCGGCAACACAAGTCCCGACAACACTGGACGGTAGAAACTCACGGCAGTGCTGCTGATGTAATCGCGCAGATAGTTTTGAAATCCGCCGTGCGCGAACCCCGGTCCTGCGACCTTGTATTCGCCGAACAGCAAAAAGAAAACGGACGTTGCAATCCGGGTGGCAGCAATCGTCCGTGATAAGGAGGTTGGATTCGTGCGTTCTATTTGGTCTAGCCTCCGGGCCCATCATTGGACACATACTGTTCCAGGGAATCCAATTGATGGCTCAGGTCATCGACACGCCACTCAAGCAGGTTGCGGATAGAAAGAATTCCCAGCAGTTTTCCGTGATCATCGGCAACCGGCAGATGCCGGAAATGGCGCTCCAGCATAGTGCTGAGTGCCTCTCCTGGTCCGGTACCAAATGTCGCCATTTCCACCGGCGTCGTCATCAACTGGCGCACCAAGGTGGTATGCGGATCTAACCGGCTGAGCGACATCTTGCGCAGCATGTCGCGCTCGGTGAAGATTCCCGCAACACGGAACTGATCGTCTACGATTGCGACAGCTCCGACGTGGTGGTCAAGCATCTTGTTGACGGCATCGGCGACGGTCGCATCGAGGCCCACTGCAGCAATCTCGCGATCGCAAAGTTCCAGCACGCTCATGGGCACCTCCTCCGGTTGGCTGAAACCCAGAACCGGATTCGACGGGTGAAATTGGACTGAGGCATTATGCTCACGGCGGAGGGGAAGTCAAGCAATTTATGTGATTCGTGTAGAGAAATTCAAGAATAAACATTAAGGTCAGAAAGTAATACCCAAGGAATCTCAGGCCCAGAACTCCTCCTGGACCTCTCTGCCTTCGCGGGTTGATGCACTGCTGTTTTCGCTGCCTACTTCGACTGGAACACCTGACCATTCTTCATCACGAACTGGACAGATGCGAGCGCCTTGATGTCTTGCAGAGGATCGCCGCCCACAGCGATGACGTCGGCATAGGCGCCCGGCGCAATCACGCCGATTTTTCCTTCCATATCGAGCATCACAGCAGCGCGGGAAGTGGCGCTCTGGATGACGTCCATCGGCGGCATGCCGAACTCGACCATACGAGGAAATTCTTGCGCGATCGGCTCCGTCCATGGAATTCCTCCCATGTCGGTGCCGAATACAACCTTGACCCGCGATTTTAGAGCCTTCTTGAATGAGACTTCATGGGCCGACGCGCGCAATCTGTCGCGCCTTCCGTCAGGTGTGTCAGCCGGCGCCCAGTCGGTGTAATACACGCTCAGCGTCGGGACGTACCACGTTCCTTGCTTGAGCATTTGCGTGATCGCGGCATCGTCGAGATCAAGACCGTGTTCAATCGAATCGCATCCGCCGTCAAGCGCCCGGTGAAGTCCGACCCCGCTATACGCATGGCAAGCGACCTTCTTGCCCCAGCCGTGTGTCTCGTCGACAATGGCGCGGAGCTCTTCGACCGTGAGAGTCGGCTGCGACACGAGTTCGCCGTTCTTGCCGACCCAGGAGCGGTGAGTCATGTAAACCTTGATCCAGTCGGCTCCGTGGTCCAGTTGCTCGCGGGCCGCTTTGCGAGCCTCCACGGGTCCATCGACGATCTGAGCGCCCTTGGGCATGTCGAGTTCAGGCGCGTAGCCTTCGAGCGGATATCCGCCGGTGGTCGAGATAGCCCGCGTCGAAACCACAAGCCGCGGCCCCGGAATGTACCCTCGCTCAATCGCTTGCTTGATCCCAATGTCGCCGTAACCGGCACCTTCGGTCTCCACGTCGCGAAGCGTGGTGAATCCCTGTTCCAGTGCTCGCCGTGCAGCGACGGTAGCTCGCGCTGCACGCAGAGCCAACGGAGCGTTCAGGATGTTGGCGTCGTAGCCGCCCTGGGCGGGATCTTCTCCCTGCAGAAAGATGTGGGTGTGCGAGTCGATCAGACCAGGCAGCACCGTCGCCTTCGACAAATCAATGACTGCAGCACCTTCCGGAATCCTGGCCGCTGACGCATCGGACACGCTCTCAATGACATTTCCGCGGATCACGATGACCTGGTCGCGTTTCGGCTTCTCGGACTTGCCGTCGATCAAGGTTCCGGCCCGTATTACGGTGGCCCGAGCTGCGCCAGGGTTTTGCCCAGCGGCTCCAAGGCACAGCACCAACCCGGCAACAGTCATCATCAACAACTTCTTCATTCGTTCCTCCGGAGCGATGAAAGTATCATCCGATCACAGCATCCGCTTCGATCTCGACCAGGATCTCCGGCGAGATAAGCGCGCTTACCTGCACCATGGAAGTCGCCGGACGAATCCCGCTGAAATATTCTCCGTGCGCTCGACCGACTTTTTCCCAGTCTTCGATGTCGACCACATACATCCGCGTGCGCACGACATCTTTCATGCTGGCGCCGGCTTTCTGAAGTGCGCTCTCAATGTTCTTTAGTGTCTGGATCGCTTGCGCATAAACGTCGCCGGTGCCGACGATGTTTCCGTCTGAACCGGTGGCCGTCGTGCCCGACACATGCACGTACGAGCCGACTTTCACCGCACGAGAGTAACCAACAATCGGCTCCCACGCAGTGCCACTCGCAATGTTCTGCCTTTCCATTCCGTGCCTCCGTAGAGCGGCAATTCTACCGTGCAGCGGCTGAGTTCGCGCAAGGTTTAGCAGCCACTATTACTGAGTGCCAGCAAAATACAGGCAGTTCCCCCGTCATCATCTTGGCGCGGCGCACTTTTCCTACCAGATTGTTCGCACAACTCGCGCGTAATCTCGCCCCTTCTAACGAATTAGGAAAACGAATCTTGCCGATAAACAAAAGTCACTTGCGTTCAGACAACAATCTGGAGTATCTAGTCACGCATGTGGCTGAAACTCCGACTTCGGCGCGGGGTTCAGGGGGCCTAGAAAAATGATTCCGGAATCGCATCCATTACAACAGCTGTTCCAGGACCTTGTGGGACGTCATTACGCAGAAGAAATCGGGATTCGCGACCCGCAAATCGTCGCGTACGTATCGCACCTGCTGGCAGAGTTCTGCGATACCGAACAGCTGTACAAGGTTCGGGATGCGGCTAATCGCCCGCTCGATGATGTCGGTGAGATGCTGCTGGAATCGGACCCGATCTACGGTCCCGCGCCCTCGTTCGATCGCGAACGCCAGGTCCGAAAGCACATCGGCGACTATGCTTTGTTTTTCGCCGGGATGTTCCCGGAAAGCATCAACCGCTTCCGGCTGCGGCGGCAGCGGCTTGAGAATTTTATCGACTGGGTGAAAGCCGGCAAAGAAAGCTACTATATCGTTTCGAAGTTCGAGCACTTCGAGTACGCCAAAGTTGCGCCTCTGTTCGCCACTCTCTCCAAGAACTTTGAAGGATGTGTCTTCGGCCTCAACATGGTGAAGAACGATCTGCAGGAAATGCAGCACCCCATCGTACGACGGAATGACGAGCTGATCATGTAAGCGATTTTAGATTGAAGATTGGGGATTTCAGATCGGATATTCAGATTGCGGGTTCATTCGAGTTTCGTCACCATTTAATCTGAAATCGAAATCTTAAATCGGGGTTACACTCGCAAGTCGCCCGCATTGGCCAGCCGGTAGAAGCTCAGCGCGGCACTTCCCTGAGCGAGGTGCCGAAATCTACGCAGGGCTCCGAACTCTTCTCCCGGATCGAATCTCTTCTCATGCTCCGCGATCACCACCGACATCGCCCAGATCAGGGAAGAATCCCCCAAGGCGCGGAGCGTGTCCCGGTATGCATCTCTCATGCGATATGGAGGATCAATAAACACCACATCTGCGACTACCTTGTCGCGCTCCATGCGCCAGAAGACGCGCTGCATGTCGTCCTGCATGATCTTGTATCCATCTTGCGTGCCAAGGCTCTGAAGATTTCTGCCAATCAGTTCCGCGGCTGGCTTTGAGTTCTCGACGAAGTACACCTCTTTCGCCCCGCGGCTCAAGGCCTCAATTCCCACGGCCCCTGTGCCGGCAAACAGATCGAGCCAGACGCTGCCCTCCAAGGCAGCAGGGTTGCCCGCCGTGAGGACATTGAACAGAGTTTCCCTCAGGCGATCTGAAGTCGGACGAGTATCCATGCCTGCTAACGACTGCAGGGTTCGGCTCCGATATTTGCCGGCAATTACTCGCATGTCCGCCTGAGTGCCCAGTCACTATATTCGTGCATGTAGAATAAAAGCAGCAATTCCCATATGCGAAGCTGGTCCATTCCTATCGGGCGCCTGTTTGGCGTCGATGTTCGTCTTCACCTTACGTTCCTGATCCTGCCGCTGTTTACGTATTGGATGGAGTACCGTGTGCGACAGGGATCGGCAAACGGACCTCGGGACCTGGCCTTGGCCGGGATCATCCTAGCGTGCGTGGGACTACACGAATGCGGGCACATGCTTTCGGCCCGACGCGCTGGGATCATTCCAAAGGCTGTCGTTCTGCTTCCCTTGACCGGTGTCGCACTGTATGACGATTCGAGAACCGACAGGTCGGGCGCGTGGAAGCGCGAAATCAATCTCGCCATGATCGGTCCGCTCGTCAGCATTGCTCTCGCCGGGCTCTCGGCAGCAGCCGTGACGATTGCGGCGCCAAACGTGGATTTGTGGAAATGGCCTTTGCTGACTGCCTCGAACCTGCCGCGGAGCATCATCGGTGCTAACTTCTATATAGCCGCCCTCAATCTCTTGCCCGCCTACCCTCTCGATGGAGGACGCGTCTTACGAGCCCTTTTCTCCCGCAGCATTGATGTCGCTTCTGCCACGCAGCGAGCCGTCTCCATCAGCACAGCCATCGCGTTAGTTCTGATTTTCGCCGGACCGTTTAGCAATAGCTGGCTCACGATGGTCGGCGTCATCATTTTCTCCGCGGCGCAACTAGAAGAACGCGCGCTGGTATTTCAGTCGGTGCTCGAAAATGTCCGCCTGGAAGAGGTCATGCTCACAGATTTTGCGACGCTATCTCCAGCCGACACCCTCGAAGATGCGCTGAACAAAGCGGTGCACTCCTTGCAGGATGATTTCCCTGTCGTGCGCGGTGGAGATATGGTGGGAGTCATCTCAAAAGCGCGCATCCTCGACGCTTTACGCGCTGAGGGTAACGGCTACATCCAGGCCGTGATGAACAAGATTTTCGAAGTGTCCATGCGCAACGAGTCGCTGAGTTCCGCATTCCGGAAGCTCACAGCACGCAGCTCAAGCATTATCCCCGTGGTTGAAGATGAGCGGCTAGTAGGAATCGTGACGCTGCAAAACTTGATGCACTCGATGTCGCTGCTGGCGGAGAGCAGGAAATTGCGCAGGGACAGCCAAAAATCGTAAGAAGTATGTCAGATCGCTGATCGAAGATCGCAGATGCACACCAGCAGTTTTGATTTCAATCTGCAATCTGCAATCTGAAATCTACAATCTGCGAGCGTTTTAAAACAGCTGTACCGCCTTGGCCCTTTGCACGGCCGGAATCTCCCGCAATCTCATCAGCACCGCATCCGGTACACAGCCATCGACGTGCACGACTGCGATCGCTTCTCGATGCTGGTCGGAGGTTTCCGCGCTGCGCCGTCCCAATGAGAAGTCCGCGATATTGATTGACTCTTCTCCGAGAATCGTCCCCACTTTGCCGATCACGCCCGGCACATCGCGATTGCGCATGTAGATCAGATTACGTTCGAGAGGCGCTTCGACGTCGATTCCGTCCACGTGCAGCAACCGCGGAGCCTCTCCGTGCAGCACCGCGCCTTTGACCATGTGCTCTTCAGTCGCGCTCTTCAGGAAAATGGACAGAACACTGCCCGCTCCTCCGGTGGAACTCTTCGGCTTGTGCGACTCGAGCACCTTGAGGCCGCGTTCGTGCGCAATGGTCGCCGCGTTCACAAGGTTCGCTTTTTCCTCAAGCGCCTGGTTGAGAATTCCCTTGATCGCCCCGTTGCGGATCAACTCCGTCTTCCATTCGGCGATGTGCCCGCTGTAGCGAATCGAGATTTCCTCCAGGGATCCTTCCGAAACCTGCGCCAGGAACGCGCCCATACGCTCCGCCAAAATGATGTATGGCTGCATCGTCGCATATTCTTCCGCGGAAACTGACGGCACGTTCACTGCGTTCTGGATTACTCCGTGTTTCAGGTATTCCTTGACCTGCTGTGCGATCTGCACGCCGACGGCTTCCTGCGCCTCTTGAGTCGAGCCTCCGACGTGCGGGGTGAGAATGACATTCGACAGCGGCAGCAGGGGCGAGTTCTTTGGAGGCTCCTCTGTGAATACATCAATGGCAGCCGCGGCGACTTGGCCCGATTGCAACGCCTTCGCGAGATCGGCTTCATTCACCAGTTCACCGCGCGCACAATTCACGAGGCGGACGCCCTTTTTCATCCGCGCGATCGATGATTCGTTGATCATCCCCGAGGTCTGCGGAGTCAGCCCAACATGCAGCGTGATGTAATCGGCCAGCCCGTAAACCTCCTCGAGACTCGCCAGCCGGATTCCCTGTTCCTTTGCGACCGACACGGACACGAACGGATCGTGACCGACCAATTCCATCCCGAATGCTCGTGCCCGCCGTGCCACTTCCATGCCGATGCGGCCAAGGCCGACGACTCCGAGGGTCTTGCCACGCAGCTCCGTGCCCAGCAGAGATTTCTTCTCCCATTTGCCGGCGTGCATGAGTGCATCGGCTCGGCACAAATGTCGCGCCATCGCCAGCATCATTCCCAAGGTCTGCTCGGCCACGGCAACTGCGTTGGCGCCGGGCGTATTCATCACGGCGATACCCTTGTGGGTTGCGGCGTCCAGATCGATGTTGTCGACGCCAACGCCGGCGCGTCCAATCACGCGCAGTTTATTCGCGTGCTGCAGCAGCTTGGCATCGGCCTGCACCGCGGAGCGCACGATCAGTGCATCCGCGGTCTCAAGGTGCTCCGCCAGTTTTCCATCGAGTTGGTCGGCGGTCAGGACGGTCCAATCCGGTTCCTGCAATTGAGCCACAGCCGATGATGAGATTTTTTCAGCGACGATAATCTTCAAGGATGATTCCCTTCCACCACTTCGAACTGATGACAATGTCAAGAACGACAGCGAATCCACAGACAACAATTGACTGGAATGTAACAGGCGTCTGACACGCCGAATCCCGCCAATTCGTAGTCTTCAACCATGGGCACGAGCCCATAGGGGGTATTTATGAACGTCAGTAAAGCGTTGTTTCCAGTGTTACTCCTGGCGACCGCCATGGGCTGCGGTTATTCCAAACCATCGGCCATGACTGCAATGCCGGCCATCAACCAATTGAGCCCGCCGAGCACGACGGCGGGAAGCCCGCAGTTCCAGCTCGAAGTGGATGGCGCAAACTTCTCAGCAAATGCCGTCGTGAACTTCAATGGCGTGGCCCAAGCCACGACCTTCGTTAGCGGCGGAAAACTCGAAGCTACGGTTCCATCGACTGCAATCTTGAACACTGGTACGATCCCGGTTACGGTGACGAACCCTGCTTCTACAGGACGCTACACCACACCTGCGAGTACCTCAGCACCGAGGGATTTCACCGTCGAGTAAACCATCGCTAAGGAACTCAGGCGCTCACCAGTCTGTTCGACAATGTGCGGGCGTACACCTGCTGTGCTGCCCGCACGGCTGCGCCATATTCCACATCGTGATCGGTCACGCGAGCCAGCACATGCTCCAGAGCGCCCAGAATTCCGATCGTGTCGAGATAGTCGTAGTAGCCGATGTGAGCGATCCGGAAGAGCTTGCCCTTCATCTCTCCCTGGCCATTCGCGACAACCGCATCAAAGGATTCACGGAACTCCTTCACGATCTTTCCTGAATCGAGCCCGTCGGGCGATGTGATCGCAGTCAGCGCCGCCGCAGGCGATGATGCATATAGCTTGAGCCCGAGAGCCTTCGCTCCGGCGCGCGTCATCTCGGCACAGAGTTCGGCGTTGTTCACCAGTTCCTCGCGTCCTTTGACGAGATCGCCCTTGCCCATGGCTCGAATGTAATCGAGTGCTGCGCCCAGCGCCGCAAACAAGGATGTCGCGGGGGTGTATGCCGACTCACCCTTCGCAGCGGACTTGCGTTCCTTGCGCAGATCGAAGTAGTAGCGCGGAGAAGTGGTCGAATCCATTTGCTTCCAGGCCCGCTCGCTCACAGCGCAATACGCAAGCCCTGGAGGCATCATCAGAGCTTTCTGCGATCCGCCGATGATCACGTCTACGCCCCAGGAGTCAACATCGAGGTGAGTCGTTCCCAGGCCGGTGATCGCGTCCACGACCAGCAGCGTGTCGTTACCCTGAGCGCGGACGATTTTGGCTATGCTTTGCACATCGTGTCTTGCGCCCGTCGAACTCTCCGTCGCCTGCACGAACACAGCGCGAATATCGGGCTTCACGCGTGCGCGGATCTCGGCCAGCGAGAAAGTCTCTCCATAGGGCACGCTCAGCACGTCCACGTTGCAGCCGAAGGCCTTCGCCAGCCCGGTCCAGCGCTCGCCGAACTTCCCCGCGGTCAGCACAAGGATTTTGTCCCCGGGCGATGTCAGATTCGAGACTGAGGCCTCCATGACGCCGGTACCCGAACAAGCCAGCACTAGAACGTCATTCTTTGTGCCAATGAAATCCTTCATGTCGGCTAGCACGCGCTGAAATAATGCCCTGAAATCCGCCGTCCGATGGTGCGCCGTAAACGATGCCATCGCCGTTTGTGCCGCAGGCAGCAGCGGCGTCGGCCCGGGAGTAAAAAGACGATTCTTATGCAGCATTGGCTGAGTCCTTATGGATGGAATGGCCTAATAGTTTATAGGAACAGACCGCCCAGAGCACCTTTTGGAGGAAACACACTCTACGAGAATTGACTCTCTACAGTGATCGGGGTCACATCGCTCAATTTAAGAGTGCGTCCATTCCAGCGTGTTCGCTAAGGCCCGTGGTCCGCAGCGGACCCGCGTGTTGGCAAAGGCGGAAGTACCGTTCATACGGACGGTGTAAAATTCCTGAACTCTTCAAATACGCACGAGGTCTGGGATGAAATTCACGTTGCTTCTCATCGGATCCGCATTGGCTTTGGCGCTCCCCGGTGTCTCACAGACGCAAACTTTCCCCACTTCCGCTGGCGCGGTCAAAATCACACCGCTCAATCACGCCAGTACGCTGATCGAGGCGGGCGGCAAGACGACCTATCTCGATCCGGCCAAGCCAGCGAACCTCACCGGTCCCAAGGCCGACCTCATCCTGATCACCGACATCCATGGCGATCACATGGATCCCGACTCGATCAAAGCGATCAGCAAGAGCGACACGGAGATCTTCGCCCCGCACGCCGTCGTGCAAACCGTGACCACAGCGAAGCCCATCGCGAACGGCGAGACGAAGACCTGGCAAGCATGGACCATCGAGGCAATCCCGGCCTACAACGTCAAGCGCGGTCCTGCTCCTGGAAAACTCTTCCACGACAAAGGCCGCGGTAACGGCTATGTCCTCACCTATGGCGGAAAACGTTTCTATTTCTCTGGAGACACAGAAGGCGTGCCGGAGATGCGCGCCCTGACGAACATCGACGTGGCCTTCGTCTGCATGAACCTGCCCTACACCATGCCGCCCGAAGAAGCTGCGGATGCCGTAAAAGCATTCCACCCCAAGGTCGTCATCCCGTACCACTATCGCGGATCAGATCTGGCCGTCTTTCAGAAGGCTCTGCAAGGAACCGGAATTGAAGTGCGCCTGCTCGAGTGGTACCCGAAATAGGATGCGGGAACAGCCGCCATCGTCTGTGTTCGAGCGAACGATCGAGTTCCGATCGTCAGGCTTTAAATATCTCCTCCAGCGGCTTCCGGAATAACTTGGCAATTTTGAATGCCAGCGGCAAGCTCGGATCATACTTCTCCGTCTCGATCGCATTCACCGTCTGCCGTGAAACGCCCAATTTTTCGGCAAGATCGGCCTGAGTCCAGGAAAACTGCGCGCGCAGGTCGCGGACGTAGTTCTTCACTGGTAGCTCCGCTTGGCGATCCCCACGCCGATTCCCCACAAGAAGATCAACAGTGGCGCCCCCCAACTCACATCGAATCGGGGCAGCCCAGCATTCTGCTGAAAAGCCCAGGTGAGTGTGATCAGGCACGTCCCAAGAAAGCTGAAAGCCACGGCCTCGAACTGAATGCGCCGCTGAAGCTCGTCGAGGCCCTGGAAATAACGAAGAAACGCCCACAGTGCGAATGCGGACGGAATGATTGCAAGAAATGCCAGCGCGTAGCCGAGCGCAGTATGCTCATGTCCGCGCAAGAGCCGAATGGAAAGCGGCACCGTCAGCGTATACGCCGCCATCGCGCCCAAGAAATCCTTCAGATATCGTTTGCCGTTCGAATCCATCGAAGTTCTCCGCGTCAAGTTTCCCTGACACAAACGAATGTAAAGCGCGCTTGACACACTGTCAAGCTTTCCCGCGACGTCACGGTAAAGCAAGCATGCGAACACACCCGCCGCGAACGGCGCCGATCACCCGGCTAGCCAAACAAGCCAATGTTTCACAAAAGGTGCAGACATTTCCTTCGTGCACTTTAGTGCCCTTGGTGGTGAAATGCGTCAGATTGCTCTTGCGATTGCGCGTCTTCGCATTTCGTTCTACCATCCGAAGCAGTGCCCAAGCCCAATGCAAATCCTGGGGACCCCGATCGCGAGCGCCTCGTCTCGGCCGCTCCAGTGGGCGACGATTCGTCGTTCGAGCTGAAGCTTCGCCCGCAAAAACTGTCGGAGTTCATCGGCCAGAAAAAAGTAAAAGAAAATCTGCACGTCGCCATTCAAGCTGCCAAGTCGCGCGGCGAAGCCATGGACCACGTCCTCCTTTACGGTCCTCCCGGTCTAGGTAAGACGACGCTGGCCAACATCATTGCGAATGAGCTAGGCGTTCACTTTCAGCCGACTGCCGCGCCGCTCTTGCAGATCAAAGGCGATCTGACGGCGATCATCACCAACCTGCAAGACAAGCAGGTCCTGTTCGTCGACGAAATTCACCGCCTGCAGCCGGTCCTCGAAGAGCTACTCTATTCGGCGCTCGAAGACTACAAGCTCGACATCATCATTGGACAAGGCCCGTCCGCCCGCACCCACACACTGGAAGTGAAGCCGTTCACTTTCATCGGTGCAACCACGCGAGCTGGCCTGATTTCGGCGCCTTTGCGGTCGCGATTTGGAATCGTGCTGCGCCTGGAGTTCTACACTCCAGCGGATCTGCAGGTCATCGTGGAGCGCTCTGCCGAGATCCTCGGAGTCGAAATCGATCAGGCGGGCGCGAAAGAAATCGCGAGCCGCTCCCGAGGAACACCCCGTATCGTCAACCGCCTGTTGCGCCGCGTGCGCGACTACGCTCAGGTCCGAGGCGCAGGCAAAATCGATGAACCGACCGCGAAAGCCGCCCTCGAGATGCTCGAAGTCGATCACTACGGCTTCGACGAGGTCGATCGCCGCCTGCTCCTAACGATTATTGAGAAGTACCAGGGCGGACCGGTAGGCGTGAACACGCTCGCTGCAGTCCTGGCCGAAGAACCTGACGCCATCGAAGAGATTTACGAACCGTTTCTCATGCAGATCGGCTTTTTAGACCGAACCCAGCGCGGTCGTGTCGCCACACAACTCGCGTACGACCATTTCGGAATCACTCCGCACCGGCGCCAGAGTTCCCTGTTTTAACTCAGCGCGTGCCCGTGTGGTGATTGCATTTCTACGCAACCGAATGCGGATGCAAGCTGAAGTACACCGCCGTTGCGATAATAAGAATCCCGCCCAGGATGGCCGTCAGACCCAGCCGTTCATGCAAAACCAGCACCCCGAGCATGGCCCCCACCAGTGGCTCAACGTTCAGGAACACCCCAGCTTTCGACGCCGGCATGTGGGATAGTCCCCAATTCCAGAATAGATACGCTCCAGCCGTAGCCAGCAAACCCTGGGCTGCCGCCGATCCCCAAGCACCAGAGCCGAGAAATGGAAGCGTAACGGCTGTGCCACCTCCACCCACACCAGCAGGAATGCGGTCCCCAGCATAATGGTCGTGGCCGTAATGGCCAGCGCCCCATGACTCGCAATCAGTCGCTTGCTGCACAGGATCATCGCCACCGCCGCAAACATTGAAATCAACACGAGGAAATCCCCATGCAAACTGGATCTCGGACCAGATCCTGTCTGCTTCGTGGATAAGGCAATCAACACCGCTCCCGCGGCCGATAGCCCGAGAGCAATCCACTCGAGGCCGTGCAGACGTTCATGCAAAAAGATTGCGGAACTGAGTGCCAGGAGAACGGGTAGCGCGCCCACGATCAGCGACGCGTGCGACACAGTCGTGAGTTGCAGCCCTTGGAACTGAATCAGGAATTGCACCGGAAAACCGATCACCGAGGCCAACAGCAGCAACCCCAATTCCTTCCCGCGGTACGGCTTCCAATATCTGATCGCCACCGGGATCAGTACAAGCGCGCCCGTTACGAATCGGAAAGCCACATTTTCCGAAACCGTCATCTCTTGCATTGCAAACTTGCCGAAAAGGAATCCCGTCCCCCAGAGGCATCCCGACAATCCCAGAGCGGAAGCTGCAAGCAAGCGCCGTTTTTGGGTTTGCCTATTTTGGAGATGCGTAGTTCCGATCGACATTGCCTAAATCTATTCTGAATCGCGCATGCGACGACCGATTTTTCTGTTTTCGAAACAGAACACTGTTTCCTGTTTTGTTGAAGGCAAAATAGTGTATCTTGCGAAATTCCCGAAAACGGGGGCGGAGAAGAACACGAGACGTGTGTCCGGGGCGAGTTGTGCGTTCGAGAATCTACTTATCCATAAGCCGGGGTTGCTTCTTCGCCAGTATGTTGGCGGTTTTGTCGCCATTCAGCGCTCCGAAGGCCTACGCCCAGGATCCCACCTCTCCGCCGCCCGACTCCGTAGAATCGCAGCCCACTTCCCCAGGTCAAAGTTCGCAACCCCAAAAGCCAGTCCGCGAACCCCAACCTGCGAATCCACCGCAGCAATCATCGCCGTCGCCACAATATCCCTCGCCCTCCGCGCAGGTTCCCGAACCGGCTGTTAGAGATCCGGAAGTGAGGCCAACGCCCAAACTGGAAATCGCCACTTCGTCGATCACGATCCCGCGGCTCGAACATGGTCCGAGCCTGGCCGACTTTCTCTCGATGCAGCCGGAAGGAGAGGCCGCGAAACACATGACGAGGGTGACAGGATTCACCCAGCGCAACCCCCACGACGGAGAGCCTGCGTCCGAGAACACTGAAGCGTATCTCGGCTATGACCAGAAGAATCTCTATGCGGCCTTCATCTGCTTCGACGATCCCAAGCAAGTGCGCGCCCGCCTGTCGCGCCGTGAAGATGTTTACGACGATGACGATGTCGAGATCATTCTGGACACGTTTCACGACCGCCGGCGTGCGTACGCGTTTCAAACAACGCCGCTTGGCGTTCAATGGGACGCTATCTGGACGGAGGCCTCCCGCGAAGAACAGACATCGGGCCATTTTGATACTTCTTTCGACACCGTCTGGGACTCCAAAGGCAAGGTCACCAACCGCGGCTTCGTCGTGCTGATCTCAATTCCTTTCAAGAGCCTGCGCTTTCCAGCGGACAAGATTCAGGAATGGGGAGTCATTCTCTACCGCGGCATCCTTCGGAAGAACGAGGATTCCTTCTGGCCCCACGTTTCTTATCGCTATGAGGGTCGCCTCGGGCAGGCCGCCACGCTCAAGGGTCTCGAAGGCATTTCGCCCGGCCGTGACATCGAGCTGATTCCCTACAGCGTTCTCCGCGGGTTCCACGCGCTCGACACTCGCGATGCCTCGAATCCCTACTTCCAGCACGCGACCGCCCAGGGCCAGCCCGGCATGGACGGCAAGTTCGTGTTCAAAGATCACTTCACCCTCGACGTGACCGCGAATCCCGACTTCAGCCAGGTCGAGTCTGAAGATCCGCAGATCACGGTCAACCAACGTTATGCGGTGTACTTTCCCGAGAAGCGTCCTTTCTTCCTCGAGAACGAAGATTTTTTCCGCACGCCGATGAATCTGTTCTTCACCCGCAATATCGGCGACCCCTCAGCGGGCATCCGCCTCACCGGAAAAGACGGCCCATACTCAGTCGGTCTGATGACCACCGACGACCGAAGTCCGGGGCTCGCGGTTCCCGACTACAACGCTTTCTCGGGAATTCGCTCTTACTTCACCGTGGCCCGCGTTAGCCGCGACATCTTCCGCCAGTCCAACGTGGGTGCTCTCTATACCGATTGGGAATGTCCCACAACGGGCGAGCACAACCGCATCGGCGGCGTCGACGCGCGCCTGAAACTCAATCCCAATTGGACTCTCGATGGCCAGGCGGTCACCAGCGCCAGCGATATCAACGGGAACTTCTTCGCGCCCAGCTATTCGTCCTCCAACTGCGAGGGCAATGCCTTTCCATTCAGCTCCGGCAACACGGGGAATGGCAATCACTATGCCGGGCCAGCCGAGCGCCTCGAACTTCATCGCGACGGCCTGCACTTCACCTATGACGGCATTTACAACGACATCAGCCCGGGATTCGTCTCCATCCCCGGCTTCATCAATCGCGTGGACATCCGGGAAATCAATCAGGAAATTGACTACCGGTTCCGCCCCCGAAGAGGATGGATTGTGGATTGGGGCCCCTCGCTCATCGCGCGCCACGACTTCGACCACACCGGCCTTCGTCTGGATACCGACTACAGCCCATATTTCGTGATCCAGGGACGCGGGCAGACTCTGATCGCGGTTCATCCCTATGAAGAGCTGCGCGAGCGCCTCCGCCCGCAGGATTTCTGCTTCTATGGCTACGGCTCGTGCCCCATCGATCCCTTGCCGCCACCCAATGCGCCTTACCCAAATCAGGATTTTCACGAGCGCATGAGCGGTGCCTCTTTTCAGACCGGATACTTCAAGAAAGCCACCATCCTTGCCAGCTATACATGGGGAGATGGCGTAAACTTCGTCGCCCAACCCGCAACTCCCGCTCCTTACGGACACCCTTTCGTAGCCCGCGAAGATATTGCCCAAGCCGGCCTCACGCTTCGACCCATGCAGCCGCTGAAGATCGAGAACACGTATCTATTCGAGCGCCTGCGAGCCAACGATGCGGCTGCTCTCTTCATTCAGTCTCAATCCCCGGGTTCCGGACGCAGCATCCTGAACGACCACATTCTGCGAAGCAAATGGAACTGGCAATTCACGCCGAAGCTCTCCCTTCGCCTGATCCTCCAGTACAACGCACTGCTGGCAGGAACGCCAGGCGTGGGTTCCCCCTACACATACCTGCCGACTCAGCGCGAGTTCAACGCCGACTTTCTCGTGACTTACCTTGTTCACCCGGGCACGGCGATCTACGTCGGATACAACAGCGATCTGCAGAATCTCGCAATCGTCCCTGAGAATCCGCCGGTTCCCAGGTACGTCGCGGCTACGGCTCACGGCTACTTGAACGATAGCCGCCAATTTTTCGTGAAAGTCAGCTACCTGTTCCGCTTTTGACCTCGGTCTCTTAGACAGTAAGGTACTGCGGATTTTGGCAGGAGCGCAGGGCGAAATCCCGCTACCGACAGGGCTTCGGGATCCTTTTTCCTGAACTTTGAAGGCAGTTAGCGACCGATCCGGGTGGCAGTTTAACTGCAAGGGTAAACGGGACATGAACTCCCAGGATGTTTCTCCGAATACCGTAGACGCGATTCAACGGATCAAGCAGAAGATCGATAAGCTCAGCCAGGAGCAATCTGAGGCGCTCAAGACAGCTACATACGTCGGCATGACTGCCGAAGCGGCCCGCCAATATGACGCTCGGCGGCAGCAGATCACGAAGCTTGTAGAAGAATTGACCCTCCTCAAAAACGCTCAATAGGACCCCGGTGAGCCGTTGTCAGCTGACCTGTTTGCCCACTGCTCGCAGCTTCTGTTGCTGAATCCTGAGGATATCCGGTAGAATCTAATACTCCGAATCGAGGTCCCATTCGCCATGAAAGCAGCCATTCATCCGTCCTATAACGAAGTCCGCGTGCATTGCGCGTGCGGCAATACTTTTACGACGCGCTCGACCCATAAGGGCGATATCGGCGTTGAAATCTGCTCCAGTTGCCATCCGTTCTTCACGGGCAAGCAGAAGCTGATGGACACCGCCGGCCGCGTGGAACGCTTCCGCCGCAAGTACGCCAAAGTCGAGACGGCCAAGAAGTAACTTCGCCTGCGCGGATCAACGCGGATTGCGCGGAATCAAAGAGCAAAGCCCTCGCCAAGGCGGGGGCTTTTTGTTGAGCCCACGAAGTAGAATGGCTCAGCAGCTTTCACCCTGTGTTCCTCAGTGCCCTCTGTCGTGAGTAGCTTTTAGCATGCGCAAATTCTGGGACAACTCGGGAACATCGGGCGCGAGCGCTCCCGCGCGCGAGCTGCAGCCCGTCGGGGCAGGCTTGAAGGTCGGCAGCGTCACGATCTCTCCAGGCACGGTCCTCGCGCCCATGGCCGGAGTCACCGACACCGTGTTCCGCCGCTTCATCCGCAATCTCGGCGGATGCGGCCTCATCATGACCGAGTTCACCTCGGCCGACGGCGTCCTGCGCAAGAAAGATCAGAAGGCCAAGCGCTACCTCCACTTCTACGAAGACGAGCACCCTATCTCTGCGCAGTTGTTCGGCAGCAATCCGCAAGTCATGGCCGATGCGGCCCGCATGGTCGAAGACCTCGGCTTCGACCTCGTGGACCTTAACCTCGGCTGCCCCGCGAAAAAAGTTGTGAAGTGCAACGGAGGCTCGGGCCTGCTGCGTGATCTGCCCGCGATTGGCAAGATCTTCGAGGCCGTACGCGCCGCAGTGACCATTCCGTTCACGGTCAAGTTCCGCGCCGGATGGAGCGAGCAGGAAATCATTTGTGTCCAACTGGCCCGCATGGCGGAAGACTGCGGCCTCGCGGCAGTTGCCCTGCACGCGCGCACGCGCGAGCAAGGCTACAGCGGATGCGCAAATTGGGAATGGATCGCCGCAGTGAAAGATGCCGTGAAGATCCCGGTGATCGGCAACGGCGACGTCCGCACTCCGGAAGACGCTTGCGCCATGGTCACCCAAACGCAATGCGACGCGGTCATGATCGGCCGCATGGCCCCAAGCAATCCCTGGATCTTCCGCCAAATCGAGCAATACAGCACGGCTCTCCGTCTGGGGACGGACGCATTCGTCCGCCCAGTCGAGCGCAGCTCGACAGCCGCAGCCGAAGGCGGCTCAAGTTTCGACCGCAGCACGACCCGGGAAGCGCACGACTTGGTTCGTGCCGCTAACGCCAGTTTGTGGGAAGCGGCTTCCGCTGCTGAGGGCCTCGACCCTTCGTCTTGTCATGCTCAGGAGCCGTTATTTACGGACGAAGGAGCAATGCATTCTGCTCGCGCGAGCCGTGGAACGCGCCTCTACGACGAACCGACCGAAGAAGACCGATACCAGATGATCCGCACCTATTTCCAGATGTTGATTGAAGAAGAACTCCCCGATGCCGTCGGCAAAATGAAGCAATTCGCCAGCTGGTTCACCCACGGAGTCCCAGGGGGAGCCCACCTGCGCAAAGAAATCTACGAATCAAAAAGCGCTCCAGAAATCCTCAGCAGAGTAGAAGACTTCTTCGAAGCCAGATTGTGTGGAGCGGGCGCTCCTGCCCGCGAAGATCACTCGACTCCTTTGGCGACCATCTTTCCCGACTGATCCTGCTCGATGTATGCCCACGGCGTTGTCGGATCGTGCGTAAATACAGTGAGCCATTTTTCCGCAAGCGCCCGCTCATAGTACCGCTTCTTGCTCTCGATGGTCTCCAGCGGATAGAGGTCAAATCCCATCCCCCAAGTCAGATCAATGTGCGAAGAAGTCGGCATCAGATCGGAGATGTAACAAGCCGTTGGGAAACGAGGACCACTCGGAGCGTGGGCATCTTGATTTCCCCTCACGATAATTGCCTGCATGTGTGCCGTATGTCCCGGGAACGTCTCCACCGAAATGCCGGGCACGATCTCTTCGCTACCCTTTAGCAATTTCATCTGACCGCTCTCCACTAGAGGATCGTAATTGTCCGAAAGGAAGCTGATCCAATCCCGCTCGCTGGGATGCTGTGCGTACTCCCACTCGCCCTCCGGCGCGTAATACTGCGCGCGTGGAAACGTGGGCACAATCTTGCCATTCGTATCGCGCACCGTGTTCCATCCGCAGTGGTCGAAGTGCAGATGAGAATTGATGACGATGTCGATGTCGTCGGGGGCGATCCCCGCCGCGGCNAGGTTGTCGAGCAACTTCGCCGGCTGTCCGTAGAACTTCACCATGCGGTCGGNAAGCTTGTTGCCAATCCCGGTCTCGATGAGGATCGTTTGCTTTCCGGTGCGCACGAGCAGCGAGTTCAATCCAGAGGTGACATAGTTCCTGTCGTCAGCCATTAACTTGCGCGACCACATCACCTTCGGAATCACTCCAAAGAAAGCTCCGCCATCGAGGGGATACGTGCCGTCAGAAAAGATGCTGAGTTCAAATTCTCCAAGTGCCATCCGATCCATAGGTTTCAGTGTGCCACAACGTTACGGATCTTCACGGATAAAGCCAGTCAGGGTTGATCCGTGAGATCCATGACTTTGTTGCTGAGGATGACTACGCGAGATCGAAGAGCAGTACTTCGGCGTCTTGCGCGCCCTTGATGGTCAGCTTCTGTTCGTCGCTGATGGCTGCGCCATCGCCTTGGTTCAGCTTCTTGCCATTCAGTTCTACTGCACCTTTCGCTACTTGCAGCCAGGCATGGCGTCCGTCGGGGAGTTCGTGTGAAACTTCTTCTCCGGACTTCAGCAGCGAGACATAGACCTTCGTATCCTGATTGATTTTGACTGATCCGTTGCTTGCATCATTGGACGCGATCAGCCGCAACTTGCCCCGCTTCTCGGCTTCAGGGAAGCTCTTCTGCTCGTAGCTCGGGGTGAGTGCGGCGCGTTCCGGCTGGATCCATATCTGCAGCAAGTGCACAGGTTCGGTTGTCGACGGGTTGAACTCACTGTGGCGAATTCCAGAACCTGCGGTCATGCGCTGTCCATCACCAGGAAGAATCACTGAGCCTGTTCCCAAGCTGTCCTTGTGCTCGAGTTTGCCTTCGAGAATGTAGGTGATGATTTCCATGTCGCGGTGAGGGTGCGTGGGGAATCCGGTATTGGGCGCGACCCAATCTTCATTGATGACGCGCAGCGAGCGGAATCCCATCCACTTGGGATCCCAGTAGTCGCTGAAGCTGAAACTATGCTTGGTGTTGAGCCAACCGTGGTTTCCACCGCCGCGCTCGTTGGCGGGACGAATCGTGATCATTGCGTGCTCCGTTCTTCTTGTCTGTTTATCAACTGATAAGTATTAGATGAGACGGAGATTCAGAATGGTCCGAAGCGGCGAAGGAGGGAGTTTTTCGTTCGCGGTCGGAGCGGTTTGATTTCCGAGGTCGTTGTTTACTAGTGAGTAATTATCCCTCCCCTTCTCCCTTGGTCTACTGGAATCATCAACTTAGCGGAAATTCGGATTTTAATCTATGGCGCTCAGCAACTTAGGGGTAAAAGCTTGAGCGCCAGCGACTTAGCTCTCCCGACCGGGCCCTAGGTTCCCAAATCCCCATGGCGTTGCCGTCGGGGAGCATGACAGAATCCGGGATTGGCGCGCAAGGTCAGATGTCACACGATTCCGAGCCTTGCCTGTGCAAAAGGTTAACTTCTGAGTCACGGATCTGCACGGATGAACCTTGAATAGATCTATCCGTGCAGATCCATGAGTCCGTGGCTTTACAGCTTGGCTTGCACGCGTTCTTTCTCGCCAACGCGTTTGCTGACCTCGAAGGTCATCTTGCCGGCTTTCTTATCGGCATCAACGACGAGGTGATCGCCGTGCAGCACTTCGCCATCAAGGATCTTTAGCGCAAGAGGATCCTGAATCAGCTTCTGGATCGCGCGCTTCAGCGGACGCGCTCCGAAGTTCGGATCGTATCCTTGCGTAAACATCAGATCCTTGGCTGCGTCCGTCAGTTCAAGCGAGATCTTACGATCCGCCAGCAATCGCCGGACATCCTCGAGCCGCAGCTCGATGATCTTGACCAGTTGCTCCCTTCCGAGCGGCCGGAAGACGATGATGTCATCCACGCGGTTCAGAAATTCGGGCCTGAAGTGCTGGTGCAAGAGATTCTGTACCTGCTGGGCGGCTTCGTCGAAGTCGCGATCCGATTTGAGGCTGTCGGCCTGTAACAGCTGCGACCCGATGTTCGACGTCATGATGATGATCGTGTTCTTGAAATCCACGACGCGGCCCTTGCCGTCCGTCAGTCGACCATCATCCATCATCTGGAGCAGCACGTTGAACACATCCGGATGGGCCTTCTCGATCTCATCGAACAGCACGACTGCGTACGGACGACGACGCACTTGCTCGGTCAGTTGGCCACCTTCTTCATAGCCAACGTATCCCGGAGGCGCGCCGATCAGGCGAGCGACGGAATGCTTCTCCATGTACTCCGACATGTCGATGCGCAGCAGTGCATGCTCATCATCGAACAGGAACTCGGCGAGTGCACGAGCGAGTTCTGTTTTTCCGACACCAGTTGGTCCGAGGAAGATGAAGGAGCCAATCGGACGCTTCGGGTCACTCAGGCCTGCACGTGAACGCCGAATCGCATTCGCGACGCGCTCGAGAGCCGGATCTTGTCCTACAACGCGC
>C688J18823_10000126_pt1 | contig 39376 bp, 37 predicted proteins | sample HopSoiMetagenom1_FD_18823 | JGI IMG/M metagenome (IMG submission 18823)
TGCCGTCGCGGCCGAGGACTGGCTGCATACGCTTCGCACGACGTACGCCAACGACGTCCCCGGGGCACGGCTGGCCGCCGAAACGACGAGCGATACCCTGCAGGCCGTCGGAGCTCTGCACATCATGCCGCCGGTCCCCCACTGGCACCGTGACCGCATGGTGCTCGTCGGCGACGCCGTGCACGCGCCATCCAACAGCACCGGGCAAGGTGCCTCGCTGGCCATGGAAAGCGCGATTCAGCTGGCGCGTTGCCTGCGCGATATCCCCGACGTCGCATCGGCGTTCGACGCCTACGAGCGGCTACGCCGGACCCGGGTGGAGAAGATCGCGGCGCGCGGCGCGCGGATAAGCCACGCCAAGGCGCCGGGACCGATCGCGCAGCGGTTCATGCGGGTGGTGGTTCCGCTGATGGTCAAGACGGTGAACGTCGAGAAGACGATGGCGGTAGAGAAAGGTTACACCATCGACTGGAATGCGCCTGCCCAGGAGGACGCCAACGCACTCGCATGAATCACCAGGGGACCACGCCGTTGCGGTCGATGAACGTGCCGGTTCCAACATCGGGGTCGGTGGCAGCGCGCGCGATGAATTCGCCGGCTTCGTCTGGGGTGATTGCCGCATTGGATCGGTTGCTCGGTGGATGGATGTCGGTCTGCACGAAACCCGGACACACCGAGGTGACGGTGATCGCGGAATCGGCCAGCAGTTTCGCGAGCGCGACGGTGATGGCGTTCAGCGCCGACTTCGAGGACTGATACGCCGGCGTCACCACATACGACGGCCAGTCCGGATCGGTCTGCAGCGTCAGCGAACCGAGCGAGCTGGACACGTTGATAATGCGCCCCGCCACTGACTTGCCGAGCAACGGCAGCATCGCTTCGATGACGGCGACCGTTCCGAACACGTTGGTTTCGAACGTTGCCTGGAACATCGTGAGCTGAAGCGGGACCGTCGGCTGGTCTGCGCCCGCCTCCGGCAACACACCCGCATTGTTGACGAGGATGTCCAGCCGACCGTACCGCTGGTCGATGTCGTCGCGGGCCGCCTCGATCGTGGCCTGGTCAGTCACATCCAATTCGTAGAAATCGGCGTCGGCGCCGTCATCCCGCAGTTGCTCCACAGCACGTTTCCCACTCTCGGGATCGCGAGCACCAACGAATGTTCTGACGCCATTCGCCCCCAGTTTGCGAGCGGTCGCCAGGCCGATTCCGCGACTCGCGCCGGTGACTAACGCGGTCGGTTGCATGAGCGTTGAGTACCCACTCGGGACGAAATCCTTCACATGATGTCTGTCATGCGACTAGCATGATGGACATCATGCGAAAAGTCGCGGGCACACGTGAGCAGAGCAAGCAGGAATCGCTGGACAAGATCCTGGACGCCGCGGCTCGCCGGATCCGCGAAGAGGGACTTGACGGCGCGGCGATCGTGCCGGTCATGCGCGACGCCGGTCTGACCCACGGCGCGTTCTACTCCCACTTCTCCAGCAAGGACGACCTGGCCTGCGCCGCTTTCGCACGGGCGATCACCACGGGCCGTCCGCACTGGATCAAGCCTCGCCACGGCGAATCGTGGCGGGAGCGGTTGACGGGTCTCGCCAAGCGCTACCTCACCGCTGCCCACCGCGACGACCTGTCCACCAGTTGCGGTTTCGCGACACTGAGTTCCGACGCCGCCCACGGCTCGGACGAGTTCCGCGCGTGCTACGAGCGCGAACTACGGGGATCCTTGGCCGCGATCTGCGATGGTGACGACAGCCGACTCGACGATGCGATCGCACTGATGACGGTCTGCGTCGGCGGGATGGCACTGGCCCGCGCGGTCGCCGACCCGAAGTTCTCGAGCCGAATCTTGCGGGTGGCCCGGGAAGCCGCCGCGAAACTCGCCGACACCGAACCGAATTGAGGAGGACACATGCCAGGAGCCAAGCCGTACGGGCAGCTGCGGTACAAGCAGATCAATGGCAAGCGGATGGCCTACATCGATGAGGGCCAGGGTGACGCGATCGTCTTCCAGCACGGCAACCCGACATCGTCGTACCTGTGGCGGAACGTGATGCCGCATCTCGAAGGCCTGGGCCGGCTCGTCGCGTGCGACCTGATCGGGATGGGCGGCTCGGACAAGCTCGACGACTCCGGGCCCGACCGATACCACTACGCCGAACAGCGTGACTACGTGTTCAGGCTGTGGGACGAACTCGATCTCGGTGATCGGGTGATCCTCGTTGTGCACGACTGGGGTTCGGCGCTGGGCTTCGACTGGGCCAACCAAAACCGCAACCGAGTGGCGGGCATCGCCTACATGGAAGCCATTGCGATGCCGATCGACTGGTCGGACTTCCCGGGTCCCATGCAAAGCGTCTTCAAGGGCTTCCGGTCGTCCGAAGGCGAATCAATGGTGTTGGAGCAGAACATGTTCGTCGAGGCGGTGCTGCCCGCATCCGTCCGTCGCAAGCTGACCGACGAGGAGATGGATCACTACCGCGAACCGTTCCGCACCGCCGGCGAGGATCGCAGGCCGACGTTGTCATGGCCGCGCAACATCCCGATCGAGGGTGAGCCCGCCGATGTCGTCGCCACTGTCAAGGAATACGGCGCGTGGCTGTCCCAAAGCGATGTGCCCAAGTTGTTCATCAACGGCGAGCCGGGTGCGCTGATCCGCGGCCGTGCGCGCGATTTCGTCCGCACGTGGCCGAACCAGACCGAGGTCTCGGTGCCCGGTGTGCATTTCCTGCAGGAGGACAGCCCCGACGAAATCGGCGCGGCCGTCGCGTCGTTCGTCCGCGCTGTGCGTGCCAGCCGCTCGGCAGGCTAGCTCACCACTGCGACCCCTGGCACTGCAGGTTGTAGGGCGCGTCCTGCTGCACGACCACCTGACCGTCTACGGCGATCTCACAGTGAGGATTCGGCGCGGCCTGCCCGCCGTGCGTGGTGCTGCTCACGGTGAAGATCGCCCACTGCGGGTCCGCGAGCGTGGTTTCGAACACCCACGGCACGCCCGGCGCCAGGTTCACTGTCTCTTTCTTCACGAACGAGTATGCGTCGGCGTTATAGGCCTGCTTGCTCGGAGGTTGAGTCGTCAGATAGAAGAGGTCGAAATCCGAAGCGCCTGCCGCCGTGAGCGTGTACCGCACCTGGTGAGCGGCCGGTTCAGCGCTCGACGTGCCATGACTTAACGCAATTCCGGCGGCGGCCACCGCCAACGCCGCCCCAACCCTGGCTGTCGTTTTTCGCATGTCCGTCACATCGCCGAACCGTACCGGATTGTTACAAACGACGGTGGGCCGCAAAGAGGATATGTGCGGGAACACAAACGTCACATTCCGGAAACAAGCCCATCCTAACTTTGCTGCATGACACAAGACCTCAGCAAGGAGCCGGTGAACGCCGTCGTCGAGGCCGATCTCGACACCATGACCGCCACCAAGGAAACGCTGGAGGATTACACCCTGCGGTTTGCTCCGCGGAGTTACCGCAAATGGTCGACACGGGTGGTTGGCATATCGGCACTGGGCGGTATCGCCTATCTGGCCGACTTCGCCATCGGCGCGAACATCGGAATCTCCTATGGCACAACCAACGCCCTTTTCGGCATCCTCATCTTCGCCGTCGTCATCTTCCTCACCGGTTTTCCGGTGGCCTACTATTCGGCGCGCTACAACATCGACCTCGACCTGGTCACCCGCGGCAGCGGTTTCGGTTACTACGGCTCGGTGGTCACCAACGTCATCTTCGCGACGTTCACGTTCATCTTCTTTGCGCTCGAGGGTTCGATCATGGCGCAGGGCCTCAAACTCGGCCTGCACATACCGCTGTGGCTCGGCTACGCCGCGTCCACGCTGATTATCTTCCCGTTGGTCATCTACGGCATGAAAGTGCTTTCCACGCTGCAGGTGTGGACAACGCCGCTATGGCTTGTCCTGATGGTTGCGCCGTTCGTCTACCTCGTCGTCAGCCACCCCGAGTCGGTCAGCTCGTTCTTCGCCTACCAGGGTGAGAACGGCGGAACCGGCTTCGACCTCGGATCGACACTGCTGGCCGCAGGCGTGTGTCTGTCGCTGATCGCGCAGATCGCCGAGCAGAACGACTACCTGCGCTTCATGCCGCCGCAGACCCCGGAGAACAAGCGCAGCTGGTGGACCTGGCTGATCCTGGCCGGCCCCGGTTGGGTGTTCTTCGGCGCCATCAAGCAAATTGTCGGTCTGTTCCTCGCGGTCTACCTGATCGCCAACGTCGCCGACGGTGCCGGCATCGCCAACCAACCGGTGCACCAGTTCCTGGAGATCTACAAGAACTTCCTCCCGAACTGGCTGGCGTTGACACTGGCCGTGGTCTTGGTGGTGATCAGCCAGATCAAGATCAACGTCACCAATGCCTACTCGGGGTCGCTAGCCTGGACCAACTCGTTCACCCGGGTCACCAAGACCTATCCAGGCCGATTGGTGTTCCTCGGCGTAAACCTGTTGATCGCGCTGGTCCTGATGGAAGCCAACATGTTCGACTTCCTCAACACGATCCTGGGTTTCTACGCGAACTGCGGTATGGCGTGGGTCGTGGTGGTGGCCTCCGACATCGTGTTCAACAAGTTCCTACTGAAGCTGTCACCGATGAAGCCGGAGTTCCGTCGCGGCATGCTGTATGCGATCAACCCGGTCGGTTTCGGCTCGATGCTGATCGCCGCGGGCCTGTCGGTCATCGCGTTCTTCGGTGGCCTCGGCGAGGCCATCCGGCCGTACTCGCCCCTGGTTGCCATCGGGCTCGGCCTCGTGCTTCCCCCGATCTTCGCGATCGCGACCAAGGGCAAGTACTACCTGCGCCGCACTGACGACGGCATCGACATCCCGATGTACGACGAGTACGGCAACCCGTCGGGTGAACACCTGAAATGCCATGTGTGCCATCACGACTACGAGCGACCGGACATGATGAAGTGCCAGACCCACGATGCGCACGTATGCTCGCTGTGCTTGAGCACCGACAAAGTGGCCGATCACGTACTACCTGCGCAGACATAACCGGCAGGCGCACGACTGAGGCCCTCCCCATGTGGGGAGGGCCTCTGTGCTCGGATCATCAGCGGTGGTAACCCGGCTGCAGGTTCTCGACGTGCCACACGCCGTGGTGGCCGTGCCAGCCCGGCTGCGCCTCGGGGGCCGGATTGGCCTTGACGTCCGGTGAGTAGGAGTAGCCGGGGCCGTGGGGTTCGGTCGTGGTGGCCGCGTTGGCCATGCCGGCCACCCCGAGGGCAGCGCCGCCGATGAGTCCGGCCGAGATGACCGGCAGAGCGATGTAGCGACCGAAGGTGCGGGCGATGTTGGTAGCCATTGTCTTGAATCCTCCTGTGTGAATGGGTTTTTCGTCTTCTGCGCCGGTTGTTCCGGCGATGACTTAAGACTCCCGCAGCACGGTCGCGGTGTATGTCCGGCGATCGGAGGTTGAACCGGATGAATCGTCTGTCCCCCGATCGGTGGATCATGTGACGTGGCGCACACCGGCGAAGTGATCGGCGTTGCGGCGCGTTTAGCCTGTCGTGACGAATCTCAGCCGACGCTCGATGCTGCTCGGCATGGGTGCGGTCGGCGCGTTCCTGGTCGTTGACGTCGGTGCCGTTGCGTATGCGAACAAATTGGTCGGCGTAGGCAATGTGTTGACGCCGAGGGCGTTCATCGAAGGTTTCCGCGCGGTGTTCGGACTCCATCCCGGATTCCGCCGAAATCACGCCAAGGGCGTCGCGGTCACGGGCTACTTCGACAGCAATGGCAACGGCAGGGAACTGTCGAAAGCGGCCGTGTTCGCACCCGGCCGAACCTCAGTCATCGGACGGTTCTCACTCTCCGGCGGTCACCCCGGCATGGCCGACACGCCGGCGGCGGCGCGCAGCCTCGCGTTGGCCTTCGCATTCTCCGAGGCCACACAGTGGCGCACGGCCATGCTGAATCTTCCTGTGTTTCCGGATAACTCGCCGCAAGGCTTCTATGACCGGCTCTTGGCATCGAAGATTGATCCCGCNGCGATGTCGAGTTNGCAACCGGATCCCGCCGCGATGTCGAGTTTCCTCGCGGCTCACCCCGAGACGGCAGCCACCATGGCGGTGATCAAGCAGCATCCACCGGCACCGGGCTTCGCCGACAGCACCTTCTGGGGTCTGAACACGTTCTTCTTCGTCAACGACGCCGGCGTCCGTACTCCAGTTCGGTGGGCATTCGTCCCCCTGCAGACATCCCAGCCTGCCCGACTCGGCACGCAGAACGCGCTATTCGACGCGCTGGTCCGCCAGATGCGCGATCGCCCGTGCGATGGCGGTTGGTGCTGACCGTCGGACGCCCGGGTGATCCCGTGACCGATGCCACCTTGCCGTGGCCGAGCGATCGTCTCACCATCGACGCCGGAGTGCTCACGTTGACGAACATCGAGACAGAAGGGCCCGGCAACGCCCGTGACGTCAACTTTGATCCCCTCGTGCTGCCCGACGGCATCGAGCCGTCGAACGATCCGTTGTTGAGCGCGCGGTCCGCGGTTTACGCGGTGTCGTATCGCGCGCGGACGGGTGAAGCGAAGTCTCCGTCGGTTGTGCAGGTCGACGAGGTCGCGCCATGACGGCACCCGCGCGGTTCCCGGTGCGGACGCGCATCTTGCACTGGCTCACAGCGATGCTCGTCTTCAGCACGCTGTTCATCGGGTTTGTCCTGGTGAACTCGACCGGCTCCTATGCGTCGCTGCGCGGTGTCCATATGACGCTCGGCGTGCTGATCCTTGCCATCGTGGTCATACGGGCCGCCAACAGATTCACCCACCGCGCACCGAGGCTGCCTGACACCGTCGGTTGGATAGAGCACACGCTTGCGGTGATGTCCGAGCTGACGCTGTACGCACTGATACTCGCCCAGCCGCTCGTGGGATGGGCGATGGTGTCGGCGGCGGGGCAGCCGGTGGTTGTCGTGGGATCACTGCATCTGCCACGCATTGCACCGTTCAATGCAGACCTATTTTTCGTGCTGCGCCAAACTCATTCGATGTTGGCCTATGCGCTGGTGGCCCTTATCGCCGCGCATGTCAGCGCGGTGCTGCTGCATACGCTGACACTGCGGGACGGCATGCTGTCACGGATGGCGTTTGCGTTCCGCCGGGCCGACACGCCGGCCAACTCTGCGGATCTGCGCATGCTCGCCCCCGCCGAGATGCACGCTGCAATACGTGAACACAACAACGCCCAGGACACTGGCCGACACGGGCGGGCTCGTCGTCACCGATGACGGCCGCCGGGTGCTGGTCTTCGACCGCCGCACGGGCGCATTGACGGTATTCGCGTTCGTGCTCGGCGTGCTCACCCTCGTCGTCGCCGGCTTCGGCGTTGTCACCCTCGTCGCGGGCGTTCCCTCCAGGGCGGTCGGCGCGGCATTCCTCGCTGTGGGTCTCATCGTCGCGGCACTGACTTATGCCGTGGTGCGCAAGTTCCGACGACGCCGCCGCCAGCCGCTGCACGAATGCCGCTCGGTGGCGGTCATCGACCGAAAGCTGGGGTTGTTCAGCTACGGCGGCGGAGCAGTGGTGCCGTTGGATCAGGTGCGATTCGCACGCAAATTCCAAATCGGTTCGAGCTCATCCAAACTCGTCGCGGTGACGCCCGGCGGAACGAAGGTTCTCAAGCGCGGCAACCCGTTCGATGGTGGAATCGGCAACGTCGACGACGTGCTGACCGCGTTGGTTCAACAGCGATGACGGGCATGGCAGACCCCGGTGGTTGCGATTGCACACACGGACCAGGCGCAATCTCGCGTCGGTCGATGTTGGCCGTCTCGATGTCGGCTGTTATCGGCGGTGCCGTTCTCAGCACTTCGGCGTGCGGTTCGGAAGCTCCGCAGAAGATCGCTCCCGCGCTGCCAGGGAACGCGCTGATCACGTTGGGAATTCAAGCGGGACCGCCCCCGGTTCCGAACAAGACCGGAATTTCCACGGCCCTCAAAATCGGCAGCGACGTCTATCAAATCGATTGCGGATTGGGCTCGTTGAACGCCTTCACCAACGCGGGCTTGCGATTCGACGACCTNAANAGCGTGTTCATCACCCATCTGCATACCGACCACATCGTCGANTACTTCAGNTTCTTNCTCTCCGGTGGCTATACCGCATCGAAGGGCAAGGCCCCGGTGATGGTCTACGGTCCTGGCCCCGGCCGGCGGCCTACCACCCAGCCGAGTCGGCAATCCGGATCCCGCCATGATCGCTCCGAGGGATCCGGCGCCGGGGTTGGCCGCCACCACCGAGGCTCTGCAGCAGGCGTTCGCCTACACGAACAACACTTTCATCCGCGATATGGGAATCGACGACATCCAGAGCCTCGCGAAGGTCATAGAGATCGCGGTGCCACCGGGTCGGACTACCGCAACCGGTCGCCAAAGACGGAGCCGTTCCCGGTCATGTCAGACGACAACGTGACCGTCACCGCCACTGTGGTCTCTCACTACGACGTCTACCCGGCGTTCGGCTTCCGCTTCGATCTGAAGAAATCCGGTGTATCCGTGACTTTCTCGGGCGACACCACCAAGTCCGAAAACCTGATCACCCTCGCCCGAGACACGGACATCCTGGTGCACGAGGCGCAATTCAGCCTCGATGACGCGTACTACCACAACAGGTTCCCCCCGAACTACCTGCAGAACTCGCACACTTCGGCAGAACAGGTCGGCGAAGTGGCTGCAGCGGCCAACGCCAAGCACGTTGTCCTGAGCCACTACTCGCCTACCGACCTGCCCGACTCCTCCTGGTTCGACGCCATCGGCAAGCACTACTCAGGCAAGGTCACCGTCGCCGGCGACGGGCAGGTCTTCGACCTCTAAGTCTGCACCTCCGCGGACGGGTTTCGCCGATGCCCCACGAGCGTGCGCATTCTGTACGCAAATTGCGGCGTGTCGGTGTGCAGACACGCACGCTCGCGGCAGTTAGGGCTAGGCGCGGCTGAGGCGCGAAAGCACTTCGGCGAGAACCGCATTCACGGGTATGTCGGTCTGCTCGCCGGTCGCCAGGTTCTTCACCCCGATGGTGCCCGCTTCGATGTCGCGATCCCCCGCGACCAGAGCGATCGAGGCGCCCGAACGGTCCGCGGCGCGCATCGCGCCCTTGATGCCGCGATCGCCGTAGGAAAGATCAACGCGCACACCGGCGGCCCGCAACCGGGCGGCGAGCACAGCCAGCTTCAACTTGGCCTGTTCCCCCAACGGCACACCGAACACGTCGACGCGCGTGGTCCCGCCGACCGTCTTGCCCTCGGCCTTCAGCGCCAACAGCGTCCGATCGACACCGAGCCCAAAGCCGATGCCCGACAAGTCTTTTCCGCCGAGCTGACGCATCAGGCCGTCATAGCGGCCCCCGCCGCCGATTCCCGACTGAGCGCCAAGCCCGTCGTGCACGAACTCGAACGTCGTCTTGGTGTAGTAATCCAGCCCGCGCACCATCCGCGGGTTGATCACGTAGGGCACGCCCAACGCGTCCAGATGCGCGAGCACCGTGTCGAAGTGTTGCTTGGCGACATCGGAGAGGTGGTCGAGCATGACCGGCGCGTCGGCAGTCATCTCGCGCATCTTCTGGCGCTTGTCGTCGAGCACCCGCAGCGGATTGATCTCGGCGCGGGCGCGCGTCTCCTCGTCGAGGTCGAGCTTGAACAGGAACTCCTGCAACAGTTCCCGGTATTGCGGCCGGCAGGTGTCGTCGCCAAGCGACGTGATCTCCAACCGGAAGCCGTCGAGCCCCAGTGAGCGGAAACCGGCGTCGGCGATGGCGATCACTTCGGCGTCCACCGCCGGGTCGTCGACTCCGATCGCCTCGACACCGACCTGGTGCAGCTGCCGGTAGCGCCCGGCCTGCGGGCGCTCGTAACGGAAGAACGGCCCGGCATAGCAGAGCTTCACCGGCAGCGGGCCGCGGTCAAGGCCGTGCTCGATCACCGCACGCATCACTCCCGCGGTACCCTCCGGGCGCAGCGTCACCGAACGATCGCCGCGGTCGGCGAAGGTGTACATCTCCTTGCTCACCACGTCGGTGGACTCCCCCACGCCGCGGGCGAACAGCGCGGTGTCTTCAAAGATGGGCAGTTCGATGTCGCCGTACCCGGCGCGCCGCGCGGCGTCGAGCAGGCCGTCGCGCACGCCGACGAACTGCGCCGAGTCGGGCGGCAGGTAATCCGGGACGCCCTTGGGCGCCTGAAATTCGGTCACTAGGTCAAGCCTTCGAGGAACGGGTTGGTGCGGCGTTCGAAGCCGATCGTGGACTTTTCGCCGTGCCCCGGTAGTACCACGGTGTCGTCGTCGAGCACCAACAGTTTTGTCACGATCGAGCCGAGCAGGTCGCGCCCGCTGCCACCGGGCAGATCGGTGCGGCCCACCGATTGACGGAACAAAGTGTCGCCGGTGAAGACCACTTCTTCCGGGCCCTCGGACACCCGGAACACCACGGAGCCGCGGGTGTGTCCCGGCGTGTGGTCGACAGTCACCGTCACACCGCCCACATCGACCTTGTCGCCGTCGCGGTCCAGCTCGACGACCTGCTGGGGTTCGCGGAACAGCGCGCCGAACGCGATCTGGGCCAGCCGGGGCCCGAAGTCCTTGATCGGATCGGCCAGCATGAATCGGTCTTGGGGATGTATGTAGGCCGGGCAGCCGTACATGTCGGCCACTTTCTGTGCCGACCAGATGTGGTCGACGTGCCCGTGCGTCAACAGCACCGCGGCCGGCGTCAGGTGGTTCTCGTCGAGGATCTGCCGCAGCGGTCCCATCGCCCGCTGGCCAGGGTCGACGATCATCGCGTCGGCGCCGGTTCGCTTGGCCAGAACGTAGCAATTGCACGCCAACATNCCGGCCGGGAATCCGGTGATCAACACGCCGTCCAGTGTCGCACCCTCGGTTGGATAGGGTCGCGACCCCCGCACTCAGCAACGCCTGGCACACTCGGTGCCGACCGATCAGATCATGAGGAGGACTGCGGCGGTGCCGACCAACGAACAACGGCGTGCAACAGCGAAGCGCAAACTCGAGCGGCAGCTGGAGCGCCGGGCAGCGAAGGAACGCCAGCGCCGCATCTTCATGATCGCCGGATCGGCAGTGGCTGCGATCGTCGTTATCGGCGCCGTCGTCGCCACCGTCGTCGTCACCAACCGCGACTCCGGCAGCCAGACCGCGTCGGCGGCCACGACCACGCCGACCTCTGCCACCAGCGCCGCCCCGTCGGCTCCCGGACAGCTACCCGCCTTCGCAGCGCCGGCCGGATTGGGCGAGAACTGCCAGTACCCAGCGTCCGCGGACAAGGCGAGCAAGCCGGTCAACTCGCCGCGCACCGGCAAGGTGCCGACCGACCCGGCGCAGGTCAGCGCCAGCATGTCGACCAACCAGGGCAATATCGGGCTGCAACTCGACAACGCCAAGTCACCGTGCACGGTCAACAGCTTCGCCAGCCTTGCCCAGCAGGGATTCTTCAACGACACGCCGTGTCACCGGCTGACCACGACAGAGGGGTTGGCGGTGCTGCAGTGCGGCGACCCGACGGGCCAGGGTACCGGCGGGCCGGGCTACCAGTTCGCCAACGAATACCCCACCGACCAGTTCCAGCCCGACGACCCGAAGTTGCAGCAGCCGGTGCTGTATCCGCGCGGCACGCTGGCGATGGCCAACGCAGGCCCCGGCACCAACGGCAGCCAGTTCTTCTTGGTGTACAAGGATTCGCAGCTGCCGCCGAATTACACCGTGTTCGGCACCATCGATCAGACCGGTCTGGCCACGCTGGACAAGATCGCCGCGGCCGGCACCGTCGACGGCGGCCAGGACGGCAAGCCGAAGAACGACGTTCAGGTCAAGTCGATCCTGCTCGACTGACGCAGCGATGACCACGCCGCCCCCGCCGTATGGCGCGTACCCACCGCCACCGCCGGGCGCATATGCGGAGTACTACGGCTATCCGCAGCCGCAGCCGACCAATTCACTGGCCATCGTGTCGTTGGTATGCGCGTTCCTGTTTGCGCCGCTGGGCATCATCTTCGGCCACATCTCGCTGTCGCAGATCAAGAAGACCGGCGAGGAGGGCCGCGGGCTGGCAGTCGCGGGGCTGGTGATCAGCTACCTGATCACTGTCCTGACCATCGTGGTGGTGGTGCTGAGCGTGGTGTTCGTCGCCAAGGTCGCGAATGAGTTGGAGTCCCTGGACGGCCTCACCCCGCACTATCCGGACCTCACCGCAACGCCGTCGCCGGTCGACAACAATCTGCCGCCCTTCGACCCGCCGAAGACGTTGGGCTCCAACTGCCAATATCCGGCGACGACGGAACCGGCGAGCAAGTCCGTCAAGCCGCCGCCGAACGGCCGGATCGCGACCGATCCTGCCCTCGTCCGCGTGAGCATCACCACGAGTCAGGGGCGTGTCGGGGTGGAGTTGGACAACGGCAAGACACCGTGCACCGTGAACAACTTCACGAGCCTGGCCAGACAGGGGTTCTTCGACAACACCAAGTGCCACCGGCTGACCACGTCGAGCGAACTCGGTGTGCTGCAGTGTGGAGACCCGACCGGCACCGGCACGGGCGGGCCGGGCTATCGATTCCCGAACGAATATCCGACCAACCAGTACCGGCTGACCGATCCCGCGTTGAAGATTCCGGTGCTCTACCCGCGCGGCACGCTGGCCATGGCCAACTCCGGGCCCGGCACCAACGGCAGTCAGTTCTTCCTGGTGTATCGGGATTCGCAGCTGCCGCCGACCTACACGGTGTTCGGCACCATCGACTACGCCGGGCTGGCGACGTTGGACAAGGTCGCCGCGGCGGGTGTGGCCGACGGAAGCGATGACGGCAAGCCGGTTGTCGACGCGACGATCGAGTCGGTGCAGATCGGCTAACACCGGCGAACAGACGCGAAAGTCCCCGACACGCCGAGGATTTGGGGCCGTTTGCGTCTGTTCGCGCTGGATTACTTGGTGGGTGCGGTCTTGATGTAGAACTGGACGTCGTCGCCCTCGACCTTGGTGACCTTCATGTGGGCGGTGTAGTCCTTGCTCTCCGGCCCGGTGAAGTGGCACTCGAATTCTTTACCGACCTCGGCGTCGACGCCCGACGGGCACTTGACGTCATCGGGCTTGAACCCGGTCTGCTTCGACACGATATCGACGACCGACTGCGCCGCTCCTTCGGGCGTGATCGTGGAACCACAACCGGCCAACACCATCGCCAGCGAAGCGATGAGAACCACCAATACAGTGCGCATCGCCGCAGTATTGCAGACAACGCAAACAATCAGGCAAATTTTGCGCAGACGTTACGCCGCGGACGTCACGCGGTAGACGTCGTAAACGCCCTCCACGTTGCGCACCACGTTGAGCACGTGTCCCAGGTGCTTCGGGTCGCCCATCTCGAAGGTGAACCGGCTGATCGCCACCCGGTCGTTCGACGTCGTCACCGAGGCGGACAGGATGTTGACCTTCTCGTCGGCCAGCACGCGGGTCACATCCGAGAGCAGCCGGTGCCGGTCCAGCGCCTCGACCTGGATGGCCACCAGGAACACCGACGACGGCGACGGGGCCCACTGCACGTCGATGATCCGCTCCGACTGTTGTTGCAACGACGTGGCATTCGTACAGTCGGTGCGATGCACGCTCACGCCGCCGCCGCGGGTGACGAACCCCATGATGTTGTCGCCGGGTACCGGCGTGCAGCACTTCGCCAGCTTCGTCAGCACGCCGGGAGCACCGGGCACCGCAACGCCGACGTCGTCGGTGCTGCGTTGGCGCACCAGCATCGTCGTCGGGGTGGAGCGCTCGGCGAGCTCGTCGGCGGCTTCCTCGTCACCACCGAGCTGTGCCACCAGCCGCTGCACGACGTGCCGCGCGGAGACATGACCCTCCCCCACCGCGGTGTAGAGCGCAGACACATCCGTATAGCGCAGTTCACGGGCCAACGCCGCCATGGACTCGGCATTCATCAAGCGCTGCAACGGTAGTCCGCCGCGACGCACCTCGCGCGCGATCGCATCCTTGCCGGATTCCAGCGCCTCCTCGCGGCGCTCCTTGGCGAACCACTGCCGGATCTTGGCCTTCGCCCGCGGCGACACCACGAAGGTCTGCCAGTCGCGGGACGGCCCGGCGTTCGGCGCCTTCGACGTGAAAACCTCGACCCGGTCGCCGTTTTCGAGCTTGCGCTCCAGCCCCACCAGCCGGCCGTTGACCCGCGCACCGATGCAGCGGTGACCGACCTCGGTGTGCACGGCGTAGGCGAAGTCGACCGGCGTTGACCCTGTCGGCAGCGTTATCAGATCGCCCTTCGGCGTGAACACGAAGATCTCTTGCACCGCGAGGTCGTAGCGCAGCGCCTCCAGGAACTCACCCGGGTCGGCGGCCTCCCGCTGCCAGTCCAGCAGCTGCCGCATCCAGGCCATGTCGTCGATCTCGGCGGCGGCGTGCGGATGGGGAACGTTGCGCCCCTTGGCTTCCTTGTAACGCCAATGTGCGGCGATGCCGTACTCGGCGGTCTTGTGCATGTCGCGGGTGCGGATCTGCACTTCCAGCGGCTTGCCCTCCGGACCGACAACCGTCGTGTGCAGCGACTGATAGACGCCGTACCGTGGCTGGGCGATGTAGTCCTTGAACCGACCCGCAATCGGCTGCCAGAGCGAATGCACCACGCCCACAGCGGCATAACAGTCACGGATCTCGTCGCACAGAATCCGCACGCCGACCAGATCGTGAATGTCGTCGAAGTCGCGGCCCTTGACGATCATCTTCTGGTAGATCGACCAGTAGTGCTTGGGCCTGCCCTCGACAGTGGCGTTGACCTTCGAGGCGGACAGCGTATTGGTGATCTCCGCGCGCACCTTGGCCAGGTAGGTGTCGCGCGACGGCGCCCGGTCGGCGACCAGCCGGACGATCTCCTCATATTTCTTCGGGTGCAGGATCGCGAACGACAGGTCCTCGAGCTCCCATTTCACCGTGGCCATGCCCAGCCGATGTGCCAGTGGCGCAATGACTTCCAGTGTCTCGCGGGCCTTGCGGGCCTGCTTCTCCGGCGGCAGGAAGCGCATGGTGCGCATGTTGTGCAGTCGGTCGGCGACCTTGATGACCAGCACCCGCCCGTCGCGGGCCATCGCGATGATCATCTTGCGGATCGTCTCGGCGTCGGCGGCCGTCCCCAGCGCCACCTTGTCCAGCTTGGTGACGCCGTCGACGAGGTGCGCCACCTCTTCACCGAAGTCGGCGGTCAGCTGGTCCATCGTGTAGCCGGTGTCCTCGACGGTGTCGTGCAGCAGCGCGGCCACCAGCGTGGTGGTGTCCATGCCGAGCTCGGCCAAAATGTTGGCGACGGCGAGCGGATGGGTGATGTACGGGTCGCCGGAGCGGCGCATCTGGTCGGCGTGCCGCTGCTCGGCCACCTCGTAGGCCTTCTGCAGCAGCGACAGGTCGGCCTTCGGGAAGCTCTCCTTGTGCACGGCGACCAGCGGCTCGAGCACCGGGTTGACGGTGCTGCGCTGGGCGGTCATCCTGCGGGCCAGCCGGGCCCGTACCCGTCGCGACGCGCTCGTCGAGGTCTTGGGGATCTCCAACGGCTGTGTTTCGGGGATTTGAGCCCCAGGAGGTGCCTGCACAGCCTGTCCCGTGCCGGGTTCGTCAGCCATGGTCACCTCCAATGTCTGCTCTTCGCGCGAGCGCTCATCGCCCTCGGGTTTCGCCAGACTTCGAGGATATCCCTCAGACCGTGTGCAAGCTGCTGACCGGCAACGGTTTGAGCACGTCGCGGCCGCCAAGCGCGGCAAGCTCGAGGACCACCGCGGCACCCGTGACGTTCGCGCCGGCATGCCGCAGCAACTTCGCCGTCGCGGCCACGGTGCCGCCGGTAGCCAGAACGTCGTCGATGATCGCGATGTTCCGGCCGGCCAATTCGATGCCGTCGGCCGGAACCTCCAGCGTGGCGGTGCCGTATTCGAGGTCGTAGGTTTCGCTGAACACGGGCGGTGGCAGCTTGCCGCCCTTGCGGACGGCCAGCACACCGATGCCCAGCTTGATGGCGACGGCACCCCCGAGCAGGAAGCCGCGGGCGTCCACACCGGCCACGAGGTCCGCGCCCCTGGCAATGTCTGCGAGCGCGTCGGACACCGCGTCCAGGCCATGTGCGTCGGCCAGCAGTGGGGTGAGGTCCTTGAACTGGATGCCCGGCTCCGGAAAGTCGGCCACCTCACGCGTCAACGACGCGATCAGCCCTCCGATACTCACCGCGACAGCACCCAGCGGTCCATGTTCCATCCCGCGCCCCATCGAGTCGGATTACTGCTCACGGCATACATCTTCTTCGAAGTCAGCAGGGTTCGCTGTTGACGGTAGAGCGGAAGGGTCGGCATGTCGCCCCACAGGATCGATCCGCCCTCACCGAGCATCCGGGCCAGTTCCTTCGGGTCGGACGTCACCGCCATCGACGCGATGATGCCGTCGATGCGCTCGTTGGAGTAGCTCGACAGATTGTTGCCGTTGCCGGTGTGCAGGTCATAGGCGTCCATCGCCGACGAGCCAGTGGATCCACTGCCGGCGGCGCCGCCGGTGCTGGCGATCAGCACGTCAATCTTGTTGTCCCGCAGAGTCACTGGGCCGACAGTACCGGAGGCGGCGTCCTGCACGATGATTCCCGCCGGCGCACACGCCTTGGCGATCGCACCGACCGTCGCGGCCAGGCGGGCATTGGGACTCTGATAACCGATGCGCACGGTCACCGGCTGATTGTTGATCGCGGCGCGGGCGGCGTCGGGGTTGGCGACGACGAACTGTCCGGCCTCGACGGCACCTTCCGCGGCACCGAACGCATCTTCGGTCGCCGGGTTGAGCCGGGCGTTGGCGATCGGCACCGCCGCGTTCCTGGCGATCACATCGCGCGGCGTGCACGATGCGAGCGCCCGACGCGCAGGCGGACCGGCCATCGGGCCCTGCGGGGCGAAGATGAGCTGTTCGATGCCCGCCGACGGCGAGTCGGTGCGGACGTAGTCGTCGGGCAGATTCAACGTGCCCGATGACCCCGTCGCGACGTCAACCACGTCGTAGGCACCCTGATTGACTTTGTCCTGGATGTCGGCGCCTCGCGGCCACACAGTCACCTTGTTGGTGATGGGCTTGGCGCCCCACCACTTGTCGTTGGCGACCAGTACGACAGAGCCGTCCTTGTTGACCGACTCGAGCTTGTAGGGGCCCGACGACGGGAACCGCTTGGCGTCGAAGTCGTCGGGACTCAGATCCCAGGTGTTGTTCCACACCCGTGAGATGCGTTCGACGGCCGGACCGTCGTTGTTGAGCAGCGCGGTGGTGACATCGATGCCGAGTTCGTCGGAGATGATGTGCGACGGCATCATCGACGTCGCGGTGAACAGCTGGCCGAAGTCGACGAACCCGCGATCCTGGGCGAACGTCACCCGCGCCTTCTTCTGCCCGGGCGCGCAGTCGACGGAGGCGATGTCGCTGTAGCCGGCCCGGCTGGCCGCGTCGAACCCGGGCAGCCGACCTGACTGCGACGCCCACGCCAAGACCATGTCGTCGCAGGTGATCGGCTTGCCGTCGGAGTACACCGCGCTGGCGCTGATCTCGTAGTCGAGCACCAGCGGCGCGCGCCCGACCACCGAGATGGTGCCGAAGTCGTGGTCGCCGACGATCTGGCCGTCGGGTCCGTGGTAGTTGAAGCCGGACAGCACCCGGGCGAACGCCTGCGGTCCGCCCGATGCCGCGCCGGCGACCGTGTTGGTGTTGTAGGTGACCAGCGTGCCGTCGACGGCGTATTCGATGGTGTCGGCGGGACCCCTCGAGCAGGACGACAGGCCCAGCCCGCCGATCAGCGACAGCACGGCCGCCGTGATGACGCTCCGACTCCAGGGCACCCTTACCGCCGCCGGGTGTCGCGCTTACCCGACGGCCGTCCGGTCCTGCTGGTGGTCGGCCGCACGGGTCGCGCGCCCGGTTTGGGCTTCTCGGGTGCCGGCTTGGCGGCCGCCGACGCCACCACTTCGGCCGGCTCGGCGTCGCTCACGGAGGTCGCCTCGGTGGCCTTGGCGGGCCGGCGCCGGTTGAGCACCCGCCGGGTGTGCGTGCGGACGAGGTCGGTGCGCTCCCGCAGCGACACCAGCAGCGGGGTGGCGAAGAAAATCGACGAGTAGGTGCCGACGATGACGCCGACCAGCTGCACCAACGCCAGATCCATCAGCGTGCCGACGCCCAGCAGCCACACGGCGATCACCATCAGCGAGATGATCGGCAACACCGAGATCAGGCTGGTGTTGATCGACCGCATGAACGTCTGGTTGACGGCGAGGTTGGCCTGCTCGGCGAAGGTGCGCCGGGTGGTGTGTTCGAAGCCGTGGGTGTTTTCCTCGACCTTGTCGAACACGATGACGGTGTCGTACAGCGAGAAGCCGAGAATGGTCAGCAGGCCGATGACAGTGGCCGGCGTGACCTCGAACCCGACAAGTGAATAGACGCCGGCGGTGGTCACCAGGTCGAACACGAGCGTCGCCAACGCCGACATCGCCATGTACCGCTCGTAGCGGACCGTGATGTAGAGGGCTGCCAGGACCAGGAACACCACCAGCGCGATGAGCGCCTTCTTGGTGATCTGCCCACCCCACGACGCCGAGACGGCGGAGTCGCTGATGGCCTGCTTGGACACCTGCCCGTCGCCGCCCTTGGGGTGGAAGGCGTCGAACAGCGCCGTGCGCAGCTCTTCTGTCTCTGCGTTGGTCAGTGTGTCCGAGCGGATCTGCACGGTCGCCGAGCCGCCGCTGCCGACGACGACCACCGATTCGGGGCTCTTGCCCAGCGTCTTGCTGAACACGTCTTCGACCTGCTGGGTGGTGGCCGTGCCGTTCTGGCCTGCAACCGGCATCGACACCTTGGTGCCGCCCTCGAAGTCGATGCCGAACGTGAAGCCGCGCAGCACGATACTCACGACCGCGATTGCGACGATCAGGCCACTGACCGAATACCAAAGCTTGCGGCGGCCGATGACCTCGAACGCTCCCGTGCCGGTGTAGAGCCGAACGAAGAAGCCGTGCTTGGGCGCTTCGGCCGACATGTCTTCGATTTCGGGGGCTTCGATGGCCTCGGATTCGGTTGTGTCGGATGAGTGTTTAGCCATGGACTATCCCCGTCCCGTCGCGTGCGCAGCGGCGCGTCGCTCACGCGCGATCTGTTGCACTGCGCCGAGCCCGTTGAAGGCCGGCTTGGCCAGCGTCGGCGACTTCGAGGCCAGATAAACCAGCGGCCATGTCACCAGGAACACCACGACCACGTCCAGGATCGTGGTCAGGCCCAAGGTGAACGCGAAGCCCTTGACCTGGCCGACCGCGAGGAAATAGAGCACCGCGGCGGCCAGGAAGGTAACGGCGTTGCCCGACAGGATCGTCTTGCGCGCCCTGGCCCAACCGCGTGGGACGGCCGAGCGGAACGAACGCCCTTCCCGTATCTCATCTTTGATGCGTTCGAAGAACACCACGAACGAGTCCGCTGTCGTGCCGATGCCGATGATCAGACCGGCGATACCGGCCAGATCGAGCGTGTAATTGATGTATCTGCCCAGGAGCACCAGGATCGCGAAAACCATTGCGCCGGAAGCGACTAGCGACAGCGCGGTCAGCAGCCCGAGCACTCTGTAGTAGAGCAGGGAATAGAGAAGCACCGCCGCCAGGCCGATCGCGCCCGCGATGAGGCCAGCCCGCAGCGACGACAAACCCAATGTGGCGGAAACGGTTTCGGCCTCCGAGGATTCGAAGGACAGCGGCAGCGAACCGTACTTCAGCACGTTGGCCAGTTCGCGTGCCGTGTCCGCGGTGAACCGGCCGGTGATCTGCGTGCGCCCACCGGGGATGGCCTCCTGGATCTCCGGAGCGCTGACCACCTTGGAGTCCAACACGAAGGCGGTCTGGGTGCCGACGTTGGCGGCGGTGAAGTCGGCCCAGATCCGTGACGCCTCATCGTTGAACTCCACGGTGACGACGTACTCGCCGCGCTGCTGATCAAGCCCGGAGTCGGCGTTCTTGATCTGCTCACCCTTGATGATCGCCTTGTCCAGCAGATAGACCTGCTTGCCATCCTGCGAGCAGGTCACCAGCGGCAGATTCGGATCGTCGTTGCCGGCCAGCACGTCCTCGTCGTTGCAGCGGGTGGCCTGGAACTGCAGCGCCAGGATTTGGATCTGCTGATCAGCGCTCTGCCGCAGCTGCTTCTCGTCGGCGATGCGCTGCGCCAGCGTCTGCTTCCCCGGTGGCACCGGCGCGCCCGGCGGCGGTGGCGGAGCGCCCGGTGTCGGCGGCGGCGGTGCCGGTGTCGGCGGCGGCTCCTGCGGATACGGGCGCGGCTGCGGTGCCGGAGTCTGCGGTGGCGGTGCCTGCTCGGCGGGCGACGGCGGCGACCCGGGCGCTCCCGGTACGGCCGGGGCGATGGGCGCTACGCCCGGCGGTGCGCCGGGTGGCATTCCCGGCACCGCGCCTGGCGGGGCTCCTGGCGGTGCACCCGGCGGCACGGCGCCCGGGGGCTGCTGGCCCTGGCCCTCGGCGGCAATCGCGTGGATCACCGGCCTGATGTACAGCCGCGCCGTCTGGCCCAGGTTGCGGGCCTCGCTGCTGTCGTTGCCCGGCACGGTGATGACCAGATTGGAGCCGTCGATGATGACCTCGGACCCGGACACGCCGAGACCGTTCACGCGTGCGCTGATGATCTGCTGGGCCTGGCTGAGCGCCTCGCGGGTGGGCGCCGAGCCGTCAGGTGTGCGTGCGGTCAGCGTGACGCGCGTGCCACCCTGCAAATCGATACCGAGCTTGGGCTTGGCCTGCTTGTCGCCGGTGAGAAACACCAGTAGGTAGACGCCGATAAGCAACACCAAAAAGAGTGTCAGGTAGCGGGCAGGATGCACCGGCGCCGAAGACGATGCCACGTTCTCAGGGTCTCCTTCGAGATCAGTTCGTCAGCACCGCAAAGGGTACGTGCTGGTGCTGAGTTTTCAGCCGTCAGTCTTGGTGTTCGGGCTATCGGTGATCTCGGTACCACTCGATTCGCGAGTTTCGTATTCGAAATCGTTGTCATCCGTGTCGTCGTTGTCTTCGTCGATGTCGTCGACGATGCGGTCACGCACCGCCAGCTTCATCCAGGTGGTGACGACGCCGGGAGCGATCTCCAGGTCGACATTGTCGTCGGTGATGCCCGTGATTGTGCCCAGCAGGCCCGACGTGGTGTGCACACGATCACCGACGGTCAGCGAATTCTGCAGGTCAATGGTGGCCTGCATCGCCTTCTTCTGGCGCCGGGACGCGAAGAACATGAACGCGCCCAGAATGATGAGTAGGGGCAGGAAGACGACCAGATCCATGGCAACAACTATCTTTCGTTTCGGTCTTGTGGTCAGGCACCCAGACCGCAGGTCAGGGGCCTCGTCGTTGACCAGTGTGCCATTGCCGCCGCCGACGACCGAGCCCCCGGTCATCTGGGCCCGGCTGTCAGCGTCGCGGAGTGCACGGACACGTCGGCATCAAATGTTTCCGACTTGGACGCTGCGAGGCGTTACTACAGCGCGATCATGCCCGCTCGTCGGATTCGAACCGTTCCTCGATGCTGACGACCAGTTCGTTTATCGCCCCGCCGGAGGCAGGCCGGGGACATGAGCCGCACATCTTTCCTCAATATCCGCAATATCCGCAGCCGTACTTCGCGACGTTCTGGCTCGACCCGTGGGGCTTCATGATCGAAGCGGTATGTCATCACGACCTTGACTGACCGCGCGCAACGAAATCCGTTGTGCCAATCCAATCCGGCTGATGGTTCCGGTATGAGGTGCCGGAGTTTTCGATCGGATCGGTGTGTCTCAGACTAGGCTCAAACCGCGACGCGGCAATCGCCGAACCACCGGTCATCAGGAGGCTTCATTGAGCACCCTCGAGCAGAGCCGCTACCTCGCCACCGCGATTCCCGGTCCACGGTCACAGGAGCTGATCGACCGCAAGAGCGCCGCGGTGTCACGCGGGATCGGCAACACGATGCCCGTCTACGCCGCCCGCGCGTTCGGCGGCATCGTCGAAGACGTCGACGGCAACCGGCTCATCGATATGGGTTCGGGCATCGCGGTCACGACGATCGGCAACTCATCGCCGCGGGTGGTCGCGGCGGTGGCCGAACAGGTCGCGAAATTCACCCACACCTGCTTCATGATCACGCCCTACGAGGCTTACGTCGGGGTCGCCGAACAACTCAACCGGCTCACGCCCGGCAGCGCGGAGAAACGCTCGGCGCTGTTCAACTCCGGGTCGGAGGCAGTGGAGAACGCGATCAAGATCGCAAGGACATACACCCGCAAGCCGGCGGTGGTGTCGTTCGATCACGCCTATCACGGCCGCACCAACCTGACGATGGCGCTGACCGCGAAGTCGATGCCCTATAAACACGGTTTCGGCCCGTTCGCGCCGGAGATCTACCGCGCGCCGCTGTCGTATCCGTTCCGCGACGCCGAGTTCGGCAAGGAACTGGCCACCGACGGGGAGCTGGCGGCCAAGCGGGCCATCACCGTCATCGATAAGCAGGTGGGCGCCGACAACCTCGCCGCGGTCATCATCGAACCCATCCAGGGTGAGGGCGGCTTCATCGTTCCGGCCGACGGATTCCTGCCGTCGCTGCTGGACTGGTGCCGCAAGAACGACGTGGTGTTCATCGCCGACGAGGTGCAGACCGGATTCGCGCGCACCGGCGCGATGTTCGCGTGCGAACACGAAGGCATCGAGCCCGACCTGATCTGCACCGCCAAGGGCATCGCCGACGGACTGCCGCTGTCCGCGGTGACCGGCCGCGCCGAGATCATGGACGCCCCGCATGTCAGCGGGCTCGGCGGCACGTATGGCGGCAACCCGGTCGCGTGCGCGGCGGCGCTGGCCACCATCGAAACGATCGAGGCCGACGGTCTGGTGGAGCGGGCACGCCAGATCGAACAACTGATGAAGGACCGGCTGGGCCGACTGCAGGTCGACGATGACCGAATCGGCGACGTGCGTGGCCGCGGCGCGATGATCGCGATGGAGTTGGTCAAGCCCGGGACGCTTGAGCCGGACCCGGAGCTGACCATGAAGCTCTGCGTCGGGTGCCACACGGCGGGCGTAATCGTGTTGTCCTGCGGCACATTTGGCAACGTGCTGCGATTCCTGCCGCCGCTGGCCATCAGCGACGAGCTTCTCATCGAAGGCCTGGACGTACTCGCTCTCGTCCTCGCCGATCTCTAACGACAGGAGTTCAGTTATGACCAAGGTTCAGAATTTCATCGGCGGCGAGCTCGTCGACTCTGTCAGTGGCGCCACCATGCCGCTGGTCGACCCGAGCACCGGCGAGGAATACGCCACTGCGCCGATCTCCAACGAGGCCGACATCGACAACGCATACGGTGCGGCTTCCAAGGCGTTCGCCGACTGGAAGCGCACCACGCCGTCGCACCGGCAGAAGGCACTTTTGGACTTCGCCGATGACGTCGAGAAGAACGCGCAGGCACTCGTTGAGGCCGAGGGCCGCAACACTGGCAAGCCCAACCACTTGACGATGTCCGAAGAGATTCCTCCGATGGTTGACCAGATCCGGTTCTTCGCCGGTGCGGCAAGGATGTTGGAGGGCAAGTCGGCCGGGGAATACATGGAGAACCACACCTCGTGGATCCGCCGCGAGCCGGTCGGCGTCATCGGCCAGGTGGCGCCGTGGAACTACCCGATGATGATGGCGATCTGGAAGTTCTGTCCCGCGATCGCGGCAGGCAACACCGTGGTGATCAAGCCCAGTGACACCACGCCGGTCACGACGGTGATGCTGGCCGAGATCGCGTCTCGCCACCTTCCGCCCGGAGTGCTGAACGTGGTTTGTGGCGACCGGAATACGGGCGCGGCGGTCGTCGCACACCCCACGCCGGAGATGGTGTCGATCACCGGATCGGTGGCCGCGGGCCGCGCGGTGGCCGTCAGCGCGGGCGGACATTTGAAGCGCACGCACCTCGAGCTGGGCGGCAAGGCGCCGGTCATCGTCTTCGACGACAGCGACATCGCCACGGCCGCAGAGGGAATCGCGACCGCGGGTTATTTCAATGCCGGCCAGGACTGCACAGCGGCGACGCGGGTGCTGGCGACCGCGAAGGTGGCGTCGGATCTGACGGATGCGCTCGCTGAGCAGGCGCGCGGCGCGACGACGACGTACGGCAAGCCGGCCGACGACGAGGACGCGTGGGTGCCGCCGGTGAACAACGTCAACCAGATGGAGCGTGTGCTTTCGTTCTTCACCGACGTGCCGGGGCATGCGAAGGTCGCGGTCGGCGGACAACGCCAGGGCGACAAGGGTTTCTACGTCGAGCCGACGGTCATCGGTGGGCTTCGTCAGGATGATCGGCTGGTGCAGAACGAGATCTTCGGACCGGTGATCACCGTGCAGTCGTTCTCCGACGAGGACGAGGCCGTTGCGTGGGCCAACGGCACCGAGTACGGGCTGGCGTCGTCGGTGTGGACTCGCGATGTTTCGCGCGCGCTACGGGTTTCGGCGGCACTGAACTTCGGGTGCGTGTGGATCAACACACACATTCCATTGGTGGCCGAGATGCCGCATGGCGGTTTCAAGTCCTCAGGGCACGGCAAGGACCTGTCGATGTACGGATTCGAGGACTACACCCGCATCAAGCATGTAATGGCGTACACGGGGTGATTTCTCTGCGCGAGCAGACGCAAAAGGCCCTATTTCCTCGGCGTGTCGGGTCACTCTGCGTCTGCTCGGCAAGATCCGCCGGCCACCAGACTGGCGACGATCGCGCGCAACTCGTCGACGGTGAGTTCTTCGCCGTCGACTTCGAGGTGAATCAACTGCGTCAGCAGATCGTCGCCGGGCTTTCGGCATCTGTCGGCGATCATCACGTCGACGTATGCGAACAACTCGCCGAGCGATTTCGAAGTCAAAGACTCGTCGGCCCAACGCCGGAACAGATGCCATTCGGTGCGAGGCACTCCAAGTAATGTGCACACGCCGGCGATCGGATAGCGGCGAACGGTTGTGAATGGCTCGGTGGTGGTCATATCGCCCCCTGGTAGTCGGAACGACTCTGACTGTCCGACTCCTCGGGCACGGGACCATCCGCCCTGGGGCGTAGATCTGTTTGGCGGGGCACGCAAATTGAGTCACTCCAGTCACAAAATCAGGAGGAATGATCGCCTCCGAAACGTGATATCACCTGCGATATCACCGTTTGCGCCTGGCCTATGCGCCCCCAAGGGCCGCCAAGGTGAAAAATGCGCCAAAGGGCGGATGTTTCGGGTTCGCTGTCACCGCATCGTGGCTAGCATGAGCGAAACTGACTGGAGCGATCTCGATGTGACCGAGCTGCTGCCGACCGGCACTGTGACGCTGCTGCTCGCAGACGTCGAGGGCTCGACACAGTTATGGGAGTCGCAGCCGGCAGCGATGACGGCCGCGGTCGAGCAGCTGAATCGCACCGCATCGAAGCTGATTGCCGAGCACGGTGGAGTTCGGCCGGTCGAGCAGGGCGAGGGTGACAGTTTCGTAGCGGCGTTCGCGTGCGCCAGCGATGCCGTTGCGTGCGTCCTTGATCTGCAACGAGCGCCTTTGGCGCCGATCAAGCTGCGGATCGGTCTCCACACCGGCGAAGTGCAGTTGCGCGACGAAGGCAATTACGCGGGCTCGACGATCAATAAGACGGCCCGACTTCGGGATCTGGCGCACGGCGGTCAAACAGTCTTGTCCGGCGCCACCGAGGAGTTGGTGGAAGACCGGCTGCCAGAGAATGCCTGGCTGACCGACCTGGGCAGCCACACGTTGCGGGATCTGCCCCGTCCGATGCACATCGCGCAGCTGTGCCATCCCGATATTCGCAATGACTTCCCTCCCCTGCGCGAGGCCAATGCCGCTGCCGCGCAGCATCTTCCAACACAGCTGACCACCTTCGTCGGCCGCGGCGCACAGATGGATGAGATCCGCGGCATTTTGGCGGACAACCGGCTGGTGACGCTGACCGGTGCCGGCGGCGCAGGCAAAACGCGTCTGGCGATCGAGGTCGCAAGCCGGACTACAAGCGAAGTCCCCGACGGTGTCTGGTATGCCGACCTTGCCCCGATCACCCATCCCGAAGTGGTTCCGGTCACCGTCGCCCGTGCGCTCGGCTTGCCTGACCAACCGGGCCGCTCAATCACCGACACGTTGCTGCGATTCGTCCGCGACCGCCATATGCTGCTCGTGCTCGACAACTGCGAACACTTGCTTGAAGCCAGCGCCGAACTCGTGACCGCCATGTTAGCGACCTGCCCGAGGGTGGCAGTCCTTGCCACGAGTCGCGAACCGCTGTTGGTGCCGGGTGAAGTCAACTGGAGTGTGCCGTCATTGTCGCTCGCGGATGAGGCGATCGAGTTGTTCAGCGACAGAGCTCGCCGCGCCAGGCCTGAATTCACAATCACCGATAGCAACGCCGACACCGTGACGGAGATCTGCCGTCGCCTCGACGGCATGCCGCTCGCGATTGAACTTGCAGCGGCACGGGTTCGGGCTCTCTCGCTTGACGAGATTGTGGGCAGCCTGCACGACCGGTTCCGACTGTTGACGGGCGGCGCCCGCACCGCGGTGCGTCGCCAGCAGACGCTGCGCGCATCGGTGGACTGGTCGCACGCTCTCCTTACAGAACCCGAGCGAATCCTTTTCCGCCGCTTGGCCGTTTTCATGGGCGGATTCGATCTGGATGCGGCTCAAACTGTTGCAGGCGCGACCGAAGTGGAGCGCTTCCAAGTCCTCGACCAGCTCAGCCTGCTCGTCGACAAATCACTCGTGGTAGCCGAAACCGCTGCTGGCCGAACCCGATACCGTCTACTGGAGACCGTGCGTCAGTACGCATTGGAGAAGCTCGGCGAGTCTGGTGAGGCCGCTCAGGTACGCGGACGACACCGTGACCATTACTCCGCGATGGCCGCGGAATTGGACGCGCCGGGGGCGACCGGCTATGAACGGCGCCTCGCTCAGGCGGTGGACGAAATCGACAACCTGCGAGCCGCGTTCATCTGGAGTCGCGAAAGCGGTGACGTCGCACAGGCATTGGAGCTGGCATCGTCACTACAGCCGCTGTGGCTGACGCGCGGTCGTATCTCGGAAGGAATCGCGTGGCTGGATGCCGCAGGGGCCGAGGATGAGACCGTCGAGCCAGCGGTACTGGCTCGGGCCGTCGCTGATAAGGCTGTGTTGAGCTCGTGGGTAGACGTAACTGGCGGCATGGTGGAGCGGGCTCAACGGGCCCTGTCGATCGCACGCGATATCGATGAGCCTGCGCTGCTGACTCGGGTGCTCGCTGCGTGCGCTTGTATCACCGCCCATGACGCCGACCTCGCCCGCCCCTACTTCACTGAGGCTGCCGAACTCGCACGCGCGCTCGGCGATTCATGGCGACTNTGCCAAATACTGGGCCGGCAAGCGTACGGAGGGATGATTGAGGGCAACATCGTTACAACTCAGTCACTCGCAGAGGAAGGATACGACCTAGCCGTCGCCATCGGTGACGACTTCAACGCGCGCCAGTGCCTTATGTACATTGCATGGGCGCACTTGTGCCGCGGCGAGGTGGCCAAGGCGGTGAGTCAGTTCGGGCAAATGATCGCCGAGGCCACCGGTGCGCACGACGTTATGTCCAAGGTGGCCGGCCTAATCTGCGGTAGTTTCGCGTTGGCGTGGCATGGTGACATAGAAGGCGCTCGCACAGCAGCCGCGGAAACGCTCGAAGCCTGCGCCGAATTGGGATTTCTTCTACAAAACGGATACCTCACCGTGATTTCCGCTGAATTGGCGTCGAGCAATGCCGCCGCGGCACTGCAGGCGAGCGAGGCTGCCATTCAAAGCGCGTCGAACTCCGCGATAGAGAAGGCCAACTTAATGTGGCCGGCTGAAGCAGCGCTCGCATGCGGCGAATTAGCGCGGGCACGAGCCTGGGCAGACGAAGCCGCGTCGGCGACGAGCGGCATGTTCTTGAGTCTGGCACTCACGGTGCGGGCCCGCGTCCATATTGCGGAGGGCAACCACGAGCAAGCCGCGAATGACGCATATGACAGCCTCGCTATCGCCGCCCCGATGAGGGCCTACCTGGTAGGGCCCGACCTCCTCGAGTGTCTCGGAGAGCTCGCAGGCGACGCCGGCAATTCACGGCACGCAGTTCGGCTTCTCGGCGCGGCATCCGCCATGAGGCAGAACTTCCCTCTGCCTCGTTTCAAGATTTACGACGACCATCACGATGCTGTGATCGAATCGCTGCGAAACGCCATGGGTGACAGTGAGTTCGACATGGCCTGGGCCGAGGGCGAAGCGTTGCCGGCCAACGAAGCGGTCGCCTTGGCGCTGCGCGGTCGCGGTGAACGCAAGCGACCATCGAGCGGTTGGGATTCACTGACTCCCACCGAGCTTGAGGTCGTCCGCCTCGTCGGCGAGGGGCTGCCCAACAAGGACATCGCCACACGGCTTTTCGTCTCACCGCGGACTGTGCAGTCGCATCTCCGTCACGTCTACAACAAGCTCGGATTGACTTCCCGCGTCCAACTCGCCAGAGAAACCGCCCGCCACTAAAGCGCGAACAGACGCAAAGTCCCCCGAACACACGGCATGTCGGGGGACTTCGCGTCTACTCGTCAGATCAGCGGTGCGCCGGCCTGTGCCCGCCGCCCTGGAACATATCCCGCCAGCTACGACGCGGCCGTTCGGCCGTCGTTGCCGGCTGCTCGGGAATAGTCGTCGTCGCATCCGTCATCGGCTGCGGTTCCGCCGCGGCAGCGACCGGGCGCTGTGCATAGGCGATGTCACGCGCGGTGCGCACCGACAGCCGGCCCAATGCGATCGCGCCCAGGAAAACGATCAGCGCGCCGAGCCCATAGAAATACGTCAGCTCGAGCCACACCCGCTTGGTTTCGGTGGCCGCCACCGGAGCACCCGGATCACCGATGCCCAACGCCGAGGCCAGCGCGCGGCCAACGACAAACCACGCGCCGGCGAGCACCGTCAGCCAGCCGCCAAACATCGCCGTCGCGCGATTGCCTGAGACGAGCAACAGCAGGCCGCCCAGTGCGGTAGCTGCCCCGGGCAGCACCTCGAGCCACCCGCGCGCGGTGGTCCAGAACCATTCCTGGTCGGGGGTGAAGGCGAAGTCGAAATACGGTCCGACGAACGGGATGAGCGCCCCCCAAGCACCCAACAAAATCAGCAGAAATCCACTTGCCGCACCACGGCTGCGGGGCATCTGCAGCCTGCCGCCATGTGTGTGAACGCGTGTGTCAGTCATGATGCCTCCTCGGTCGACGGTCGAATACCCGATCTCGCAGCGGCATAACCTCACGGCCGCTGACTAGGGTGGCGGCATGCGCCTCGATGAGGACGCCGTGCGCGAGACGTTGGCCGACGCCTGGGAGCGATGGGCCCGCCGATGCGCCGAGCTCACACCGCAGCAATGGTCAACGGCAACGCGGTGCCGGCCCTGGGACGTGCGAGAGCTGGTCGCCCATCTATGTCCCGACCGTTCGATGTTCGACATGCTGAACGCGGCGACGACGGACCAACCCGCCGCGGTCACCGACGCCGCGGACATGCTGCGCCGCTTCAACGCCCCCGGCGGCATCGCCCACACATCGGCCGACGGCATCGCCCAACGGGCCACCACCGACGCGACGACACTCACCTCCGACGACGCTGTGACGCGTTTCACTGACGGCGCCGAAATCCTGCGCGCCACACCGATGTCCAAGAAGACAGTGATCTCCTATCCGGTGGTCGGCAGCACGACTTTGGCGGTAGTTGCCGAGGTTGCGTTGCTGGAGGCGACTGTGCACCTGCTCGACCTCGCCGACGCTGTCGGCGGCGTCCAACCATCGAAACTAGCGCTCGAAGCCACGCGTGATTTGCTCATCGCCGTTCCCGAACCCATCGCGGCGATCGAGGTCCTTGCCGGTCGTGCCGATCCAGCCGCGGCGGTACCTGCGATCCGGTGACGGCCGTCACACCGTTCACAGCAAACTGACAGCTAGCAACGGAATAAAGTTAGCTTTACTAACGTAGTTTTGGCTAGGCGCAACGTCGCGCCAAAAATACCTGCGATTTGCTGAGGATTCTTGATGCCGACTGATACCCGTGAAGAGCGGCTCGCGCGCCGCATTTCCGACCTGTACGCCACAGACCCGCAGTTCGCCGCCGCCCGGCCCAGCGAGACTGTCGCCCAGGCGATCGAAGCGCCCGAGTTGCGGTTGCCCCAGATCATCCAGACCGTCATCGACGGCTATGCCGACCGGCCTGCGCTCGGGCAGCGCGCCGTCCAGTTCGTCACCGATGCCGCGACGGGCCGAACCTCCGCGCAACTGCTCCCCCGTTTCGAAACCATCACCTACCGCGAGCTGTCGGGCCGCGTCAACGCGGTGGCGACCGCGTTGACACAGAATCCGGTTCAGCCCGGTGATCGCGTCGCCATTCTTGGGTTCACCAGCATCGACTACACGACCGTCGACATGGCGCTGCTGCGCCTCGGGGCGATTTCGGTTCCGCTTCAAACCAGCGCACCGGTCACCCAGTTGCGGCCGATCGCCGCCGAGACCGAGCCGGTGGCCATCGCATCGAGCATCGACTTCCTCGACGACGCAGTCGAACTCATGCTGACCGGCCACCTCCCCCAGCGGCTGGTCGTATTCGACTACCACGGCGAGGCAGACGACCACCGCGAGGCTCTCGAGGCCGCAACCACGCGCCTGGCCGAAACCCCGGTTGTCGTCGAGACTTTGGCCGACGTGCTGGCTCGTGGGAGCGCGCTGCCGGTACCGCCCGCCTTCGACTCCGGCGATGACACCACCCTGGCCCTGCTGATCTACACCTCGGGTAGCACCGGCGCGCCGAAAGGCGCGATGTACCCCACGAAGGCGGTCACCAACTCGTGGCGCCGCTCCAGCATGGCCATGTGGGGCAATGAAGGCGTCACCCCGTCGATCACGCTGAACTTCATGCCGATGAGCCACATGATGGGACGCGGCATCATGTACGCGACGCTCGGTGCCGGCGGCACAGCGTATTTCGTTGGCAGAAGCGATCTTTCGACGTTCCTCGAAGACCTGGCATTGGTGCGGCCAACTCAGCTGAGTTTCGTGCCTCGGATCTGGGACATGGTGTTCGCCGAGTTCCAGAGTGAGGTTGACCGCCGCTGCGCCGACGGCGGCGACCGGTGGGCCGCCGAAACCGATGTCCTCGCCGACCTGCGCCAGAACCTTCTCGGCGGACGATTCGTCTCGGCGATGACGGGCTCCGCGCCCATCTCCGCAGAGATGAGGACCTTCGTCGAGTCCTTGCTCGACATCCACTTGACCGATGGGTACGGATCCACCGAAGCCGGCGCTGTCTTCGTCGACGGCCAGGTGCAACGCCCGCCCGTGATCGATTACAAGCTCGTCGACGTTCCCGAACTCGGCTACTTCCGCACCGACCGGCCCCATCCCAGAGGCGAGCTGTTGGTCAAATCCGAGACGATGTTCCCCGGTTATTACAAGCGGCCAGAGATCACCGCGGATGTCTTCGACGCCGACGGCTACTACAAGACCGGCGACATCGTCGCCGAGATTGGGCCGGATCAGCTCACGTATCTCGACCGCCGCAACAACGTGCTCAAGCTTTCGCAGGGCGAGTTCGTCACCGTCTCCAAGTTGGAAGCGGTGTTCGGCGACAGCCCGCTGGTGCGGCAGATCTTCGTCTACGGCAACAGCGCCCGCTCGTATCTGCTGGCCGTCGTCGTGCCCACTGACGATGCACTGGCCCGTCACGATGTCGAGGCACTGAAGCCGCTGATCACCGAGTCGCTGCAGGACGTCGCCAGGGCCGCGGGTCTGCAGTCCTACGAGATTCCGCGCGACTTCATCATCGAGACAACGCCTTTCACTCTCGAGAACGGTCTACTCACCGGCATCCGCAAGCTCGCGCGGCCGAAGCTCAAGGAGTACTACGGCGAACGGCTCGAACAGCTCTACATCGACCTGGCCGACAGCCAGGCCACCGAGCTGCGGGAGCTGCGCCAGCACGGCGCCGACCGCCCCGTCCTGGAAACCATCAGCAGGGCTGCCGGAGCACTATTGGGTACAGCGGCCACCGATCTGCAACCCGATGCACACTTCACCGATCTCGGTGGAGACTCGCTGTCCGCGTTGACGTTTGCCAATCTGCTGCACGAGATCTTCGACATCGATCTGCCCGTCGGTGTCATCGTCAGCCCCGCCAGCGATCTCGCGTCCCTGGCCGCCTACATCGAGGCCGAGCGGCAACCCGGCACCAAGCGGCCGACGTTCGCGTCGGTACACGGCCGTGACGCCACCGAAGTGCACGCCGCGGACCTCACCCTGGACAAGTTCATCGATCCGCAGATCCTTGCCGCGGCTCCGTCACTGCCGGGCCCGAGCACGGAAGTGCGCACGGTGCTGTTGACCGGCGCGACGGGATTCCTCGGCCGGTATCTGGCCTTGGAGTGGCTGGAGCGGATGGACCTGGTCGACGGCAAGCTGATCTGCCTGGTGCGCGCCAAGGACGACGCCGCCGCCCGCGAACGCCTGGACAAGACGTTCGACTCCGGTGACCCTGAATTGTTGCGCCACTACCGCGAATTGGCCGCCGAGCATCTCGAGGTCATCGCGGGCGACAAGGGTGAGGCCGACCTCGGGCTGGATCCGCAGACGTGGCAGCGGCTGGCCGACACGGTCGACTTGATCGTCGACCCGGCAGCGTTGGTCAACCACGTCCTGCCCTACAGCCAGCTGTTCGGTCCGAACGCCCTCGGCACCGCTGAGCTGATCCGGATCGCGCTCACCACCAAGCAGAAGCCGTTCGTCTACGTGTCGACCATCGGTGTCGGGATGGGCATCGAGCCCGGCCGGTTCACCGAGGATGCCGACATCCGGGCCATCAGCGCGACCCGCAACGTCGACGACAGCTATGCCAACGGCTACTCGAACAGCAAGTGGGCCGGCGAGGTGCTGTTGCGCGAGGCGCACGACCTGTGCGGCCTTCCGGTGTCGGTGTTCCGCTGCGACATGATCCTGGCCGACACCTCCTACGCGGGCCAGCTCAATCTGCCGGACATGTTCACCCGGCTGATGCTGAGCCTCGTCGCCACCGGGATTGCGCCCGGCTCGTTCTACGAGCTCGACGCCGACGGCAATCGGCAACGGGCCCACTATGACGGGCTGCCTGTTGAGTTCATCGCCGAGGCGATCTCGACACTGGGCGAGCGGGTGGGCCGTGATTCGGGCGATGGGTTCGAAACCTATCACGTGATGAATCCGTACGACGACGGGATCGGACTCGACGAGTACGTCGACTGGCTCATCGAAGCGGGCTATCCCGTCGAGCGCGTCGGTGACTATGCCGCCTGGTTGCAGCGATTCGACACTGCGGTCCGTGCTCTGCCCGAGCGGCAGCGCCAGGCCTCGCTGCTCCCGCTGCTGCACAACTACCAGCGGCCGGAAACCCCGATTCGCGGGTCGATCGCCCCGACGGACCGGTTCCGCTCGGCGGTGCAGGACGCGAAAATCGGTCCAGAGAAAGACATTCCGCACGTGACGCCGGCGGTGATCGTCAAGTACATCACCGACCTGCAGCTGCTCGGACTGCTGTAGCGCCGAAGGTGCGGTTTCGTACGCGACATGCCGCGTCCAGCGTACGAAAACGCACACTCGCGTCTGGTCCAGCTAGCGCTGCCGGGCCAATCCAATGTGCTCCCTGTGTCCGCACTTCGGCAAGTGGTGTTAGCACCCGATCGCGCCACCCGGCGGCCTTACGTCGCCAACCCGATGACAAGGAGCACGATCGCAACCAACGGGAAGGTTCCTTGCGTGACGGCAGCGCGCGCCTTATCCGGTGACGACGTGAGCAGCACCACCGCTGCGGCGAGCATCGACCCGGCGCCGGCGAACACCAGTGCCACACCGACGGCCCTGGATCCGGTGAATACGCCGAGCACCCCGACCACCGTCACGATCGCCAGAAACAAGTTGTAGAACCCCTGATTGAACGCCAGCTCCTTGGTGGCCGCCGCCTGTTCCTCGGTGATGCCGAACGTCGCACGCGTGCGGGCGGACGTCCACGTCAGCGACTCCATGACGAAGATGTAGACGTGCAGCAGCGCCGCGAGAATCGCGAAAACCAAACCAGCAGTGATCAATTGCCCTCCTAGTCGAACAGTCCGGCCTGACTCAGGCCGCTGACGCCGCTGGGTGGGGTCATGCCGAGATGCGTCCACGCCTGGCCCGTGGCGACGCGTCCACGCGGGGTGCGGGCGATCATCCCCGCGCGTACCAGGAACGGCTCACACACTTCCTCGACAGTCGTGGCTTCCTCCCCCACCGCGACGGCCAGCGTTGAGACCCCAACAGGCCCTCCGCCGAAACTCCGTGTCAGGGCTGACAATACGGCGCGGTCGAGGCGGTCCAGGCCGAGCTCGTCGACGTCGTAGACCGCCAAAGCCGATTTGGCGATGTCACGAGTGATGATCCCGTCGGCGCGCACCTCCGCGTAGTCGCGGACCCGGCGCAGCAGCCGGTTGGCGATCCGTGGCGTGCCCCGGGAACGGCGGGCGATCTCTGCGCCGGCGTCGGCACCCAACTCGATGCCGAGGATGCCTGCCGAACGGGACAGCACCCGCTCCAGTTCGGCGGGCTCGTAGAAGTCCATGTGCGCGGTAAAGCCAAACCGGTCACGCAGCGGTCCGGTCAATGCTCCGGACCGGGTGGTCGCACCAACCAGTGTGAACGGCGCGACCTCGAGCGGAATTGACGTGGCGCCAGGGCCTTTGCCCACGACAACGTCGACGCGGAAATCCTCCATCGCCAGATACAGCATCTCCTCGGCGGGCCGGGCGATGCGGTGGATCTCGTCGATGAACAGCACGTCGTGATCCACGAGGTTGGACAGCATGGCGGCCAGGTCGCCCGCGCGCTCCAGAGCAGGGCCCGACGTGACCCGCAGCGACGACCCGAGTTCGGCGGCGATGATCATCGCCAGCGACGTCTTACCGAGCCCGGGCGGGCCCGACAGCAGGATGTGATCCGGTGTGCCGCCGCGGTTCTTGGCGCCCTCGAGGACCAGTTGCAACTGCTCGCGAACCCTTGGCTGGCCGATGAACTCGCCGAGTGAACGCGGGCGCAGGCTGGAATCGATGTCGCCCTCTCCGACCGTCAGCGCCGGCGAGACCTCGCGGTCGTCGGGCTCCTCGGAAACGTCCGGGTCTTCGAACCGACTCACTTCTTCCCCAACATCGACAGCGCCGAACGCAGCGCGCTGGACGTGGTGGCCTCCGGCTCGTTGGCCAGCACCTTGTCGGTGGCCTCCTCCGCCTGCTTGAGCGCAAAGCCAAGTCCGACAAGTGCTTCCACGACGGGGCTCCGCACCGAGTGCCCATTCAAGGCCACTGCGCCCGTAGCCGCATGCACAGGCCCGATCTTGTCGCGCAATTCGAGCACCATCCGCTCGGCGCCGCGCTTGCCGATGCCCGGCACCCGGGTCAGCGCCATGACGTCGCCGTCCCCCAGGGCCTGCCTCAGCGAGGGCGCGTCGTACACCGCGAGAGTGGCCAGCGCGATCTTCGGCCCCACCCCTGACACGCCGATCAACGTCAGGAACAGGTCACGCGCATCGGCGTCGGAAAAGCCGTACAGCGTCTGCGAATCCTCCCGCACGATCATCGCGGTGATGAGCCGGGCCTCGCTGCCGCGGCGCAGTGTCGCGAGCGTCGACGGGGTCGCCATCACCTTGTAGCCCACACCGCACGCTTCGATGACGACGTGGTCGAGCGCGATATCGAGGACTTCGCCGCGAACGGATGCGATCATCGTGCCGCCTTCAATTTCGCCTTGTACTTGCGTTGTTGTTCGGCGGCCAGCGCCTCCGCCGCGGCCATCCTGGCGATCATCGGCGCACGCCAGCAGTGACAGATCGCCAGCGCCAGCGCGTCCGCGGCGTCGGCGGGTGTCGGTTTCGTCTGCAGCGCAAGGATTCTGGTGACCATCGCGGTTACCTGAGCCTTATCCGCGTTGCCGTTGCCGGTGACTGCGGCCTTGACCTCGCTGGGCGTATGGAAGTGCACGTCGATGTCGCGCTTGGCGGCCGCGAGCGCGATGACGCCGCCGGCCTGCGCGGTGCCCATCACGGTCGAGACATTCTGCTGCGAGAACACCCGCTCGATGGCGATGACATCGGGACGGTGGGTGTCCATCCAATACTCGACCGCGTTGCTGATGATGAGCAATCGGTGCTGCAACGGCTCGTCGGACGGGGTGCGGACCACGTCGACGTCGAGCGCGGTGACCTGGCGGCCCGTGCCGCCTTCGATGACCGACAGGCCGCAGCGGGTCAGCCCGGGATCGACTCCCATTACCCGCACGTCAGCCCTCCTGTGAACACCTGTTCGACACAGTATCGCGATGCACCGACGGAGGTCGGCAGGGACACGCCCTCGTCTGCTCAGTTGAGCAGTCCGCGCGCGATGAGGCCGTGCACCTGCGTCAACGAGAATTTGATGTCGGCGGCGGTAGCGGGTAGCGGTCCGTCGAGCAGCAGGTTGGCAAGGCCGTGGACTGCCGACCACGCGGCAATCTCCGCTCCTGGCCTTCGGCGTGCGTCGAGCAGACCGGCGGCCTGCGCTTCGTCGAGTACTTGTCCGAGGATCTCGTATGGCTCTGCACTGTCGGCGATTGATCGGGTCGCGGGGCCGGCGACGGGTCGATCACGATCCTCGGGGTAGGTAGCGGGATGCGAGATGAACGCGGTGCGGAACAGTCCCGGCTGGCTCAGCGCGAAATCGACATATGCGGTACCGAGCGCCTGCAACCGCTTCAGAGGGTCCTTGGCGCGCTTGACGCGCCGCCGCATTTCGGCGGCCAGCTCGCCGCGCGCGTGCCGCGACACCTCGACTAGTAGTGCCTCGCGATCGGCGAAGTGACGGTACGCGGCCGAGTGCGATACCCCGGCGGCGCGGGCGGCCTCGCGCAGGATGACGCGATCGGGCCCACCTTCGCGGGCCAGAGCGATGCTCGCGTCGACCAACGCCGAGTGCAGCGCGCCGTGGTGGTACGGCTTTCCGCCCTGACGGTCGGCGTTCACGGCGCTCATGCACGCCAGGCTGCCACAACAAGGCGAATGTTGACAACGGTCACATCCGGCAGCACACTTGCAGATGTGACCATTGGTCACTTCATGAGGTTCGCGATACTCCGATCCGAAGGACCCGACATGACAGACACCCAGATCGACGCCCAGTACTCGACCGGCCTATCTCGGCCTCAGATCGAGCAGGCCCTCATCGCCGCCGAGATGGACCTCGACCACCTTCAGCCCTCAGACCTCGCGCTGCTCGAGGACTTTCACACCATGGGGCGAATTGCCACCACCCAACTGATCGACCTCATCGGAATCACGCCCGAGAACGAGGTACTGGACGCAGGCAGCGGGATAGGCGGGACGTCCCGTTACCTCGCTGACCAATGTCGGTGCCGGGTGACCGCCGTGGACTTGACCGAGGACTACTGCGAAACGGCCCGCTGGCTCAACCACCTCGTCGGGTTGGACGGGCTCATTTCCGTTCATCAGGCGGACGTAACCGAATTGCCCTTTGCCGCCGCAACTTTCGACGTCGTGCTCAGCCAGCACGTGCAGATGAACGTGGCCGACAAGACCCGCCTCTACCGTGAAGCCCGCCGCGTGCTGACCGACGGCGGCCGGCTTGCCATCTGGGACGTGACCGATGGCCAGCGGGGCGAACTCGACTACCCATTGCCGTGGGCCGATCAACGGGGAATGAGCCACCTGGCCAGGTCCGACCACCTGCGCGGTGTCATCGAGTCCTCGGGATTCGCCGTCGAGCGCTGGAACGATCTCACCGACCAAGCGGCCGAGACGATGCAGGCAGTGCTGACATTTCCGCCCCACCCGCTCGGACTTCACGCCTTCGTCCCACGCTTCGCCGACAAAGCCCACAACCTCACGGCTGCCCTCGCCGACGGACGGCTCCGGGTCATCCAGGCCGTGGCACGAGCGGCGTAACAGCACGCGAGCCGGCCTGTCCCGTCATCGCCAACTCGATGCCCGAGTATCGCGGAGCCAACGCCCGTCCGGCAGCGACCAGTGGTTCGGTGCTGCGCAGCGTGCGGGCCAGAACGAAGGCACCCTCCAGCGCGCCGATCAGAGCGAGCGTCACCTCGCGCGCCAGCGACTGGTCGAGACCCCGCGACGCGAAATACGCGCTCCCCCCGTCCACCCAACCCTGGAACACCCAGGCGGAGGTTTCGCGCAGTTCCTCGACGGTGTCGGCGACCTCGGCGGCGACGCTGGCCACCGGGCACATGTTCGCGAATCCCGTGCCGGCCATGTCCTCGGCCGCCTGGGTGAAGGCGGCGTCGACGGCGTCGCCGAGGTCGGTGTAGGAGTCGACGATCGACGGGATGAGCAGCGCATAGGCGTGGCCGGCGTTGATCAGCGCCTCGCGCGCGATCTGCACCTTGCCGCCGCGGAAGTGGTGATACAGCGAGCCGATCGGCGCGCCGGAGGCGGCGGCGATGTCCTTCATGCCGACCGCGCCGTAGCCCTTGTGCCGCATCAGCTCGGCCGCGGCGGTCAGGATCGATTCTCTGGTGGACCTTGCCATTGTCGCCTCCTGCAGACAGACTAGAGCATACGTTCTAGAATCACCGTTCTACTGCCGGAGGGTCATCATGAAGTCCGTCGACGTGAGCGCAGGAACCATCCAATACCGGGAGGAGGGTGACCCGAGCGGTCCGCCGGTCGTGCTGCTGCATGGCCTGCTCATGAACGACGCCCAGTGGAATCTGGCGCTGCCACTGCTCCCTGCCGGCTTCCGGTACCTGCTGCCGAACCTGCCGATGGGCGGGCATCGCATCCCGATGCACGAGGACGCGGACCTGACCCTGCCCAGGATGGTCGATATCGTCGCCGACTTTCTGGACGCACTCGATCTCGCCGACGTCACGCTCNTCGTCACCGACTGGGGCGGACCGCTCTTCCTCACCGACGCCGGCCGCGACAAACGCGTTGCGCGGCTGGTGATCTGCCCGTCCGAGGCTTTCGACAACTTCCCGCCCGGTTTCCCAGGCAAGGTCGCATGGCTGGCCAGCCGCAACACGCTGACGGTGTCGCTGGCGATGCGCCAGCTGAAGATCGGCTGGCTGCGACGACAATGGCTGATGTTCGGTCAGATGGCGAAAAAGCCTGTCCCCCAGGACATTGTCGAGGAGTGGTTGGCAGCAGGCCTGGCCGACCGGCGGATCCGGCATGACCTTGTCAAGTATTGCCGCACCAAATTCGACAAGGCCGATCTGATCCGGGC
>C688J18823_10000127_pt1 | contig 39327 bp, 42 predicted proteins | sample HopSoiMetagenom1_FD_18823 | JGI IMG/M metagenome (IMG submission 18823)
TCAACTTTTAAATAGTACAGCTTGGTTTACATCTCGGATCGCCAAGTAAAAGATAACAGTAGCATGAAAAAATCAATTTTCTTGTGAATATGCTCACCCTACAGATTGAAGGTATCTATTGATAGTAGCAATTAGTCGATGCAAATCAACATATCTAATTCCATTAAAATGTACATATGGTACAACTTCGGTTTTTAACACATCCGGCATAATTATCCTAGAAAAAACGTTATAACTGGATATGAGTGGTGCCAGGTATTAATATTATCGAAAACGCTGCATAAGTATAGACTGACCGTCCGTCGACGAGAGCTCTATATATCTAGGTTTAGCACGATAAATATTCTCAGCTAATGCAAACCCAACTTGTGGTAGACAAAAGACGCTAACAACAAATTACAAATGCTTTGGGGGTAGGTGATGTCATAAGGTTTGTATCTGCGAAATCCAAGGGGAATTGATATATACATATTTTCAACAAGTAGTATTCATTGTCTTTATCTAAGATGTTAGCTGCAGTTGTTCCATCAGTAAATGGAAAGTGGGAAGTCAAAGAAGTCGCAACTCCTCAGCCTGGCGTTAATCAGGTACTTATCAAAATGTATGCAAGTGGTATATGCTATACAGATGTACATGCTACTAAAGGTGCTCTAGGAGTGAAATTCCCTTATATAATAGGGCATGAGCCTGCAGGAGAAATTGTGGAATTAGGTGAAGGCGTCACTACAAGAAAAGTTGGCGATAGAGTAGGAGTTCCTTGGCTACAATCAGCATGCGGCAGATGTGAATGGTGTCAGCGTGGCAAATTGTTCTTCTGTCCTAACCACACAGCAACCGGCATCAATATTGCAGGTGGTCACGCGGAGTATATGGTTGCATATGCTGATGCCACTCAACTAATACCAAATGGATTATCATACGATCAGGCTGCACCAATATTTTGTGCAGGATACACTGTATATAGTGGATTGAGGTTGGCTAATCCAAAGCCACATGAGCGAGTCGCTGTAGTCGGCATAGGTGCGCTAGGCCACCTTGGAATTCAATACTCTAAAGCTGCTGGCTTTGAAACAATTGCTGTTACACATTCAAAAGATAAAGAAGAGTTAGCGTACAAGCTTGGAGCTGACAGTGTTGTTTCAGATGGAGAGGGATTGTTAAAAGAAAAAGGTCAACATGATGATAGTAGCCCGGATGGAGGGGGAGCAGATGTAATACTAGCTACAAGTAATTCCTATAATGCAACAGCAGATGCAATTAAGGGTATCAGACCAGATGGGCGTGTAATATTGATGGGAGTTTCGCCAAGTGAGTCGCTAACAGTCCCTCCAGAGATCTTATTCAAACATGCCCGCATCATAGGTTCTACACAAAATGATAGAGAACACCTTTATGAAGCATTAGATTATGTTGCAAAAGGCAAAGTGAAGGTAATGACTGAGACATCTCCACTAGAAGAAATTAGCAATGCGTATGATAAAGTAGCTAATGGAAACGTACGATTTAAAGCAGTAGTAAAGCCTACCAAGTAAATTCGTTTAGTTAACTCTGCCGATTATATACACTAATTAAAATCCCGTATAATCTTTAAACGAAAGCTAGGGCAAGATCACTATGATTAGATATGTATAGATAGTGATGACAAAGAAATTATATGCCATGTCTATCTTGAGGCCCGCGGCTAATAATGTGTATTACAACGCAGTGGTACTGGAGACGGATACGCATGTGGTACGATTTGGTAGTAGATCCCAATTAAGAGAATATGGCCAGAGCCCCTGTTATAGGGACCAGCTTTGAATTAAACTATGCTGATAGCATCTAGAATTGCACCCGAGATACCCGGGATGATTTCATATTCTAATTGCACTCTATTGTTATTGCTCATAATTGTATGTATGATATCTAAATTCTTCCTTAGGTTAGAAAGTAACCCGGGTATCTCGGGTGTTAGATGATACCTGATCCACTTCTATAGGTAACTGACAATTGCATCATATACAATGCCTTTCCTGAATTCCCATACTAGCTATACAAACTGGAAACCTTGCGGGGATATTGAGGGGGGCGCGCCTGCTCATCCTCCACGTTACCAACCAAACTAGCCATACACATAGAAGACAAAATTAATCTGAGCTCACTAAACGCTAAAACTATCAGCACTTGTAATGGATTGCTCACTCAGAAATAATCTGTCGACTCCGCAACTTGATGATATCTATAGATAGTAGCGGTTAGCTGACGTGGACCAGCATATTAATTCAGTCTATAGCCAAAGTTTTAACACCTGGACAATGTCGGATTTTGAGATGTCCTATAGGTATATCGGAAAAATATCTTCTAGTATAGATGTGCGGCACGCCAGATTATAAACATTCTGCAAAGTGGGAGATTTGATGTATATAGTAAGTTGCTGTGTATCAATGTGCATTTCTAATATGAGTTGAGCCAAATTACATGTTGAATAAACGAGAATTGTTTAGAGTAATTCTAATACTGTGTCGAATCGTGGAAGATAACACCTATTAATTACGGGTTAGCATGGATTTATAGTGAGGATACTTCTTTTCGTTATCTGTAATACTATACCACCAGGCTGAAGTGTTATGACTACTAGTACCCCAACAAACAAGTAGCCATTGTCACTGGTGCTTCTAGCGGTATAGGCCTGGGTATTACCCGAGCGTTGATGCAACACGGTTATCATGTGGTCGCCAACTCACGCAATATCAGCAAATCAAAAGATTTGAAACCCTCACCCGACCTTATTCTTGTGGACGGGAACATCGGCAAACTGGACTCTGCCATAAAAGTGGCCGATGCCGCCATCAAAAACTTTGACCGTATTGATCTCCTGGTCAACAACGCGGGCATATACATCACAAAGTCATTCACCGATTATACGCCGGCTGACTTTGAGTTGATGATTGACACTAACGTTGCAGGTTACTTTTTCATCACGCAAAGAGTGGTCGCGCAAATGCGCAAACAGAAGTCCGGCCATATCGTAGGCATCTCAACGGTTTTGGTGGATCAGCCGTTGGCTGGTGAGACGATTTCGTTGCCTGTGATTACCAAGTCCACCATTCCGGCGTTTCACCGCGCATTGGCTATGGAATTCCTGGCTGACGGTATCCGGGCGAATACAATTTCGCCTGGTGTTGTTGACACTTCGATGCACGCCAACGACGACCACGAAATTCTAAAAAGACGCCACCCCTTTCCACGATTGGTTCAAATTTCAGAAATCGTGGATGCACTGCTTTATTTGCAGTCAGCACCCATGGTGAATGGCGAAAACATCCGCACTGATGGAGGGGCCCATGCTGGCGCCAAATGGTAATCAGCGCAGTGAGAAGAGGTCGTCGAAGGGGAAGTTAGGTGTTGCTTTTTAATTAACGAGGAGGACATCGTTAGTATTATATTACTCAGATTAATCGTAAAACGCACTAAATCATTCATAACATTATAGGCATATAGATACTATCTAGACTATGTTGGCTGTGGAGGATCAGCAAATTCGAGCTGCACTAGACCAACACTGGGCCGCCTCAGTGGCTGGTGATCTAGAAAGGGAACACGACATCTACGATGATCACGTCGTTGTAGATTACCCTCAATCAAGGGAGCGTATAATTAGCAGGCGAAAAATACAAGCTCTTCGCGGACATACCCGTCTAAGCCAACTGGATTCACGATCAGGAGAATAATTGGTAATGGAGACCTATGGATCACCGAGTATGTAATCATCTATGACGGACGACCTGTCCCAACAGTAAGCATAATGGGGTTCTGTGACGGGAAGGTCATCCACGAGACACAATACTTTACTGAACCATTTGAGCCTCCGGCTTGGCGAGCCCGATGGGTCGAAAGAATGATCTGAGCTTGCGGATTGAGCAAGTTGGCGTCCCACTAAGTCTCCGAAACTGCTATCTACACGACTTACTGACTTACTGAGGATCTTTAGAAGAGGATTGAATTGCCTATTACTATTTGAAATTCGATAGGTTTACTAGAGAATTGTAGTAAAGCCAGAGTTCCCTACCTACAGTTCTACAGCTTATAGAAATCAATACCAATAGAATGTCATGATTGCCAAAACAACAGCAAAAAGAAAAAGAACTAACGGTAGACGAAGTCAAGAAAAGGATCTGCAAACAAATTGAAAAGAGACAGAAACAAATCGACCAGCTAAACATAACATGCGAATAGTAGAAAACAACATGACAGAACTAGAAATAATGCAGTTCATACTTTATGATAACTGATGAAGAGCGATTAAGGGAGCTAGACAAACCAACCAACAAATGATATGCCAAATCTTGAAACCATGAGCTGTCTCTAACTTCTACTGCATAGGATTGGCCCACAGCACACAATTGGAGGATGAGCCATGGCCAGTGGTCACAGAGATCGCGCAGCAAGCGGTAACAGAAATGACTAAATCCAAGTGAGCGGAAGGAGAATTCACGGAATACCTGACCGATATGGTCACCACAGTTCCCGAGGGAACTAGCCCCGCCAAAGTCGATGAAATGCGCGCGGCTGAGGCAGTGCGAGCCGCTGAGCTCGCCAAAGCAGGCCATTTGGTCCGGCTCTAGCGCCCCCCACTCGGTCTAGGCGAATGGCGCAGCATTGGGCTGTTCTATGCCGCAGACGAGGCAGAGCTTCGCGAAGTCCTCGACTCGTTACCTCTTCATATTTGGATGAAGGTCACTATTACGCCACTGAGTTCACATCCCAATGATCCAGAATCTCGCGCCCGTCAGGCCATGGAACATTCATAGACCTAGCGGCATTACTGAAACTAAACCAATTACGACAAATACTGGACATCAGTGTAATGTCGTCTTCTCATCTAAACTGTATAGACACAATAAGTGATGGTTAAACCAAAACATGCACAGTAACTAATACTAAGACCGATAACGAATCGCTCACTTACCGGGCCGAAATTTAACAAATTTCTGATCGTACAGCAACCGAGCTATCGAAATCGAATTTTAGCAAGATCATAAGCCGGCGAACACATCAAGAAATATTGTTTGTACAGGCCTCATTAACTCTAATCTGAGCCTATGTAAATGAATTAGACGCGCAAAATGCCGGCGATATTTATCGTGTCTAACTACGCTGTATGGCTTTACTTCGTACTAGGTCTATGTAGAGGTGTAAATCTGAAATCACTCAGTTTCTAGATTCTCTGCTGTGATAACATTCCATTTGCGAATATTAGAGCACTACGCGTATACACTTTAGCATAATGCGACCAGTCTTCGTAGGTTTCATACACTTATTATCCAGTTTATGCGACAAAAATTCGTTTCGCGTCTAATCACGCTTAAGATACAAATGTGTCCTTCATTTTTTGCACTAATGGCAAATAATCATTGAATCTTTCTATTGATGCAGAGTAGTCAATGAAATAACCGGTATCTTTTCCTATTAACGTTCCGAACTCCATTACCTTTCTTAGTCCATAGATCGGATTTACGTAGGTCCAAACTAGTTTATATGCTAGAGACCCCGAAAGTATATTTTTATTATTTATGTTACCTAGGCTGCTGCTTATAATTTTGAGATTAGGAAAATTGGTGAGGTTTTTAGATTTAACTGCTAAGTCAAGGTAGTTTTTCAAAGTTATCGGAGAGTGATCTATTCGCTTGGACAAATTACTATTGGTGCCTATGTAGAATATTGGTAGCCCACTTGATAATCTCGGCACATAGAAGGAAGCAATAACCTTTGACTTAAAACGATCTGACTTATATTGTTGTAGATTCGAATCGTTTTCAATTCGTATACTCCAATTGGATGGATACTGAACCGAGGCTCCGTAGCGGTCGTTATGATATATCAAGAAAGTTTCCGTAGGAATTGCAGGAAGTTGCGTTATTTAGAGTACTATTGGGGATTGAAAGTAGATGCAACAGGTCCCGGCCAACTTGGTCCTCAAGCGCATTGAAATCTGCTATGATTATATTATCATTGGTTGCAGAAGCATAATGTGATTTATTTTCTTCTGACAATGAATTTAATGTACTTATAATGGTTGAGCCTAATGCTCGTGCATTAAATGTTTCTGTCATTCACTTTAGCAAATATTACCAATTCATCATAGGCAGCATGTAAATGCGAAATAGAATCAGCACTCTTGTTATTTTGAAACGACTGAATAGCTTGATCTATAAGGATCTTTATTAAGATGGAATTGTCATTCTTGTCATTTTGTGCAGATATATGGTTAATACCAAATAGGATCAAAGTTAATGTAATCAGACAAGGTAGTAGAATGAATAATAGTCTGAACAAAGTACGAGACATATTTGGTAACTAATGGTTATACTCAAGCGGCAATATTTCTTTATAGATTTCTAATATACATCAAACCCTGTTAGGTTAAGCTCTCTTGCCTCACAGAACGTAACGACCGCAATAAGACGGCAAAGAGGAGTGGTTATTTATCGATAAGCCTAGAGAAGTTAAAGATAGATTATTCTTATATAATAGGCTTACAACATGATTTGCTTTTATATTCTGTGGATACCAAGTTACAAAAACTCACCATATCCTAATCATTTTCTCAGTCTTCTAGTCCAATCAGCAAGGTTTTGTAGCAGATGCCTCAAGAATTTCTTAGTATTCTCATCCGTTAGCTTACCATTCGCGTCAAATTTATCTTGTGAGAATGAAAGTATCACCTCTGGCCCGTTTATCGGATACATATTTAGAAATACGAATATCTGTCGTAAATGATACTGCGCTCTAGCACCGCCAAGCATACCCACTGAGGCACTCATTATAGCAGCTGGCTTCCCTTCAAATGCATTATCTCCGTAAGGTCTTGAGGCCCAATCAATTGCGTTTTTTAATACCCCTGGTACTGAATAATTATATTCCGGAGTTGCAATAAGTATGGCATCTGCTTCCCTAATTTTTGATTTGAATTCTCTTATCTTGGTTGGCATATCTTTCTCAATATCTTGATTGAATGGGGGAATGCCCTCAATTTCAAAAATTTCTAGACTAACATCTTTTGGTAACAGTTCTATGGCAGCACGTAGGAGAGCTTTATTATAAGAACCAGCTCTTAAGCTTCCTGCAAAACCAAGAATTTTCAATTCATTATTGCTTTCCAACTTTGCTTATCAAGTTAATCTTATATTACATAACGGTTACGCTTCACAATTGAGTTAGATATACAAGACCATCATAATAGTAGTAGTTATGTAATGTATAAAATAGTAAATTTGATTGTGGGGTCATTGCAGATTATAGATATTTTCTAAAATGAGGCCTCAGATTTATAGATTGGTATTTTGGTATAGATAATGATGAAAATAGAGCGTATCTGTTATGAGGAAGCTATATAACGTATTCCAAAAGTAAGTAAAGCATAGCGGTGAGATGGAAAGCTAAGGAAGTGTTGAGCTGCGGGGCCTACTGATGTTCCACGTCATCAACCAATTTAGCTATACAAATTCAAGACAAAACTAGTCGAGCTCAATAAACAATTCTTTTGTGATGATCCAAATCTACAATGTGTGCCACTTTAAGAACACAATCAGGAGCAAAGTCTATGTCATGCAATAATCGCCATAAATCAGGCATACCCCTTACTGGAGATTGCATCCTGGACGTACTAAATATATATCTAGAATCTGTAGAGCACCCAAGTGCAGATCCCGAGAATCATAAATGTGTTTATAAAATGCTAAATAAATCCTTTTGTATTCACTTTATATTTATTTAATGGAGAAAAATAGAATTTTCTTCCCAAAGTGTCAACTTATAAAAGATTGAGAATAGTAGAAATTTAGGTAATATCTGCACTAGTCACTTTTTGCTTATTTTTTTCAGTGTCAGTAGTATTTGAAGATACACTAGATTTTCTTGTGTCATGTAATTTATCATAGTTAGGTTCATAACCAGCGCAGCATCCATGTGGTGCAATAACGTCAGAAACCTTTCCCATAACATCTGGACCATCATCTTCTACAAGCATACACTTTCCACCACTCGTATTTATCCAGTATATACAGTTATAGCAAAAGTATCCCTCATGCAAATTAGAATCAGAAAATTTATCAAATTCGATGTATGATGCCTTTAACTTGTTGAACTTTTTAAATTTGGTAATATTGTCTACTGCACCAGCAGCCTCTTTAATTTTATTTGTTATATTTGTCAATCTGAATAATCACTCCTACTCCTTTCATTCTGCTAGCGAGTCTCCGCGTTTGGAAACCATAACGTGCACACACCGCTTGGTGCTATGATACCAGATTCTTTTTCATTTACATCTGGTCCACTATCTTTTACTATAGCACAGTGACTATCCTTAATAAAGTATAAGCAGTTATTGCAAAAATATCCAGCATTCAAATCTGCATTTTTAAAATATTCGTTCTCTAAATATCCTGCAGTAGCCTTTGACAGCTTTGGATATGGTCTGTCAGTAGGTATGTTATTGCTGTTATTTTTGGTATCTGTAGTAGTATATGTTATCTGGTCAGACATGATCTACTATTTTTTGGACATTATTATATTAAGAGGTATATGAATTCTGCAATAAGAACATCTACCATCAGCAATAAAACATGCATAAAATAATAAAAATATTGTATGTATTGTTTGTTGATTACTTATTATATGTTTTCCCGAGCCAATTTTATGCATTCTTGTAGATGTTCTTTTTCCTCATTTAAAATTGATTTTACTTTATCAGAAAATTCAGTATCCTTAATATCTTTTATCATTGCATCCAGAACTTCATAGTGGGTTACCTCTCCACCTTCCGCAATACATAGAAATTCTAGTGCCTCTGAGGTGTCAGCATCGTCACCAAGGTATGTTTGCATCATTTGTGAAGCCTTTTCTTCAGTTTCTGTTGCTACGCTCTTTACATTTTCAGAATCAATTTTGTGTTCACTCGATGAGGATTTCGATAACTTTTCGCATAAGTCTTCTAACTGTGTCTGATGGTTATGGGCTTCTTTTCTTATCTCCTCTACTTGTTGCTTTATACTTCCTTTATCTAATAATCCTTTTGATACAAGCTGTTCTACTGCTTTTTGAGCAGCCATTTCTAAACCTAGAACTTCGCCTAACTTTTCTTCAATCATTTCTGCATCTACCATTTTAGATTTTTCTCTCTAAATATTGCCGTAGACAGTATTGCTATTAAGAGTTGATGGATGGCTCACGGTTCTAAACTTTAGAAAATGCGTCGGCAATGAAAAGACCTAGACTGCTTTTCATGAGTCATAACATGTCTAGATCAAATTATGAGGTTATAATTTCATTAACTGGTCTTACTTATATTCCATAATATCTTCTCATTCTTCACACATAAATTACTTCAGATTAATCATACCATTCATGCACCATTGAAACTGCTGCCATTCCCCCTTGATAAGCCGCGGTAAGTGCGCCTATCGATCCCCATCCCTGAATATCTCCTGCTGCAAAAAGTCCTTTAACATTTGTTTCTTGCCTTTCATCTGTCCTAATATTGCCTTGCTCATCTAATTCCAAATTCAAGTTCTCAACTAGTCTTTGTATCAACTTAGATGGCTTTACTGGAGGAATCCACCAGAGAGTATCAATCTTAATAGTTTCGCCAGACTCGATAATGCAAAGCGCAGATAGAGGAGTTCCTAGCAGAAATCAGAAAACTGGAAAATGAGTGAATTGAATCATTTGCAACGGGTAGTCAAAGAGGTATTAGTTAAGGCACAAGACGCATCATCCAATGACTGAAGAAATATTTAAACAAGAGACAAGTGATCAGGCGATAAGAAAGATAAAAAACACAGACATATGAACCGAATAAAATACTTATACCATATTATATAGCTAGCTAAATAAGATCCTGTCCAAGATCTTACTATGATCCGTATTCTGATTCGCTAATCTTCTCAACGACTATTTCGTAATGTAGTCAGGAAATCATAAATAATTCTATATTTATTGGTAGATGATAGATGATTTGTTATTAGTAGTTGATGATGATTATGATATTGCATCTCTTAAGATCAGCCTTGAGAATATGGGTCTTTCTGTGTCTTTTTTACCGATCCCTTGTTAGCCTTAGAAGAATTTAGAAAGAAACCATCCGATTATGAACTTGTAATCTCAGATATTAGGATGCCTAGCATGAATGGCTATGAGTTTGTAAAACAAGTAAAGAAAATCAACCCAAAAGTAAACGTAATCCTTATGACTGCATTTGAAATAGAAGACAAGGAGTTTAACAGCATCCTGCCATTAATCAAGATAAATGGGTTTTCTTCGAAAGCCATTTTCCATAACAGAGTTAAGTGATATAATAAGGAAAATCAGATGAAATCGGGTTAAAATGATGCTAATATTTATTGCAGGCTATAATTCACAACGGTTATTATAGTTTTTTGTCCAGCATTTATGTAACAGTCAAAATGACACAGGATCCAATAAACTTTCATGTTACTGATGCTTTAAGCCAGATAAACCAAGCAGAATATGGCGCACACCATATCATAATTTACCCAGATTTACTTACACTAAGAGAATTGTATTCCAATTACATAAAAAAACAAATTGAGGAGAACAATGAAATGATTCTTATAAATCCATTTTATGAAACTACTGACTCTGTTAGGCAAATTCTTTCTAAGAACGGCGTAAATGTGTCCAAATACGAAAAAGAAAAAATGCTTGTAATTATTGATTCTCTCAAGGTGTATTTTAGTCAACAACAACCAAATATACTTTTTGTGAAAAGCCTAGCTAAATATGCCAAACAAATGGGAAAAAGCTGTCTTTCAATTCTGGGTGATCTAGGCGCCTATCCTCACAGATCCAAGTATGATAATCTTGTCGATTATGAACTGTCTTTGCCGTCAATGTATGATGTTGATATGAAAGGGTTTTGTCTATACCACCAAAAGGATTTTGACAAATTCTCAGATGAGCAAAAGCAAAAATTAATTAAACATCATGGCAAGGCTCTAAAAATAGAAAGATCCTAAACACTGTCTATAAACAGAGGTATAATCAGAGATAGTTCTGGTATTCATCTAGATCAGATAATAGAAACAAGACATGTGTCAGTCCTAAGGTGTTATTTTTACTTTAATCAACTAGATCCAAGTATGGTGTCTTTACACAAATTCTTTACCATAAATGTATATCGTATGTTCTTAGTTTGAATTGACTAATTTATTAGCAGGGATGGCACGTTGGCAAAGCATTCAAGGGGAAAATCAAAAACAAAAAACCAAACCGGAATCAGAATGAGTCAAAGCCAGACAAAATTAGCCTAACTATCTATAGCAGGACTCCCGCTCAAATTTTGTCGCACAATACATGACGACAAATAACAGTTAAACATCATATGTACGTAATGATATTAGTATGTCACGTGATTCAAAAAAAATAGAATATAGAAAGCTATCCCAAGATGAAATAGGAATTGAGGTTACTAAGATTAAAGGATGGAATACTACTGAAACTGAAAAAATTAGTAAAGAATTTCAGTTTAAAAATTTCGTTCAAGCATTCGGTTTTATGACAAAAGTAGCTATGGAAGCAGAAAAGATGAATCATCATCCGGAGTGGTTTAATGTTTATAATCGTGTGAAAATTGAATTGGTGACTCACGACCTTGGCGGCATAAGTACATATGATATCAAATTTGCCGATACTATCAACAAATTGTATGAAGATAACGAGCATCAATAATAACAGAGAAGATATTCTAGTTTAGAATTTTAGCAATTATAGCATTACTTAACATAAATCAAGCTATAAGACATATGTACTTGAAGTAGCTGAACTTTCTAATAATTATTTATATAATACAGCTAATCCATTGAGCCCCTCTGTTTAAATCCCGCAAATAAAAAATAGTAAGAAATCTATCGTGAACAATTATTTTGGACATCAACATGTAAAGGCTTTATCTGATAGTCTTGTCTCAAAATTCGAGCAAAGGTGCAAAACCAATCGAATTAAGAATGCCGTATAATCAAACAAATACTAAAACATGAGGATGCTAATCGCTGCCCAAATGCACGAGTTTATCGAATCAACAATAACTAATTCATCAAAGCAAATCTTAGCCGAAATTACTAAAGCAGCATATCAAGTGGTTAATGCTACTCATTATGTTACGCCTTGTACTGCCTCCATAAACCAATTTGGTAGTCTATTATTTCTTACAAATTGACTGAATGCTGAGTCCAACACATACGTTATAGCCCAGTCGTCTTGAGACCTAATAGATCTCCCACATGTCTGTACAAGTCTTAAGGCAGTTTGCCAGTTATACCAACTAGGGTCTTGTTGTCGTTTCGTATCAGTCCACCTATCACCTTTGCTTGGGTATGGAACTTTAACTAATATCTGAAACCTTGCATAGTCATCTTTTAGGTCTAGGCCGGTGTGTAAAGAAGGCGAAATTAAGACAGTTGGTTTTGTTGATTCAAAGTGTTCGACTAGGACTTGATCTCTAGATCTAGACCGGTCTCGTGATTTATTATTATAACTCTTTTTTTGCTCAGTAGATATCAGCCTTCGTCTATTTTTCAGACTAAGGAATTTTTCTATAAACTCTAGTTGAGCGTATGATGTAGTATGTATAATGCCTTTCTCATCTTTATGCTTTGACATTATTTTGTCTATAGCGTTGGCAATTGTTTGTTGTGTAGTCTTGGACTGAAGACTCTGATAATTTAGATACGCCGTGTTTAGTGGATATATTGGTCTATTTTCTGGTGGAAAGTCTGAGCTTGCTTGTATGAATTTTACCTTATCCTTTTCTTTGTCAAGTCCTATATTCCTACAAAATGTATTCACATCTAAAATAGTCGCACTCATTATGAGATTATAGATGCATTTTTCAAATAATTTTCTGCAATGACTTGAGATATCAAGAGGTTTAAATTCTAGTTTTGTTACCTTATTACTAACGCTATCCCTTGTAATATTTGATACAATCCAATTTTTAGGGTTTGACTTCATATTCTCTATAACAGAATTAATTCTCTCCACATCGTCTTTAGCATCCTGAGCAATTTCTTCAGATTTCATATCTGGAATTGCATCGTCGATTTGTTTTACTAGAGTTCCAAGGAAGACTATCCACTTATCCATGGAATCGTCATAACCATAAGACACCTGCTCCAACTTATATGGCGCAATATACTGCTGTAATATCCTTTTTGATATAGATATGCTCACGCGCCCTACTGTTTGGGTCTCGATCTGGTGTCCTTCATCAAGTATCAGCAGTTCTTTAGATGGTAAAGCACTTGGGCTAGCCTGTGATATTCTTAAGAGTAATAGAAAGTTGGCATAGTTAAAGATCGAATGCTTTGCTACTTTACCTTTGTTTAGCTGATCGTAATATGGGCATGATACAAATTTTTGCTTTCTCTGGTATAAAACGTCTGGAGTTAGATTAGCAAGGTGCAGCCAGCCTCTTAGGCTATTGGTTGTGTTGGTACTATACTCTAGGTATTCCTGAGATCGTTCAGGAGTAAGATTTAATGATGGTAATGCATAGTCATCTACAAAGGTTCTATACCTACATCCCTCGTGGAAGTTGCAATGTCCGCCACAGCGGCCAGAATGCAGGCATTGTTTGTGATCGTGTGTATAACCTTGGCGGTCTTGCCTGCATGGACCGTATAATGTAGTTGTATGGAAACATTCGGTCATGCTCTGGTCATCACTGCCGCATTTACTACATCTGAACAATTCGCTTGAAATGAGATCATCCTTAACCAAACATGGAAATTCACTCATCCCTTTTACGGTCTGTATAAATGGGAAATCCCTAGCGTACTGTGTCTGCAAATCTTTTGTAGCCGAACAGATATAACTAGAGCCTAATGTCTTACCCACTGCCACAGCTACTGGTGATTTACCAAATCCAGTTGGAGCCTCGAGTACTATAGTCTTGTAGCCTTGGTTGAATGCCTCACAGATCTTTCTTAGTATATCTAGTTGCCTGGGTCTAATATGTTTAAAGGGAAAGTTTGAGGTAAACTCTTGCAGGGTGAATTGTCGGCTTTGCCTTACTTGGTTTAACTCTTCCGTGCCTATCAACTGCTGCTACTATTATTACAACATCTCTTTAAACTAGTCTGCAAATGTGCGCAAGTCAAGTTAGGTAACGCTCGTTTGCTATCCATATCTTCGTAATTAGGCTATTATTTCACTATTGAAAGTAAACGTATTATGATAAAATGATTCAATATTTCATGAATAATAATGTGCAAACTATTCCAGGCTATTCACAGTTGAATAAATATGTAGCTAATAGTATATTGGTCCTGTTAACTTAGCGATAAATCTATAGCTGCGAGCATTCTCTCATATCCTATGAACTTATTTGAACGTGAGAGAACATCCGCAGACCTGATGCTGTATGCATTGTACTTATATTTTCTAGGCCTAAGTAAGTTTCAGAAATACATCTAGAGCAATCCAACCATTCGAAGGAGGAAGGAGTCATGTTTGCTATATGGAAATGGATTCAGGGATTCAACCCTAGACGTCTATACTGTTGTAAAAGAATATCTACTTTTCTGATTGATGAAACCATGTTGCAGATTGGCACTGACCAAGCGTGGTTATGGATTGCTGTTGTAGAACCAGTGCACAGACAAATTCTTGGAGTTTATGTATATCTCAAGACATAGGAATATGATTGTAGTAGAATCGTTCTTGCGAACGTTGATCATGATTTATGGTAAACAGATTATATATTCAGATGAGGTATTTGGTATCCTGAGGCATGCATATCGTTAGGACCCGAGCATAGGTTGCATTCCCCATATGAAAAGAGCATAGTTTGAAAGAATGTTCGAATATTTAAGGATAGAACTCAAGCATTTGATGATTATTATCCATATGAGAGCTGGATTATGCAATCTTAGACATGTTCGCAAATGGCTAATTCTGTTTGTCTTCATATATAATAGTGTAGTCAAATCCGCTACTAAATTTGCTAATTTAAGGAGGTGGAAATATTTAAGTTAACAGGGCCTAACTATTAGTAGAAAAGTTTTAATCCTTCAAATATTTAACATTATTAGACATACCATAATCATCTTCTTTAAGCTTGATCACAATTGTATTACTTATTCTACTAAATATCCTCTGTCTCCTCTTGTTAGTAAATATCCATCCTAATACTACATCGAAAGGAAGTAAAAATGATTTACCAAAGCTTTCTATTGCGGCAGTCTTTACATCTATAAGCTTACCCGATAGATCAGTTGTCCTTAAATGCAATAGTCTTTTACCAATAGATTGTCCTGTTTTAAATTCGAAGTAAGTCCAATATCCCAGAAATACAATACTTGAAATGAGGTAATGTAAGGGTTCTATACTTTTGTATGCCCTAATCATATTATTATCAAACCAAAATGGCAAGGATAATGCAGCAAAAAGTATTGCAAGGCCAATCGATACAATAATAAAATCTATTAGCCAAGCAAGGAATCTGTCTGTCCAGCTAGCAAGAAGTAGGTTAGAAGGAACGTCCATCTGTTCACTTGAAAAATTTGACATTTGATCTAGTTTATAGATACGTGGTTGAGATATAAAAGCATGTAATCATGATACCATTCAATAAATAGGCATTATGAGATTAAGGAACCAAACAAACAGTACAATAGTTAGACAAAACCAACACACTATATCCACTGATGATTAAACAACTTTAATTGCAGTCTGCATGCCCTCTGTATCAGAAATAAACTACTGATATTTGTCATATCCGCTATTGCTGAAGATTCAGATTGCTTACTCGCATACGTGAATAGGTAATGTACTCAATATTTACGTACAAATTATAATATCTGTCCTTAATCTTATTAACTGATAATTTAAAAATCAATCAATATAAGCACTGATCTGGCCAGATAGAATTGCCAGATATTTATGACCATGTATTATATGTACTTCATGGGGTGGGAAGCATTCTGGGTTGATTTTTCAGAGGATGCTTACGTATAGCCCAAGTTTTCAAAAATTATGACATTTAAGAGACGTGACATTGAGATTGATGGATACTCCCCATTCTTGCTCCAGCTTACAAATACTCTATCTGTAATTTGCCGTTAGTTATTTTTAGAAGTATGGTTTCGCTTGTTGGGTTATTGATAATAGGCACCAGTTTCGTCATCGTGTTTTTCAAATCGCTGGGGACTCGGCTTATAGGGAAAACAAAGCTCGTTTTCATTCATTCAAAAGTCTCGATGGATATTTGTCAGTTATTCGGTATGGCTTGCATTTTTCCTGCTCTATGAAATAAGCAACTATCATCAGGTTTTGGTTCTTGATTTACTTGTAATTACTGTTGGGATTGGCACGCGCTATCAACCAGACTTGGGTCGCAAGCATTCAAGGAATTGTGGCTCACAGTACTGTATTATGGCCAAATTATTTGATGAGAAATTGTCGATGCTATGGAATCCAATTTATATTTGATCGAAAATTAGCAATTGTTACATATTATGATTCATTTATACATTTAATATATGAAAGATCTTGAACCATCTCAATTCGACAAACTACTGTCCTCGTATGAAAAGGCGCTTGTGATGTTTTACGCAGACTGGTGTCCTTATTGTCAAAAATTCAAACCAATGTTTGAATCAGTCGCAAAACAAGAGCATAAAAAAACTACTCAGAAAAAATACAAAATGTATGGCTCTAAAGTAAATGATGATGATAATCCATTATGGGACAGATTTTCTATAAACGCCGTTCCGACTATGATAGCCTTTGACAGGGGCGAAATTACATCAAGAAGAGATGCTAAACGCGGGGTTGGCCTTAGCAAAACAGATCTCGATTCTATATTGGGTGAAATAGAATGTGTCTGATTTAATTAGCTGGTTTTGCCAGGTTATGGCTTACCTTTTTATTTATTAGCCAATTGCAGTTGATCGACAAATCTTCTATTAAATATGATCTATCTAACCTAATTACACGTCATTAATATGCTAATTTTGTAAATGAATTTGAAGGTTTATCGCGCAAAGTTTATGAATACAAAACTAATAACCATCTGCTAAGACTATAGGTGTGCTGACGGCGAATCGTCCATTATTGTTATTGTAGCTCATAATGACTTCTAATTTCTATATTATAAAGCAGAAGTTAAAACAAAGAAAAATAATGACGCAAGCAAGAAATTTACAAAACAAAAATCGTAATAGAAGGAACGTAATAGTACTTAGCACGAATGTCATCATATATGTAAATATAGTGTCATGAACTTTAACCTAAAATGGTGTTGTCCTATTTGTGATCATTACATTTTCATGATGAAATCAAGTGAACTCTTTAGAGTAATAACAAAAACCATAATTAGGACAGATTGGGTTGTGAAATGTTGGATTATATTCCGAATGGCAATTAAAAGACTATATAAAAACTATTGGCTATGCCTTTTATAAAAAAGCGAAAAAATGTAGTATATATAAATATACTGAATATATAAATAAATTTTTAAATGCAATAAAGATCATTAAAAGGTAATTGATACGTGTATAATTGTATGAATCCCTCCTCAATTTCAGATCAATCTACGAAAGGAAAAAAGTGAATTCCAATAGATTCAGATATTGACAGTAGTGCTGTTACTACAATAAGAACTAATAATAATACACAAGCAACAGCAGCACATACCGCTTCATCCTATCCAATTTATTATGAGGCTAAAGAAAGCCTAATCTCACAACAAGTCTCTCAAAATAGAAGACAAGAAATTTATGAATATTTAAAATTATTTAGCTACAAACCTGATAATACAATTCTTCAAATATATATAACAGGCTTTTTCAACAAAAAGAAATATTCTCAAAGAGAAGTGGAGAAACATAGATCAGCAGTCAAGAGATATGGAGGTACAACATTTGTTATTGTAGGCAGAACACATGATCCATCTATTATGGATAAAATAGTAACTCCTAAGAAAAAAGATTCCTACGATAGAAGCCCTGGATATGTAGGATATTTATGGAAGAACAAGGATCCAGAGAAGAGACCGCCTCATGAGATTATACCTTTAGACTTTACTCCTATACATTTGCCATACCCAACCGAGTGGAAAAACATGTTTGCAACAAAGGGATTTATGATAGCTCTTCACGTACCATCTTCATTTGCAAAATATAAGAATAAATTGACTAGGGCACTATATAGAGTTGGAAGAAAAACTAGCAATATCGATGTTAGAAAAGAATGGTCTTTTCTAGATGATTTAAAAAGTATTAGTGCGGATGCCCCATCTCAGTCTTTTCCTGATAGCAGATATTTACAAGAAGAAGTACCACGAGTAAGAAAACAAAAACATGGAGGAGAAGAAGAACCAATCGATATTCTTAAAACTAGATTAGCAAAAGGACAAATGATTACTAAGGAAGAATATCATGAACTGAGAAAAAGCAATTGAACAATAATGATATTATCAATACTATTTCTATAACATGTCAATACATGCCTCTATGCAGATGTAATAATTCGAATAAAAGCCATGGACTTGCAGCATACCTTGAGCAGGATGTTGAAAGTCTACTAAAATGGCTAAAATGTGTTTGACGTAGACACATCGAGGTAGCTTGCCAGGGGAAAAATAGTTCAAAATATCACGTAAAGCTAAATCAATGTAAGGTACTTAAATATGATAGCCCTAACTTTAAAAGGTGTTGCCAAACGTAGGAGTCGTGTACAGGTTACTGGAATATATGTAGTAGACATACATGAAGGAGGGCATGCTGAGTTACATCCTGCATATCAATTCTAAAAAGCCTTATGATAAATGAGCAGGGACTATTAACTTAAGAAGTATTATAGGAAATATTGCTCCTAGCCAAGCATGAAATCGCTAGTAAAAGCTACAAATATGCAGTTAAGTTAACTGAACTGATGAGTATAAAATTCATTATGTATTCTTATATTATGAGGCAGCATTTGACAAAGATGTCTACGATCTATCACTTTTGTTAATTTTAAGTACTACAGTTTTCAGAAGAATATGCCAACAATAGTCCACTTTGAAATGCCTGCAGATGATGTTGAAAGGGCGAAGAAATTCTATACTGATCTATTTGGATGGAAAATAGAAAAGTGGCCCGGAACAAGCAGTAAGGATAGTTCTTCTTCTAGTATGGAATATTGGATAGTAAGTACAACAGATGACAAAGGAAATAAAACACCTATAGGTGGAGGATTGATGAAAAGACAAGAGCAACATCAACAAATTACTAATTTTATAGATATAAATTCAGTAGATGAATATTCATCAAAGATAGAAAAGCTAGGTGGTAAAGTAGTTGTTACTAAGATGGCAGTCCCAGGGATGGGATATTTTGCAGTATGTCATGACACTGAGAATAACAGTTTTGGAATATGGGAAACTAATGAAGGTGCAAAGTAAGGGAGTAATCCAATAACATCTTAGGATGATAAAAATTACTGTTATTTATTATATTTATTTCTAGCTATTGTACAAATAATAGAAAGTAAGTAAAGTTAGCAAATAATAAATATCTGATTACTGTATCGAACATGAAAGTCTATCCTAGATATGATATACTGACATTTTGTTATCCTTTCTTATTATTGTGATATAAATATACAGGCTTTTAATCAAATGAGCCGCTCAGTTTCACAGTTGCTATTTTGTTAAGTTTACTTTTTTCATTTTTGGTCGTAGATAGATTATCAGGGCCAAATTTCTATTAGATTATTAATAATGAGTAGAAACAATAATGAGTATACAAACTATTAAGACGTATAATTAAGGAATCTTGGGACGCATGTACATATGATCAAGTTCACATTTAGTTCAATATAGATGGGGTATTCAGTACTTAAATGGCGAAAATGGCTCGGAAATGAAATTGTTATGGATGCGGGCTGTGGATCAGGGTTACTCACAAGTCAATTAACCAAACAAGTTCCAAGAGGAAAGTTTATGCTATTGATATTGACTCCAATATGATAAAACAAGCGAAAAACAACTTTAATTCTTTGATAATGTTGAGATAATACAGTCTAGCTTTACAGATATTGGGATTCCAAGAAAAATAGATATATTTTTTTAATTCTGTACTACATTGGATAAAGGATCACAGAAAAGTATTTCAAAAATCTTGGGAGGTACTACGGCCAATGAATGACAGTACTAAGATTACCGGTATAGGTGTCAGCAGTAGTAACAACAATACTCGTACTAGTGGCCATTATTAATCCAGTGTGGAGGGCATGGAAATTTACAACAAATCATCACGATGTTAGAACGAATTACACATTTAGACCAATTCAAGGAACGCTTTACGGACTGGAAGCAACCTTGGTATTTTGCCAGATCTGACGATACATTCAAGTTACTACAAGAAATAGGCTATGTGAATACAACAGTATATTCTAGTAGTGATCATGTAATTCTCCCAAACCACCAGATATATTCTAAATTTATAAAATAGTAGTAATGAAATCTTATCTAGATCATCTATCACTAGAGAATAATGATGGCATTGATAAATTAGGGACTCAGTTTTTGGACGTGTTTTTGGATGAGGTTGAAAAATGTAGTAATAATAAATCAAATACATGCCGGTTCTTAGGTTTTGTTAGGTTAAATATTATTGCTCATAGACCTTAATCATAGCAGTATATTTGAATAAAACAGAGCTTTGCCTTATTAAACTGCATATTGTTGGCTTTAACTTTGCTGATGGCCGGCCTGTTTGTAACCCATGCACCTCGAAATGATTTCACATATTTCAGCAAAATCTGCCACGGACTCCAAGCCATGGAATTTATTAATCGGGAATTATTCCTCTAACAGAACAGTCGTTATGTCCATTGCAAGGAAAACAACTATTGTATAATAGAAAGCGAATTACCTATCTTAACTAGAACACACAATGGCAGCACTATAGTAAAAAAAGGGAATGGCAACAGCAAAACAGTTACTAATGTTATACCAGAAAATATTGAAAAAATTTGTCTCCCCTTAACATGGGGAGTAATAAGAAATGACTAAACAGCAGCTACTTGTTCTTAATCACTGTACATGTATTATCCCTTTCATTGTTGTAGGATGGTATATGCAATGATATCCAAATGTACCAGTCATGCCAGGTTTAAAGGATAATTGGCTAGAACTTCCAGATAGTATATCCCCACTTGTTGCAAGTTGGTTTCCATTTGGATCATCTACAACTAATTGATGTTTATCATCTGTTGGATTTTTGAGTTGCATGGTCTTAGTATTACCTACCTTGAAATTCATAGTTGGGTTGATTACTCCGCTGGTAGTATTTATCCATCTGTAACCCGAAGTTAGTTCCTTGGCTGATAATTGAATTGCACCTGGGATTGATGGCTGTTGTTGTTGCTGCTGAGTTTGTGACGATGCTGAGTTTGTTGAATCTTTATTCCCTCCATTACTACTTACGTCCTGATGTGCGCCTTTCCTAGCATCTACTATTTGTGTGTGGTATCCATTATACAAATTCGATACCAGACCAAACAGAAGTATACCTGATAGTACTGATAGCAATACTATTGTTTGAAGATTGGATATTGAACTCTTCATGGTGCAGTTACCAAGCTGATGTTATTTAGTCTGGACGTGCACATAAAAGACTAAAAGCTATCGTATGTACTACAATGTACTACACCATATGTCGTTGGTGGACGTCCTGAATATTAGTAATATGTATAGTCGATACCACATATTGGCGAGACTGGTTAAAAAGGATTACAAAGGTCCAATGGAGATTAAGATTGGGACAAAAAGCATATGGATTTGTATGTGTGGTTTGAGCACTAACCAACCATACTGCAGTAACTCACATAAGAAAACAGTAGATGAAGAAGACAATAAAATCTATGCATATGAAAAAAAAGGCGACAAAATTGAAGTTAAGAATTGGGAAGTGGCGTACTAAGTCATGTCATTTTGTTATTATCGATTCACTACATATACGCCTCAGAAAATAGATCATGCGGGTTTTGCTCAAGTTAGTATCATATATAGAACTAACCCTAGATACATAGCATCAATTATTTAATTCTGAAATTGCGGTTGTATTCAATGCCTGAGAAATATAGTAGTTTTAGAACTAGGAGTAGTATCTACTGGAGAGCTAAAGTAATAGCCATTGTTAGTATTGTACTTATGATATCATCTTTTTATGGATTATTTTTTTATTTTCAGGATGTTACAGAAAGAGATGTGAAAAATAATCTATTTGTCCAACAAAGAGATCGTCAAGTTATGGCAACAAAAGTTCTTTCCAAACATGTTGCATCAGACCTAGGTCTAGTAGAAGCTAGACTTGAGGGATTATCAAATTCAATATATCTCCAGCAAGGAGACTTAGCTAGTGATAAAACGAAAACGTTAGTTCATGCCACCTTTTTAGACTTAGATGATATAGTAGATCATTTTTTTGTTGTAAATAAAAACAATACAATGACGATAGACATTTCTACAAAAGGTGCAAAAACATTTGTAGGTACCAATGTCCTACAAAGACACCATGTAGTGCAAGTAGAAAAGATTCTAATGCCAGTATTTTCTAACGGTTATGTAGGATTAGATGGTAAAACAAGAATTGGTATAATCTATCCTATTATAAATACACCGACAGGGAAGTATTTAGGACTGGTAGGAGCAACTATTCCCATTGTACAATTCCTCTCCAATTATGAAAATACTTATAATATAGAGTCTCGGTTCCTAGTAGCTTACGATAAAAGTGGGAACTACATAGTTACTCCAAGGACACACCTGTTAGGAAAGAATTTTTTTGCAAAGGATGTTCAAGTGTTCTTTCATAATAACCAGATACAAAATAAGTTGTACAGTCAAGTTTTCTCAGGTAAGCCAGGATATGCTGTCTATAATTTTGGAAGTGGTGAAAGATTAAATACAGGTTATCCTATATTTCTTTCTGGGAAGCCAACATACTTTGTTTTTGTAATTACACCCACAGGTACAATTTATTCGCAAGTCGACAGAGTTCTTTTTTCGCAAAGAATAGAGACTTTTTCATTGCTTGCAGGAGCTACCGTTGCAATTGTAGTATTAATTGTGTTTCTTATCAAATGGAGGAGTCTAAGTGAGGAAGTAAAGAGAAGAGGAAAGGAACTAGAAAATGCAAATAGGGAACTAGAAAATGCAAATAAACGATTATCATTGTCAAATGAGCAGCTAAAGATACGTGAGAAAGCTCAACAAGAATTTATCAATATAGCAGCGCATGAATTACGTACTCCTATACAACCAATCATTGGCTTATCTGAGGTTCTACGTTCCAAGAATATGGAAGGGCAGTCCCAACAATCCCAACAAGAGACCATCTTGGATGTGATAATCAGAAATGCAAAAAGACTTCAGAAACTATCCCAAGTCATATTAGATATCACTCGAATCGAGATTGGCTTGTTAACTCTCAATAAGGAACAATTCAATCTGTAAAGACTAATAGTTAATACTGTTGATGACTACAGAAATCAGATTAGAACTTCAAATGGGAATGTAAAGATAGTATATGGAATTAACAAAGAGGAAGAGACGACACGATGTGAAGGAGGAGCGGGTCAACAACGGCAAGAACAACTACTGCATAAGCAGATAACAAATCAAGATAACATTCCGGCAATCCTTATACGAGCAGATAAAGTGAGGATGACACAAGTAATCGATAACCTGGTTAGTAATGCCCTGAAATTTACAAAGGAAGGAATAATATCTTTATCAGTAAAGACCAATGATAATGGGCAGGCTGTTGTTAGCGTAAAAGATAATGGCCAAGGAATAGATCCAAACATATTTCCAAAACTGTTTACAAAATTTGCTACAAAGTCTGAATTTGGAGGCACTGGCTTAGGATTATTTATTTCAAAAAGTATTGTAGAAGCTCATGGTGGCAAAATATGGGCTGAAAATAATCCTAATGAAAAGGGAGCTACTTTTTCCTTTAGTCTACCACTGATGGAACCATCATGGAATTAATTGCTATATTCACCTTTATAATGGAGCCAACTGTACAATTAGCATAACTCATGCAATCTGGAGTCGGGTTATACTTATGGACTAGATAAAATATACAACCAAGGAGAAATAGAGAAAAGCTAACCAATCACCTTCTTTTGACCTAGAATATTTGGGAAATATAGGTATTGTCTTCCAAACAAGAGACATCGAGGCAGCAATAGAGAAAGGGAGAAAAATAAAATTCTGATACTTCAATCCATTTTATTTTACTCCAATATCAATGGGTATAGATCCAGCATGGGCCAGTTCAGCATTTGGGATCGTGTTGACACAGTGAATGGATAATCATATACAAATATTGTATGTTGAAGAGTATCACAGGTCAGATTACAATTAAATGCTGTCTGTAATATATGAACTAATGTCAAAGTATGGTGCAGAAAGTACATCTATGGTACTAATCCATATTTTATCAGATCACTAAAACTGCTGATAGGTGAAGGTTCATATAATGATAAATTGATTGCAGGATACAGATCAGAGGGATTAGATGACAACTGGAGTCAGAACATGCGGCTTGTTTCTGTCAACTTTAATGCAGAATATAAGGCTATGTTAGGACATTGTAAAATAATATTTGAAGTAGATGGTAGGAGAAAAAATAATATCAATCCGGATAAATTTGACAAATTGATAAGATCAATTAAAATAGCTGTAGATAATGATGGAACACTAGATAAGGCGCCTAAATCCCATTAGATATCTTGATGCATTTATTGGCTTTGAAGTTTTATCATTTTGAAGAAAGTAGCAGCGATGATTGACATTGATTGATTATGAGAGAACTGTCCTCTCATTAGCTAATTATAGAAAGAAATGTGATTTTTTTCTTATTATTTTATCATTACTATCAGCATCATAAGTGATGATCTCATTAGACCATCATTTGAAGATTCGAATGACCTTATTTTATGATTTTCAACTGACCTCTTTCTTTCTCATTTTAATATCCATATAGGATCTGTCTTTTTCATAACTGAAAGCCAGCCCATATCCGGTGGTTGAAAATTCATTTGCCAAAGAATTGCGATTATTTCTCCTCTATGATGCAGTTCTTCTGTTATAACACGAATTAGTACATCTCTAACTTTTGTAGTTCTTCTTATTCCATCAACGTTCATCCTTGAAATTGATTCCATAGATCGTTTGGCGTAAGAGAATCCAAATAACTGTTGATCTTTAATGTGGAATTAAGGTTATAGTCCTCAATTGCTTTCCATGAATTGTAATTAGAATGAGGAAATGGCCTATTAGGATCTTCTAGACCTTGAATAGAATAATTAATCCATGAGTCTTCAACCCAAATAATATGCAGCAGCGTGTCTTTTAATGATAGCCATCCAGTTTCTCGGTTTTTAACCATAACTTCCCATGATAATTTTTGTTTAAATATATCAATATAACTCTGTCTTACTGTATGATTATAGTTAAACAGCTCTTTGAAGTCAGATATTTGCATTGTGATATTTTAATAGTTTGCAATCGCAGACCACTAATAAGGGATCTGTGCTTGCTCCTTACAGGGTCATCAATATATGTTTGTACATAGGAAATGAGCTTTGGATGTGCTTTCAATATCACGCACAGACAATAAAATATGGCCTGTAACTTAGGTCTGCTCCTTTGTATTTTTGATATATACTTTGATTAATATAACTTGTCCAATTTATTTTGCCATCTTTATTAAGCCACATATAAAAGTCAGTAAAATCATTTGAAGAGTGTTGTCTAGAGTTAACGACAGTATCAGCTCGTTTGTGTTCATTATTGTGAATGGCAGGAGAGTCAGCAAGTGTTTGTAATAGAGCACCAACTATTTGCAATTTTGCATAGTACTTTTTAGTAACAGTTTCGAAAGTCCTCAATTACCCACGTATCTACTTAACCGTACAGGGTCCAAAACTGACACAGTCAAAAATCCCTTTTTTCCATTATTTGCTATCTAGATAAGTATCCTAAGGGAAGATTAGCTACTAAAAAACAGTCTCCCCATAATGCGAAATCTATTTAAATCATGTCATCTTAACAAGCCTGTTTGAAAAAGATAGAGAATTTGTCGTTATGTATGTCTATCTTTTTGGTTATCGCATCTACAACAGGAGATCTATTTCTAACCAGTTCCGATACATTTGTACAAGCACAACAGTCTCCTCAGCACAGTATCAATGCACGAACTACTGTGCCTTTGGATCCGGCAGATTCGATTTATAATTCTAATAAAACCACATTTCTATCAGCAAAGAATATATCATTAACTCCTCACCGAATAGAAGAGACACATTTCTCTGACCAAGGATTCCTAAAAGGTGTAGGAAATATTACTAACGATCAGACTTACAAAAGATACTTACTTATCTGATAAATTAGTCCAGAGCACAGGTAATGGAACACTCAAGACCCCAGATGGGCAAAGTATTGCTTGGATATCTTATGACATGGGTAGACCCATTGATGGTCGTTGGGTCTACCATGGAATAATATTATTCAATAATACGCAAAGCAAATCCTTGTCATTCCTAAATAACAGTGTTGGTTTATCAAAGAGCGTTCTTGGCAACGAGACAGATTACATCTGGATTCTGAAATAGTCATACATTTTATAGATCCAATCACCGATATGGATGCTCATAAACATCTAAAGGAGATTAGATATGTGGTGTATGTACAGTAAGAGGGTTATATGAGATAAATAGAAGATCATAAAACTCAAGGCATTTCCATAACATGATATGTTGGAATTCAAACACGAGTAAATGTATAATCCTCGGATGTCTTGTCGTTAGAGGCATGGAACGAATCGCTTTGAATATTGCTTAAGTTGTATGAAATCGTCAATTAAAGTATTAAAACACCTGTGTGATTTCTGGTTAAAACAAGAGATAGAAGAGAGCTTTGGACTATATCATATGTATTCCTAGGGTTCTATTAAGCCAGTAGTTAGACACGAATAACTAGTCACTATTACTCAGAAACTACATTGGATCTGCCACGCTCCTTTGCGAAATAACGGATATGACGCTAAATTGAAATAGATCAACAAATGGATACCACGACCAAAGGACATTTGTATTGATAGATCTTCCACTGAAGAATTCCGAAGTAAGAATATCCTGATAGACCAATAAAGATCACACTCGATGTTGTGGCCAGGAAAGTATGCCTTCCGCCAACTAGCTAGGTTCTGGCAACAATATTGATCGAAATGTAGGCTTGTTCATGTAGCAGCAGTTATAGTGAATGATTGTTTATGGTTAGGATTAAACAAATTCTCTTATGACTTCGTGTCTTCGAGTCAAATATCAAAATTAAATTAAAAACCATTCCATTGCCATTGAACTATATCATTTTCCACTTTCACTTTAACACAGTTACCTTGATTTTCCAAGGATGCAAACATCGCTAGTAATGATTAATTGACCGATGTGATCAAGTTCATGAAAGTGTGACAAAATGAGATGCAAAAACCTTGTCATGAATCAGATCCTCGATGCTTACAAACCAATGTGGTCGCTAAATCATGCCATTTCTCTAATGGGCTGGGACTTTGAGACTTATATGCCTAGGGAAGGCACCGAAGAAAGAGGAACGGCCGATTCTCAGCTTCAAATCCTGCATAAGGATCTTCTGCTAAACAAAGATTTTATTGGTCTTGTTGAGTCAGCGAAGAAACTGGAGAACCTTAGCGACTTAGAGAAGGGTATTGTACGAGTACTCAACAGGGAAATAACCAAGCAGATCAAGATACCCAAAGAGTTGACTGAAGCAGAATCTCTGGAAAGAATAAGGGGAAACATGACATGGAGAGAGGCGAGAGAAAAATCTGTTTTCATGATGTATGAACCCCACTTGAAGAAAATGGTAGAAATAAAGAAGCAAATCGCTGAGAAGATAGGTTATGAAAAGCATCCATATAATGCGCTCTTGGATATGTTTGAAGAAGAGCTTACGGTAGATGACTTGGATAAAGTATTCAGTGTATTGACTCTGCGTATTCAGAAGATTCTGAAAAAACTCGTCGATTCAGGTAGCCCATTTTGCAAAGAGAGCAAACTGGGAAAATCAAAGTATGATATCCAAAAAGTTGATGAGCTCAATCATGATATTTTGACACTACTGCAATACGACATGAAACGTTTCAGAATGGATGTATCTACTCATCCTTTCACCGAGGCTATCGGGCTCAACGACGTCAGAATAACTACGCGATATGAAGGAACTGATTTCAAAAAGTCGATATCTAGTACTATTCATGAAGCTGGTCATGCTTTGTATAATCTGCAATGCGATCAGTCATTGTCTATTACTCCTGTTGAAGGGGGATCTTCGCTTGCGCTCCATGAATCTCAGTCAAGATTGTGGGAGAATATTGTGGGCAGAAGTCTGCCTTTTGTTCAATTGATTGCTCCCTTGATTAGAAAACAAGTAAGTTTTGCAAACCAAGCAACGGATGATGAATTGTACCTTTATTTCAATAATGTCAAGGCTGATTATATACGAGTTGACGCCGATGAAGTCACTTACAATCTTCATATAGCAATAAGATATGAGATAGAGAAAAAAATATTTGGCGATGAGCTCAGCGTCTCTGAGATTCCTGAATTCTGGAACGATAGAATGGAGCAGCTACTTGGAGTGAGACCAACTAACGACGCACAGGGAGTGCTTCAAGATACACATTGGAGCAGTGGCCTCTTTGGCTACTTCCCAACTTACACTTTGGGAAACTTGATTTCGGCAATCATTGCTTCAAAGATGCGCAAAGACCTAGAGGGTTACGAGGAAGACATCAAAAGGGGTAATTTCGAGCCTATCAGAAAATGGTTAAGACTAAAGATACATCAGCATGGATCTGTTTATGCCCCCAAAATGCTTCTTAAAAATGTCTTAAATGAAGGCTATAATCCGAATTACTTTGTTACCTACATAGAATCTAAATACCTTGGGTTCTGAACCCTAGCCTGTTTGATTAAAGCTATACTCTAATTCTTACACTTTTTTGTGATTTCTTATCCATGGGACCACGAATTCAGACACAATTGAATTGTCAATTGACTCCCATCGAACCCGCTAAGACTTGGATTACATATACAAGTGTATTGCATCCCATCGAAACCCGGACCAGCGCTGCTAATATTTTCGTGATAAACGATATTATTAACATTATCTCGGGACTCATTTCTCTCAAATCCCTTTAAAAGGCAATGAGCATAGATGAGTAGATAGCGGTGTGCAAACAATGCTATCCCCCTATGTCTTGAAAGTACGAAAATTTGTACGTTGATGAAACCTTAACCTATATCTACGAATAATACCTATCACATTACATAGCAATAAAATATCATTTATATTGAATAATGCCTGTTGAATATTGATTTATTAGCTATTTCGCTATTTAGAGCAAATGCTGCTCTTGTATATTTTGCAAAATAAATTTCAATCCCGAATTTGAAAAAGAGTATAAATATCAAAGAAAATAAGAAACTTGCAATCACCAAATGATGAAATTCAAAAGAAGAATTCTGATGTCTACTCAAATAACATTTGTTTAACCGTACTTTACCTACTATTTCTCCATTAGAGTTCAGAATAATTCTGTGCATTTTTTTCATCTCTGTGGCTAGTTTGTTCATATAATATTACTGCCTTTATGTGACTACATGGAGTTTGGAAGAGCGCAAAATGTCTGCATGTGCATAACCAGCCTTTATTTACGCTTTTATAAATAGAGTATTTGTTTATCCCTGACATTACCTCATAATCAGAATCATCTAGATGATCTTTCGTCTTGATTATCGTAAACCTTTTGATCTTGCGTTGTTGATATTTACTGAAAGTTATGTATTTACTAGTCTCAGTAGCCGCAGTGTTTGGCGAAGCAATATTATTAATATCCTCCTCTACGTCATCACTACTCATTGACAAACTGGCAATGATTAATATCATTCCGAGTCAGTTATATTGTTATTGCCATTGTAATTCCGCCTACGTATGCAGTGTTTCTTCGATGGAAAATATTGAGGTGCAAAATTGAGTGGGACTTTCAAAGCTTAATTGGTATTGCTATAAAAGTTCATTTATTTTTCTGTGGACATTCCGTAGTAACTCTTTTTCATAATTTTAATATCACAAGGAGTTATGCATGTATAAATATTCGCGCGTGATGATATAGCGAATGTTATAATTAAATATAGAATAATGCAAAGCAATTGTTATTAAATTAAATACGAGTAATTATAACAATATAGTATTTTTATAGCATAATACCGGACTTTAAAAATATAGTAATATACTTGGAATAATCATTTAATATATCCATAAGATCATCAAAAGATATATTACTATCCAAGTTTAGAGATTCTGCAATCAGTAAATGTGGAATTATCGTCTATTAATAATATTTCTTATACTTTTAAGTTAATTATATAATAATGATTAGACCAATTCGATATTGCTTTCTATTATACCAAAAATGTTATTTTCGGTATCTTTACAGTAAGCAATCCAGCCTGCTCCTGGAATTGACATTTTGTCCATTTCGACAGTTCCACCATAATCTATTATTTTTTTACAATAATCATCAACAGATGAAACATTAATTGTACATATGTATCCTTTAATAGGATCATATTTATTTGATATGGGCACTATGCGTTTCATCAATCCGCCATTAATTCCATGTTGGTCATCAGGCCCAGTTATGATTAAACAATATTCTACATTGCCAAATTGTTTAAACTCCCATCCAAATACATTTTTATAAAATTGTATAGCCCTATTAATATCATCAACTTGTATTTCGAAATATATTACTCTTGACACTACCACAAATGGTATGTATATGACTTCGGTATAATAATAGTATGTTATACATACTGCTGTATAGAAGGTAATTCTGAATAAGGAGAATATTCCAAGTTCAGATTTTCATATCTGAATAGTTTTGCTTCAAATGATGCTTCAGTAATAGTCTATAATAGTCTATAATAGTCTATAATAGTCATTATAGATCCTATTGTGCTCTGATCTTTGATATATTAATTCACATACTATTCATAGTAACTGCTTTAATCTGTATTTAGCTTATGGATTGTGATTCATCCATGAACTTTATTATTTGATAGTTGAGTAATTGAGATATCAAATTATTACTCAAATGGATTTTAGAGTTCTCTCACTATTTTTTTATGAGATTATCCAACTCCTATTGGTGGACGTTTAGATTCACTGTGCTCTAATAACTTATGATAATTGAGTATGTACCAATTCTCGAATACCTTTTTACATATGTCACATTCGAACTTTTGTTCTCTAGCAGCAGATTTAACTTGCTCTGCGGCAGCCATATAATTTATATGAAGAGGTAATAATTAAGGTTTGCAAAGTATTTGTGATGTCTTTTCCGAAAATCTATACATCTTAACACTAACTATATTGCCTAGCATTATCAGCGTAGCTACAAAAGCATTTAAATAGATAGCAGATGGATATTGATGACGAATTTATGTTAATAAACATAGTATGTTGTCAAATACGATGATAAGATTCTAATAGTCGATTTAGTAGCTATTGAACTGGAGTTCAAATGCGTATCTCCTTTTAAAAGTATGGACCTCTTTAATACATAATTAATCATGTCTAGTATATTACACCTAATTTTATACAGTAAATAAGTATGATCTATAAAGTAAAAATATTACTCCTCTCCACATATAGATGTGATGCTTGCAGTATTAAGAAACCGTAACGACTTTGGTCATATGAAGTTTCTGTACAATTACATACGAAATCTAGACTGTGCTTATAGGGTGCTTTTAGCTTGTTTTTTCAATCACTGACTTCCAAAGTTATTTATAAAATAGGATTCTTAGTCGCAATTATCATTGCTGTTATTATTTGTAGTTTTATAATACTTGTCTATTTTCAATCACAACAAACCTTTTTAGGAAATTCAATCAACATTGCAGGTAAAAACAGATTTCTAACGATGAGCGTGTTGTTTCAGACTTCAGAATATTTAAATGGAATATTTTCTTCGTTTTCTTCTCCCGCTCATGTCTCCTCACTAGCCTCATCTACATCTAACGCCGCGAAATTAAATCATGCCATAAATAATCTGAATACAAATTTATTAGTTTTAAGAGATGGCGGAAAAACTTCAAACATAGAATTAAAACCATTGTCGTCAAAGTTTCTGGATTCATGGAGGATAATTAATAATGATTGGAATAGATTTAGAATCTTTATTACTTCTGAAATTGTTAAGCCATCTCTACAACAAAAAAGAGAACAATCACAATCAAAAATACCTACTACTACAGCTACCTCTAAGAATGTTACTAGTATTCTTGCTGCATCTGCGACATCGGCAACAAAACTATACCAATCTACAAAGCCTGAACTATCATCCTTGGCTACGAACGTAATCGATTCATCAGATATGCTAGTAACACAATTGGGAAATGATGCAGCGATAGATTCAAGGAATTTAATATTGTTAGAGATTTTCCTTGCAATAATAAACATCGGTGTAGTTCTACTAATACTTTATTTTGTAATAAAAATACTCAAGCCAATAAGTACACTTACATATGCAACATCTGAGGTAAAGAAAGGAAACCTCGACGTTTCAGTTCAACGCAAAGGAAATGATGAGCTCTCACTCCTAGGCGAATCATTTAATTCTATGGTACAATCTATAAAAAATTACATTAAAAATCAACATCAATTAACTTCTGAATTAAAGGGATTAAATGAACAACTCAAATATAAAGACCGATTAAAAGATCAATTCATAAATATAGCGGCTCACGAATTGAGAACGCCCATACAACCAATACTTGGCTTAACGGAAGTTATTCGTTCCCGTAGTGCAGCTTCAGCTACACACAAACAAGACGAAGAATTCTTAGAAATCATAATCAGAAACGCTAAAAGGCTGCGAGGTCTTTCAGAGAAGATTTTGGATATTTCGAAAATTGAAAATCGGATTTTAAGACTTGATAAAGAGAGATTTGACATCAATGAAAGATTAAGAGATATGATAAATGATATAAAATCAAAAGAAGATGAGATAGAAATAATTTTTGCTAAGCCAAAGGTTGATCCTGTAATTGTAGATGCAGATAGAATCAGAATTGACGAAGTTATATCAAATCTCTTGACTAATGCTGTAGAGTCTACAAAGAATAGTGTAAGTAGTGGCACAAGCGTCTATGATCAACACGGTAACGCGATAACTGTCTTTACTACTATAAAATCTAATCAAGGGTATAACAATAAAGATAATATCAATAGTAAAAACGGAGGCGAAGTCATTATCAGTATTAGAGATAGGGGTACTGGTATTGATCCTGAAATACAAGACAAATTATTTACAATATTTGTTACCAAATCAGAGAAGGGATCTGGGCTAGGTCTGTTTATCTCTAAGGGCATTGTAGAAGCACATGGTGGCAAAATATGGGCTGAAAATAATGCTGATGGTAAAGGGGCAACATTTTCATTTAGCCTTCCAATTTCTGAGAATTGAGTTTGCTACTTGTTATTTGCTATGTCTTTGAATAAATATTATCATGAGTGTTAATACTTACATATATTGGTAAATATTCTAAAACATGAGGTTATCCATGATTCCATTGTATGATATTCATAGTGTATTTAATTCTGTTTAATGCAAACAAAAACTAGACTTATATTCTTTCAATACAGTTTAACTATCTCTGTGCTGTATTTACCTAAAGCGGATTTCTGTCCATTAAATCGTTAACCATTAATAATCTAATTAATATTACCTCCTCCGGCCTTTAAAAGAGCAACCTTAGTACAAGATGTTTAATAGACGAGAAAACCAAAATTCATAATATAGAATACAATGATGATGCATTAGAAATATCTATCTAAAATTAAATTAACTACTACTCACAATTATTCTAATACTACAAAATCGTACAGTTTTGGAATCAAATATCTACTATGAATACTAACGTCTATGACCAGTTGAGTCTGGTCTCTGAAGAAGATGTCAGTAATTGGCTGGAGCTGCTGACGACATGAATAGCTCCTATCAATAACAACTAATATCTGACCTATGTGAAGGTACTTTCTGCAGTTAGTTGAAAAGTCAGATTTGTATGTAAAGAAAGGTTATAAATCCTAAATTCACATATAACTAGTGTCATTCAATGAACTTTACTCCTACATCGGGTACATTTTGGGTTACTTGTAATAAACATGCATGTAAAGAACTAATTAAAAGATCCAAGTCAATAGAAGGAGTTGTTTATGCGTTTATGATAGAGAAAAAAAGAAAACGATCCAGACGTTATTATCAAGTTGACTGGCGTAAATGAGCAACAGATTGAATCGGCACGAAGTATTATCAGCGGAATCAGGGGGTGTAGTTCAGGTTACCTCTGAATTAGGTCAATCCCTAATGTTTAAATGATATATTACAAGAAATTTGTCATTACACGAATGTATATTCCAGTAGAAATAACTAGCATATATTATGTATTTACTTACCTAGTGAATTATATGCTTTGATACAATGTGTATAATTCTTAATCTTGATTGTTTACATGTTTAATCTTGGCCTATATATGACAGTGCATTATGCAAAAAAGCAGATTTCCAAGTGAGATATTCTACAAATTAAACTTTCGCATTTCTTAATGTTCAGCGGCTAAAAAGACAAGGTGAAGAGACAGAGATTGAATCAGTTCCTGATCTTGTGATAAAATAAAGATTGTGCTATAGCGCAACTATCAGGCCAGCTTGTGTCTTTATCATCTGGGTTGCAGGAGATCGAGAGAAGACAAATAACAAGAGTCGTATTATGATTGGAACGACATAAACAATGATAATAATAAAATGTGAGACACTACGGTCGATGACAGCGTCTACTATGAGATCATGATCAAGAGGAGTACATAGCCAGCCGAAAGCTAGATATGCGAGGTTCAATATGGCTTTGAATCTGATCACGATGACGCCGGCGATCTCATACGCCATCATAAATCCGGCGAAACCGAACTGTCCTGCGAGATTCACTTGGCGCTATATATAGAGCTGAGCAATGATGTATTATAGTACTGTAACTTGTCAGTTATTGATTCATGGGAACGAACTGTGCATTGCCTATTCTGTAACGCTATGGCTACGTTAAAGCCTACCAAGACTAGACGTATAATGTTGAGCTGCAATACATGTAGTGCTTTAGTCTTTGCCAATGGCATATTGTCACAACGAAGAATTATGACGTTAAGAGATTATCAGTTTACATCTCTGCACTGACTAGTTTTTCAATAACATGATAGATTAGAAGTCTAGTATTACTCACCAGAGTAATATTCCAGCCTTATAAAACTGTAGGCAGTCTGAGCTTTTCTTATCCATCTATCAAACGTTTATTGTCTACTACTAGTAGCATTCCCATTAGAAATTGTTTGGAGATACAGATATCGCTGGCAGTCCTTAGAATCCAGCATTCTGACTAACATTAATTGTACTACCAAATGTGGCTCCCGCATTAATGCTCTTTCTTAGCAGTATCTCGAAATTTCATGGTGTATTATCAAGCCATACAACATATGCATTACTACCAGATACAGCTATAGTGGGGGACTGAACTACCCAAATCATTACTCAGATTAACAGTACTTCCGGCAGAAGCTCCACCGTCAGTGCTTTTTCTAAGATCTGTACTTCCCGGAGTGAAATCATCCATATTAGAATATATTGTTATCAGATATATCTATTGATATGCAGTTCTTAGAATTTTATTAATTCTAGGTTAGCAATGAAATACCTTCAGTTTTAGTCTGCCGATAATTAACTAGCCAAGTTAACTAACTAAAATAATTCATCATCAACTATAGAAATTCTTCTAGGCATCTAATAAACACCTATAAAATTTTTTACTACCTTACTTTCACAAAAGCTAATTTTGCCTGCTTATAGATACAAGGCTTTATTGTATCCCGAGGTATCTCACAGGCTGTAAAGTGCCAGGCTGATTCAAGTCCAAGTAGAGTTCCTACAAATCCTATTAATGCGTATATCATATATTCAAGCATTTGTATGAGATTATGTTTAAGATATTATTCTAATTTAGTAAGCGGCAATTATGATAAATCATAACTGTTTTTCTTCTTGTAATATCTCGACATAATTTATGTTATCTTCGCAATTCAACTTTTTCCTAAATTAAGCAATACTTGTTTAACTTATTAAAAAACACGCTAAAATCAGTGATGCGTTATTCTCTTTTCTCTATAGGCAACTAACAGTTCTAAGAAGAATCCTGCAACTGAAGCTGAAACAATAGTTAAGGCAGTTTCTAGGATTACCTTGGTGTTATTATGTTCAAAAACTTCCTCATAAAAATCCTGATTAAGACCATGAGCTAGCAGGGCAACGGATACGATACCTGCAACTATTAATGCACTTAAAATAGTGTTTAATGTAAGAATTCTTACCTGTCCTCTATTCATCTTGACCTGACCATAATGTTTTAAATTATTTTCTATAAGAGGTATGTCTTCATCATCGAATACTACTCCTGAGATATCTAGCGTGGCTAGGTCTCTATCAGAAGTCTTAACATCATGGAATTCTACAATATGGATCAATTTATTTGGTGAGAGAAAGTCCTTAACTCTTTGCACGTTATCTTGTTTACAAACTATTTTTATGTGTATAGGAATGTGCATCCATCACAATAAAAATAAACTTAGTATAATAATGAGCTCCCTATCTCATGGTTGACAGAACGTACTCCACCTATCTTTCTGATACTGCTCTCCACTTGTTGAATTTGATCTTTATTGCCACTCACATCAATTATGATATCTGGGTCTTCCTGAGATTTCTTTTCTACCCTAAATACAAAAGTGACAGCTTCCATTTTTTTAGATTGTTGTATAACGCTTCTACAGGCGCTACCACTACAATTTACTAATAAAGTGCCAGATAATTTATTATTATTGTCATTATCATCCATTTTAAGATAGTCGGATCATTATTGCAATGTTGAGGATTTATAACTTTGGTCTTGTCCACGTGCTAATACTAGAGTTTGATTGCCTTTGATATGCCTTCCCCATATTTTTTATCAATTATAAACTAACATGAAGTAGATATTACTAATAGTGGTACAAGTACTGAATCGTAGCTTGGATATTAATCGAACTACCACTCACTTGAAGGCCTAAGCATTATATTGTCTTGCCATTTGGATTTACAAGTACGTCTCCATTTGTTTCATCCACTTTCACTGTATAAGAATTAAGATTTGTTGCCCATACGGTTGCATCTGAAACTTTGCCATTTCTAATATCAAATACAGCATAGTGCCATGGACATTTAAGGGCGTATCCATTAAGCTCACTCTCATCTAAGGGGCCTCCCTCATGTGTACAAATCTCGTCAACAGCGTATACTTTTCCATCAACCATAGACAAAATAATTTGATTTCCATTAATTTCCACCTTAAGCATGCCTCCTTCCCTCAAATAAGCTTTATTTGCTACTTTGAAATTCTTCTTCAGACATATTAATACCGATCTCGTTTCGACTTATATCATTTCAGCCACTATTGAAACACATAGTAATATTCAGTAAATCTTTATCCCCTCGGCCTATTCCTTTGCGGCTCTATTAAAAAAGAATGTAAATTCCAGATGAAAATGAGTGTCCAAAAATGAACAAAATGAAGGTTGCAATGCTGAGCTGCAATTATGTAGGCGATCCATTTAGGTAATTTAGATATTGTTCTTCTTTGTTTTGCTTCTCAATTCTGCTTGTATTTACAATGTATCAAATATCGATACGTAGGACGAAACTATTGATTTACTGTTAGAATATGTTGCCAAACCAAGAACTTCAATAGTAGAATCATACTCTTCATCTTTATCCCTTACTGGATTTCAGATTTGTACCTATGCATGACATAGTACAAAGTAATATCCACAGTATGGTCAGTCCCCGCTCAAGTAACGCTGTATTGTAGCTCGCAGGATTGGATTAGTATTTCTTGATTTGTTCCCCGGCGAGCAATGTGAGTTCAAAGAAACATATCTAATGATTCCAAAGAGTCAGTGACGGCAAAGATCATCCATTCTGTGCATCTAGGTTTGATAGATGTGGCTAGAGATAAGAATTTTCCAAATCATCTGAAATATTTTCGTAAAGTCTGTTATTGCAGCATCGAGTTTTGATTTCTTTATCTCAAAGTAAGACGTCGTGTTTGTATTTTACTCATTGATACCTTTGTATATAGATTCACAATGAAGACAGTCTGTTATAAATTTGTAATTCTTTTCTGCTTCCAGAATACGTCTATTGCAGACTAGGCATTAATTTATTTTAAAATTCATATATCACTATTTCCTATTAATACTGGGTGTAAATACATGCCTACATCATCTAAAAAATCTAAGACAAACGTTAGAAAAGTAAGAGACGGTGTAAGTACATATAAACCTGGTCTTCAGGATTTTAAAAAAGGAGGCCATGAGAGTAAGAATGGTGGACTCGGCACCGATAGAGAACGAGCAATAGACTCTCAGAGATCTTTGCAGACCAGACGCATGGACAATATTTTTGATACCTTTAGAAGAGATATTGAAGATACGATGATGCCTTGGTCATCATCTTTGTGGGGTTGGCGCGTTCCCTCTCTACTAGCAACTGAAGAGGATGATCAGGATCAAACTATGGTAAGAATGCCAATTTTTGATATGGTCAATAAAGAAGACAGATATGAGTTAAAAATAGAAATACCAGGAATCGAAAAAGAAAATGTAAAAGTAAAAGCAACAAAAGACTCAGTTGAAATCTCTGGCGAACAATCGAAAGAAGAAGAATCACAGGATGGGACAAAGAGATTTGTATACAATGAACGTTCATATAGCTCATTTTATCGCAAGATTCCAATTCCTGAGGAGATATTGTCCTCTAAAGTTAGTGCCAAAATGAGCAATGGAATACTACATATTGAGGTTCCAAAGAAAAACCCTACAACACTAGAAGAGGGAACAACAGTGGAAATCAAATGATTGCCCCTATGGATGTGTCCCAAATGTCTCAATTACCGATCGACGAATATGAATATAATACTGGAATGATGAACGATTAAGACATATACTCACAGATAGATATCTGTTTGCCCTCTCCGTTTACCGCCCCGAGGAATGTCGACGCTGCCATACCTAGCCTGCCATTATGTCCACGATGATATTATTAGG
>C688J18823_10000128_pt1 | contig 39198 bp, 28 predicted proteins | sample HopSoiMetagenom1_FD_18823 | JGI IMG/M metagenome (IMG submission 18823)
ATGCCCACCAGATACTGATATCGTAATTATTCATTTTTCTCCAGCTCCTACTGTAAATGTGGGGAGTGATCTTGTTGTTTGTAAAGATACAAGCAAGATACCGGTGTGTGCAAGTATAACTGTTGCTTCTGGTGTTATCTGGAAATCACTTGGAAGTGGCTTATTCGTCACGGACTCTACAAAGCTTTGTACCTCTTACAAACCAAGTAAAGCAGATACACTTGCCGGATCTGTTATTTTGTTTGCTACTACTACTGGCAATAGCAATTGTCTTGCTTCTCGTGATTCCATACGAATCACCTTTACTTCTACTGTTAAAGTAAATATTACTACGAAGGACAGTATATGTTCTGGTAACACAATTCCGGTCGACGTTTCCGTAACAACAAATAGCGGAACCTGGTCAACGGGAGGAACCGGCTCTTTTAGTCCTTTCCCTACTTCATTAAATGGATTTTACATTCCGAGTAAAGCGGACAGTGCGGTTGGAAAAGTCCTGTTAATATTTACATCCAGTAACAATGGAAATTGTCTTGTTCGAAAAGATAGTGCAACTGTTTCCATACTTCCATCACCTACTGCTAATTTCACCAGCATTACAGGTTGTGAAGGCCAATCAGCTTCATTTAATGATGTTTCGACCCCATCCGGTTTAGTTGTAAACTGGTTCTGGAATTATGGAGATACCTTTCAAAGTACTGCGAAAAACCCTCAGCATACTTACACAAAAGGTGGTGCCTACGCTGTTACACTTATTGTAGGATCTCAAAACAAATGTATGGATACGGTACAAAAAACAGTTACCATCAATTACAATCCCAAAGCCTTTTATACTTCCGAAGGTGTTTGTTTAAAGGATGGTGTTCAATTTACAGATTCATCAACTGTTATCAATGATAGTATTATTACATGGAAGTGGTCCTTTGGTGATGGGACGAAGGAAACTATCAAAAATCCGCTACATTATTTCCCTTCCTATACCAGCTATACGATAAAGTTAATTGTTCAATCATCAAAAGGTTGTATTGACTCCATTGAGAAAAATATATTAATTGCAAAAGGCCCCATTGCTAATTTCAGATCTGATGCTATACTCGCAAATGTAAAACAACCTGTTCATTTCACAGATGAATCAATTGATGGAGCCTCGTGGTTTTGGAACTTTGGGGATGCATCAAGTGATCCAACTTCAACTTTACAAAACCCAACTCACGTGTATGGTGCAATTGGGCATTTTGAAGTTTGCTTATTTGTAACGGATAAAAATGGATGTCCGGATACAGTTTGTAAAACAGAAATGATTTCACTTCCCGTTGGAGTTCCCAATGCATTTAGTCCGAATGGTGATGGTCAAAATGATTTCTTCTCTATTTACGGAGGCCCTTACAAAGACATACAAATGAAAATTTTCAATAACTGGGGAGAACTCATTTTTGTAACCGATAAACAATCCGGATGGGATGGAAGCATTGCAGGTTCTGAACAGCCAGCAGGTGTTTACATCTATACTATTTATTGTATTTCTGAAGATGACCAGGAACATACATTATCCGGTGATGTAACCTTAATCAGGTAAATTATATATAACGTATTGATCCGTTTTATGAAACGAAACTATCCTGTATCTTTTAAAAAAACAGCCCCCTTTATTCATGGGCTCATTTTTTTATTGTGCTCTGTTTCGATGCACGCACAGGATTTTCATCTTTCACAATACGATGCTTCTCCTCTTTTCTTAAATCCATCCATGACTGGTATGTTTGATGGAAAATACCGTTTTCATTTACATTACAGAACACAATGGGCATCTGTTTCTACCAAGCCTTTCACAACTGCAGGATTTGCTTTTGATATGCCCGTAAAAAAACTGGGTATTGGAATTCAAGTGATGAATTTTAGAGCAGGAGCCGGTAATTACAATGAATTAAGTGCATTACTTTCCTTGTCTTACGATTTGGCAAGTAAAACAAATATGCATCATTTGGCCATTGGTATTCAAGCCGGCTTAATACAGAAATCAGTATCAGGTGATAAGTTAGTTTTCGGAAATCAATATGATGCACTGAATGGAGGAGGCTTTAATACAGATTTATCAAGTGGTGAAGCATTTAAAAGTATGAATTTTGTTATACCGGGTGTAAATGCAGGGCTTCTCTATTACTTCGCAAAAAGCAACGCACGATTAAATCCATTTTTGGGCTTCTCTGCTTTTAATTTAACCCAACCCAAACAAGCATTTTTAGGGCTTGATAGTCCAACACCCATGCGCTTGTATGCACATGGCGGAATAAAAATAAATGTAAACGAACGATTTCAACTTCTACCAAAATTCATTTACATGAAACAAAGTGATAGTAAAGAAATTACTGCCTCTTTACTCGTTACCTATTTCTTAAAAGATGCAAATACATTTCTCATTTTAGGGCCTTCCTTGCGATTGAATGATGCTGCTATTTTGGAAGCCGGTATTAAAATAGGTGGTTATACGTTGCGCATAAGCTATGATTTTAATACTTCTCCCTTAAAAACGGTGACATATTATAAAGGTGGTTTTGAAATTTCGTTGACCTATCAAGCAGGGAAACCAAAAATTATCCCCGCTGTTAATTGTCCGAGGCTATAACGATTATATAAATATGTATAACACGATTCATATACAACTATTCCCTTCGCGAATCAGCATAAAAGCTGTCGTGCTGTTGTTTATTTTTTTCGTTGTTATTTTTCCATGTACCGCGCAAGAAAAAAATGAATGGATAGATCGTGGTGATGCTGCTTTTAAAAAAGAGGATTACCAAAATGCTATTGTTTATTATCTGAAAGTATTAAACAAGGAAATTACTAAGGATATTTCAAAGCCATATGAACTAAAGCCTTATATAGCAGCTATAAAATTGCCTGAAGAACTCGAAACGAAAGGAAAAAAAAAGCCATCTATAAAATTTAACCAGCCGGCACAAGTTCAGCAATACATAGCACATCAACTTGCAGAATCATATCGCTTCAATCATGATTATAAAAATGCGGAGCTCTGGTACAAAAAAGTTATTGATAGCAAACCTCCTGTACAATTTCCTTTTGATCGTTTCTGGTATGGTGATGCGCTTTCAAAAAATGAGCATTATAAAGCTGCAATTATTGAATTTCAAACTGTCATAAAATTAGGTGAACGAAAAAACCCAACCCTTTTTCAACAAGCAAAATTAAGACTAATTGGTTGTCAGCTCGTTTCGGATTCTCTTTATCAAAAAAAGGAAATTACTGTTGTCCTTCTGGATTCTATTTTTAATAAAGGCAGTGCAAGCTTTTCTGCAAACTATTATGGTGATACACATACCATACAATTTACAAATGCAAGCAATGATATTTTTTCTGAAGATCTCAAAAAAACAAATCCACAATTTGATTGCGATATTTATTCTGTAGCAAAAACAGAAACCGGATGGGATCGGCTTATTAAACTGGACAATACAATTAATACCGATGAGCATGAAGCTGCTGGCTGTTTATCAGCGGATAAGAGCTCTTATTATTTTACAAGATGGTCGAATACCACGAAAGAATGTGCTATTTATGTTTCAAAAATGAGAAATCAACAATGGCTCGTTGCGGAAAAACTTTCTGAAAATGTGAATTTGCCTGGCTTTAAAAGCATGCATCCTTTTTTAACAAAAGATGGAACAACTTTGTATTTTTCTTCTAACCGACCTGGTGGAATAGGAAACATGGATATTTGGTACGTAAAAATGAATGAGCAAGGGAAGCCTGATGGCAATCCTGTAAACCTGGGTCCTAAAATTAATACTTCTGAAGATGAAATAACGCCATTTGTTCATTATGCAACATCTACCTTTTTTTATAGTTCAAATGGACTTCCTGGCTTTGGAGGATTGGATGTGTATAAATCATTGTATAATCCGGATTCATTATGGGCAACCCCTAAAAATCTTGGCGCTCCTATTAATTCAAGTAAAGATGATGCTTATTTTGTAATGGAGCGGGATCAATTAAGTGGTTTTATTTCTTCCGATCGTGCTGAATGTAAATCATGTACCGGTGGTGCCTGTTATAAATTGTATGCCTTCTCCAAAAAGGCAAACGATTTTCAAATGAAAGGAACGATTTATAATGCTTTAACCAACAGACCAATGCCTGATGTTATCCTTACGTTTAAGGATATTCATGGGGAAGATGATCCTTTTTATATAACAACAGATTCAATGGGTTCTTTTTCTGTTCCCATCAAAGATGGACGTGAATTATATATTAAGGCGCAAAAAAATGGCTATTTTGGAGATGCGAATATGTTATCTACACAAGATTTAACAGAGTCCAAAGAATTTTCAAAAGATTTTTTCCTTTCTGCTATTCCTAATGATGATATCCTTATTCCTGGTATTGAATATGAACCCGATCAAGCAACATTAACGGCTAAAGCAAAAGAGGTATTGGATCATTTGGCGGAATTTCTTACGTTGAATAACAATTTAAAGGTGGAAATTAGCTCGCATACGGATGAACGAGGGGAAGAAGAGTACAACTTAAAACTTTCGCAAGATAGGGCAAGAAATTGTGTGGATTATCTAATTTCAAAAGGTATTGCTGCTGAACGATTGATACCGGTTGGTTACGGTGAAACAAAACCCCTTGTTCCTCATGCTGAAACAGAAGAAGAACATCTGAAAAACAGAAGGACCGTTTTACGAACATTAAGTGAAGCAGAGATAAAAGGGAAATAATACGCTTACACTCACCATTCAACATCTATATACTCACCCTCTGGTTTATACCTTTTACCGAATAGTAAAAATAAAAATTGATTAATCCTTTTGGCTCTTTTACTTTTGCCTCGTAATCAATTTTTATATGAAAACAATTCTACCGGTACTATTTATTTTATGCGGTTTGCAAAGTGCAATCGGACAAACAAAAATTTCAGGAAAAATAACGGATACAAAGAAACAATCCATTCCGGGTGTCAACATTCGTATTGAAGACAGTTATGACGGAACATCTTCTGATGCAAACGGTAATTATTCTTTTGTTGCCAATGATACCGGGGAGGTAACCATCGTAGCCAGTTTTATTGGTTTTGAAACATCCATCAAAAAAATTCATTTATCTGGTAAAGAATTTACCTATAATGTGGTGTTAAAAGAAACATTGAACGAATTAAAAGTAGTCACGATCTCTGCCGGAACAATTGAAGCCAGTGATGAAAAAAGAACTACGGTTTTAAAACCGCTTGATATTGTTACAACTGCAAGTGCTCAAGGAGACATTGTAGGTGCCCTGAAAACATTACCAGGTGCACAACAGGTAGGAGAATCGGAAGGACTCTTTGTGCGTGGAGGTACCGGTTCAGAAACCAAAACAATAATAGATGGGATGGTTGTCAATAATCCTTTTTTCTCAGCAAGCCCTGATATTGCTTCCCGTGGACGCTTTTCACCCTTCTTATTCAAAGGTACTGTATTTAGTACGGGCGGATATTCTGCACAATATGGCCAGGGAATGTCTTCTGTACTTGCCTTGGAAACGCAGGATTTACCTGACTTAACCTCCACTACCGTTTCCATTTCATCAGTAGGTATCGGAGCAGGTCATAATCATTTATGGAAAGAAAAAAATATGAGTGCAGGTTTTGATTTGAACTATACCAACCTACTTCCTTATTTCTCCCTTATTACACAAACTCCGGAATATACACGTATGCCACAGTTTGCAGGAGGATCCATGAATTTCAGAAAAAAGACATCGGAGACCGGAATCCTAAAATTTTATGGATATTTTAATTTATCCGATTTAGGATTAAAAACACAAAGTATTGATAGCATGCCTCCCTTCAAAAATTTATTTGAATTACAAAACGATAATATCTATACCAACCTAACCTATAAAGAACGATTAGGTGATCATTATATATTAACTGCTGGTGTATCCTATAGTACCAACTTGGATAAGTTCAATACAAATTATGATACCATCCGCTCACAAAGTGACTTATCGCAAGGACGATTGCTGGTTAGCAGAGTCATCGGTAAATTATCTGTTATTCGTGCCGGAGTAGAGTATCAATATTCCTATGATGGTTTTAAAAACAATTATTTTCAAAAAAATGTGTACGATAATTACTCTGCAGAATTTATTGAAGCAGATATTTTCTTAAGCACAAAACTTGTTTGGAGAGCCGGATTAAGAAGCGAATACTCCACCTTGATGAATAAAATGAAACTCTCTCCACGCACTTCTTTATCTTATAAAATAGGTAATTACAGTCAATTGTCTGTTGCTTATGGGCAGTTCTATCAAAAACCTGATAGAGATTATCTTTTTTATCCTTACCTGCCCAGCTATAATAAAGCAACGCATTATATTGCCAATATTCAGCGTGTAGATGATTATCATACCCTACGTGTGGAAGTGTATTTTAAAAAATACGATAATTTAACACTTACTGATACCAATAGTAGAATAGTACCAATCAATAATAATATTTCTATTCCGCTTTCGGCTAACAACCAGGTAAGTAATGCTGGTTATGGGTACGCACAAGGATTGGATGTTTTCTGGCGTGATAAGAAAACTATTAAAGGTGTGGATTATTGGATATCATATACCTATTTGGATACAAAAAGAAAATGGGTAAACTACCCGAAAGAAGTAACACCGCCATTTGCGGCGACACATACTGCATCATTGGTATTCAAAAAATTCTTTACAAAGTTTAATATAAGTAGTGGTTTTACCTACAGTTATGCAACGGGACGCCCTTATTACAATCCGAATAATCCTGATTTTATGTCGGATAGAACCATTGACTATCATTCATTGGGTGTAAATGCTGCTTATTTAAGACAAATTAAAAGATGTTTTGCTGTACTTGCTGTTTCCGTTACCAATGCACTTGGTAGTACACAGGTATATGGTTATCGCTATTCCGCTGATTTAGAAAGAAGAACAGCCATCATGCCCCCTGCTAAACGTTTTTTCTTTGTCGGACTTTTCCTTTCCTTTGGCCAGGATCGTTCAAAAGAAGTAATTGATAACAATAATTAATTTACTAATTTCAACCAAAATTTTAACCCACATAAACCGCTTCATATGAAAAAAATAGTACTGCTTGCACTGGCTAGTTTAAGTCTGAGTGCAATGGCACAAAACAAAAAATATATAGATGCAATGGAAAAAAATGTTGCCGGTGTAGATACATCCAGAACAATTGAACAATTGCAACCGCTTGAAAATAATTTTGAACGCATTGCTAATGCTGAAAAGAAAGAATGGTTGCCTTATTACTATGCAGCTTATTGCAATGTAAATATAACCTATGTTGCTAAATCAGATGAGATTGATACCTATTGCGATAAAGCAGATGCATTGGTTCATAAAGCAGATTCATTAAATCCTGACAATTCGGAGATAACAGCATTAAAAGCTCAAATTGCTGCTGCACGTATTGGTGTAAATCCAATGGTGAGAGGAAGAAAATATGGACCTGAAGCGGCTCAACTCAGAGCAAAATCAAAACAATTGGATCCTACAAATCCAAGACCCTGGATGTTGGAAGGTATGTCTTTATTTTACACCCCTTCTGCTTTTGGCGGTGGAAAAGATAAAGCAAAGGTGTCCTACACAAAAGCATTAGAATTATATGCTACATTTAAACCGGCAAGCAGCATTCATCCGCGTTGGGGAAAAGGTACAACGGAGTATTTTTTGAAACAGTGTGATTAAGAATTACAACATGCATCTAAAATGTCAAAGGTTTTAAAAACCTTTGACATTTCCTAAAAGCATATTATACTTCTTTCTCTACCCAATCCCCATGTTTCTTAATCAAATTGATCAACGCATCTACCGCTTTTTCTGAATTGATATTTCGCTCCACCACTTCTCTACCTTTGTACAATGTAATTTTGCCAACTCCTGTTCCCACATATCCATAATCCGCATCCGCCATTTCTCCAGGTCCATTTACAATACAACCCATAATACCAATCTTCACTCCTTTTAAATGATCCGTTCTTACACGTATTTTGGCTGTCGTTTCCTGCAGATCAAATAAGGTTCTTCCACAAGAAGGACAAGAAATATATTCTGTTTTTGAAATACGAGATCGTGTTGCCTGCAAAATACCAAATGCAGTTGAGTTTACATTTTTTGCTGCGGTGCAACCTTGTTGTTTTATCCATACACCATCCCCAAAACCATCCAATAACAAAGCTCCTAAATCTGTAGATGCATGTAATTGAAATTCTTCTTCTGTTATTTTTTCGTAATTGCGTTTGATGATTACCGGAGCCGTACAGTTTTGAGAAAGCAATTCAATACACATTCTTCGTTGCTCCGCCATTCCATGTTCATTTGATGTTTCAATAACTACTACTGTTTTTTGCTTTTCAATTTCAGAAAACAATTGATCACGTGTTGTTTTATTCAGCAATTCATTTAACTGAATACTCACAAAATTTAAGTCGATTGATTTTGTTTTCGATTCAAGATATTCAGTTAGTGTAAAGAAGGGATAGCTGCGTGTTTTAGTTGCCAGTGCATTCCAGATTCCGGCATTATAGATCAAGCTTAATGTACCGGGAATTTCAAAATCAATTTTATTATCACCCACATAAATATAATCACACGCTTGATCTGTCAGATTCCATTTATCTAAAGGAATGGAGTAGCTGTAACCAACCGCAAAAAAGCTAGCTGCTTTTATTGTTTGCTTTTCACTAAAATCAGCTATGACCCTTGGAACTTGCGTTCCTCCGATATTTATTATTTCTTGTGTTTCTCTTCTTTTATAATCATAGGGAGAATAAGGGAGTTTTGTAATTTCTGAAATGCTTTTGTGTCCAGCTCTTTTATTATAGCGTGCTACCAAGTTCTTCGCAACCGGAATTTCAAATTCCGGATCTTCCGTTAAGGAAACTCTTACGGTATCCCCTATTCCATCTTCCAACAATGTTCCTATTCCAACAGCTGATTTAATACGTCCGTCTTCTCCATCACCGGCTTCGGTAACACCCAGGTGCAACGGATAATTCATTCCGGCGGCCTTCATTTTTTGAATCAACAAGCGGTAGGCTTGCACCATCACATGGGCATTGCTGGCTTTCATGGAAAGTACAATGTTATAGTAATTATGATCCTCGCTGATACGCAAAAACTCCAATGCACTTTCAACCATACCGAGTGGCGTATCGCCATATCGACTTAAAATACGATCGCTTAGGGAACCATGATTCGTTCCAATACGCATAGCAGTGCCGTATTCCTTACAAATTTTTACTAAAGGGGTAAAGCGTTCCCGAATACGATCCAATTCAGCGATATAACCCGCATCAGAGTAATCAAAAGATTCGAATTTCTTTTTATCTGCATAATTTCCGGGGTTTACACGTACTTTTTCTACGATGCGTGCAGCTAATTCAGCAGCATTGGGAGTAAAATGTATATCCGCAATTAAGGGGGTGGTATAGCCACGTTCCCGCAATCCTTTTTTAATTTCGAGTAAATTTTGTGCTTCTTTTATACTGGGTGCCGTAATTCTAACATACTCACACCCTGCATCTATCATTCGGATGCTTTGTTCAATGGTAGCAAGGGTATCCATGGTGTCTGTGGTGGTCATGGATTGGACACGAATAGGGTGGTGCCCTCCCAGAGGAACGTCGCCAATATTGACAATTCGGGTAAGGTACCTGGAGTAATTTGTTAAGCTATTGCAGTATAAATCGGGGGTCATGGTAAAAATTATGTACAAAGTTAATACATAATGCTTAGTTGTACCCAACCTTTTCACTTTTTGATGCGTCTGGTATTGAAATGAGGGGACCTTTTTTTGTATTTTTAGCTTGGAAATGAATATAGAACTCGACCTGCTAACTGCTTGCATTAAATCCGAACGCAAAGCGGAATACGAGCTATATAAGATGACGTATGGTTATCTTATGAGTGTTTGTTTCAGATATACTAATTCCAGGGACGAAGCAGAAGAAATGCTAAACATTGGTTTTTTTAAAATTTTAAAAAACCTCGAAAAGTACAAGCCAGAAGTTCCCTTTAAGCTATGGATCCGAAGAGTAATGATCAATGTATTAATTGATGAGTTCCGGAAGAAAAAAAGACACAAGGAGACTATCGAATACGTTGAAGAATATTATGATTCAGGGGATTCTGCCGATCAAAATGAGGCGCTTACACGGATGAATACGGAAGAGATCCATGCCTTGATTACACAGCTACCACCCATGAGCCAAAAAGTATTTAATTTATATGTTATTGATGGATATAATCACAAAGAAATTGGTGAATTGTTGAAAATGTCAGAAGGAACATCCAAATGGCATTTGAATCTTTCAAGAACACGATTAAAAGAAATGTTAACCACAAAAGCCGTAGTGCCTATAGAGATTAAACCATGAGTGAAGAATTTGATGACATAATCCGCCAGAAATTCGCTGAAAAGGAATTTATTTTCAACGAAGCAAATTGGGAAAAAGCAGAAATGAAAATGGATGCTGCCAAACGATTTAAAAAAATCTTATGGTGGAGCTCTATTTTTTCCATCGGACTGATTGCAGGGATATTCTTAATGTGGTTTCTAATAAGCAATAAGCATGATGATAACAAAAGCATCTCTGGCAATAATTCAGCGCGGACGATTGTAAACAATCAACACAACTTATCAACTCCTGCACTTACAACAAACACGGATCATACGACAAGCGATCTATCAACGAATTCAACAAACAAGGAGACAAGTTCAGCTCAAAATGAAAACCAAGTAAGCCAAACTATTTCATATACTGAACAAGACGCATCTTCAGCTGCTACACCTGAAAAACAAACGGGAAATAATACTACAAATGCGTTATTCGCAACTCAGCATACGGATAAAAAACAGAATGCTTTTGCTGTAACTAATAAATCCGGTCAATTAAAAAACACTACTGCTGATAAAAATAAGCACAACACAATTGAGAACGAATCTTTCGAAAATAAAAAAGAAGATGCGCTGCGCTCCACTACAAAAAATAAAAAACAAAAAAACAAAACAGGAATAGTCAACGAATCCGCCTCTGCAAGACCTAGTAAGAAAAAGGCAGGTAAATTGCCTTCTTCCCCTATTCCTCAAGAAGAATCGGCAAATGAGAAAGATGCTTCGTTCTTAACAGCGAATGTTGTCAAGGGGAAAAATAAAACGTTAAGCAGTAGTAAAGCAAAGGCCACTGTCAAAAAATCTCAAGCAACTACTGCTCAAAATAATGCTAACAAAAAAGATAATGCAGAAGCTAGAAATTTAGCGGTAGCCGATTCAGTACAATCAGCTTCAAAAACTCAGGACTCTGCAATGACTTTGAAACCACAACTTACAGCCACAACCGATTCACTCAATGATTCACTCAACGTTTTGGCAAAAGTTGATAGTGTAAAGAAAAGTGATAGCATACCAAATCTTACAAAAGCAGATGATTACGCACCCCTTGGTTTAGATGGACTGGCAAGCATTAACCTGTTTTCTATTGATGGAGGTGTTAACGCGCAATTTGGTTGGAAATATCTAAATAAAACAGAAGCAATGGGTGTTACACCTGTTCTTGGGATTTCATTAACACATTATTATAATCAAAAATGGTCGTTTAATGTTGGGATCCATTACACAAGTATTGCTTATCTAAAAGCAAGTAAAGTGGGTGCATCTATCTATAGCTTTGGTTCAAATATCTATACAACTACTTTAACACCACGCATGCTGCATTATGTTGGTATTCCTTTATACTTACAATATCATGTGAATGAAAAAAATGCAATCTTTGTTGGTGGAAACCTTTCTTATTTGGTTAATAATAAAATCAGGGTGGAGACCAATAAAAATTATGTAACGAGCAATTCCTCCTCACCGAATACAGCCGGTCCGACATCCACCATTAGTAAAGGTTATTACAATACGCTCGATGCATCTATTGCTATGGGTTACCGCAGAAGATTAAATGCACATTTTTCAATTGCCCCTGTTGCTTATTTTGGTTTGTTTGATATTAAGAAGAATAGCCTTTTTGATGTAAAGCAATTTGAACGAAACAGTGGATTAAAGGTCGTACTCTCTTATACCATTTTTGATTTTTGACGAATGAAAAAATTATTTTTAGTTTGCTTACTATGCTCGTTACTCCTAGGACTGGCTTGTAAAAAAGAGGAGGTTATTGAACCACCTATCGATCCAACGGTTCCTGTATTCTCTTTTAATGGATCTGTAAATGGAACCTTAGTGAATATACAAGCCGGTGTAAATAATTATTACATGTACTCATCTTTTTATCGCAGTGACACGAATATGTATTCCTTTGTTGGCAATCTTAAACACGTGAATTGCCCTTGTAACAATGAATGTACGATTTCATTGACTGATTATAAATCAACCTTATCAGGAGGATCCAGTTCTATTGATTCTCTGTTAACACATCCATTGCATTATGAGCATGATTCTCTTTCTTCATTTAGTTATACTAAATTTTATTCTAAACCAACACAAAATATGAAACCTCAATCATATAGGTGGGACTTTGGAGATGGCAGCATCAGTACACAACAAGATCCTGAACATAGATATGCTTCATCGGGTTATTATACAGTTTGTCACACCATTACTTATCAAAATGGTTGTTCCAGTCAAATTTGTAATCTCGTAAAAGCCCAGTTACCATCAGATTGTAAAGGATTCATAGGTAGTAGTTATGGTAACGGTGACACCGTTTATTTTTCAGGAGAGTTTAACGATTCGTTGAGTTCTATCGGATGGAATTTTGGTGATCCTGGGTCTGGGCTTAATGATACTTCTATTTCTACATTTCCCATTCATGCTTATTCTTCACCTGGTATTTATTTGGTTAAGGCGTATTATCGCGCTAGAAATGGTTGTACAGCTGCTAATACCATGAGGGTTGTTACTAAGAATTATACCGGAGACTGTGGCGCTTATTTTACTTATTCTGATCTTACATCCACACCTTCTCGCTTTTCTGTTGTTACGGTTACTTGGATTGATTCAAATGGTGCGGTATATTCAACAACCGGTGTTGTTCAGCCTTCAGATAGTTACTTTCAAGTTCTTTCCGTTGAGAATTATCCTAATAATGAGCGCGATGAACCAACAAAAAAGATTCATGCGAAAGTGAAATGTAAATTGTCAAATAGTATTCAATCCATTACTATGGACGGAGTAGATGTTGTTTTTGCCGTTTCCTATAAATAAAAATACATTTCCTCCCAACCTTCTTTTTATTTCATACGTGTTACCTGTAGAACAAAAAACATAACACATGAAATCACTATTTACTTTAAAAAACCTGCTTGTTAGCAATTTGAAAAAAAGTTTCATTTTGCTCGCTTTTATTATTACTGCTAAAAGCCATGCAAGCAACACGTACCTCATCACATCTCTGGATACTGTTCCTAAACCTTGTGCCGCTAATTTTACTTACAACACCAAGCCCAATCATATTTTAACGTTGGATTTTTCCCCGGTAAATGTTGATTCAGTAAGTACAGATGTATACTGGAGTTTTGGAGATGGTGGCACTTCAACCTTACAATACCCTACGCATAATTTTGGACGTTCAGGTGTCTATACAGTTTGTTTAGGTGTACGTTCAACCATTGATACAAGCTGTTATGATGAACGTTGCATATCTGTCTTGGTTGCGGATCCTATCGATTGCAAAGCCCAATTCTCAATTAGAGGAGATACAACAAACGATAAACTGATTTATTTTATAAATGAATCAAAACGTAATGATGTTACTTATGCATGGGATTTTGGTGATGGTGGAACTTCCACTCAAGAATATCCTCAGCATTTGTTTGCAACTACCGGAATGCATACGGTTTGCTTAACTATAAAATCACTTTCTGATTCTACTTGCTCAAATACCTTTTGTGATTCAATGAACGTTGGTCACGTTGTTAACTGTGACTCTTATTTTACACTTCAAAGAGACTCATTGGATCACCGCACCTATCGCGTGCAAAACCTCGCTACTGGTGTTAACCCGACGTATAAATGGGATTTTGGTGATGGTTACACGAGTAACAGTTTTAATCCTGGACCTCATACTTATGCTCACCCCGGTGTTTATGGCATTTTCTTAAATATATATTGCAAAGGCGATGCGAGTGTTAATTATATGTTTGGCCGTAGGACAATTGTTTCCTTTGACGAAACTTGCAAATCACTTTTTAACATTACTCCGGATAGCTCAACAACTGATCCTTATGATTTTATCATTTACAATCAATCCCTAGGAACTAATTTAAACTATCATTGGTTTTTTGGAGATGATGATACATCGAATGTTAAAAATCCAACACATGAGTATTTAGGTACCGGTCCTTATACTATCTGCCTGGCAATTAAAAATAACACGTGTTACAGCGAGTATTGTGATACATTGTCCTTGGACGATACGTTGCATCATTTGCTCCCAGCTAACTTTCACATCAAAGTGGTTGATAAAACAACTGATGTAAATGAGACTATTGCTGATAAGATAACATTGCAAAATTATCCGAATCCATTTAGTGAGGGCACTGCCATCAACTATGAGATTTCCACGCAAGCAGCTGTAGAATTAACTGTTTTCAATGTATTAGGAAGTAAGATAGATGTACTTGAAAAAGCAACGAAGCAATCTGGAGTTCATCATTTGGAATGGAACCCTCAAAATCTTCCTGAAGGAATATACATTCTTCAACTGAGGGTAAATGATCAGATCCTGACCAAAAGAATGATTAAAAAATAGGAATACATTAAAAAAGAAATCATGACAAACCAAACAACAAATCGGCCGGGACGAACAGCATTGGTAATGACAAATTTAAGCCTGTTATTTATTTTAATTGCATTTCAGGGGACTGCACAATCTTTATTCTGTTCCGCGAGTTTTCATTTAGAACAGGTAGATAATAATATTTATAATTTTTATGCGGATTCTGCAGGAAACGATAAAGGCTTTCATTGGGATTTTGGAGATGGAACAACATCAACAGAAAGGAATCCACAGCACATATATCCAATTCAGGCAAACGGTTATGTAATTTATCTAACTGTTTATTCATTACTCGACACCTCATGTAATAATACAACACGTGGATATGTAAAAGTATACCCTACCTGTTATGCCGCTTTTGGATGCAAGCGAAGTAGTTCCAATCATAAACATTTTGACATAACCAATTATTCGAAGGGTTTGGGAGAAGTAACCTATTTATGGAATTTTGGAGATGGTACAACAAGTACCGTTTATCAACCTTTAACACATGAATATGTAACTAATGATCTACATGTCATTACGTTAAGCATTCGCGATTCAACGGGTTGTAACCACATGGTCCAAGACACTATATTTTCAGTGTGTTCTGCGGTATTTAGCTATTCTGCTAATGGAAAAGAGGTTTGGGCTCATTCCAGACTTTATGATACCGTTCCAGTTAAATATACGTGGAACTTTGGAGACGGAACTTCAGACACAACGATGAACACAGATGGGATTGGACATACTTATTTGAATGATGGCACTTACACGATATGTTTAACTATGCAGTCACTCATTGATCCTACTTGTTCAGATAAACAATGTAAATCTATTACCATCAAGCAACCCAAACCATGCGCTGCACTTTTCGGCTGGTCGCAAGATTCAAGCAATACAAACCAGATACATATTACGAATTATGCTATCGGTAGCAACCTAATTTATTTATGGGATTTTGGAGATGGAACAACCAGTAGTCTCGCCTCTCCAGGTACACATACATTTCTTTCTAAGGTTCCTGTAATTTGTTTAACGATAAAAGATACTGTGACAAATTGCACCGATAGTCGTTGTGACACTGTTTATAAAAATGGATGTGTTGCCAGTTTCAACTATTATAAAAAACCAGGCACTTTAACATATCTATTCAATACGCAAAACGGTATGGCCTATCATTGGAATTTTGGAGATGGAACAGGTTCTACACTTCAAAATCCTACACATACATTTCCAACTGACGGTGTATATACAATCTGCTTAAGCATTACTTCTTTGGCCGATACAACTTGCAAGGACACGTATTGTTATACGATTGGCGGTAAACCTGACTATTCATGCAAGGCGCATTTTACAATTGCACCCGATAGTTCGACTACAGATCTCTATGATTTTATCATTTACAATCTATCTTCAGGAAATGATTTAGGTTACCAATGGAATTTTGGGGATGGCAATGCTTCCAATCAAAAAAATCCACTGCATGATTATCAAGGCATCGGCCCCTATGTAATCTGTTTAACGGTATTAAATGATAGCTGTTCCCATACGTATTGTGATACACTATCATTAACGGATACATTGCATCATTACGTTCCTGGTAAATTCTCTATTAAAGTGATTGATAAAATGACAGGTATAAAAGAAGTTTCTTCGGATAAAGCCAGCTTACAAAATTATCCCAATCCATTTAGTGATGTCACCACCATCAACTATGAAATTAAAACAGCAGGCGCTATAGAATTAACAGTTTACGATATATTGGGTAGCAAGCTGGAAGTGCTTGAAAAGACAACAAAGCAACCTGGAACGTATAGTATGGAATGGAATACACAACACCTTCAGGAAGGAATGTACATTCTTCAACTCAGAGTGGCTGATCAAGTCATAACCAAAAAACTGATCCGAAATTAATTAATGATTTGTGTTTAGTTAGTGACGAAGGGCGTTCTGCATTGCAGGCGCCCTTTATGCTTTTTTCAGGTAGCGTTTCAGAACAGCATTCCCAAAAACAGTAACGAGGATAATGAATGTTCCAAGATAAAAACCAGGTGTCATCGCTTCCTCTTTTTCCCAAATAAAATAGGCGAAAATAATTCCATAGATGGTTTCCAGGTTAACCGTTAATGTAACGGTATAAGGACTTATTTTTCGCATTAAATTTACACTTGCAATAAAAGGAAATGTAGTTCCAAGAACGGCTAATATGGAAATCCACATCCAGCCAAAAGGGGTAACAGCAAAAAATTCAGGTGTAAATTCTCCCTTGAAAAACAAATAAACAGTTAGGCCTAAAACTCCTCCTCCCAACTCGTAAATGGAAATAACGGAAGATTCGATGCGTTGTACCAATAGCCCATTAAATACAGTAAAAACAGAGGAAAGAAGCGCAGCCAGTATTCCATAAATAATTCCAAGTGTATAGTGCGTTTCTACTTTAAAGATGATCGCAATGGCACCTATAATAACCATCCCAAAAACAATCTCATATTGGATTATTCTTCTTTTGTAAAACAAGGGCTCGAGAATGGAGGTGAACAAAGTTGCTGTAGCAAAAGCAACGAGTGTTACCGATACATTGGATACATTAATAGCATTATAAAAACAATACCAATGCACGGTGATGATTAATCCTACCCCAATGAGTTTGAAAATATCCTTTGCCGGAAGTCGTATATTTGTTTTGGTAATTGCTAAATAAAGAATAATGGTAGCCACTGTAATCATCATTCTGAACCATACCAGCTGGTAAGCTACAACTCCTTGATTATTGATGAGTTTCCCCAGGATAGGGGACCATCCCCATATGAAGACGATGAAGTGAAGTAAGAGAAGATTTTTGTTTTTAAACACAACCTACGAATTTCAGATGCTTATTTTTAAAACCTATTCAAATCGTTTTGAAATTTTCTCTTCAATATAGTTTCGTAAGCTTTCAATCGTGATTTGCTCTACTACTTCCGATGCAAATGCATGCATCAACATTTTTTTTGCACTTGTTTCGCTTAAACCACGCGCACGCAGATAAAATATCTTGTCCTCATCCAATTTCCCTGTTGATGTACCATGCGAGCATTTTACATCATTTGCATAAATTTCTAATTGAGGTTTTGTGTTAATGGTACCCTCATCACTTAACAAAATATTCTTGTTGGATTGAAATGCATTTGTTTGTTGTGCATCTTTTCTGACAAAGATTTTACCGTTAAAGGTTGCACTTGATTTATCTTCTATAATGCCTTTGTACAATTCATTGCTGTTACAATTTGGTTTACGATGATCTACAAGTGTGTGGTTGTCTACCACTTGATGACCATTGGTTAAATACAAACCATATAAATGAGATTCAATACGCTCATCATCCAGCACCATGTTCAGGTTGTTGCGAACAAAAGATCCACTCAATGTAAATGTATGTGTAGAGAATACGCTTTTTGCTTTTTGATACGTTTGAGTGGTGTTTACTAAATGTCCTTGTTCACCTTCGTCTTCAATTTGATAATGATTTACAATTGCTCCTTCACCAATCACTAATTCAGTAACTGTGTTGTTAAATGTCTTCGCTGAAGCAGCAACCGATTCAAATGATTGAATAAGATTTGCCTGTGCATTATTGCCAATATGAATAAATAACCTCGGGTTAATAATTGTATTGGAAGATGCAGACGAAATATGAATGATATGTATCGGCGATTCAATAATTGCATTCTCTGTTACATGAATACATACACCTCCTTGTGCCAGTGCTGTATTCAATGCAATAAACGCATCTGCTTGTATATCTGCCAGTGTTGCATAAGCTGAAAAAGCAGGATCGTTAACTGCTTGCTGGATATCCAGAATGCGTAATCCTTTTGGTAACGATTCAATTGCTGATAATTTTTCAGAGAATATGCCATTCTCCATCACCACCACAATAGCATCTTTTAGAAATTTGCTTGACTTTATTTGTTCGTTGGTAAGTATATGAGAAGTTTGTAAGCCAAAATTATCCTTTAGGATAAGCTCTATGTTTACATACTTATATTCTTCGCTTTTACGGTTGGGAATACCATGCTTATCAAAACTCTCAATTGCCTGAAGACGTGTTATTGCATTCCCATATAAAGTATTCTTTACGGATTCGAATGCAGAAATCAGCTTATTTTTTATTGGTTCCGTTTTAGTAATCGTTTGCATTTTTAATGAAAGGGCTTTTGCAATATGTGTTTAACAAGCTCAGAGATTTAACGCAATAATTTTTTGAGCATTTCAATTATGCGTATTCTAGTACTTGTTAGGATTCAACTTCAGCCTTTATGAAATCGTATCCTTTTTCTTCCAGTTCCAATGCAAGCTCTTTCGGTCCTGATTTTACTATTTTTCCATTATAAAGAATATGTACCACATCCGGTACAATATAATCTAGCAGTCGTTGATAATGTGTAATAACGATGGTTGCATTTTCTTTTGTTTTCAATTTATTCACACCACCTGCAACAATTCGTAATGCATCGATATCCAGTCCGCTATCCGTTTCATCCAAAATAGCCAGCTTAGGTTGTAGCATTGCCATTTGAAAAATTTCATTGCGCTTTTTTTCACCTCCGCTGAATCCTTCATTCACCGAACGATTGGTCAGTTTCACATCCAACTCAACCAACTTTTGTTTTTCTTTTAACAACGCTAGAAAATCTTTTGCTTCCATTGGCTCCATGCCTTTGTATGCGCGTATTTCATTGAGTGCTGTTTTTAAAAAATTAACATTGCTTACACCAGGTATTTCCACAGGATATTGAAACGCTAAAAAAACACCTTCTCTTGCTCTGTTTTCCGGTTCCAACTCCAATAGATTTTTTCCATTGAAAGTCACTTCACCTTCTGTCACTTCATATTCCGAACGACCTGCCAATACAGCTGATAACGTGCTTTTCCCAGAACCATTTGGCCCCATAATCGCATGAACTTCTCCAGCTTTTACTTCTAAATTAATTCCTTTCAGAATTTCTTTTCCGTCGATGGACGCGTGTAAATTTTTTATTGATAGCATTATTTTTTATTTCTTGTTATACTGATCTTTCATTTTTTACAACTCTGAAAGAGTTGGATCTTAGTTACCCAACACTTCCTTCTAAACTTACTGCCAGCAGCTTTTGGGCTTCTACAGCAAATTCCATTGGCAACTTGTTCAACACTTCTTTGCAATATCCGTTTACAATCAAACCGATTGCTTTTTCATTATCAATACCACGTTGCTTGCAGTAAAATAATTGATCTTCACCTATTTTTGAAGTCGTTGCCTCATGCTCTACCACAGCTGTTTTATCTTTGATTTCAATATAAGGAAAGGTATGTGCTCCACATTTATCTCCCATTAATAAACTATCGCATTGAGAAAAATTCCGGGCGTTGGTAGCTCCTTTTGAAATACGAACCAATCCTCTGTAACTGTTATTACTAAAGCCCGCCGAAATACCTTTTGAAATAATGGTGCTTCTTGTATTTTTACCAAGATGCATCATTTTTGTTCCCGTATCTGCTTGTTGGTAATTGTTGGTAACAGCAACGGAGTAAAATTCTCCGACGGAATTATCACCTTTTAAAATAACGGATGGATACTTCCAGGTAACTGCAGATCCAGTTTCTACTTGTGTCCAGGATATTTTTGAATTATCTTCTAAACAAACGCCGCGTTTGGTAACGAAATTAAATATTCCGCCTTTTCCGTTTTTATCACCCGGGTACCAGTTTTGAACGGTGCTGTATTTTACTTCTGCATTTTTATGTGCAACGATTTCAACTACTGCTGCATGCAATTGGTTTTCATCACGGATCGGTGCTGTACATCCTTCCAGATAGCTAACATACGATCCTTCATCAGCAATAATTAGTGTACGTTCGAATTGTCCTGTTCCTGCCGAATTTATTCTGAAATAGGTAGAAAGTTCCATCGGACAACGTACTCCTTTTGGAATATAGCAAAATGAACCATCTGTAAAAACAGCAGAGTTAAGTGCTGCATAAAAATTATCGGTATAGGGAACAACCGAGCTCATGTATTTTTTTATTAATTCCGGATGCTCTTGTACTGCCTCACCAAAGGAGCAAAATATAATTCCTTTTTCAGATAGCGTTTCTTTAAATGTTGTTTTCACAGAAACACTATCCATTACGATATCCACTGCAATTGTACTTTCAACGCCGCTTAATCTCTTTTGCTCTTCAATGGAGATTCCTAGTTTTTCAAATGTTTTCAATAATTCAGGATCTACTTCATCCAAACTATTCAATTGCTTCTTCGGTTGGGGTGCAGCGTAATAAATGATGTCCTGAAAATTGGGTCTAGGGTAAGAAACATGTGCCCAGTGAGGTTCTTCTAATGTAAGCCAGTAACGATATGCTTTTAATCTATACTCCAGCATCCATTCTGGTTCCTTTTTTTTTGCTGAAATAAAACGGATAATATCTTCACTTAGCCCTTTGGGGGCGTTATCGGAATCAATTTCAGTAACAAAGCCGTATTTGTATTCTCCACCGATCTGTTCCTGTAAAATTTCGTTTGCCATTATTTCTTTGTTGGCAGTATTGTTACCTGCACGCTAAATTATACACTAAAACTCTCTCCACATCCACAAGTTCTGCTTGCGTTGGGGTTGTTAAAAACAAAACCTTTACCATTCAAACCACCAGTATAATCCAGCTCTGTACCGATTAAATACAAAAAGCTTTTTTTATCTACTGCTATTTTAATCCCTTTATCTTCAAAAACCTGATCGCCTTCTTTCGGAGTATGATCAAACTCCAATTTATAGGATAAACCTGAACATCCTCCTCCATCAACTCCAACTCGAATAAATGTTCCTTCAGGGTGGTTTTCTTGTTTTATTAGTTGCAAGGCATGTTGCTTTGCATTTTCAGAAACCGTTATCATTTTGTGTAATATATTAAAAATGAGATACTTAAGCGTTATTTTTATTTAGATTCAGTCTAAATTCGTCTACAAAAATACCTATAATTAGGTAGTGAAACAAGTATTTACGACTAAATATTAAGGACCATTCGAATTGACCTCTTCCGAGATCGATCCATTATTTCTTCACACGCCCTCCTCACGCTCATCCGATAGCTATCGAATCTGATTTTTTGTTGGCCTTTCACTTTTAAGCTGTACTTTTATGACGCAAAAAAAAGCTTATGCTAGAAAACACCGGGCGAACCGAACTGAACAGTTTAGGAGAATTTGGCTTAATAAAACACCTCACACAATTCATTGAATTAACAAATGAAAGTACTCTAAAAGGTATTGGGGATGATGCGGCCGTATTGAATTACAAAGACAAGCAAATAGTCGTATCAACCGACATGCTGGTAGAAGGTGTTCATTTTGATTTAGCGTATGTTCCATTAAAGCATTTAGGCTATAAATCTGTATCCGTGAACCTTTCGGACATCTATGCCATGAATGCGGAACCAAAACAGATTACTGTCTCCATTGCTGTATCCAATCGATTTTCTGTGGAAGCACTGGAAGAATTATATGCAGGGATGTTAATGGCTTGTAAAAAGCACCAGGTTGATATTGTGGGTGGAGATACAACTACCTCCAAATCAGGCCTTATTATTAGCATTACAGCAATAGGACAAGCATTAGCTGAGGACATTGTGTATCGTAATGGTGCCAAAGACGGTGATTTACTCTGCGTTACAGGCGATCTGGGAGCTGCTTATCTGGGTTTACAATTACTTGAACGGGAAAAACAAATATTTATAGAAAGCCCCGGCGTTCAACCTGATTTAGATGGCAATGATTACATCCTAGAACGTCAGCTAAAACCTGAGGCCAGAAAAGATATTCCACCGTTATTAAAAGTATTGGATGTAAAACCAACTTCGATGATTGATATTTCAGATGGCTTAGCATCTGAAATTTTACACATCACTTCACAATCCAAAGCCGGCTGTAATTTATACGAAGAAAAAATCCCTATCGACCCCTCCACTTACAATACCGCGCGTGAATTTAACATGGATCCTACCGTATGTGCATTGAGTGGTGGAGAAGATTATGAATTGTTGTTTACCATTCGTCAGGAAGATTTTCCAAAAATTAAAGCAAACCCTGATATTACTGTCATCGGGCATATTACAGCTGAAAAAGAAGGTGTAAATTTAATTACCAAAGGCGGTACTTCTGTCCCATTAAAAGCACAAGGTTGGGATGCTTTATTAGAAAAATAAATACTATTCAGTTTTAAATTTATCCAGCAAGCAGTATATTTAATGGTGAGTTTGATACGAAATAAAATCGTTTTCATAGTTGTTCTTGCTTTCATATTCATATGCAAGCAAAGCGATGGTCAGTCCTATTATTTCAAGGGATATTCCGTTGACGATGGTTTACCTTTCATTAGCGTTTCTGCTATTTTTCAAGATACTAAAGGGAATATCTGGAGCGGTGGGTATGCGGGCCTCAGCAAGTTTGATGGCAATTCCTTTACTAACTATAGCCCTAAAGATGGACTCTTGAATCTTTCCGTTACCTGCATTAATCAAGATAATCAAGGCAATTTATGGATTGGTACCATTACAGGTATCAATAAATACGATGGTAAAAAATTTACTGCCTACACCACCAAACACGGTCTTATCAGTAATTACATTACCTGCTGCATTAAAGATTCAGAAGGCGATTTATGGTTTGGAACTGATAAAGGGATCAGCAAATTAACCGATGGTACGTTTATTAATTTTTCGAGAAAGGATGGCCTGGTTAGTAAAACGGTGAAATGTCTACAACAAGATGCTTCCGGAAATATTTGGATAGGTACCAATGTGGGACTTAGTTGTTTCAACGGTAGCCGATTTACAAATTATACAACATTAGATGGTTTACCTTCTAATGATGTGAATGCAATTGCCGTGGATCAGCAACAGATTGTTTGGGTTGCTACCTCTAATGGCTTGTGCAGAATCAATAAAAATCACACTTTTAAGCGGTATTCACAGCAGCAGGGCTTAATGGATACCGATATCAAAACCATTTTAATCGATTATAAAAATACGAAATGGCTTGGAACAGCAACGGGGTTAATCAGTTTTTCAGAAAATCGATTTCGAAAATACTCCATAAAAAAAGATGTGAATAGCAACTTGATCGAATGCTTATTCCAGGATTATGAAAATAATTTGTGGATCGGAAGTCATGCCGGTTTGTATAAATATAGAGGTAATCCATTTACGTTTTATGGCGTAAATGAAGGGTTAACAAACAATTTTGTGATTGGCGTATTGCGAGATTCCAAAAATATACTGTGGGTTGGTTCACAAGATGGTGGATTGTTTCGATATAAAAATAATGGTTTCATTCAATACAATGAGCAGAATGGACTTAAAGCTAAAACAGTAAATGCTATTTATGAATATGCTCCAGGGGTATTGTGGTTAGCTACTGAACAAGGTTTGAGTATTTATGATGGAACTAATTTTATAAAAAAAGCAGATTCGACAGATGTATTTAGCAGATCACTGAATTGTTTTTATCTGGATTCAAAAAACAATCTTTGGATTGGCGGAAAAGATAAATTATTTAAATATGATGGCAAGAGTTTTACTTCCTATACGTTTCAATGCAGAAGTACTGATTTTGAAATATGGACGATTGTAGAAGATAAAAATGGAGCACTTTGGATAGGAACTTATTTGGGTGGTTTGATAAAATACGATGGAAAAACATTTACCGAATGTAGTAATATGTTCGAGTCTATGAATGATTCCTACATGGCATCGCTTATTGATAATGAAGGAAATTTATTTTTTGGATCCCTGGATGGCTTGTGGATGTTAAACCCGAAGACACCAAATTTAAAACCGGTACATTTTAGCAAAGCTGATGGAATGAGCTCCGACTTAATCTACTCCTTAACATTTGGAAGAACTCAAAATGAAATATGGGTAGGTACCAATCAGGGATTAAATCGTGTTAATATTGCCGAATACAAAAAAATCGGCCAAAAAAATATTATTCCTTTTGGTAAACAGGAAGGATTTTCAGGAGTTGAATGTAACTCCGGAACTTTTATGGATAAAGATGGTTCTATTTGGTTTGCAACAGTAAATGGTCTTATAAAATATGACCCAAAAGAGTACATCGAAAACAAAAGTGAATCAAAAATAAGCTTAACCGATTTCCGGCTTTTTTATAATGATACCATTTTGACAAATGGAATGCACCTGCGTCACAATGATAATAACATTACGTTCAACTATTCGGGCATTTGCCTTACCAACCCGGATAAAGTAATGTATTCCTATGTTCTGGAGGGATTTCAAAAACATTGGTCACCTCCTTCTAAGGAACGCTCTGCTACCTTTTCCAATTTGCCCCCGGGAAATTATACGTTTAAAGTAACCAGTTCCAACAACGAAGGTATCTGGAATAAAATTCCTGCAACCTTCTCCTTTACTATTGATCGTCCTTTTTGGAAAACCTGGTGGTTTATTATTTGTTCCTCTCTCTTTTTTATTATTGCACTGATCCTTACCATCCGGTACCGAATACGCCAAATCAAAACACGGGAGATCTATAAAACAGAATTGAATAAAAAAATTGCAAATATTGAATCGCAAGCATTACGTGCGCAAATGAATCCACACTTTATCTTTAATACACTCAGCTCTATTCAACATTATATTTCCGACAATGATACGGATGCGGCTTTGAAATACCTTTCAAAGTTTGCCAAGTTGATGCGAAGAATTATGGATAACTCCAAACAGCAAATGATTCCTGTTGCAGAAGAAATAAATGCATTGAATCTATACCTGGAACTGGAAGTGATGCGTTTTGCAAATAAATTCCAGTACCACATTGAAGTAGATGACAGTATTGATCCAAATTATGATCGTATTCCTTCTATGCTTATACAACCTTATGTTGAAAATGCAATTATTCATGGTTTGCTCCCGAAGCCAGGTCCGGGAAAAATATCACTCAACCTGCAACGTCAGGGATCTACTATTTTATGCATGATTGAAGACAATGGAATTGGCAGGGAGAAATCAAATGAATTTAAAAAGAACCGTGTACAGCAGCATAAATCAATGGGTATGAGTATTACCCAGGAACGATTAGACATTTTAAATTCCAGTCTTAACAGTAATTTAAATGCGGAGATCATTGATATTTATGATGAAAACGGGGCTCCCTCCGGAACGAAGGTTAGTTTAATTATACCACTTGAAGTGGATGATAGAGGCTAACAAGGTTGTTATTACAAGAGGATCTTATTTATATAAATTTTTGTACATTCGTCGTTATACAATGCCTTGTTTACTATGATAAAAGCTATAATTGTTGATGATGAGCTGGGAGCCAGAGAATCATTATCCAAGATGATTGAAAAAAATTGCAAGCAATTAGAAGTGATTGCAAAAGCTGATTCTATGCTCGCTGCATTTGAAGTCATCACCAATAAACAACCCGATTTGGTATTTTTAGATATTGAAATGCCTAATGGGAATGCATTTGATTTACTTGAAAAGTTTAAAGAGATCAATTTTAACATCATTTTTACAACCGCTTATGACCATTATGCTATTAAAGCCATAAAATTTAGTGCGATTGATTATATATTAAAGCCAATTGACCCGGAAGAGCTGGTGGAAGCGGTAAAGCGCTTTGAAAAGAAGCAAAATGGACAGCCCAGTGTATTGGATAAACAATTCAAAACCCTGCTATCGAATGTTCGGCCTGAAAATAAGCTTAAAAAAGTCGGAATCCCTGATGGGGATGGACTTATCTTTATAAACCTCGCTGATATCATCCGCTGTGAATCAGATGGAAATTATACCTTCTTTATCCTTACCAGTGGCAAGAAGATTATTGCCTCCCGCACTCTTGGGGAATACGAACAAATGTTCACGGAAGACAATTTTTTTCGCATCCATAGATCACATCTTGTTAATCTTCAGCACGTTAAGAAGTATATTAAAGGAGAAGGCGGCTATGTTATTATGGCTGATGACTCTCAGGTTGAGGTATCCAGAAGAAATAAAAATGAATTCCTGGAGAAATTGTCACATGTATAACCCGCCGCTTAAGTTTTATTTCCTACCGTTAAATAATTGATCCCGTCACCCACTCATTCTCTATTCACTTGCTTTAATTTCTACCGTAATATTGTACAGATAACGATAGGAACTTTATTCGGAAATAAAATCTTATCAAAAGAATAAAAGCAGTTCATTAAAAATATTGGTTCAAAAGATTCGAAAAGATTATACGAATTCTGAAAGCGTAAGTTTTCAAAACAGTAAATCTTTCTCTATAAAATTAAGATAGGGGTCGGGAGTTTGCACATAAAGTTAATTGGCACATGGGGATGTTGTTTAAATTAATCGCAAACACCCGCACCTTATCTTTTTAAAATTATTTTAACTTCCTGAAATAAAATTATTACGCTTTGTCTAAACAAATCAATTCAAATATCATGAATAAGAAGTTCTTGAGCCGCCAAGGTGGTAATAGCTTTCATGAAAAAGGCGTTGAGGTACTCATTATCCTCCTTATTGTGGCTTGTGTAGCTGCGATATTCTACAGTATTTATACTAACCTATAAATTTGACCCATCTCGGGTAATAATTTCCTTTACTTTCATTCTTATTTTTCATTTTCTGAATTCCGTGAAATTTATTTGCTTTGTGATCCCAGCGGGATCAGTACTCCGTTTTCTGATATACTCCGTTACGGCCTTATCACATCACCCCTTTTCACCCCTTTTAATAGATTTTTAGTACCTTCACGGCGAATATTTTAAATTTCTATTCATTTTTAAACCATGCAAACCACACAAAAAAACAATAAAATGGAATATCGAATTGAAAAAGATACCATGGGTGAGGTAAAAGTACCTGCAGATAAATACTGGGGTGCCCAAACCGAACGTTCACGTAATAATTTTAAAATCGGACCTGAAGCATCCATGCCCAAGGAAATTATTTATGCTTTTGGATACCTAAAAAAAGCGGCTGCTCAGGCAAACAATGAGCTAGGCGTTTTAGATAAAGAAAAAACAGAGTTGATTGCGGAAGTTTGTGATGAAATTATCGGCGGTAAACTGGATGATCAATTTCCACTTGTAATTTGGCAAACAGGATCGGGTACCCAATCCAATATGAATGTAAACGAAGTAGTTGCTAATCGCGCACATGTCATTCAAGGAAATAAATTAGGAGAAGGAAAAACATTTATTCATCCGAATGATGATGTGAATAAATCGCAATCTTCCAACGATACTTACCCTACTGCCATGCATATTGCAGCTTATAAACAAGCCGTTGATATCACTATTCCAGGCTTGGAAAAATTAAGAAATACACTTCAAAAAAAATCTGAAAGTTTTAAAAATATTGTGAAAACGGGGCGTACCCATTTTATGGATGCAACGCCATTAACACTTGGACAAGAGTTTTCAGGATATGCACAACAATTAACCAATAGTATACGCGCTATCAAAAATGCATTGGAAATGGTTCGTGAACTGGCCCTAGGCGGCACTGCTGTTGGTACTGGCTTAAATACACCGAAAGGATATGATGTATTGGTAGCAAAGAAAATCGCGGAACTAACCAAATTACCTTTTGTTACTGCCCCAAATAAATTTGAAGCATTGGCAGCACATGATGCTATGGTTGAATTATCAGGAGCATTGAAACGTGCAGCTGTTTCTTTAATGAAAGTTGCAAACGATATCCGTATGCTAAGTTCCGGACCCCGTTGTGGAATTGGAGAAATTATTATTCCTGATAATGAACCCGGATCTTCCATCATGCCTGGAAAAGTAAATCCAACTCAACCTGAAGCATTAACGATGGTTTGTGCCCAAGTTATGGGAAATGATGTTGCGGTTTCTATTGGTGGATCAAATGGTCATTTTGAATTGAATGTGTTTAAACCGCTGATTGCTGCTAATGTATTGCAATCGGCTCGTTTAATTGGTGATGCTTGCGTATCATTCAATGATAATTGTGCGGAGGGAATTGAACCAAATTTACCGGTATTAAAACAACATCTTGAAAATTCATTGATGCTTGTTACTGCCTTGAATACACATATTGGATATGAAAATGCCGCTAAAATTGCGAAGACGGCACACAAAGGAAATAAAACCTTGCGTGAAGCTGCAATTGAATTAGGCTTAGTAACCAACGAGCAATTTGATCAATGGGTAAAACCCGAAGATATGTGTGGTTCTCTGAAATAGATAGTTAAATGTATCACCGTATCTTTTTGAACAAGTATTCTTTTATATATGTGGTTTGTGCAACGTTCCTGGCCTTGCCTTCCTATGCTCAAAAAGATACGGTGATTAATAGAAAGCCGTACAAAGCCGTTGCGTCCAAACAACCTGTAAAAATTAACGCTAAACACCTTACTCCACTGGATAGTCAATTCGTTATCGACAACAAACGATTTCAATATTACAACAACTGGATTAACATAGGTCTTGGTGCACAACAAAATTTAACCTATGGGATAGGCTTAGGTTTTGCAGGTAGCGCCGATTTTAATTTTCACATTAAGCGATCTTATTTTCAAGCAGGAGTTATGTTAACAGGTGAAAAAATCCGTTCTTATAATAACTATCAAGCCCATGTCTGCTATGGTGGAAGATTTGAAGACAAGGATGTTCACATTGCAGGATTTGCCGGAATTTCTTATTCTTCGGGTAATGGTAGAGATAGTGATAGCACTTACAATAGACGTTATTTACAACCAGGCATTTATGCCGAAGCAGAAATTGTAAAAAAAATCAGTTATGATATTGGATTAGGAGGTTCTTTGTTTGGTGATTGGAACAAAGAGCAATCCATGATAGGTGCTCGATTTGTGCTCTATTTTTCCGGAGCCTTTATTGGCAAGGAAAAATCTTCTACTGGTGAAAATCCGTAATGCTACGAGGAAGTGCTAAACGAATTTTTCTCCCTTTGTGACCTTTACATCATTGACAAATGTACGAATGTGTTGCTCATCTTCTTTTTTACAAATTAAAAGAATACCATCCGACTCCACTACGATATAATCTTCCAAGCCTTGTAATACTACCAGTTTATCTTTGGGTACATTAATAATACAATTCTTTGAATCGTATAGCATCGCGTTTTTTCCTACAATAGCATTTTGATTTTCATCGTGAGGAATGTGCTCATAAAGCGATCCCCAGGTACCTAAATCACTCCAGCCGATAATGGATGAACGAACATATACATTTTCTGCTTTTTCCATTACAGCAATATCAATGGAAACATTTTTACAATTGGAGTATATTTTTTCAATAAATTCCTTTTCTCCTGCCGTATTGTATTTACTATTCCCTTCTTTAAAAAGCACATCCAATTCAGGTGCATGCTTTTCAAATGCTTTAATAATGCTATTTACACTCCAAACAAAGATTCCGGAATTCCATAAAAAATCGCCGCTTTGTAAAAAGAATTTCGCCATTTCAAGTTCTGGCTTTTCTGTAAACGTTTTTACTTTTTTAATCCGTTTATCCTTTTCTTTAACTTCTGATTCAACAAACTGGATATAGCCATAACCAGTATCCGGACGGCTTGGGCGAATGCCCAATGTTACCAGGCAATCTTCCGAAGCAGCTTTGGCCAAACATGCTTTGATTGCTTTAATAAAAATGTTTTCTTTGGTAATGAGGTGATCCGATGGAGCAACAACAGTTAATGCCTTTGGATTTAATTGAGCTATTTTATAACATGCGTAAGCTACGCAAGGAGCCGTATTTTTTCGTGCAGGTTCGCTTAAAATATTGTCATCGGCAATGCCACTAATTTGTTCTTTTACAAGATCAATATAATCTTCATTGGTAACAATGTAAATATTTTCTTTCGGGCAAAGCCTTAAAAAACGGCTATACGTTTGTTGCAGCAATGTTTTACCAGTACCCAGGATGTCTATAAATTGTTTTGGATGAGCTGTTCTGCTCATAGGCCAAAACCGGCTTCCTACGCCCCCAGCCATTATTACGCAATAGTTATTTTCCACTGAACAAAGTTTTTGTACTAATTAATAAAGAGCCTTTTGCTTTAACTAGAACAATCATAAACAACAATGATACACGTGATGTGTATCATTGTCGATGATTAAATTAGGATAATTTCTTTAGCGATTTACGTAGGTTCTCAATCACTCCTTTTACATCTTCCAACTTGCAAGTTCCAACTGACAAGCGATACCAGCTTGAATCAGGAGACGCTCCAAAAGCGTAAAAAGGAACCAATGCTACCTGTGCATCATCCAAAATATATTTTGTGACATCTTGCGTTGTTTTCAAAACAGTTCCTTCAGCTGTTTTTAATCCATGCAATGAAAATTGTACTGTTAAATAAATGGCCGCTTCCGGGGCAATTGCATCCACTTTATATCCTTCTGCTTTTAATGCTTGAAATCCTTCGTAGAATCCAACCAAACGATCATTGATTTTTGATTTTATGTCTCCTAAAAACTGATCGTATTCTTTTAAATTATCTAAATAAGTTGCACTTGCTACCTGTTCTGCTTTAGGAGCCCAGGCACCAATATGTGTTAAAATGGATTTCATTTTATCAATGATTTTTTTGGGGCCCATGCTCCAACCTACTCTCACTCCTGTTGCAGCAAGTGATTTGGAAATTCCATCCACAAAAACAGTATAGTTTTTCATTTCAGGACGTAACGTAACCGGGTTGTAGTGTTTTGTTTCACCAAATGTCAATGCCCAATAGATTTGATCGTACATTAAGTACAATGGTTTTTTCCCTGCTGCATTTCTTTTTTTGTTTTCCTCTAAAATCAGATCACAAATTTCTTCTAAATCATTTTTACGAAAGGTCGTTCCAGTTGGATTTAAAGGAGAACACAACGCAATTAAATTTGCTTTTGCCATATGTGGTTTTAAATCCGCCGCTGTTGGCATAAATTTATGCTCCGGTTTGGTTTCAATTAAAACTGCCTCAGCATTGTTCAAATACGTATAGTGATTATTGTTCCATGATGGTACAGGGAATAAAACCGTATCTCCCTGATCAACCAATGCCTTGAAAATAGCATAGATAACAGGGCGTGCACCACCCGCAATAACAATTTCTTCTGGTTTATAATCCAATTCACCACGCTCTTTCAATAATTTTGAAACAGCATTACGCAATTCCACCATACCATCAGCTGCAGGATAATTGGTTTGATCATTCTCATACTCCTGAATAATGGCACGTTTCAATTGAGAAGGGATTGGGAATACCTTCGGGTTGAAATCGCCTATGGTAAGATTATATACTTTCTCACCCTTCTTTATCTTCTCATTTACTTCAGCTGCTAACTTAATAATTTCTGATCCAATAATGTTTTCGGCAAGTTTTGATACTTTCAAATCAAGGTTTTTTTCAACGGTTGTTGTGCTCATTTCTTAGCGTTTTTTTCTTAATTAATTTATATGTTTTTATGAGCTGCAAATTTAATAAAAACCAAGCAAACTACCGCTATTTCTTTCTTATTTGAGGGGATTATTATTTTTGGCTTGAAAAGATGCCAAAACCGTCTTTTAACACCTGTTTTTCAGGTATTGATATGATTTCAACCTCGGTTAAGGGGTTGAATAAATAGATACGATTACTCTTTACTTCTTTACACTTATAGCGTTTACGAACCAACTCGTTCTTAATAAATGTACGTTCCTTATTGTATCTGAATGTCGCGCCTTCAGGTAATTCCTCTAAAAGGATTGTATCCTGGCGCTGATCGTATTTCTTAAGAACACGCAATAAATTGGTATCAGAACAACTGGAGGCAGCAGGGTTTTGCATGTATTTCTTTAAGGCAATGGAAACATCTTCCGGGAAAATATGCTCGTGCAAAAAATAATTCATCAGAATTTTAAACTCCAGCTTCCATTCCGATCCATGCGGCAGTACTGCATTTTTATATTTGTTCCAGTTTGTTAAATGTGCTATTTCATGAACAAGTGTGATCAAAAATGCATATGGATTCATGTCATAGTTAATCGTGATTAAATGATTTTCCCCCTTTATTGGAGGCCGGTAATCACCATATTTAGAGGCCCTGGATTTTTTTATTCTTAATTTGAAATCGAATTTATAGATCCAATCAGAAATGGTGGGCACTGCTTTTTCAGGAATGTATTTGTGAAGGATGGATTGATTACGTTCAAGTTGGTTCATTCAGGTCCGATTCGCTGTCTGTATTATTGAACATTAAAAATACGAAGAAAAAATAATTACCGCAATAAGTGATATACAATAAAACTGGAAACATACGCCAATACACTCATAAACAGGAATTGTGCAAGTGGCCATTTCCAGCTTTTGGTTTCGCGGTATACAACTGCTAATGTACTTGTACACTGCATGGCAAATGCGTAAAATATCATAAGTGAAAATCCAACAGCAATAGAAAATTTAGGTAGCCCCGTCTCCAAATCTTTTTCAGCTTGCATTTTTTCCCGAATGGATAAACTATTATCTGAATCACCGGCACTGTAAATAGTTGCCATTGTACCCACGAATACTTCACGAGCAGCAAAAGAAGTAATGAGTGCGATTCCGATTTTCCAATCAAAACCCATTGGTTTTATTACGGGTTCTATTGATTTACCAAGTATTCCCGCATAGGACTTTTCTAATTTTTCCGAAGCCATCAATGCTTTAATTTCTCCTGGTGATTTTTCGTTCCGCAAGGTTTCTTTTTTATATTTTTCGGAAATTTGTGCAAACTCTTGTCTAGGTCCGTGTGAGGTTAAAAACCAAAGAATAACCGATATGGCAAGGATAATTTTACCTGCTTCCCATAAAAAGACTTTTACTTTATCATAAATAGTAAGACCAACGGAATGCCATTTAGGAGCCCTGTAAACCGGCAATTCCATTATGAAATAACTTTTTTCCTTTGCTTTTAAAATCCATTTCATAGCCAATGCAGAGGTAATAGCAGCAACAAACCCTATTAAATAAAGGCTCATAAGGACCAGTCCCTGGTAATTAAAAAAACCTAGTTTTTTATCTGCAGGGACAACTAATGAAATAAGTAAGGTATAAACAGGTAGGCGAGCAGAGCAGCTCATCAATGGCGTTACCATAATGGTGATGATGCGTTCTTTCCAATTACTAATGGTACGTGCGCTCATAATTGCCGGTACAGCGCAGGCTACACCACTTATCAATGGGATGACAGAGCGCCCATTTAAGCCAAATTTACGCATGAGCTTATCCATGATAAAGCTTACACGTGCCATATAACCTGTATCCTCTAATATGGTTATGAATGTAAACAGCAAAGCAATTTGTGGAACAAATACAACAACTCCACTTAAACCTGCTAACACTCCGTTTACGAACAAATCACTTGCTTCACCTGCCGGTAATGATTTTGAGGCCCAATTAGTAAGTGTTACAAATAGGGTTTCTATCCAATCCATTGGAAAAGCGGCAAGAAAAAATATAGTTTGAAAAATAAAAAACAGAATGATTAAAAAAGCAATATATCCGAAAATACGATGCGTTAAAATGCTATCCAGCTTTTGTGTAAATGATTTTGTTTGTGTTGCAGAGCGCTTTGTCATACACTCTTCCACAATACGGTTAATGACTTTATAACGTTCCACACTTTCCAATGCCTGTAAGCGATTTTCGTCAATAACAATCGTATTCAACGCATCTACAACTTTATTTTTAATTGTATTTTGCTTGTAAAAAAAATCAATATCCTTCATGGTATTGATTGTATGAAACGCTGCAAAATCGCTCTTTACAGACACAACAGACTTTACCCGATCGATTGCTTCGGGTGTCAATTTTTTTACATCGATAAAATCATAGGGTGGTATTTGCAAAGGCTCTAGCAATGCCTTTTTCAATTCTTCTAATCCTTCCCGGTTACGTGCACTAATACCAATCACCTTCACACCTAGCTTTTCGGAAAGACGAACGGTATCAATCACAACTCCCTCTTTCTCTACCATATCCATCATGTTTAATGCAAGGATAACGGGTACTTTTAAATCGATTATTTGCGAAACTAAAAACAGATTACGTTTTAAATTGCTCGCATCAGCAATGATGATGGTAACATCCGGGTGATCGGGATTATCCGGATTGCAAAGTACTTCACAAGCTACACGCTCGTCCAGCGATTTAGGGTACAAACTGTAAGTGCCTGGAAGGTCAACAAATTCAGCAGTTGTAGTCGTGGTAATTTTTGCGGTTCCTACTTTTTTATCAACGGTAACACCTGGAAAATTTCCAGTACGTTGATTTAAACCGGTAAGTGCATTGAATAAAGTAGATTTACCGCTATTGGGATTACCAACAAAAGCAACCTTTATAGTGGAACGGTCGGAAAGATGTATAAAGGATTTAGTTGAATCCACTCTAAAAATTAATGCTTAGGTTTAAATACAGAAACCAAAACAGTAGACGCTTCTGCTTTGCGAAGACTTAATAAATACCCTGAAACAGTAATTGCAATAGGATCTCCCAGAGGTGCAATTTGATCCAGTTTAACAATTTCTCCGGGTGTACAACCCATTTCCATTAACTTAAGTGCCATTTCTTTATCTGTAAACGAGTCAATAACTGCACTCTGTCCAAGTTTTAATTCCGATAAATTTTTCAATGCCTTTTTCTTCATTTGGTCCTTGCAAAAATACGGCTTTTAAAAGGGATAGCTACGGTTAAGGAATACCTAAAAGTAGGTATTTTGGTATTTATACAACCGTGGTCATTTTAGGTGTAATAGTGCTAAAGTGTGGACAATCATCACAATGTCTTCTTTTATTAGCACGACAACCGGAAACGGATAAAAAGACAATAACAAGTAAGAGTAAGGATAAATGCTTTTTCATAAGAGTTCAATCTTTGCCTACAAATATAGCAAAACAAAAACATTCGTATTGTCCCCAATTATTCTTATTTTTAGGCCAAATTCATCGTATTCAATGAGGGTATTTTACCATTTCGGTCGTTATTTCATGCTTTTGAAACGAGCATTTCGTAAACCTGAAAAAGCATCTATCTACCGTGCTCGAATTTTTGAAGAGATCGACTCATTGGGCATTGGTTCATTGGGTATTGTAGCGATTATTTCTGTGGCAATGGGCGCCGTTATTACCATTCAATCTGCTTCCAATTTTGAAAGTCCTTTAATTCCTATTTATGCAGTTGGGGTTGCGGCCCGTGACTCTCTTATTCTGGAGTTTTCACCTACGATCGTCAGTTTGATTCTTGCAGGAAAAATCGGTTCAAGTATCGCTTCAGAAATCGGTACCATGCGTGTATCGGAGCAAATAGATGCGTTGGAAATTATGGGAATTAACTCTGCCAGTTTTTTAATTCAGCCTAAAGTGATAGCTGCTATGTTTTTCAATCCAATTCTCATTATTTTATCTATGTTTTTTGGTATACTTGGAGGCTATATCTTAGGTATCCTCACCGGCGTTGTTACCAGCTATCAATACTTCTATGGAATTACCTATGAATTCAGACCGTATTACGTTACGTATGCATTAATTAAAACCGTTGTATTTGCTTTCCTAATTACTTCCGTTTCTGCTTATCATGGATATTACACGCATGGAGGTGCATTGGAAGTTGGACGCCAAAGTACAAAGGCTGTTGTATATAGCAGCGTATTAATTTTAGTATTTAATTTCCTATTAACACAATTGCTTCTTGTTTGATACAACTCAAAAACATATCAAAATCATTTGGAGATAAAGTCGTTTTAAATGACATCTCTTCTACTTTTGAAAATGGGAAAGTCAACATGATCATTGGTGCCAGTGGTTCAGGGAAAACGACCTTATTGAAATGCATGGTTGGACTGAATACCATTGATACGGGTGAAGTTTTATTTGATGGCCGTAATTTTTTTGACCTTGACTTTAATGGAAAAAAAGAAATCAGAAAAGAAATAGGAATGCTTTTTCAGGGAGGTGCTTTATTCGATTCCAAGACAGTTGAGGAAAATATAGCCTTTCCAATTTCCATGTTTACAAATATGACCCAACAAGAACGAAGGGACAGAGCTAATTTTTGTTTACAACGTGTAAATCTGGAGAATGTAAATCATTTATATCCTTCTGAAATTAGTGGAGGGATGAAAAAAAGAGTTGCCATTGCACGCGCTATTGCCGTACAACCAAAGTATTTGTTTTGTGATGAACCCAACTCCGGTCTTGATCCAAAAACTTCTATTGTTATCGATAATCTAATTAAAGAAATTACAGAAGAGTATAATATTACCACCGTGGTAATTACCCATGATATGAATTCTGTGATTGAAATTGGTGAACAGATTATGTTTATATACAATGGCAATAAACATTGGGAAGGCGGCAAAAGAGATATCCTAAAAACAGATAATTCGGAGATTTGTGACTTTGTATATGCTACTAAATTTATGAAGGAATTGAAAACTAAATTTTAGTTGCTTCACCTCATCCTTAATTTAAGTTATTTCAAAAAATAAAAAAGCCTGCTAGTATAAACTAGCAGGCTTTTTCAATAGTATAAGATTGGATTGACTATTCAGTAACAACCATCTTTTTAGTAGCTTGGTTTCCATCAACAATTAAAGAATAGAAATAAACACCAGCAGCAAGGTTGGAGTTATCTACTTTAACTGAATATCTTCCAGCAGCTGTATTCACTTGTGCGTTTTCAAACACTTTCACACCAGCAACATTGTAAACTGCTACAGAAACATTTTTTGCAGAAGTTTTCAATTGATAAGAGATTGTAGTCTCATTGTTGAATGGGTTTGGTGCATTTTGCTCCAAAGAGAAATTGTTATTCAACTCATTGATTCCAACACTACTGTTACCAGTAATTTTGATGTTAATGATTGGTGAAAGACCAGGATAGTTATACACTACATTTTTTCTTGTAGCATTTAATCCATATCTCGCTGTTTTGCTGTATGATAATCCACCAGAGTGACCAGAAGTTGGATCGATCATGTAATCTTTATAGTCAGCAGTAGTTGCTATACCTTTTTGTTGCCAGATTTGTGCACCGAAACCATTAACAGTTACAGCAGCTTTTGTAGCAGCAAAAGAATAGTATACATCACCTAATTTAGTAGATCCAGCTTGAGGAACATATGTATAATATAATGATACGATGTTACCTGCAGGAATTGTTACGTTATCTATTTTCAATTGAAGATAGACAGCATAATTATTTGCTAATACTGTATCCGATTTTTTAAGCGCGTATTTAATCAGTTTGTAATTTGTTGATGGTGCATCTGAAGTAACAACAGGACCTGGTGTTCCACTAGCACCTTTTACTTTCACGCAAGTGTAGTTTGTTCTGAATCCAGCGAAATCAGTTCCATAAAGGGTTGAAGAGGCAATTGATGAATATACATTTGCATTATCTGGTTTACCCCATTGCAAATAAATGAACAACGTATCATGTTTTGTTGTGTCTTTCATGTAATATCTTGTTAAGATAGAAATAGAATCCACAGTGTAAGGATCGGATGCAGTTACAACTGGAGCTCCACCACCTTGTTCCAATAAATATTGTGATTGAGGATCCAATGTTACACCAAGGAAATTAGTGTTAACTGTTGAGAAACTCGCATCTGCATTTTGATATTTTACAGTTGAATCACAGAATAACGGTGTAACATATCCACCAACAAGATTTTTTGAAGCATCGGCATCATAAATACCAATTCCTTTATTGAAGATCATATCACCTACTGGATCAATCCAATAAGCAAATGGTTTTGACGCAGCAGCAGCATCTGGAGGAAGAACTACTGCTTTAGTTCCAAATTTTTGTGCGTTAAAAGGAAGAGATCCTCCTTCTGCTTGGACAGCATTCTGCGCGAACGTCGCACCACAGAATGATAACCCAACCAATGACAAGTAAATTTTTTTCATAGTTAAATATTTAAGGTTAATTAATAATAATTCTTAAGGTTAATTCCTAGTTTTTAGTCTTATGCACAAACCTACTAATCAAAATTGGTTTACACAAGTTTTTGAAAATAAAAATTAACCCTAAATTAAGTTCAACTTATGCCAATTCTTTTTCCATATAACTTTCAATCGGAGGGCAAGCGCATATCAAGTTTCTATCACCATGAGCATTGTCCACACGCGCTACACTTGGCCAGAATTTCGCCTCTTTTACCCATTTCAACGGATAAACTGCTTTTTCACGAGAGTAACTATGTTTCCAGCTATCGCTGATGACAGACTTAGCTGTGTGCGGTGCATTTTTAATTACGTTGTCTTCCTTATCCGCCTTGCCTGAAATAATTTCATCAATTTCTTTTCTGATGGAGATCATCGCTGAGCAAAAACGATCCAATTCTTCTTTTGATTCACTT
>C688J18823_10000129_pt1 | contig 39101 bp, 33 predicted proteins | sample HopSoiMetagenom1_FD_18823 | JGI IMG/M metagenome (IMG submission 18823)
TTATTAAGAGGCCTTCACGGAGATGATCTGGATGAAGAAGCATTACGGCTTGTAAAGTCTATGCCTAAATGGATACCGGGCCGCCAAAATGGCCATACGGTGCGGTTAGCATATAATTTACCTGTTTCGTTTCGGTGGTGAATAGGTTTACTATTTAACATCGTAATTCCTTGTTCTGTAAATACATAAGGTAGATATAGGTTTCTCCTTTCTTTGAGGTTTCAAATTGCAACCTCAAATTTCAACATCACAAGTTGTGATTATAGTTTACTTGTATCCTATTCGCTTGCGTTCTTTTTGATCTATTTGTTGTTTATCTTTTTGGAGTAAATAGTTAATGGCTTCAGAGACATCTTTGAATTGCTTATTGTATTTTAACTCAAGCTCTTTTATTTTATCAGTAATATCTTTATAATTCAATGCAAACTGTTTGAGGGCAATAAAGGCTCTTACAACAGCTATACTTGTTTGTCTTGCTTTTTTACTTTTTAATACATTGGAAAGCATGGTCACACCATGTTCGGTGAAAACTAGAGGTAAGGCAGTTTTTGGCCGTTTGGAAGAGAATGTCATCACAATTTGTGATGACATATCATCCCATTCTTTCTGAGATAACCGAAACATAAAATCTTCGGGGAAGATATCTAGATTTCGTTTAACTGCTTGATTTAATACCCTTGTTTCTACCTCGTATAGTTCTGCGAGGTCAAAATCAAGCATTACTTTTTGGTTACGGACCTCATATATTTTGGTTTGAATTTTTTTTAATTCCATTTTTTATAGTTGCATAAATATCAGTTTCTTTGGATATAAAAGCATAAACTTGAATCGCAATTTGCGACATCAAGTTATTTTCTGCAAAATAAAGTGCTGCTGCGGACATTTTGAGTCGGATTTTGTCAACGATGGTGTATCCGTAATTCTGTTTTGAAGTAGTGTTCTTCCTAGTACGCACTAAGTTCTATTCCCTGGTGTAAGCGCGAAGTTAAGCAATTGCAAGTGTGTAGGAGACTTCGTGTTTATAGAATTGTTGCTTAGCGTAGTGGGTGTCGAGTACAAAATAAAATGCTGTGATGGGCATTTGGAAAGTGCAAAGCTGTCCGTTAATTAGAATTAATCGAACACAACTGTTTTATTATTATAAACAAATACGCGATCCTCAAAAACCAATTGCATTGCTCTGGACAATGCTGCCGTTTCATTTTCCCTACCGGTTCTGACCAGCCCTTGTAATGTATAAGAATGATTGACCTGCGTAATTTGCTGGGAAATGATGGGTCCCTCATCCAAATCGTTGGTGACAAAATGAGCTGTTGCTCCAATTATTTTTACTCCTCTTTTAAAGGCTTGCCGATACGGGTTGGCACCAATAAATGCAGGCAAAAAGGAATGGTGTATGTTTATAATTTTTAGCGGAAAAGTTGTAATAAATTCCGGCGAAAGAATGCGCATAAATTTGGCAAGGATTAAATAATCGACGGGATAAGATGAAATGATGTTCAGTAATTCTTTTTCAAAAACCTCTTTGGTCTTGTGCTCATGCGTCACGAAATGAAACGGAATACTAAACCGCTCTGTAATATTTTGCAAATCCGGGTGATTACCAATTACACATTGAACGGCTGCACCAAGCGTTTTAAAATGATTACGGGTAAGAATATCACTCAAACAATGATACTCTTTTGTAACAAGCAGAATGATTTTTTTCTCAGGCGAAGGATTTACCTTTACAAGGGATTGAGGCGGTAATACCTGTATCAAAGCGGATTCCAGCGCTTGTGGATTTACGATGGTGTTCACAACAATACGTGCAAAAAATTTATTTTCTTCTACATCCACATGCTCTCGCATGGAAATAATACTGTAATTTGATTTTGCCAATACATTGGAAATGACTGCAACCAAACCAACTTCATCCTTGCATTGAATAACGATAATCATCATTTATTTTTTTAATACATTAAGGCTGTAGTAAAACTCCTACAAACACTATTCTTTACAAGCAAAAATATTATTTAAATAGGCATGCAACAAAAATATTTTTCTTTTTATGAACTAGACCGTAACTGATGTTTATAAGATTATTAAAGTAGGGTCAATTGATACGGATTAAATGGAGGTTTTATAAGGTTTTCTTATTTCGACATAAGTGTCTGAAAAATGCACTAAAGATTTTTTCCTGTCAGCGTCGTATACAGGCTTTCTACTTCTTCCGTATAATATAATCTCCTTGATACCATATCATCTTCGATTTTATGGAAGGCTTCAAATTGGCCCTGGGAACCTTTTACCACAATTACATCCTTAACTTCTTCGTTTATGGGTATTTCCCACTCATGCGCAGTTACCTTTGCTATTGCTTTTAATTGCAACCACTCCTCTGTTATTGGAGTGGTGCCCTTGCTTCGTTCATTTCTCATTTTTTGAAAGTTTTTCCAAGGCTATCAACCGGTGTGCCTTAACGCAATGATGGATCGATAGCTAAAAATCCAAAGATAAAAAAAACACTACTTATTGAGTAGTGTTTTTTCGTTGCTTTAATATCTCTTTTTATTTGGCTATGATTTTTAATTATTCATTTTTTTTTAGATCATACGTCTTCCCATGGCTGTCAACGGGTATGTATTTTTTTTCGATGATTGGTTTCGCATGGAGCTGTATCCAAAGCGCTAGAATCCCGCAGATGCTACCAATAATACCAACAATTGATACAACCCAGAACATTATTTTTTGCCCCAACGTTGGACCTGAATAACCTGATAATTCTTGCATTTCTGGTCTTTCAGGAATTACCTTTTTTTGTTCAGGCAATCTTTCAGGAACTTCTCTTTTTTGAACCGGTACGCTTTCAGGAACTACCTTTTTTTGAACAGGTACTCTTTCAGGAACTAATTTTTTTTGAGCAGGTAATTCCTTTTTTTCCTTCTGTTGTTTTTCTACCTTATATTGTTTTTCTATCCTCAGGTATCGATCACCCGTAAGTTTTTTTCCACGAGAAGTAAGACGAAATAAGGTATTACTGCTTTTTTCAACATATTTCTTCTTTAGTAATGGATTAATTAATTCATTCCACTCAGTCGGCGATAGGTTTTTTGATTCCTGGTGTTTTGGCCCATGCAAGTAGGTAGAAGAATTTAGTTGATTTATTAATTCCTGAGAAAGCTGATGTAATTTTTCGTTCTCCATTTTCCAATTCGATGATTTACGAGTAAATATATGCAAGTATCTAGGTGCAGTATCCTTTATACTGCAATTTGTTGTTAACAAATCTGTACCTAAGCGCTTATCATCAGTAATTGTCCCGCTGAATATGGGCTTGGTTAAAATGGAGTTATTATTTATTCACTTCTATTGTATTATTTTGATGAAGCAATAAGCGTTATTGGTTCTTTACTACAGAGAAATTTCCCATCATCACAATTTGGGATGATGAAGTATTTTAGTGTTTTAGGATGGCCTTATTCAATCTACCTGGTTCCTCCTTCGGTTGAGGTTGCAAATTGCAACCTCAAAGGAACGGTTGATTTGTTTGAGGTTTCCATTTGTAACCTCAAAATTTCGAACTCTTCTTTTATAAGTTGGAACATAAAGTCCTCCTGTTCGGTGTTGGTCCTTTGGTAGCCATAGCTTTACAGGTCATAACATTGTGTTCTCCTTCTTTATAGCCTTAAATCCAATTCGTTGCCTTTCTTCCCATTTTTTCTTTGCTATATTTTCATCCAGCAATTTTTCCATTTCATCATAGATTTCATTCAGTTGTACATCGTGTTCACCATCCTTTCTTTGATTTCACTTAGTTGTTCTTTAATGTCTGTTTGTTTTATCAGCACTTTTCGTATGGCAACAAAAGCTCGCATAACTGCAATATTCATAATTATCGCTTTATTACTATTCAGAATACCGCTTAACATCGCAACTCCTTGTTCTGTAAAGACATAAGGGAGATATTTGGAATGTTCACCTTTTTTTAAGGTGCCAATTTGGCTCCTTAGAACCTCGTATTCTTCCTTGGTTAACTCGAACATAAAATCATCAGGAAATCGGTTTATATTTCTCTTTACTTGTCGCTTTAACTGTTTGTTCTCTACCCCATATAATTCAGCAAGGTCGCTATCAAGCATTACCTTATGATCCCTGATGAAATATATTTTGCTCATTACTATTTCCTCTGGAATTAACAATTCCGTTGTTTGTTTTGCCATATCTGTAGTTTTATCTTGATTCGCAATTTGCGACGTCAAGATTGTTTTTTACAAAATAAAGTGCTGTCACGGACATTTTTGACTCATGTAGAACAATCTGCCTCATGCTTCAACACCAAATAAATTTCCAGTGCGTATTCCTCCAATAGTTGTTGATCCTTAAAAATGATTGTCTGAGCCATCTTGCTGCACCAATTCAGGTATACTTCATACAATTCTTCCTCTTCATCCGGGATGCCAATGAGTTTAAAGATGAAATCGCTTAAATGCAAGTGATAATCGTCGGAGGAGAAACCAAGCGGGTGCAAGCCTTGGATGAGACCAAATAAGGATTTCTAGTCCTTTCTTTTTTGTGATTTGTTTTGTTTATTTTGAGCGGTAATTTTTTTAACTTCCTTATCAAAATCGCTTTCAAATTGTTGATCTTGTGTTACTCGAAATTTTTCATATTCTTTTTCTACTAATTTAACAGCTACATCATGACTGATTTTTCCCGCATCTTTTAAAATCTGATATTCATTAAATTGTAAAAACGCATCTAATTTAGATACCCATTCTTCCATTTTCATAGGTATTTGCCGGGCAGCCTGATTCTCTGCGTAATCAAGGTACATCGTTACAATTCGCTCCAATTCTTTGATTTCTTTTTCTATTAAATAATTTTTAGCTACAACGATATCACTTTTGAGTACTTTACCTTGCGGTGCATTTTTCCAGGTTTGTAAACCCATATTGGGTTTTGATGCACTTGCTCGTTCTGTGATTAGTTGAGCTGCTGTTTTACCCGAGATTGCAAAATGGAGTTTGTTCTGAACTGTTTTAAAAAATGTTTGAGTTATTGCGGCCTCTTTATTATAATCGATACTGCATTGTTCATAGATGTCTGTAATTTTGAGATAAAACCGTCTTTCGCTGGCCCTTATTTCACGAATACGCTCTAATAACTCATCAAAATAATCCATACCGAAACGCTTACCTTGCTTAAGTCGTTCATCATCAAGAACAAATCCTTTAATAATAAATTCTTTAAGCGTTTTAGTAGCCCAAATACGGAACTGTGTAGCTTCATAGCTGTTTACACGATAACCAATCGCTATAATTACATCGAGATTATAAAAATTTGTCATGTAATTTTTACCATCTTCGGCAGTTATTCGAATTTTTCGAATAACTGAATCTTCCTGTAGCTCAGCACTTTTGAATATTTCTTTCAAATGATAATTGATTGTATTAACCTCTACTCCAAATAGCTCCGCCATCTTTTTTTGGCTTAACCAGAAAGTTTCATTTTGAAAAAAAACTTCAATGTGTACTGCACCATCAGGAGTGTTATAAAAAATTATATCATTTTGCTGAGGCGTAATTTCGTTTTCCATATTATCCATTAGACTCACGAAGTTAATTAAAAAATAAGTCTTAATTCTGAGAGCATATAAATTTACCATTCTTATAGTATTAGTGGTACGAAGGTGTCCATACTTATACTTTAGTAACGTAAATCCGCCTCTATCAGTAGCTGAAGCTTCAGCGTAAGCTACCTTTCAACACCCAATAAATTTCCCTAGCATATTCATCCAATAATTCCGGGTCCTTAAAAACGGCTGTCTGCGATATTTTGCTGCACCAGTTCAGGTAGACTTCAAACAATTCCTCGTCTTCATCAGGGATGCCAATAAGTTTAAAGATGAGGTCGCTTAAATGCAAGTGATAGTCGTCGGAGGATAAGCCAAGCGAATGCAAGCCTTGGATGAGGCGGGTATTTACCAAATGGTCCTTGATCAGGGTGATGATAAGTTCTTGTTGATCCATGTAGTGTTTTTTTGTAGCGCATGTGCGGGTGGGTTTAGTGTTGAACAAATATACGAATATAACCGTATACGGTTATATAAAGTCATAATCTTTTTAGTCACTTTGATTATCGTGAATAAAGAGAAATTCAATAAGAAATTTGGACAATTCGTTTTCAAGAAGAGAACAGAATTAGGAATGACACAGAGCGGCTTAGCTTCTTTGATTGGGAATAATCCTCAGAATATTTCCAGGTTGGAAAGGGGAGAGGTAAGTCCTACCTTGTATTGGTTGACGTTATTGGCAAAGGCGTTTGAAATGAAGTTGAGTGAGTTGATAGGAGAGTTCGAAAATTTTTAATTAAAAATTAGACCAATAAAATGATCTTAAAATTTTGATTCATTAGAATTTAAAATTTTTTCAAAAATTTTTTTTAATTCAGCAAGTTTGGAAGAATCTCCTTTAGCTTTTTCTTGTTCAATCCAGCTATTAAAATCCTTTTGACAAAATTGAATAACATTGGTCAAGTCCTTAATTTTTGGTAGCGATAAATAATCTTCTAAATCACCATCTTTTAAAATGAATATTTTATCTTGATAGAGTTTGTCAATTTCTTTTTTTAATTTACTACAAAGAGAGGGTTCCTTTTCATTAAGGTACTCAATAATATGTGTACGTTTTAATCCTTGCTTTTCAATCAAATAGATCCATAGGGACTTTAAATCCTCTTTGTCTTTTTTTGTTAGGCGAAAATTTTTTCCAATTATGGAATCTATTTGGGTTAATAGCCCTAAGCCGTCTTTTGTTGTTTTCTTGTCAATCTTTTCCTTTGTGAATTTTGAAATTACATGTGATTTTGACTTGTTGATTAATTCTTGTAGATCAATACCTATTTTATTTGGGATTTCAAATTCTTTTATATTATCAAAATCACAAATAAAAAAACAATCAATTTTAAAAATTTCTAAAAAATCTCTAAACTTTGAAAAATTTCCTTTGCCCCCTATATAAAGTATTTCTACAGTTTCATTTGACTTAATTTCTTTAGTTATGTAATTTTCATAAAAATAGTTGAAAAAATACTCATCGCTATCCCCTTCAACCAGTATGACTTTATTTGAGAAGAATATCCGAGAGGAATTTGTATAATTAAGGATTTTAATTAAATTCTTTTGAGTTTGACTTATAATTGATGGATTAACAATTGAAGTATGATTTCCAGTCTTAAAGAACCTAAATGTGTTTTTAATCGTATTCTCATCAATAAAAGTGCTTGAGTGTGTAGCAATTATTATTTGAATATTCTCTTTCCTACAAATACTTTTTAACAGGTTAAAATATTTTTTTTGCATTGAAAGATGCAAATGTAATTCGGGTTCGTCAATTATTAAAAGTCCATTTTCAATATTATAACCGTATACAGCAAATAACAGGTAAAAAATACTCTTTTGCCCCATGCTGAGCTGTTCAAAATTTATAATTTTGTCATTGTCATATATTTGCAACATAACACTATCATTGCCAATATTGTGATTGTCTGGCTTAATCACGAAACCGAGATTTAATTTAAGCAATGTATTAATTCTTGTAAGAATGTTTTCTGAATTTTCAATAGTCTTATAAGCTCTGTCTATTCCAGATTCAAATATAAGTTTTCGAAATAATTGTCCTAACCTAAGATTTGTAATAGCAAAAATGTACCCCGTTCCGCCATAATGCTTTGCACTTACACTACCTTCATTCTGATCTAGACTTTTGATTTGATTATTTAACCCTGTTCCCACACTGAATGAGTTAGGAAACCCTCCATATTGTCTCATCGAACTTATTAGAGCAAAAGGATTTTTTAGCAAAGGCCAATTTTTTTTCTCGTATGAATTAACTACCTCAATAAGCGTTTGTATCTGATTGAAATAAATTAAATAGGAATAGAATAACGAGATTTCTTTTTTTTCGATGGAACTAGATATAAGCGTAAATTTAATTTTTGATGTTGATTGTAAGTTATCAACTTCAAATGTATATTTAGCATTAGTTATTTTCCTTATATCCGCTTTGCTGATATCATTAAAAGCATTTAAGAGAAGTTGATGATCACAATATTGGGAGGAAAATTTCTTGAACTCATCTAAATTAGCAAGAATGTTCAGTAAATTATCAATATCACCTTTATCAGGGGAGATTTCTATTTGGATTCTTGATGGAGAGTTTGGGGTATTAAAATTTTTGAATATGGTATTATAAACTTGGTCTCTTCGTTCTTTATTTATTTTAATAGCTTTATCCTCAGATTTATAAAATAAAGCATTATCATCTGTATAATAGTATTCAAAGAAATGGCCTTGAAAAAGCTTATTTATTATCTCTACTAAGTTTGATTTTCCAGAACCGTTGGAACCAATTAATATATTTAAATCATTTTTAAAATCAATTGTACTTTTTGCTTTTTCGAATTCTTGGATAAGCTCAAAACTTAATATATTCGAAATTTTTAGAGAATTTAATATCATTTAATTTTTATTTGCTTATCAGAAATAGGCATATTTTGAAGAATTACTTCCCAATACAAAACTTACTAAATATATTCCCTAACAAGTCATCAGTCGATATATCCCCAGTTATAGTTCCCAGATAATGCAGCGCTTGCCTTATATCCATCGCCAAAAAATCGCCGCTTACATTGTTGTTGAGTCCATCCAGTACTTTCATAAGGGCAACATTGGTATGTCTTAATGCTTCCGCATGGCGGGCATTGGTCACGATTGTTTCGGTGAGATTTACGGTGCGGGTATCAAATAAATGAACGAGGTGTTTTTTTAATTCATCAATACCGATGTGTTCTTTTGCGGATATGAAAAGCATTTCCGGGAAGCCGGAGAATTCACGCTTGGTATATTCCACATCTTCTTTGTCAATTTTATTGGCAACCAATACCAGTTGTGAGTTGAATAAGTGTGGTTCTATTTCTTTAATGATGAGTTTTAATTCGGAGGCTGTTATTTCATGCGCATCAATTAAATAAATGGCAATGGCTGCTAATTTCAGTTGCTCAAATGTTTTCTCCACACCCATGGATTCAATCACATCGTTGGTATCGCGTATACCTGCTGTATCAATAAAGCGAAACTGAACACCTTCTATCGTTACTTCATCTTCTATCACATCGCGGGTGGTTCCGGGTATTTCGGAAACGATTGCACGGTCCTCTTCCAGCAATACATTTAATAAAGTGGATTTACCGGCATTGGGTTTTCCGACGATGGCAACGGGAATTCCGTTTTTAATGACGTTACCCACTTCAAAGGAATCGATAAGGCGCTGCACAATGCGTTGTATGGAGTTCACCAGTTTTTTCAAATCACCGCGGTCTGCAAATTCTACGTCTTCTTCACTAAAGTCGAGCTCCAGTTCAATGAGGGAAGCAAAGTCGATGAGGTTTTGGCGCAAGGTTTTGATCTTGTTGCTAAAGCCACCACGCATTTGTTGTATCGCTACCTGGTGAGAAGTGGCCGAGTTGCTGGCAATTAAATCGGCAACGGCTTCGGCTTGCGAAAGATCCAGTTTGCCATTTAAAAAAGCACGCAGGGTAAATTCACCGTGTTGTGCCATGCGGGCACCGTGTTTTATAAAAAGCTGAATGAGTTGTTGTTGAATAAAAGAGGAACCGTGACAGGAAATTTCCAATGTGTTTTCGCTGGTATAGCTGTGAGGTGCCTTAAAAAGGCTAACCAATACTTCATCCAGGATAATGTCATTTTCCATGATCACGCCATAATGTATGGTATGGGAAGCATAGTTTTGCAGCTCTTTTCGTTTCAGGCTTTTGGTTGCAAATACGGCACTGCCTATTTCAAAAGCTTTGGCTCCGCTGAGCCTGATCACCCCTATGGCGCCAATTCCTTGTGGAGTGGCTAGTGCAACAATGGTATCTGTATGATCGGTCTTTATGTTCAATGTTGAATACCTTTTGGTTGCTGTCTACATCTATAAAACTGTAATCTACTGTGAAAGCCCGGCCTTTTCAACCTAAGCTTTAGCATTAGCATAGGTTAAGAAGCTAGGGTTTGCGAAGTTATAACAAAAACCCAAACCACCAAGCTTTATCCGGCTGAAGAAGCCCATAGGAAAGCGGCAATTTCATAACCGGCTTATACTAAGGGAAATATATTTAAAAGGCATAAAATCCTTTGTAGTAATCAGTTAAAACTATAATTTAGCAGCCTCTAATTTAAAACCGATCATATGAGCGTATTAGTTAATAAACAATCAAGAATTATTGTACAAGGTTTTACCGGTACAGAAGGTACATTCCATGCAGGGCAGATGATTGAGTATGGTAGCAATGTAGTAGGTGGTGTTACTCCTGGTAAAGGTGGTTCAACTCACCTGGATCGTCCGGTTTTCAATACAGTGAAAGATGCTGTGGATGTTGCAGCTGCTAATGTTTCCATCATATTTGTGCCACCTGCATTTGCTGCTGATGCTATTATGGAAGCTGCTGAAGCGGGTATCAAAGTAATCATCTGTATTACAGAAGGTATTCCTGTACGTGATATGATTGCTGTAAAAGAATATTTAAAAGGCAGGGATTGTCGCCTGATCGGACCAAATTGTCCGGGTGTTATCTCTGCTGAAGAAGCAAAAGTAGGTATCATGCCTGGTTTCGTTTTCAAAAAAGGAACAGTAGGTATCGTTTCCAAATCAGGAACATTAACATACGAAGCATCTGACCAAACGGTAAAAGCTGGGTTGGGAATTACCACTGCTATTGGTATTGGTGGAGATCCGATTATCGGAACCACAACCCAACAAGCTGTTGAATTATTGATGCAGGACCCGGCAACACACGGTATCATCATGATTGGTGAAATTGGTGGTAACCTGGAAGCAGATGCTGCACGTTGGATCAAAGCAGATGGTAACCGCAAACCGGTTGTAGGTTTTATTGCAGGTGAAACGGCACCAAAAGGTCGTACAATGGGACATGCCGGAGCAATTGTTGGTGGAGATGATGATACCGCAGAAGCAAAAAAGAAAATCATGAGAGAATGCGGAATCATTGTGGTGGATTCACCGGCCGAAATCGGTAAAGCAATGGCAGTAGCACTAGCAAATGATAAACGCAAAGAGAATCCGCATCATCATGCGAACAGAGTTGATTAGTTCTTCGTACGCCGAAGCTTTAGCGTAGGCGGAAGAAATTTTAATATATTGAAAAGCCTCGCAAATAGCGGGGCTTTTCTGCGTCCGCCGAAGCTTCAGCGTAGGAGGTTCAAACCTGTTGGGTTTTTTGTTTTTTGTAATTCGTTGGTTTTATTTTTCCTTGGTTTTATTTTAGGAGCGAACGTGCATCGCTTTGTATTCCCATTAGTCCCGCTTTACGCTGCAAGTTTGTCTTCGCTATCGCTTCGCCAAAGCTTTCCGCTGCAATCGGGGCTAGGGAGATAGAGCATCTGCATTATTACCTTACCAGCTTGGGAATTAAAAGCGACCCTATATCTCTCTAGCCCCGATTGTAGCGGAAAGCCTGCCATGGTAAAGATTACAATAAGTGTGATTAACATAATTGGCAGCTTGTAGCGTAAAGCGGGACTAATGGGAATAAGAAGCTAAGATGATTCGCTCCCATACCAAAGAACAAAAATCAATTCGGTAACCAAACCCCACTAAAAACGTATGAAATGTTACTGCCTTCACCATGAAAAAAACAAAACCGTTTTCCTTCCTTTTCGTTTTTTTAATTACATGTGTTCTTTTATTCAATACAGGTGCTACTGCACAAACCCGAACGATCGACAGCCTTAAGAAGTTTCTGCAAACCTATACAACACAAGATACCATTAAAGCAAATGCTATCCTTGAATTAGCCAGAGCTTATCTTCTTGAATTGAACGATAAAGAAAAAATGGGACAACTGGCCGAACAATTACTTACCCTTTCTACAAAATTAAATTACAAAAGAGGAATAGGCTGCGCTTATTTAAGTATGGGTACTGTTAATTTGGGTAAAGGTAATTTTGGAGATGCATTGAGATATTACTATAAAGCAGAGATACTTTTAAAAGAGGCAAATGATAAAAAACTGCTGGGATCCTGTTATAACAATATCGGAAATACGAAAAGCGTTCAGGGAAAATTCCAGGAAGCGATTGAAAATTGCTTAAAAGGAGCCCGGTATAAATATGAAGCGAATGATAAACAAGGAATGGCAAGTGCATATAACAATGTTGCACTGAACTATCTGAATCTTGGAAATTATCAAAAATCCCTCGAATACCATTTTAAATCGCTGCGCATCAAAGAAGGTATCAATGATCGATTTGGTATTTCCGTGTCTTTTTTAAACATAGGAAATGTGTTTAATGAACAAGGAAAATTTAATGAAGCAAAAGCGTATTTTTTTAAGGCCTTATCTATTAAAATGGAATTGGGTGACAAGGAAGGTGAATCCATGATTTATAATAATCTTGCAAATATATACACGGAAGAAAAAAAATATTTAGAATCCCTAACCTATCATTTAAAAGGCTTGAAATTAAAGGAAGAGATAGGGGATAAAGCAGGTATAGCCATGTCTTATGTTAATATTGGAAATATCTATTTGAATCAAAATAAATCCGATGAGGCATTAAAATATCTTCTGAAATCCATTCAATTAAGTACTGAGCTTTCAGATCAGCGAGCAATGATTGAAGGGATTACTGCTGCAGGCAGTGCGTACGAACAAAAAAAGAATTTTCCCCAAGCGCTTATTTATCACAAAAAAGCGCTGGAACTTTCTAAGCAAATAGGTTACAAACTGGGAATACGCAATGCTTATTTTAATTTGGCTTCTGTAAATGAAAAATTAAACAATTATGAACAGGCGCTTTCCTGGAATAAATTGTGGACCGCTGTAAAAGATACTATGCTGAATGAAGAGAGCATGAAGCAAACAGCAGAACTCAACACCCAATATGAAACGGATAAAAAAGAAGGCGAAATAAAATTACTTACAAAGGATCAGCAATTAAAAGATAAATCCTTAAAGGAACAACGCTTGGTGCGCATTGGCTTAATCATAGGGCTGGGATTATTCCTTGCCTTATCATTTTTGTTGTTGAATCGCTATCGCTTTAAACAAAAAGCCAATTTGGTTTTGGAAAAACAAAAACAAGAAATCCACCGAAAGAATACGATGATTACTGATAGCATTGATTATGCGAAGACGATACAAGAAGCCATTCTGCCGGATACAGAAAAACTCACCGCATTTTTACCGGAACATTTCATCTTGTATAAACCCCAAGCAATTGTTAGCGGTGATTTTTACTGGATAGGTAAAAAAGGAAATAAAATTATATGTACCGTTGCCGACTGCACAGGTCATGGTGTTCCGGGAGCATTTATGTCTTTGCTGGGTCATAATATTTTAGAAAATGTGATTCAACGTGATACCTCTGTTCATCCGGGGGCTATTTTAACAACACTCAATGAGGAAATTGTGGCCCGCTTCTCAAAAGGACAAGAATTAGAAACCGTGAAGCATGGTATGGACATCGCCATTATTAGCATTGATAATGCCTACAGGCAACTAAACTATGCAGGCGCCAGAAATTCACTATACATTGTACGAGAACATAAATTGATTGAAATAAAAGCAGATAAAATGTCAACGGGTATTGTTGCCAATGATCATAGCCAGGTGAATTACAACAACCATGAATATGAATTGCAAAAGGATGATATGCTGTATTTGTTTTCCGATGGTTTCCCTGATCAGAAAGGGGGACCGGATAAAAAGAAATTTTTCTATCAACCCTTCAAGGACCTATTAACTCAAATAAGTATACTGCCTGTTGAAGAGCAGCATCAACACCTGGAGCAAGCCATTACCAAATGGATAGACGGTGCCGAACAAATTGATGATATATTGGTAATGGGGATACGCATTCCTGCCTGAGCTTGTTAAAAAAATTAAATTTAAGCTTTAGAGCATTGAAAGCCAACGCACTTTCTCGACTCCGCTCGAAATGACACAACACACATCTTATCACTAACCGAGGAAAGTTATCGCTTTTAATAATCCATTGGTAATAAAGCCCCTCCATTCCTCATTACATATTAAATATTACCTATTTACCAATCCCTTTTTCTCTTATCTTTGAGACAATTTTAAAAATAGAAATAATCACCAATCAGTATCTTTTTTTATGAAGTTATTAGAAAATAAAGTTGCTTTAATTACAGGTGCTTCCCGTGGTATCGGAAAAGGGATTGCCTTGAAATTTGCTCAGCAAGGTGCAAACATTGCGTTTACCTATTTGTCATCCGTTGAGAAAGGACAAGCACTCGAAAAAGAATTACAGGCTTTTGGAATTAAAGCAAAAGGATATAGATCAGATGCTGCTAATTTTAAAGCTGCAGAAGAATTGGTGACCAGTGTTGTTGCAGATTTTGGAACCGTAGATATATTGGTGAACAATGCGGGAATTACACGTGATACCTTATTAATGCGCATGAGTGAAGAACAATGGGATGAGGTGATGAATGCCAATTTAAAATCCGTATTCAACTTGACCAAAGCCATACAAAAGCCGATGCTAAAGCAACGCAGTGGCTCTATCATCAACATGAGCTCGGTAGTAGGTGTGAAAGGAAATGCGGGACAATCCAATTATGCTGCTTCTAAAGCGGGTATTATTGGTTTTACAAAATCCATTGCCTTGGAACTCGGCTCCAGAAATATACGCAGCAATGCCCTTGCGCCGGGATTTATTGAAACAGAAATGACGGAAGTGCTGGATCCAAAAGTGGTGGAAGGTTGGAGAGCAGCTATTCCATTGAAACGTGGAGGTAGCACAGAAGATATAGCCAATGCAACCTTGTTTTTAGCTTCTGACATGAGTGCTTACATTACCGGACAAGTGCTGAATGTATGCGGTGGCATGTTAACATAACAGATCATAATTAATTAATATATAAATGAGAATAGGGAGCCGCAAATACAATTGCGGTTCTCTTGTTATCATCCAGAACTAAATTGCATTGAATATAATTTTAGAATATCCCTGGTGGTTCCTTATTTTCTGCATCCTTGCAGGAGCGGTATATGCATTTGCACTTTATTTCCGCGATAAAAGACAAAATGAAATCAGGATTTGGATCCTGCGCTTGATGAGTGCCCTGCGATTTTGTTCGGTTACTATTCTTTCTTTCTTGTTGTTGGCTCCTTTGATTAAAACAGTAAAACGCACGGTTGAAAAACCGGTAATTGTTTTTGCACAGGATAATTCCGAATCACTGATAGCGGGTAAAGACTCTGCTTTTTATAAAAAAGAATACAAAGAAAAAGTAGCAAAGCTGATTGCACAACTGGGAGATAAGTACGATATAAAAACCTATACGTTTGCAGATAAAATAAAAGAGTTGAGCAATACGGACTCCATCAATTTTAAAGAAAAACAAACAAACATTTCTCAGTTGTTTGATGAGTTGGATACGCGTTACAGCAATCGTAACCTGGGTGCCATTATACTGGCTACGGACGGGTTGTACAACATCGGTTCAAATCCGGTTTATACTTCTTCAAAAATCAAGGCACCTGTATATACCATTGCATTGGGCGATACAACCATTAAAAAAGATGTGATCCTGTTGAAAACAGAATACAATCGCATCGTGTACCTGGGGAATGATTTTCCATTGGAAGTAGTGGTAAATGCAAAACAATTAAAAGGGAAATCAAGTACACTTACGGTTAGCAAAGACAACACGGTATTGTTTACACAAATCATTAATTTTAATTCCGATGCGTTTATACAAACGATTCCCTTAACATTGCAGGCAAAAGAAGCTGGGCTGCAACATTATAAAGTAAGATTATCCGTCCTGGCGGAAGAGATGACCACCGCAAACAACAGCAACGATGTATTTATTGATGTGCTGGATGGTCGCCAAAAAATACTGATACTGGCAGATGCTCCGCATCCGGATGTGGCAGCGATAAAGGCAAGTATTGAAAAAAATCAAAACTATGAAGTGGAAAGTTATACGCTTGATGATTTTGATAAACCCTTGAAAAAATATGAACTGGTTATTTTATATCAATTACCCAGCAACAAAAATCAAATTCAAAAAATACGCAGTGATATTGCAGCCGGCGGTATTCCCGTTTGGATATTTACAGGAGGCGATCAACTGATTAAAGATGATTTTTCGGTAACAGATATATCACGATCAAATGAATGTGAACCTGTTTTAGAAAAAAGTTTTCCTTTGTTTACCTTATCGGATGATCTTCGCAAAGGCATCAGCGATTTTTCTGTGGTAACCTGTCCCTTCGGAAACAGTACTGCTTCAGCAAACAATGTGTTGTTATACCAACGAATTGGAAATGTAGAAACAAGAGCACCTTTGTTGGAATTCAACACCAACTCCGAAAACAAAATGGCTATTTTTAGTGGAGAAGGTATTTGGCGCTGGCGATTGCAGGACTTTGCAGCGCATGGCAATCATAATTTAACAGATGAACTTTTTTCGAAAACAGTTCAGTATTTATCTGCCAAAACGGATAAAAGTTTTTTTAGAATAAAAGGGAAAAACAATTATCCGGAAAATGAGCCTGTTGAGTTGGAAGCAGAGGTGTACAATGAAAGCTATGAGCTCATCAATACACCGGATGTAAACATTGTAATTACGGATGGTAATACTAAAAAATTTCCATACGCTTTCAGTAAAACGGTGAATGCGTACCGGCTGAATGCAGGTGCACTTCCTGTCGGTGAATATACCTATGAAGCAAAAGTAAAAGTAGGAGAGAAGATCCTGACGCAAAAAGGCCAATTTAGTGTGAGTGCTTTGCAAATTGAATTGACCAATACCGTTGCCGATCATCAATTGTTATACAACCTGGCTAAAAATCATGGCGGAGAATTAATTTATCCAAACAACCTGGATCAATTAGCAGAAAAGCTGCAGGCACGTGAAGATGTAAAATCTGTTTCGTACTCCGAAAAAAAGTTGGATGATTTGTTGAATTTGAAATGGATCTTCTTCCTGATCGTGGGACTTATAAGTTTGGAGTGGTTCATACGCAAGCGCAACGGTGTTTATTGATAACGTACCCCCATTACTAAAATATCATCTATCTGATCTTTCTTTTCTCCCATCCAGTCTATATGTGCTTCATTTAATTTTTGTTTCTGAAGCTCAAGTGGTAAGTTAGTAATGGACAAAAGTAATTTTCTGAAGGGTGCATAATAGAATTTCTTGTGATGGACTCCACCAATTTGATCCACAAAACCATCTGTAAATAAGTAAATGAAATCTCCCTTTTGTAACTCAAACGTATGATTTGTAAATTGATTTCCTGATTTGGTAATGGAACCAATTCCTTTCCGGTCGCCTTTAAATTCTATCAATTGCTCATTCCGGATAATGTATAAAGCGTGATGTGCCCCTGCAAATCGTAATTGATGTGTGGAAGTATTGATGGAAATAAGGGAAATATCCATTCCATGCAAAAGATCCTGCTGTGCCCTTTTTTCTTTGGCAAGTGTATTCAGTAATTCCTGATTGAGATGACCTAAAATATTGTCAGGTTCAAAATGCTTCACTTTTTTAATGGCTGATTCCAGTAAGCTGTATCCAAGCATGGACATGAATCCACCAGGAACACCGTGTCCTGTACAATCGGCTACCGCACAGATAAGTTCTTCCTCACGTTGCGCGATCCAATAAAAGTCGCCACTTACAACTGATTTTGGTTTATATAACGTAAACGATTGAGGAAAAAATGTTTTTATTTGTACATCAGTTGGCAACACCGTTTCTTGAATCGTTTTTGCATATTCAATGCTATCGGTAATCATGGCGGTTTGTTGTACGATCTCTGCTTTTTGTTTTTCTAACAAAACATTTGCCTGTTTCTTGAACTGATATCTTCTGTAAATACTAAAAATGGAAATAGATAATAAGATCAACCCACCAATCATTACCCAGCGAACCAGCTGTTGCTGTTTAATTACTTTGGATTTTAGCTCCTGGTCCTTGGTTAAGAGCAAAATTTCTTTTTCTTTTTTTTCTGTCTCATACTTCGTATTTAATTCTGAAGTTTGTTTGAAATTATCCTTGTTCAGAATAGAATCTTTTTCAGCATGATATAACTTTGTAAATAAAAGAGCACTATCAAATTGTTTTTGTTTGGTATATAAATTAGCAAAATTTAAGTAAGCGTCCCGAATACCATCTTTAAAACCAAGCTTTTTAGCGAGTCCCAGCATTTGTTCATAATAGAATGACGCATTTTTAAAATCATTTTTTTTTGCATATAAAATTCCCAATCCACCTGAAGCTTCTGTTATCCCTTTTTTATCCTCCATTTTTTTATAGAGCTCCAGCGATTTCATTTGATAAACCAATGCTTGGTTAATGTTGTTTTCATCTGTATAGACATTGCCTATATTGTTATACGTTTCGGCAACTCCTTTTTGATCATTGGCATCTATACAGGCCTGAAGCGCTTTAAAATAAGCTTGACGGGCATCTTTGTATTTTTTTTCCGCAGAATAGACATTACCGATATTGAGGTATCCATTTCCAATTCCGGGTAGCGCTTTTAATTCGATGTTTAGTTGCAATGCTTTTGAATAACTAATGAATGCTTTATCCAAATTATTTTGGGCCATAAAAACATTCCCAATATTATTATGTGACATGGCAATCCCCACCTTATCATTTATTTCTTCTTTGAGTTTGAGAGATTTTAAGTGGTAGACTAATGCTTGTGTATTATCACCTTGTGTATTGTAGATGTTCCCGATATTGTTATAACCGCTACTTGCTCCTTTTTTATCCTTGATTTCTTCCTTCAGTTTTACGCCTTTGAACATGTAGTCCAGCGCTTGCTTATAATCACCCATGTTGGAATAACTTAGTCCAATATTTAAATAACAAGAGCTTTCCCCTTTTTTATTGCCAATTTCCTTCATTAACTCCAGCGATTTTTTGTCATAAATCAAAGCCTGCTGAACATCTCCGGAGGTACGGCTTACAATGGCGCAATTCAAGTAGCCATAAGCAATTCCCTTTTTAAAATTGAGTTTTTGAGAAAGGAGCAATTGTTTTTTTCCATATTCTCCTACTTTTTCATTGTCGTTGAGCTCAAATAAATAGGCTCTTGTAAGTTCATGAAGTGTATTTACCTTGTTTGTATCCTCTTTCTCCGTTTTGAGAACGGTTAAGAGACTATCAATGCGGGGAGTCTGAGCGAAGGAGGTAACCCCCAATGCCGCAAATAAGATTAAAATCAAGAAAATGAAACGTAAGCGTATTAGAGAACCATTGTAAATCATCTTGCATTTTACGAAAATAAATTCATATTAGGTTCGTAAAAAGAATAGTAATTTGAAGAATTAGCATTCAGATCGAAACAAGCAAAAATTGGATTATCTTTAAATTCCCTTTTTTTCGAGTAGGGATGTTACGGTTATTGGTTGTAGTTTAAAACCTACATTTGTTTTCAGCTATAAATCCATGTCAATTGCTTGATGCATGAACATCTCTGCTTGTTACCCTTTTTGAGATTTGTATCGAGGGATTTTTTACTTCATAGATTTTAATGTTGCTCAGTGTAAGCAAAGCGATTGGTGCTGACCAATTCGCCGCTCTTTCAATAAACTCCCAGACCGGTTCTCCGGCAATCACCCTGGTAGCAGCCGTAGCAAATGTCCAGAAGATGGCCCACCAAATAATTGTCCGGTGAGGGTATACAAGAATGCATAAAGCAACAACCAGATCTGACACTCCTATATAAGGCATGATCAATTTTGCCTGTTCAACTGAAAATCCATATACCGTTAATAATGATATCCAGCCTTGCTTTACAGCAATAGCATTCATGCCATGACCGATGAATGTACAGGCGATGCCTGCACGAAGCATGTGTTTTATATAATTGAGTGTCCTTGAGTGCCCTGTTATTGCTTTCATGACCTTATAAGTTTAGTGCTTATTGAACTACAAAAAGTGTATTGTCCGATTGAGCATTTGTTGTAATTTTTATGGAGTATAAACCTTTAGATAAACCCGGTATTTCCAGTTTAAAATCAAAAGTTTCATCATTTTTTTCTACCTGTTTGGAAAGTAGTTCTCTTCCATTAATATCAAAAACCTGTATCCATGCCTGTCCTTTTTCCTGCGATTGATAATGCAGTGTTAATGCATCTGTTGCAGGGTTTGGTGAAACCGAAATGGGATTAAATACCTGGTTGTTTTCTACGATGCTTGTTGTTCCGGCTTTTGATATGCAAAAATTATCAATTAGCTTTCCATCACTGTCAAATGTAGAGTCGCACATTTCAGAGCCACCGTTAGCTAAGGGATGAACATTCAGTTTGCAAAAATGGTTTTTATTGGTGACCAGTTTTTCTACAAATGAATTAGCTGTTCCGCTATAAAAAGGAGCACCGGCTCCGCCGCAAACAATTTGACAGCGACCTTCTTTAGGACCACTTCCGTACTTTGTTACAGGTGCACCGGTGCTAACGTTCCGGTTGATGGGTTTGCTGCGTTCATACATATGATCGTGTCCGTTCAAAATTAAATCTACACCATAATCGTCAAATGCTTTCCACCAGGTACTAAACTGATTGTTCATTTCACCTGCGTGATTACCCACCGTATAAAATGGACGATGAAAGGAAATAATTTTCCATTGAATCTGAGGATCCGATTGTGCTGCAGCAAGTGTACTTTTTAGCCAGTTGTACTGCGCTGTATTAGTAGGATCTTCCGAATTGAGGGTAATAAATATGGCATTGGCATAAGTAACGGCATAATAAAGGCTTTGTCCACCTACAACAGGCGATTCAAAATTATTTAAAAATGTAGAAGTGCTTGCGGCATCATGATTCCCTAGTGCATGTAGCACCATATTGTTTTCAAGGTATGCACTTCCCGCATTGAACCAGCTGTCCCATTGAGCCTTGTCGCCCGCATTGGCTACAATATCACCATTGAATACGGTGAAATCTGTTTTATATTTTCCATTGGCCTGGTTGGATACCTTTGTCCAGGCAGCCATGCCATCCCTGCTGTCACCGATTCCTGCAAAGGAAAATTCTTTTTTGTTTTCATCAGGGGCAGTTCTGAATTTTTTTTGTGATCCCCATTTTTTTACTGAAGAGTCATATATAGAATAATAGATGGTAGAAGAGGGGTTAACTTTTGTAAATAAATAGTTAAAGAAATTATCCGTATAGCCGGCTCTTTTTATACCAATAGCGGTGCTTTTTTCCTGAGAGGGGGTGTATCCCCATTTAATGGAGTCTGTAGCTCCTTTACTACGCCAGGTGATGATCAATTCATTTAAAGGGTCCTTATTTGTTCCCCAGCGAATGTGTTGAACCTGTCCAATGCAAGTAAAATCAAGATAAATGCTTAAAAATAGGAAAGCGAATAGTTTTGTTTTCATGGCCTTTTTTTACTAAAGTATTTTGAACAGGTCCGAATTAAAATTCTTTTTTTCACCATTATTGGAATCCTAAACTTTTTCCGGTTACGAAATTGTTAGAGCATTTTTTTTATTTGATGCAATGCAACGTTTAGAGAAAAAGTATAGTCTTAAAGCCAGCCTCTCGAACCTTTCCTTAAACATATGAAAGCTTCCGATCATTTATTCTGTTTAATAAAGTCGCTATCAAAATCCGAAAAGAGGTATTTTAAAGTTATTGCTCCCAAAAAAAGCGAAAGTGGAAAAGATAGCAATTACATTCAATTATTTGATGCCATTGATGAGCAAGACGAATACAATGAAGAAAAAATAATTGAAAAGTTTGCCGGTCAAACCTTTATTAAGCATCTGCCATCCGAAAAAAATTATTTGTATTTCAGTTTATTGAAAGCATTGGTTTTGTATAATGAAAATACAATAGAATTTATTGAATTGGATGAAATCAGGCATTATGCTTCCATTCTCTATAATAAAGGCCTTTACGAACAAAGCAATAAAATGCTTACCAAGGCTCGAAAATGGGCACTATCCTATGAATTATTTCCGGAATTATTATCAATCGCTAAATTGCAATTGGAGTTACTACCCATGATTGCTCCATCGGGGGATGAATTAAAAAGTGGATTTGATGTCATATTAAAGGATGAGCAACTCGCTTATACAATGTTGGACAATATCAGTAAATACACAAAATTGTATACGCATTTTCTTTTTCTACTCCGTACAAATGGAGAATACATCAGGAAGGAAAGTGAAAAAAAACAGTTTGAGGAAATTACGAACAATGAGTTATTACTAAATGAAAAAAAAGCTCTTTGTTATCGATCAAAAGAGATGTATTTTTTTATGACATCAATTTATCCGTTTTTATATGGAGATGTTGAAAAAGCATACAAGCAAAGTGAGGTGGGATTGAATTTTCTTACCCAAAATTTAGGTAAACTTACGAGTAATGTCATTTATAGTGCCCGTGTTTCCAATCACTGTGAACTTTGCATGCGCATGAAAAAGTTTGATGAGTGCGAAGTGCTTTTAGAAAAGTTAACAAGTATTCAAACAATTTCCGTTCTGGAAAGAAGTAAAAAATTTTACAGGTATCATGATTTGTTGTTGCGATTGTACATTGCTAAAGGCAATTTCAAAGAGGCATTGGAACTAGTGCGTCCAATTGAAGAAGGAATCGCAGAGTTTTCTGAAAATATTCATTTAGGAAGAGCGCTCAGTATGTATTACTATATTGCTTATGCTTATTTTGGAATTGGGGATTTTAGAACAGCCTTGAGATGGGTCAATACTATTATTTCAAACAAAACGGATCTTCGATCGGATTTGTTATGCTTTACCCGCCTTCTTAATCTTATTCTCCATATCGAACTGGATAACCAGTTGCAATTGGAGTATGTATTTAAATCGACCTATACTTACTTTAATAAAAGGGAGCGCTTATACAAACTGGAAGATTGCTTTTTGAAATTTTTAAAGAAGATTTTTAAGTTGGAAAATAAAGCTGAGCAAAAAGCATTGTTTGCATCTCTAAAAAAGGAATTACTCCCCATTCTAAATGACCCATTCGAGAGAAGAGCATTGGAATATTTTGATTTCATCTCCTGGTTAGATAGTAAAATAGAAAACAAGCCATTCAATCAAATAAAGCAAATGGTTCAAACCTAAGTGCAATTTTCCTCTAAACTAAACATTGAAAATACTATTTTTTGTTTTATGATAAACGAGTTTATAAGTTTTCAATTACAATAGCAGAAGCACCACCACCACCATTACAAATAGCTGCGACCCCGTATTTTCCACCTTCTTGTTTTAAAACAGAAAGAAGTGTCGTAACAATACGAGCACCGGATGCACCAATAGGGTGACCCATTGCAACAGCACCTCCATATACATTTACCTTTGCCAAGTCCAAACCTAAGAGTTGTTGTATAGATAAAATAACAGAAGCATAGGCTTCATTGATTTCAAAATAATTAATATCGGTTAAGCTCAAATTCGCCGCTTTTAGTGCTTTCGGTATAGCAAGGGCAGGAGCAGTGGTGAACCATTCCGGAGCGTTTGCTGCATCTGCATAAGAAATTATTCTCGCCAGTGGTTTTAAGTTGTATTTTTTTACAGCTTCTGCAGAAGCGAGCATCAAAGCCGCTGCACCATCATTTAAATTGCTGGAGTTGGCAGCAGTTAAATTCCCATCCTTCTCAAACGTTGGTTTCAGCTTGCTCACTTTATCCAGGATAATTTTATCCACGTCCTCATCGGTATCCATAATTACATTTCCACCTTTTTGTTCAATGGTAACAGGAACAATTTCTTCTTTGAACTTTCCAGATGCTGTTGCTTGTGCTGCTCGTCTGTACGATTCAATGGCATAAGCATCCAATGCTTCACGTGATAGTTTATATTTTTTTACACCCAACTCCGCAGCACTTCCCATGTGAAAATTGTGGTACACATCCCATAGTCCGTCTTTAATCATTCCATCTGTTAATACGGCATCACCCAATTTGGTTGTTTTGCGAAGCATCGTATAATGCGGAACATTGCTCATGCTTTCCATTCCTCCTGTAACAATAAGATGTTCCAAGCCTAATTGTATTTGCTGAGCACCAAGCATGGTTGCCTTCATTCCGGATGCACATACTTTATTAATGGTAGTAGCATCCGTTGCAGCTGGTATGTTTGCAAATATGGCCGCTTGTCGGGCTGGTGATTGTCCGACATTGGCGCTTAAAACATTTCCAAAGTAGACACTGTCAATAAGTGAAGGATCAATCCCTGTTTGTTTATATACATCCGTTATGGTGATCGCACCTAATTGCGGTGCAGATAGAGATGATAAGTTCCCAAGTAAACCACCTATCGGTGTTCGCTTAGCTGATATAATGAATACTTCTTTCATAGTTTTATGTTTTTAATTTTTTCTTTTATGGTTTTTATCTTTTTCTTAAATAATACCGATCGGTATATTTTGTTTCAAAAAAAATCACTTTTCCAATTCGGTATGAATAAGATCCACGATTTTGTCCAGTCCTTTAAATAACAATTGTTGGTTATTCATAATCTTTCCCAGCATGATGGCACCTTCAAGTATAATAACCAATTGGTAGGCATAAGCTTCCGCATCAATCTTTTTCTTGAATGTTCCATCTCGCTGACCCATTTCAATAATGCGGGTAAAACTTTTAACCCAGTCTTTGATACTACGCTGGACATGCTTTTTCAGATAAGGAGCATTGTCATCCGCTTCAATAGCTGCATTTTGTATAATGCATCCACCACGTTCAAAAATAACTTTCCAATTAGTGCGGTAATAGTCTGTAAAAGCAATTAACTTGTCGCTGGCTGTTTTTTTATTATGCATAGCAGCCGTTAATTTTCCAATTAATTCATCCAGGTTATGCAGGTAAGCAGCAATGGCCACTTCATCTTTGTTTTCAAAGTTTCCATAAATCGCTCCCTTCGTCAAACCGGTAACGGCGATAATATCAGAAAGACTGGTTCCGCTGTACCCTTTTATATTGAAAACAGGCGCGGATTTTTCAATAATGTATTTCTTCGTGTTTTCTGCTTTCGACATGGATCGCTTCTTTTCTTATACAAAGATATAAAAAAATATACCAATCGGTATAATTTGGATGCTTGTTTTTATAAGCGCTAGTATTTAAGGGAAATGAAGTTATTTTTTATAAGCAAGATACAGGCATTCTGTATAGATGAGAAATTTAACAACAATTAAAGTATAATTTTGTAACTTTTATATAAATTATTTATCTTAAGTTCGTTTAACAAATCAATCCTTTAATTTTATATATGAGTCAACTACATAAAATCAGAGCTATCATTACAGGTGCAACGGGAATGGTTGGTGAAGGGGTATTGCATGAATGTTTAAAACATCCACGTGTTGAATCCGTGCTGGTGATCAACAGGAAACCGGGAGGAGTCTCTCATCCTAAATTAAGAGAAATTGTTCACCTCGATTTTTATAATTTTTCTTCTATTGAAGATCAGTTGAAAGATTACAATGCTTGTTTCTTTTGCTTAGGTGTTACCTCTATTGGTAAAGAAGAAGCAGAATATTTTAAATTGACCAATACGTTAACCCTTGCTCTTGCCAAACCATTGAGTCAATTCAATCCAACAATGACCTTCTGTTATGTTTCAGGCGCAAGTACCGATAGTACAGAGAAAGGGTGTACCATGTGGGCAAGAGTAAAAGGTAAGACGGAGAATGATTTAATGAAACTACCTTTTAAGAAAGTACTTGCTTTTCGTCCGGGCTTTATGAAACCAACCAAAGGTTTGAAAAATGCACATTCTTTTTACAAATACGTCAATTGGATGTACCCAATTGGAAGAGCATTAACACCAGGTAAATTTTGCACCTTAAGAGAGGTTGGTTTAGCAATGATTCATTCGGTTGATGTAAAAGAAGACCGGAAAGTATTAGAGGGGAAGGATATTATTGAGTTGGCAAAGGAATAAATGTTATTACTTAGCCACCCCTCTCCTTGAAAAGGAGAGGGGAAGGGGTGAGGTCCTAATCCTCCAATTGTCCGAACTTACCGGAATTGAAATCATCCATAGCTTCGATAATTTCCTGGCGTGTGTTCATTACAAATGGACCGTGTGCAGCAATCGATTCATGAATGGGCTCTCCGCTTAATATCAGTACAACTGCGTTTTCAGTAGCTTCCACCGTAAATTCCTCTCCATCATTTTGAAACAATACAAAATGATCAGTCGGAACTTTTTCTGTAGCATTCACTTTTATTTCGCCTTCAATCACCAGCAATGCGGTGTTGTAATTGGAAGGGAAAGAAAATGTGGAGCTTGCACCTTTGTTTAATTTTGCATTGAATATATGCACCGGAGTAAATGTGGATGCGCCTCCTTTTACATCTTTGTATTGCCCTGCAATTATTTCAATAATACCACCATTATCCGGAACCTGGTATTTACCCATTTGTTCGTTTGTAATGTTTTGGTATTTAGGTTTCGACATTTTATGTTTAGCCGGAAGGTTAACCCATAATTGAACCATTTGAAAATCGCCACCGGCTTTACTGAAACTTTCTTCATGATATTCTTTATGTAAAATACCTGATGCAGCTGTCATCCATTGTACTTCACCTTCTCCAATTACACCTTTGTTTCCAAAGCTATCGCCATGCGCCACTTTCCCCTTGTATGCAATTGTTACTGTTTCAAAACCTCTGTGTGGATGTACACCAACGCCTTTTGGTTTTTCGGAAGGTTCAAAATAAAATTTTGAATTGTAATCCAGCATGATAAATGGCGTCATGCGTTGCATATCCAAACGGTATGCGCTTGGTATGAAATTATGTACCCTAAATCCATCACCTACAAAATGTGGGGCTTTTGGTGGTACTACGACTTCAATACTTCTTGTTTTCATAATAATAATCCTTTCTATAAATTATAGTACAAAGTTACATCACAAGCAATTTGAAAAAAATGAATATAGGTTAACTAATCGACAATCCAAGTTCCGCTAACGTCTTTTCAAGTATTTCAATTCCTTCATCAATATGGCGCTGTTCAATAACCAGAGCTGGGCGTAAACGGATGGAATTATCCCCTGCGGCTAGAATCAGTAAATCATTATCCAATGCTTTTTTGATGAGTTCATCACGCAGCTCGGTACTTGGTAAGTCAAATGCACATTGCAATCCTCTGCCTCTCACATTGCTGATTTTTTTCGTCATGGCAAGATCCGCTAATTTATTGAGTAGGTATGCACCCATAATATATGCATTTTCAACCAGATTATCTTTTTCAATAATCTGTAAAATTTTTGTTGCTCTTACCATATCAGCAAGGTTACCGCCCCAAGTAGAGTTTATTCGACCGGGAATTGTAAAACAATTATCTTCTATCTCGTCAACACGATTGGTTGCAATGATACCACATGTTTGCATTTTTTTTCCAAATGATAAAATATCAGGTACAACATTAAAATGTTGGTAGGCCCAAAATTTTCCTGTTAGTCCAACACCATTCTGCACTTCATCAAAGATGAGCATTACTTCTTCTTCATTGGCAAGAGCCCTCAACGCTTGTAAAAATTCTCCCCGAAAATGATTGTCGCCTCCTTCGCTTTGAATAGGCTCAATAATGATCGAACATACATCATCTTTGTTATCAAGCAACGCTTTTTTTACTTGCTCGATAGCGAGTTGCTCTTTCACTATTAATTCTTTTAAGGAGGTTTCCGTTAACGGAAATAGAATTTTAGGATTATCAATTCTGGGCCAGCTGAATTTTGTGAAGTAATCTGTTTGCACAGGTTTGCTGTTTGTTAAAGACATAGTATATCCGCTTCGTCCGTGAAAAGCTTGTTTAAAGTGAATGACCTGATGCCCTTTTTCTTCTTTAATGCCCTTTTTGAAATTCTTTTTAACTTTCCAATCCATCGCTACTTTAATGGCATTCTCAACAGCAAGTGTACCACCTGAGATAAAAAATGCATGCTTGAAAGGTTCAGGCATGGCAACTTGTGCAAAAGTTTTTAAAAACTCAGCATACTGTTTTGTATAGAAATCAGAATTGGAAGGGTTTTCAAGTGAAGCAATCATTAACTCTTTTTTGAAATGTTGGTCACCAACCATATCCGGATGATTATGTCCCAATGCATTGGTCGCAAAGTAAGAGAACAAGTCCAGAATTTCCCTGTTGTTCAACGAATCATAAATGTAGCAGTCGTGTGATTTCTCCAGGTCAATGGTAAATTTAAATCCATCCTCCAGAATGTATTTTTTTAAAACAGAAAGTATATCTGTCGGCTCCGTTGTTTCTGTATTCATAAACGTGGTGTATTAAATATGATTCGTAAAATGGGTTTGCATTTAAAGCTTATTTGCGTAGAAACAATTTATCTTTAGCTCTTCTTACTTTTGGTAAAGCGGCGGCCCAATCATTTACTGCATCCCTCATTCCAAGCGGAAGCAAAGTTACGCTTCTCAGGCCCAATTTATTTAAACCAAGTAATTCATCCAATGCAACGGGATTAAATCCTTCCATCGGGGTAGCATCCACTCCTTCTTCAGCAGCAGCCACAATGCCTATTCCAAAAGCAATATAAGCCTGACGTGCAGCCCAATTATAATTCACTTCCGCTTCTCGCTTTGTCATGCCCATAAGAATATCCTGATAACGTTGCAGGGATTCCAACGTTACTTTACGAATATCTATAGTTGATTGTAGAAAATCGGTAACACGTTCCTCAGTAACAGTATCCCATGCAGCAAAAATAAGTAGATGTGAACAATCAACCATTTGTTGCTGATTATGCGCGATTGGTAAGATTTGTTTTTTTAATTCCGGATCAGTTACCACAAGAATGGTGTAAGGTTGTAATCCAATTCCGGAAGGAGATAATTGAATGGCATCAAGAATACGTTCTATTTTTTCCTGTGACACGCCTTGTCCATTCATTTTTTTTACTGCATAACGCCACTGTAATGCTTCCAATAAATTTGATTTGCTTGCTATTGTGCTCATTGTTTTTATTTAGTAAAGATTAATTTTTGATAGATACTGTGATAAAATTTCAGTGTTAAAGAGTCAGATGATAACAACAGGCTTTAGCTCAAATGCATTCGCAAGTAATTCAAATGAATGCATGCGATCTTCATGAGAATAAGTCATGGTCGTAACGATGATCTCATCCACATCAAACTCTTCAGCAAGATTTGAAAGTTGCGATTTTACTTGTGCCGGTGTGCCGGATAGGATACGCCCCCTGTTTTGTTGGATACGAAAAAGCTCTTCGGGTGAAAATGTGTAAGTGCTGATTTCTTCTACACTACTCATAGGTTCAAAAATTCCTCTCTCAAATTTTAATAAATTATAATCGCTGAGTTTACGCAGTGCAGTAGCTTTTTCTTCGGTGTCTGCACAAAGAACGCTAATAGCCAACATAGCCTGTGGTTTTTGAAATACATCCGAAGGCTGAAATTGTTTTTTATAGTGGTATACGATCTCAGCAGTTGCATTAGCATTGATAAAACGCGCTACAACTAACCCCAAACCAAGTTTAGCTGCAACGCTGCTGCTGCCTCCAATACTACTGCATAAGATCCATTGTTTTGGAATTCCTAAGCTTTGAGGAACTGCTAGTATCCGCCCATAACCGGTGGAGGCTTCATCCCTGAAGTAGGCGTGCAAATGTTCCAACTGTGACAGGTAACTTTCTTCACTAAACGTATTGGAAGGATTAAGTAAAGCGGATGTGATACGATCACCACCTGGTGCCCTTCCAATACCTAAATCAATACGTCCTGGAAAAAGCGTTTCCAACATGCGAAAATTTTCAGCAACTTTTAATGCACTGTGGTTTGGTAGCATAATTCCTCCGGAACCAATACGTATATTTGTTGTTTCGTCTGCCAGTTTCACCATTAATACTTCCGGAGTCGAACCTGCAATAAGGGTAGAGTTGTGATGCTCCGAAACCCAAAAGCGATAAAAACCAAGTTGCTCTGCACGTTTTGCAGTTTCAATAGTTTCCATAATAGCCTGTTGGGCTGTTCCTCCTTTTCGAATGATGGATTGATCAAGTATGCTGAGTTTTAATTTTCGGGTTGACATGTATTTATTCTTTTTCCAGGGTTAACTGACTAAGCAAGGCGTCTAGCTGATCTTTTAATTGTATGTATTCTTTTTCTTTTAGTAATAAGCATTTACCTAAAAAGTCAGGAACCTTTTTTGCTTTTTGTTGCAACTCATTCCCCGCTTTTAATAAAGAAATAATTACGCTGCGTTCATCTGTTGCATCTCGCTCGCGCGAAATAAATCTTTTTTGCTCCAGGCGTTTGAGCAGCGGTGTAAGCGTACCACTATCCAAATAAAGCCGATTGCCTAATTCTTTTACAGTAATATTTTTTTCTTTCCACAAAACCATCATGACCAGGTATTGCGGATAGGTAATGCCCAGATCTTCTAGCAGCGGACGATACAGACTGGTAAGCTGACGGGAAAGTGCATACAGCTTAAAACAAATTTGATTTTCAAGGCAATGCTTATCCATTTTGTAAAATTCAATTGTGCAAAATTAAATAGTAAATGGATCGGAGGGAAAATTATTTTGTTAAAATTATCTTAATTGCTGCTTACTTTCAGGTAAGCGCGGTTTCTATCTCGATATCACCAACGTCGACGTAATATCCTTTAACCAACTAGCATTTTCGTCCACTGCCTTTTTCCAACTGTCCAAACTAATGATCATTAAATCGTATTGTGCTAACAACTCTTTTGTAATCTCTTTGCTGGATTGCAGACGAATGTGATTGGGAGCAATTTGTTCAATGGTTCGGATACGTTCTTTCAATTCAGGGAAGCGTTTCGTAGTAGCAGTTGTATCTACAATTGTAACTTGTGAATCATTATTATGAATTAATTTTTGACCATATTTGATTAAATAATCATCATGTTCATTGAACAATGGAATGAGTACACTTTTTGGATTCATAAGTTGCCTGTCCATAAAAATTCCTACGGGTACCTGTGATTTGGAAATGATCATACGGCTTTGTTCATCAAATGGCAAATGATCAAATATCTTTTCTTTTCCTGTTACCGTATTTAAAATTTTTTCAGGGTTGATAAAGCGGGTTGTAAACCCTAATACCTTTCCAAGTAAACTGCCTTCAAAGATGGATTGTCCAACCCCCATCAACAGAAGATCAAATTCACCTTGATTGGCAACGTTGGTGATATCAGCTTCTACATCCTTCGTTTCTTTAAATAAGGTGATCACTTTTTGATTTAACCGCTTAGACTCTTCAATTACCGGTGCAAAACTCTCGCGTTCATACTCATCCGTATTGAACTGATTTAATTCATTCGCAAGGGAAAGGTGCATCGCTGTTAAGGAAGCATTCTCATGCAATTTTTTTACAAAGGAACTGGCAAGCAATAACAATTTTTTTCCTGACTCCGGATTACTAAATGAGAAAAGAATTTTAAAGGTGCTGATTTCTTTTAAATTGGTTTCTTCCGTTTTGTGTTTACGGAAAATACGATTGATGAGATCCAATGAAGGACCTGTCATGATCGTTGTAAATAGAGCCATGATAACCAACATCGCAAATATCTCAGGAGATAAAACGCCAAGATCATAACCTATATTTAAGACAATCAGCTCCATCAATCCACGTGTATTCATTAAAACGCCGATAGTTAAACTGTCTTTCCAGCTTTGTTTCATGAATCTTGCAGCCAATGCACTTCCTAAAAATTTCCCTGCGATCGCTATAACCACTATTAATCCGGTAATTAACCATGCGTGTGCATCGTTTAATAAACCAATTTGTGTACGCAAGCCTGTTAGTACAAAAAATAATGGCAATAAAATGACCAATGCAACATCTTCTATTTTTTCAATTAATATACTTCTGAATTTATTATTTTCAGGCATGATGGCTCCTGCCATGAATGCTCCAAACAATGCATGGATACCAATTGTTTCTGTTAAATAAGAGGAGATGATGAGTACAAGAAAAAAAATAGCAACAATTGGGCGGCTCAGATTTTCTCTGGAGGAATAAATATCGCCTACCCGTTTTAAGAAGGGCCTTACTAATTTAAGCATTAAGAGAACATATAATAATGCCAGTCCTATTGTATAAAATGAACTGATAACAGAACCGGCTTTCACGATAGCAATAACAGCAGCAAGTATACACCAGGCCGTAATGTCGTCAGCAGCAGCACAAGTGATTACAACCATTCCTAGTTTTGTTTTATGAATTCCCCGTTCACGGATAATTCTTGCAAGCACAGGAAAAGCAGTAACACTCATAGAAATTCCCATGAATAAAGAGAAGGATAAAAAATTAACAGTGGGAGGAGCAAAGCTGGTATATAAATAAAAAGCTAATCCCATGCCCAGTGCAAAAGGTACGATAATACTGGCATGGCTGATAACAACCGCCTCATGTGCTTTTGATTTTAAAACTTTTACATCCAACTCCATGCCTATAACAAACATGAAAAGCATTAAGCCGATCTGACTTAAAAACTGGAGATTGCCTAATGAGTTAGCAGGAAAAAGAAATGCTGAAAATTCAGGATAATAATGTCCGATTAATGAAGGCCCAAGAATAATACCTGCAATGGTTTCACCTATCACTTCCGGTTGCCCAATCCTGGTGGCCAGCCAGCCTGCTGTTCGTGCAGCGATAATGATGGTAATGATTTGTGCAAGTAATAGCGATAAAGGATGTTTAATAGCTTCTTGCAATCCTTTTATAAAATGTTGCCATTGATCTTCCCCAGGAGTTGCTTCTTTAAATACTCTTCCTGCTTCCAGCACTCCGCCTTTAATAGCAATAAAATAAATAAGAAGTGAAAACCCACCAATTATTAAAACATAGAATATAAAATTTCTGAATTTACCCATGGTTACTGATTCATTAAATTTAGTATCGATAAAACTCCAACGAGAGCAGGGAGAAAACAAAAATCGCGAATTTAGTTGGGCAGAATTTAGAAGGCTGGGTGTTTTGTAATAAGGTTGTTAAAATATGTAACGAAACTATGCTTGAAGGGATTTCAATACTATATCCCGGTAGGAATCACTCAGTGTAAAGTGTAATTCCTTGCCCTGGCTATCCGTTAATGTGCTGATTAATTGGGTGGAAGAATACGATTTGATTATTTTTTTTGCGAGTACTTGTTTTTTATTAATGCGAACAAATTCATCACCAGGCAATAGTTGCTGCAATTTTTCAAAATTTAGATTTTTCATGATCAGGCTTGTTCTATTGGAAAGAAAAGCCTCTTTATCACGGGAATCAATGTTTGAAGCTGAAATATATAGGAGATCCTTAAAATAAAGAATGGATTTCCCCTGGTCGGTATTGACTGTAAACGATTGTTCTTTTTTGTGTGGTTGGCTTAACCGGTCTTCAATTTTTTTGATGGCAGCCTGAAGACGGTCCAACTGAATGGGTTTTCGTATATAATCCACCACATCCAGATCATATGCCTCTGCAGCAAATTCTGAATAGGCCGTTGCAAAAATAAAAGGTTTATGTTTTAAGATACCGGCAACCTGCATCCCATTTATCTTGGGCATTTGAATATCAGCAATACAAAAATCAAATTCAAGATGAGAGGCTTCTTTTAAAAACAGCTCTGCGTCATTAAATGCTTTTACAACATTTAAATTAGGTAGTTGTTCACAAAGCATTTTTAAATACGTAAGGCCCGGTAACTCATCGTCCAGCAGTAAACATCTCAGCATTGTAATTCTTTAAATTAATTTGTAATTGAGCAATGTAAACAGTATCCTGTACTTTTCGCTCCAACTTATACCGGTCTTTATATAAAATATTTAACCGCGATTCTAAACTTTGAGAGCCAATCCCGCTATTTTCTTTTTTTAGAAATTTCTGACTGGATATTTTATTAGAAACATTTATTGTGTATTGACTGTTTTTTAATTCAATGTGAATGGAGATGAATGCATCTCCACTTTGAAGGTCCGCATGCTTAAACGCATTTTCAATAAGATCCATGGAAATTAAAGGTGCTAATACATCACGTTGATATTCGGGATCTGTTTCATCAATTTTGTATTTCAAATTTAACTCAAATAATGGACTAAGTTTTATTTTATTGATTTCTATTAAATTTCTGGTAAACTCAATTTCATCCTTAGGAGATACAAAATTCTTTCTGCTATCATATAAAAAATAATCCAGCACGTTGGAAAGCTTATCAATAGAGTAATAGGTTTGATAAGCATGTGATTGAATCGAATTCAATATGTTTTTTAATAAATGTGGGTTTAACTTGGAATCAATATTTCTTAATTGATAGCTGTTTAATTGTGTTTCTAACTCCGTTAATTTGTGAGCCGTACTTTTCTGTGCATTTTTCAATGTTTGAGTTTTCAACCATAAAAGATAGATGATGATAAGGGAGGGCAAAAGAATGCTGATAATAAGAATACTATTCATCTTTGCTTTATTTTATGATCTTAACAATGGTTTTGAAAATAATTTTGATATCCGTAGCGAGGCTTTTCTCTGCAAGGTATTTTAAATTAAGTTGAAGTTTAGCGGGCATGATTTCTTCAATATAAACCTTTTCCGGATCAATAGCCTTTCCTAAGATTTCATTTTCATTGCTGTATTCAATGCTAGCGTAGTCGGTTATTCCGGGTTGCACGGTTAATACTTTTTTCTGTAATTCATTGTATAGGCTAACATACTTGCGAACTTCAGGACGAGGGCCAACCAAACTCATATCACCAATTAAAACATTTAAGAGCTGTGGTAACTCGTCAATTTTATACTTGCGAATATAATAACCCATCCGCGTAATGCGTGGGTCACGACCACCAACCGTGAGCAATCCTTTTTTATCAGCATCCGTTCGCATAGAACGAAATTTGAACAGATAAAAATCCTTTCCATCTTTCCCAACCCTTATTTGCTTGTAAAAGATACCGCCTTTGGAGTCCAAAATAATAAGCAGGGAAAAGAGCAGCAGAAATGGAGAAAGAATGATAATTCCAATCAGTGAAAAAAATATGTCGAACAGGCGCTTCATCCCATTATTTTTTTTACACTCTCTATAACAGCCTTAATCACCTGACTCACCTTATCATCCGTTAAATCATAATAAACAGGTAAAGAAACTTCCCTGGAGTAATTATCAAATGTTACAGGATAATTTTTAATATCATAACCTTGTTTTTTATAAAAGCTCATCATCGGCACCGGGATGAAATGAACATTCACAGACACATCGTGATCGAAAATTTCTTTGATGATAGCATCACGTTGTGCTTCTGTGATATTTTTAATTCTCAATGCATACAAGTGGTAGCAACCAAGCTTATCTGCTGTTTTGTATTCAGGCAGCTGTGCCCAGATTTGAGCAGAAAATGCAGCGTCATATTGTTCAAAAATATGTTTGCGAACTTTTTGTGTGTCGTTGTCATAGCGTGCTAATTCAACCTGACCAATCGCAGCCATGATATCAGTCATGTTGCATTTATAACCAGGCTCCACAATATCATAGCGCCAGTTTCCTTTTTGTGTTTTCGCCAGTGCATCTTTATCTTGTCCGTGCAATGTTTTTACACAAAGCAATTTATAGATTGCTTCATTATCAAATGGTACCGGTAAGTTGAGCGCCACTGCGCCGCCTTCTGCAGTTGTTAAATTTTTTACAGCATGGAAAGAAAATACGGAAACATCTGTTAGTGCACCTGCTTTTTTGCCTTTATAGCTGGCACCAAATGAATGTGCTGAATCAGAGAGAATCAGGATACGTCCTAATTGTTTTTGTTCCTCAGAATTTGCTTTGAATATAGCTTTGTGTTTTTGAACCAATGCATTTAACTCTTCATAATCGCAAGGATAACCACCGAAGTCAACAGGCATGATCACCTTTGTCCTCGCGGTAATTGCTTTTTCAATAGCAGCAACTGAAATATTAAAATCGTTTGGATTCACATCCACAAAAACAGGTGTTGCACCGCAATGCATCACCACATTGGCTGTAGCCGAATACGTGTAAGCCGGTAAAATAACTTCATCTCCAACTCCAACGCCAAACCAACGAAGTATAATTTCCAAGCCGGCAGTTGCACTGTTTAAACATAAGGTAGCCTTGTTACCACAATAAGCAGTTAATTCTTTTTCAAATTGCTTTGTTCTTGGACCTGTTGTGATCCAACCCGACTGTAACACTTTTGTTACTTCATCAATTATTTTTTGATCAATATGTGGAGGCGAAAAAGGGATCATCATTAAATAGTATTGGTTTGTTTAGGTATAAAAGAAAAACAGAGTAAGGAATTAAAAAATGCGTAAAACATAACGCCACCTTCTGATTCAAGCATAGACTCAGGTAAAAAATTTAAAATAATAATAAGTATAAAGATAGTGTAAATGCTGTTTTTTTCTTTTATGGAAACAATGAGCGGTAAAAATAATTGCATGCAAAGAATTGCAAATCCAATAAAACCAAGAGCAACGAATGTTTGATAGAATTCATTGTGCGCATTTAACTTATGCTCATAAGCACCTGTCATTCCTCTTTTCTTGTACTCCTCCATGAGAACATTTTTTACATCCCCTGTTCCTGATCCAAAGAGAGGATGTTCAGAAATAACCTGATTCGATGCTTTCCAGATCAACATGCGAACTGTTGTGCTTTCTGCATCCGCATTATTCATCGTAGGTGCTGTAAGTGCATCAACAGCATTTTTAACGCGTTCTGCAACAGCGGGAACAAATTTAATGATACCAAAACCGATAAGTGCAGTAAGTAAAATACCCGCTAATCCAAGCAAGTATTTTTTTCGACAGTAATAAACAAATGAAATCAAATAAATAAGTGCCAGGGTGATCATTCCCAGTTTGGAAGAAAGTAGAATAATCATCAATGAAAAGAAAAGAATTAGCAAAGAAGAAACGACTAATGAAAAACGTCCAAACACATGGTTTCTCAATTTCAATTGAATCAGCATCCAGGAGATACCTAAATTTAAATACATGGCAAGATAACTCGGGTGAATGAGATAGGCAGAAAGAGATTCGTAAAAGAATGCATTACTATCTCCTGAAACCATATAAATAGAAGTGGCTCTTGCTAATAAAATGAAAGAACAAATGAGGCTTCCGGATAGTAAGGAAAGAAAAACAAATTTTAACTGACTGTTTTGTAATGGTCTACCTGCATAAATTACAGGAAAAATGATCAGGGATAATTTAACCTGTACATCAAACATTCCGGAATCTATATTGTCGGAGTAAAGTAATCCAACCAAATGAAGCAGAAAGAACAGGCAAAATAAAATGCCAAATCGTGTTGTTGCAATGTGTTTGAACTTTTGTTTGAAGTCGCCTTCAATTAGCCAATTGAGCACTAATAAAATAATAAATATGGGAACACAGCGTGCCAATGGCAAAAAGAATGCAACCGGTAGCGTCAGGTAAAAATGTGCAGTACTATGAAATGTTATCTTTTTCAAAATTAATTATTCGTTGTGATCCAGTTATAAAATTCGTTGGCTATTTTATCTCGTGTAAATTTTTCTTGTACGAAACGAAAACCATTTTCACCCAATTGCAAGGTTCGGTCTTTGTTGTCGTACAATTGCAGGATTTTTCCTGCTAAATCCGTTGCATCCTCGGGTGTAAATGCTAATCCGGCATTTCCCTGTGTGATAAACAAATCTTTCGCCTCGCCCTCTACACCCAATAGAATTGGTTTTTTCATGGCCAGGTTTTCAAATATTTTTGAAGGAATAGCGCCTTTAAATAAATCCAATCGCTTTAAGGGAACAATTGCAGCATTGCATGCAGCAATAATTGCAGGCATTTCTTTTTTAGTAACTGCATCAAAAAAATACACATTGTTCAATGACAGTTGTTTTTTTAATGCTTGCAGTTTTTCTTTTTCAGGTCCGCTACCTACGAATACAAATTTAATGTGTTCATTATTTTTTAATTGTTGGGCAGCATTTACCATTACTTCCAATCCTTGTGCGTGGCCAATAATACCGGCATACAACAAAATAAAATCATCGGGTTTAAAATGTTGTTGCGAGCGCCAATCTGCTTGAACTGCATCAGCCTTATAATAATTTAAATCAACACCATTGGGAAGCCAATATATTTTTTTTGAAGGAAAACGTTGAGAAATGTTGTGAACGATACCTTGTGTTTGACCACTAATCAGATCAGCATGTTGGTATAGGAATTCTTCCAGCCACGTTGCCAATTTCAAAAAAAGTGAATTGGTAACCAAGCCCAACCGCTCGGCACTTTCGGGCCATAAGTCGGATACATTGAACAAAAGCTTTGCACCTTTTAATTTTTTAAGCGCATAAGCTGTTTTACCTAAAAAAAGCGGAGGGCTTTCACAGAGTATATAATCAAATTTTCCAAGCTTGAACCAGCCGACGAAAAAGGAAGAAAAAACAAATGAAAAATAATTCAATAGGCGTTTGAATATTCCTTTACTGGTCGTTGTATAAATCCAACTGCGATGCACGGTTAAGTCGCTCATCATTTCTGTTGCATACCATTTCCCGGTATAGCCTTCATACACTTTCATCTGAGGGTAATTAGGCATGGCTGTTAAGATGGAAACGTCCATACCTTTTTGTTGAAGTCGTACAGCCAGCTCATACAAACGATTTTGTGGTGCACCTATTTCAGGCGGAAAATATTGGGTGAGGATAAGCAACTTCATTTTTTAAGTTCCAAGTGCTGGATTGCCTGACGGAAATTTACAAATTCTACTTTGTTGTCTTTTAAATATTGTACTAACCAGATGTACCAATTTTTCCATGTTTTAAAGCTCTCGCAAAAATAACGATCATGGAAAATGATCCCAAGGTATTCTATATTTTCTTTTGAAGCTTGATCAATTAGGGCAAGTGTATTATCCTTAGCTTGTTGTAAATTTTGGCTTTGCCAGCGTTTGTCCTTATCGATCACCCATCCATCCATTATTTGAAAAGGGAATTCCCACATGTCTCCAATTTTGTAAGGATTTTTAAATGCATTTTCCGTTGAATCAAAAGTATATCCACTTTGTGCAATATACTTTAAGGTATG